>Ga0308309_10000245_pt1 | contig 38893 bp, 31 predicted proteins | sample HubBroMetageWFT5_FD_192491 | JGI IMG/M metagenome (GOLD analysis project Ga0308309, IMG submission 192491) | Warmed and freeze-thawed soil microbial communities from the Hubbard Brook experimental Forest, New Hampshire - Hubbard Brook CCASE Soil... | ecosystem: Environmental > Terrestrial >...
GACGGCGAGAAGCTCAGGATGGCCGTAGACCCGGAGCGCAGCCTCGGAGAACTGCAGCGAGCCCAGGATGAGATAGACGACTTCCTTCGGCGCATCGGCCGCCGCCTTGGGCTCGAACATCTTCACCGGATGGCGGCCGTTGGCGAGCTTGGTGCCGCCGAACGGGTCGCCCAGCGGCTTCGACCATAGAAGGTTCGGCGCCGTGCTGTCCGCGCCCAACGCCGAACGGCCTTTGGCGTCGAGCGGCGCGCCGCGCTCGACCGGCAGACGGTCCAGAATGTCGTGCAAGTCGCGCTCGATATCGGCCAGCTCGTCGGCCTTGAGCACGCCCTCGAAGATGTAGAAGCCGCAACGCCAATAGGCCTCGACGATGTCGGGATGCAGCTCACCCGCCGGCGTAAAACGGATCGGCCCGCGGTTGCCGAGCTCCGCCGCGCGCCGCTCGCCGTCGCGCAGATAGGCCTGCATCGCCGCTTCTTCGGGGCCGTAATCTACGGCGCCTGTTTGTCTGGATCCGTCCATGGCGCATCCTCCCAAGAATGCCTTTCCTGGCAGGATAGCGCCGATTACTGCAGACTGACCAGCGTCAGGTCGACGAACCAGGACTGCGGCGACACGAAGCCCTTGACGTTTTTGCTGAAGGCGCGCGGGTTGAGGTCGTGCACGATGTAGAGCCACGGCGGGTTGTCGACCAGGCGTTCATGCGCCATCGCGAAGTATTTCTGGATGGTCGCCTCGTCGGTCGCCTCGGACAGCGTCTTCATCGCCTCCTCGAACTTGTCGTCCTTCCACTGCTCCCAATTCGAGCCGGTGGGCGAGGAGTTGGCGATCGCGAAGTAGCGGAACATCATGCCGACGTCGCTCGACGGTGAGCTGACATTGAGCGCCATGGCGCCTTTCAGCGACGGGTCGTCGGGCACGGCCCGGGCGACGGTCAGCAGCACCTGCCATTCCACCGCCTCGACCTGCACGTCGACGCCGCAGGCCTGCTTCAGGTTCTCCTGCAGGGCCTCGTTCATGGGCAGCGGCAGCATCTGACCGGAGCCCGAGGTCGAGATCATGACCTTGAAGGAGAGCGGCTTCTTGTCGGTGTAGCCCGCCTCGGCCAGGAGCTTCTTGCCCTTGGCGGGATCGAACGTGTAGCGGTTCTCGGGCTTGCCGAACGCCGGGTCGTCGGGCTTCAGCCAGCCGACCGACGGCTCGGCCGTGCCGTTCAGCAGCATGACGATGGCGTTGCGGTCGATGCAGTAGTTCAGCGCCTGGCGCACGCGGACGTCGGCGACGGGGCTGTTCTTGGCGGACATGTTGTAGAACCACGGCCAGACATGCGGGTAGGAGCCCGTCGAGATGACGAAGCCCGCCTGCTTCAGCGACGGAATGCCGTCGGGCGGCGGCACCTCGATCCAGTCGACGCGACCCGAGCGCAGTGCAGCGAGCCGCGTGTTGGCCTCCGGGATCGGCAGCAGCACGATCTGGTCGACCTTGGCCTTCTTGGCGGGATCCCAGTAGGCGTCGTTGCGCGCCAGGGTCACCGACTGGCGCGGCACGACGCCGGTGATGCGGAACGGTCCGGTGCCGGCCGCCGGCAGCATCGCCACCTTGGCCCAGTCGTGCCCGGCCTTCTCCCAGGAAGCCGGCGAGGCCGTCAGGATGTAGGGCACCATCCACGGGAAGTAGGACGCTACCTGGGTCGTGGTCATGGAGAGGGTGAAGTCGTCGATCTTCTTATAGCTGGCGAGGATCGGCACCCGCGAGCGCATGATGCCGACGGCGCCGGGTTCGAATTGCGGGCTGTCCTTGTTGAAGATGCGCTCGAGATTCCAGATCACGGCATCGGCGTTGAAATCGGTGCCGTCGTGGAACTTCACGCCTTTGCGCAGATGGAAAATCCAGGTCTTCTTGTCGTCAGCCGCCTGCTCCCATTTCTCCGCGAGGCCCGGCCGCAAGGTGGCGAGCTGGTCGCTCTTGGTGAGATCGAACAGGATCAGGCCCTCGAAGATCGGGAAGCCCAGGAAGCGCATACCCTCGAAGCCGTTGTTTGGCATGCCGGTCGTGGTCGGGATGTCCGACGCCGTCATGGCGATGCGCAGCACCTTCTCCTGCGCCGAGGCCGGCGACAGCGAGAAGGCCGAGGCGGCCAGCAGCAACGCAACAGATAGACGACGGTTCATGGCATGGACTCCCAACCTGTCGGACGCCATGCAAGAGCCGGGCCGCCATCCCATCCGTTGTCAGGGCATAAGCCGCTCGAAGCGCGCGAGATAATCGCGGGCGTGCGCCTTGTAGTCGACGCCGGGCGTCTTGAGGTGGACGTCCGAGACCATCGCCCACAGCGCTTCGCGCAGCGCGCTCGCCGCCTTCATGGCCTGCAAGGCACGGCGCAAACCGTCATCGACCGTGCCCTCAAAATAGGCATCGAGCAAAGCCGCGTCCTCGGCCTTGCTGAAGCCGCCGTTGGACGACAGGTTGGCGATATCGAACATCGCCGTCCCAAAGCCGCCATACTCCCAGTCGATCAGCCAGATCTTTCGGCCGTCGTCGATGAAGTTGCCGGGCAGCAGATCGTGATGGCCGAACACGATCGGCAACGGCACCTGGGCCTGCTCGAGTCGGTCGGCGACGTCGAGATAGCGCCGGTCGGCATCGAGCACGGCCACATAGTCGCGAATGACGTGGAACACCCAGAAGGCATTGGCAGGCCCGCGCAGCTGTCGGCCGACCCTGGCGTGGCAGTCCCTGACGATCGGCACGATGCGGCCGATGTTGGCCCGAAGATCGTCCTCGCTAAGCGTGCGACCCTCGATGAAGCGCAGCACCATGATGCCGGGCTCGACATGGATGATCTCGGGCGAGAGGCCGGCCTCGAAGGCTGCCACCGAAGCCGCGCGCTCGCGGTCGCGGAAGACGTGATGGACCGGAATGTCCTCGCCGCAGCGCACGACGAACCTCTCGCCGCGATAGGTCGCCACGAAGGAGATGTTGGTGAGGCCGCCTTTCAGCTGACTGAGCTCGACGGGTCCATGCCAGCAGGCCAGCCGCGCAACCTTGTCTAAAAGGTCGGTCATTCTTCCTTTCGCATCGCGGCGTGCCTTTCCGAAGCCCCCCGAACGGATCATTTCATGCGGCGGCCGGGCACGCTACCCTGCCCCTTCCTGGGAGGAAGAACCGATGCCCGACGCGCGCGTATCCAACACCATCACCGGCCGCGACGCCTTTCTCCGCGTGCTGAGCGACGAAGGCGTTACCAGGATGTTCGGCAATCCCGGCACGACCGAGCTGCCGATCATGCACGCGCTCTCCTCTGCGCCGGAGATGGGCTATGTGCTGGCGCTGCAGGAGGCGATCGTGATCGCCATGGCCGACGGCTACGCCCGCGCCTCGGGCAAGCTCGTCTCGTGCAACGTCCACGTGGCGCCGGGCCTCGGCAACGCCATCGGCTCGATCTACACCTCTTTCATGTCCGGCACGCCGATGATCGTGACGGCCGGCCAGCAGGAACAGGGCCACGGCCTCACCGAACCGCTGCTCTACGCGCCGCTGATCCCGATCGCCACGCCGGTGGTGAAATGGGCGACGGAAGTGAACCGCATCGAAGACCTGCCGCGCATCCTGCGCCGTGCCGCCAAAGTGGCGACCACGGCGCCGACCGGCCCGGTGTTCATCTCGCTGCCCGGCGATATCCTGAACAACGAGGCAGCGCTCGATCTCGGCCACTCCACGCGCGTCGACACGGCGGTGCGTCCCTCCGACGCCGCCCTGGAGCAGCTCGCCAAGCGCCTCCTCGCGGCTAAAAAGCCGGTCATCCTGGCCGGCCACGAGATCGCCACGTCGGACGCCTTCGCCGAGGCGGCCGCGTTGGCCGAGACGCTGGGCGCGCCGGTGCTGCAGCAGACGGTGGTGCATGGCGCGCACTTCCCGTCGGAGCACGCCGCCTTCATCGGCTCGCTCAACCGCGACCAGAAATACGTGCGCCGCGTGCTCTCCGACTACGACCTGATGTTCTGCGTCGGCTCCGATGTGCTCAAGATGTCGGTGTTGAGCGAGGTCGAACCGCTGCCGGACACGACGAAAGTCGTCATGGTCGGCCTGCGCGACTGGGAGATGGGCAAGAACTTCCCGGCCGAGATTGCGCTGCGCGCCGATGTGAAGGAGACCCTGAAGGCGCTGGTCCCGCTCTTGAGGAAGCTGGGCGGTCCGTCGCTCGCCGAACGCGCCAAAGCCGCGCTCGCCGAGATCGCGCCGCGCAACTGGACGGCGCAGCGCGCCAACCGCAAGGCCAAGCTCGCCACGCCGCCGGCGGAAAAGCCGCTGCCGGCCGAATGGCTGATGATGCGGCTGTCGGAAAGCCTGCCCCGGGACGCCATCATCGTCGACGAGGGTCTCACCAGCGCGGGCAGCCTGATGAATTACTTCCCGTTCCGCGACCGCAACAGCTTCTTCGGCAATGTGAGCGGCGGCATCGGCTGGGGCATCGCCGCGGCGGTCGGCGTACAGATCGCCCTGCCGCAGCGCCGCGTCGTGGCGCTGATCGGCGACGGCAGCGCCATGTACTCCATCCAGGCATTGTGGACCGCGGCCAACCAGAAACTGCCGATGACGTTCCTGATCTGCAACAACGGCGGCTACCAGATCCTCAAGACCCGCCTAAAACTGTTCCACGGCAACGACAAGCCGATCGGCATGGACTTCAAGGACCCGCCGATCGACGCCACCGCGCTGGCGAAGGGCTTCGGCGTGCCGGCCGAGCGGGTCGACACGGTTGCCGGCTTTGACGCGGCTCTGGCCAGGTCGCTGGCGACGAAGGACGGACCGACGCTGATCGAGGTCATGGTGAAGAGTTGAGTCCTGCTGGCCGCGCACGCCACCGCGAAGGCCGTCGCATCAGGTCGCGAGCTCCAACACCGTCTCCATGATCATGCACCGTGTATTCAAAGCCGCCTCGAAAAGTGACGCCCGAACATCCTGGCGGATGATCACTGCAGACCACCCCGCTTGTTGCGGTCGTATCGTTGCGCCGATCGGCCAAGAAGGACGGGCCGACATTGATCGAGGCGATGGTGAAGAGCCGATGCTTCGCGGTGCAGGCTCGGCGGCGCGGCGCGGATGGACAAAACGGCGGCAGATGCGCAGACTAATGACATCTGACGTGGGAAGAAACCGGCGCCTGGGCATCACGACGCTGCTCCTCATCAAGGATCGCACGAATGCTCCACTCGATTGAGAAGGAACGTCCCGCTCCCCTCGCCGAGGCGCCACGGCCCGGCGCCTGCGATGCGGTGACGCTGGAGATCGTGCGCGGCGCCATCCGGGCGGCGCAGGCGGAGATGGAGGCGCTGCTCGAGCGCACGGCGATCTCCGCCTTCATCCGTGAGAAGAAGGATTTTTATACCGCCCTGTTCGATGCCGACGGCGTCATGGCGGTGGGCTCCAACGTGCCGGTATTCGGCGACATCACCGGTCCGGTGTTTCGCGACTTCCCGATCGAGACCATGCGCGACGGCGACCTCTACTGGTACAACGACTGCTACGGCTCGCACGGCGCGATCTCGCATTCCAACGACCAGGTCCTGCTCGCGCCGGTTTTTCAGGGCGGGCGACGTTGCGGCTTCGTGATGGGCTGGGCGCACTTCTCCGACATCGGCGGGCTGCGCGCCGGCTCGATCAGCCCCGAGACGACCGACATCTTCCAGGAAGGCATCATCGTTCCGCCCACCAAGCTGATCGATGCCGGCGTCACCAACGAGGCGACGCTGAAGATCTTCCATCGCAATTCGCGCTTTCCCGAGCAGAGCGTCGGCGACATGCGGGCCCTGATGGCCAGCACGGCGCTCGGCGTCAAGCGCGTCGGCGAGATCGCCGAGCGCTTCGGGCCCGACGTGCTGGCCGATGCTCTGCGCCAGCTTCTGGCGCGCACGCGCCGCCTGGTGCGCGCCAAGCTCGCTGAAACCTTCGATTACGGCACCCACCGCTTCACCGACGCCATCGATTCGGACGGTCACGGCAATGGGCCCTTCCACATCCGGCTCGCGCTCACGCGCGAACGCGGGCCCGACGGCGACCGCTTCATCTTCGATGCGACCGAGACCGACGACCAATCGCCGGGGCCGGTGAACCTGCTGATGAATCCCGACGTGCCCGGGACGGCGCTCGGTCTCTATTTCCTGGGCGGCGACCCGGCCCAGGTCTGCAATGCCGGCGGTCCGCAGGCGCTCGATGAGGTGCGCCTGCGCGAGGGCTCCCTGCTGTGGCCGCGCTTTCCCGCCCCGCTCGGCATGCGGGGATTGACGCTGATGCGCTTCCTGGCCGCCCTCAACGGCCTCATCAACGTCGCCGGCAGCAAGGCGCCGGCCGCTCATTCGGCCTATGTCATTACCCTGATCCGCGGCACCTTCCGCGACGAAGAGGGAGCGCTAAAGCCGTTCCTGCTGTCCGACGGCATCGGCGTCGGCTATGGCGCGCGGCCCTACGCCGACGGCATCGACGCCGTCTATTTCGTGGCGCAGGAGAACTACCCCGTCGAGTTCCTGGAAATCGGCTATCCCGTGCGCCTGCGCGCCTACGGCATCGTCGAGGATTCGGGCGGCGCCGGCCAATATCGCGGCGGCTGCGGCATCGTGCGCGAATACGACGTTTTGGCCGAAGAGGCCGTGCTCGCCATCCGCATCGACAGCGTCAAGAACCCGCCATGGGGCATTGCCGGCGGCATGTGCGGCGGGACGGGCCGCATCGTCGTCAATCCCGGCACGGCCCAGGAGCGTGTCATCGCGCCGCTCTCCGACGGCAACAAGATCAGGCGCGGCGACGTGCTGCGGATCGCGACCGGCGGCGGCGGCGGCTATGGCCATCCGTTCGATCGCCCGGCCGAGAAAGTGCTCGAGGACGTGCTGGGCGGCTTTGTAAGCGTCGACGCCGCTCGCAAGCATTATGGCGTCGTCGTGTCGGCTGGCGCGCTCGACCTCGCCGCCACGACGGCACTGCGCTCCTGCCGCCCGGCAACCCGCGCTTTTCATCGCCATGAGTATGTCGACACCCTCGCCTGAAACGTCTCTCGCCATCGCCGTCGATATCGGCGGCACCTTCACCGACATCGCCCTGCATGACGCGAAAAGCGGCCGGATCTGGCGCGCCAAGACGCCCAGCGTGCCCGCCGATCCCTCCCACGCCTTCCTGACCGGCATGCGCCTGGCGCTGGCGGAAGCAGGCCACGCCGCACCGGCGCTGGAGCGCGTCCTGCACGGCACCACCGTCGCCACCAACATGATCCTGGAAGGCAAGGGCGCAAAGGCTGCCCTGGTGACGACCCTGGGCTTTCGCCATGTGCTGACCATCGGCCGGCAGGACATTCCCCGACGCTCGAACTTCAATGCCTGGGTGAAGCCGGCGCGGCCGGTGCCGGCCTCGCGCGTGCTGGAAGTCAAGGAACGGATCGGCGCCGGCGGCGCAGTAGTCGAAGCGCTCGACGAGGCGAGCGTGCGGACGGCGGCGGCGGCGTGCCGCGCGCTCGGCGTCGAAGCGGTGGCGGTCTGCCTGCTGCACTCCTTCGCCAATCCCGCGCACGAGCGGCGGGTCGCCGAGATCCTGCGCGAGGCGCTGCCCGGCATCGCGGTGACCGCCTCGACCGACGTGCTGCCGGTGGTACGGGAATACGAACGCTCGCTGGCGACGGTGCTCAACGCCGTGGTCATGCCCGGCGTCTCGACCTACGTCTCGCGACTCGAAGATCGCCTCGTCGAGGAGAAAGTGAGTGCGCCGCTTCTGTTCATGCAGTCGAACGGCGGCGTCGCCGGCGGCGCCACGATCCGGCGCGCCCCCGCGCTCACCGCCCTGTCGGGGCCGGCCGCCGGCGTCGTCGGCGCCCGCGATGTGGCGGCCGCCTGCGGCATCGCCGACATCATCACCGTCGATATCGGCGGCACCAGCGCCGACATCTGCCTGGTCAAGGATGGCAGGATCGACCTCACCCAGCGCGGTCATGTCGGCGAATGGCCCCTGCCGCTGCCGATGGTCGACATGGTGACGATCGGCGCCGGCGGCGGCTCGATCGCCAGGCTGGCGGCCGGCACGCTCACGGTCGGCCCGCAAAGCGCCGGCGCCGATCCCGGCCCCGCCGCCTATGGCCGCGGCGGCGGGGAGGCGACGGTCACCGACGCCCATGTCGTGCTGGGCCACCTGCCAGCGAACCTTTTAGGCGGGCGGATGACGCTCGACGCCGACGCGGCGCGCCGGACGATCGAGCGCCAAGTCGCCGCCCCCCTGGGGCTCTCCGCCGAGGCGGCCGCGCGCGGTGTTCTCGCCATCATCGACAACCACATGGTGGGGGCGCTGCGCATCGTCTCGGTCGAGCGTGGCCACGACCCGCGCGATTTCACCCTTGTGCCGTTCGGCGGCGCGGGACCGCTCCATGGCTGCGCCCTGGCCGAGCTTCTGGGGATCACGCGGGTGCTGATACCGCCGGCGCCGGGCGTGCTGTGTGCCGACGGGCTCTTGGCGGCCGACCTTAAAGCCGATTTCAGCCGCACCCTGCCAAAGGCCGGCCCGATCGACCTTTCAGCCGCGCGCGCGATCTATGCCGAACTCGAACACCAGGCCGACGACTGGCTCACTGTCGAACAGGTCGCTGCCGGCGACCGGCAGCAGAGCCGCGTCGCCCTGCTGCGCTATCATGGCCAGGGCGGCGAAGTCGCGGTCGGCTGGGTCGATGATGCAGGCCAAGTCGAAGCCGCCTTTGAAGCAGCGCATGAGAGCCTGTACGGCTTCGTGCTGGACGCGCCGGTGGAGCTCGTGACCCTGCGCACGGAAGCGACGGGCCGCATGCCCCCTCCTCCCCGTCCGGTCCTGGCCACCGGCTCAGGGGCGGTCGAGGAGCGCCGTCTCCCCGTGCATTTCGCTTCGGGAACGACCCAGGTGCCGCTCTTCAACCGGACCGCCTTCGGCGCCGGCGATCGCTTCGCCGGTCCGGCCATCATTTCCCAGCTCGATGCGACGACGCTCGTGTTGCCGAACTGGACGGGCGAAGTGCAACCCTCTGCCGCGATCCTTCTTACGATGCAGACGGCCCGCTAAGCCCAGTTCAGCCCCGGTCCGAAGCGGGTTCAGTTGGGGCTGGCCCCGACCTGATTCGGATTTTCGGGGATCACCGTCACGGCCAACGTAGTGGTCGTCGTGGTCGAAGTGATGGGTGTAGCCGTATTCGCAATGATGATCGCTTGTATGAGGGCCTGCAGCGTGACCGCGTTACCGAGGTTGTTCGCGACCAGCGTCTGGATCGCGGCGAGCGTCGCTGCGGACGCCGTCGAGCTGCCCACGAGGGCAGTCAGCGCCGCGGCGAGGCTGCCCTGAACGGCGATTGTCGGCGCGCCCGGCGTGCCGCCGGTGGGGGTGGTCACCGACAAGCCCGGCACCGTTATCGTCTGGGTCACGCCGCCTGCGGTCACTGTCAGGCTGTTGCCAAAGACGAGGATCGAGGTCGTGCTCCCCGGGCTCCCGCCTGACGGCGGGCTGACGCCAAAGACCGCAATGCCGCCGCGAATACCCATCGTTGCCGCCGGTGTGGTGACGGCGATCGCCGATGTCTTGCTGATCCTGCCGCCGATGATGCGGAACACGCCCTTGGTGGCGTTGACCGCCAGCTCGCCCTTTTGGGTGGTCGGATCGTAAACAAACTTGTCGATCGTCATTGAGGAATCGGGTCCGATCGTCAACGTCGTCCCGTCGAGAAACACCAGGTGCGCTCGATCGTTGGCTGTCGTGGAAATGATTTCGTTGGCCTGGACGTCGGTCCCGACGCGCAGCACGCGGTCGAGGCCGCCGGGCGGCTTGCCCACTGGATTGTTCTGGATCGACTGAGTGACGCCGATGCGCCCTTGGGCATGCGCGGTGCTGAACAGGCCCAGCACGGCCGCGCCGACAAGGAGGGCGCGCAAAAGGAGCAGAACGACGACGTTGGACTTGGACATGACTATTCCTTTGTCGGCCTTACGGGTCAGGTGCTCTTGGACTTGGACTGCTTCGGCATCTTCGCCAGCAGCAACTCGGCCGGCTTGCGGACCTCCGCCGGGAGAGAGGGCGACGCGAGCGCCCCTTCGAGATAGATACGCGACGTGTCGTAGGATTTTAGACGATAATAGAGGATCCCGAGTTCCAGCTTCACCCGCGGCAGGTTGGAGTCGACCAGCAGCAAGCTTTCGTAGGCCCCGACCGCGCCCTCGTAGTCACCGGTCTTGGTCGCCACCTGGGCGTAGGCCATCACCGCGTCCAGGTTGCCGGGATCCTTCAGCATCGCCTGGAACGCCGCGTTGTACTGGCGCTGCATCTCGGGCGATGCTTTTTGCACAGGGTCCGGCGATTGGCATCCGACAAGCACCGTCGCCAGAAGCAGAAATGTTCCTAGTTTCTTCAACCCCAACTCCCCAGTCCCACAGCCCTACTTAGCACCAATTTATCACAACTTGCAGCAACAATTACCTTAGAAATCCGCCCAGGTTTGCGCGGAATCGCCTCAGCGGAGGGGGGAAATAGCCGTCTCCCACAGGCTCAGCCTGACGCAAAGCCCGCATTCGCAGGCGCCCAATCATAGACTTTCTGCAGTGTCTGGCCCATGAGCGCGGCACGATCACTGTTGGACAGCCGATCGGTGACGCGAAACGCCTCCACCCCCTGTTTATAAGTCAGCAGGCCGACCGCCCGCGTCCAGTCGGTGCCCCACATGCAGCGCTCGAAACTGAAGGCATCGAAGATCCGGCCGAGCGGATCCCAGATGTCCTTGTAGGGAAACGCCTGGTGGCTGAGCGTGCAGGCGCCCGAGATCTTGACGACGATGTTGTCGTGGGCCGCGAGCGCCAGCAGCTTCGGCAGCTCGGCCCAGGGCTCGGCCGGCGCCGGCGGTTCGAACGGCTGCTGCAGCCCGAGATGGTCGATCACCAGCCTCGTCCCGGGATGGCGCGCCGCCATCTGGCCGACCTGGTCCAGCCGGCCCCAACACAGAAGGTTGACCGGAAAGGAATGGCGGGCGGCGGCGGCCAGCACGCGGCTGATCCCGGGGTCGGCGGCGTCGGTCGACACGCCCTGGGTCATCATGATCCGGATGGCGACGGTGCCCTCGGTGTCCGCCCACTGGGCGATGGTATCGGCCACCTTGGGATCGTTCGGGTCGACCGGCTTGATTACCGCAAAGCGGCCGGGGTGGGCGGCGCGGACGTCGAGGGCATAGCTCGCGTCGTAACGGTACATGGTATAGGGCGAGACCAGCAGCGCGCCGTCGACGCCGACGGCGTCCATGGCCTTGACCATGTCGTCGCCCGTGACTTCCGCCGGGCCATGCAGAACCGCAGCCCACGGCCGGCCTGGACGGTCGCGTTCATAGGCGTGGACCTGGACATCGATGGTCAACATGAGATCCCTCCCGGGTTGATTATTGTTCTGACGGCCGATGCGCAGCCGGAGACGGCTGCTGGGCAGCCGCAGACCGCTGCTGGGTCACACGAACTGCACCACATTCTCGGTGCCGATGATGTGTCGGCCGACCATTTCGACATGGGGCAGCATCCCCTGCAGGTGCTGGCTGGCGCTCATCGCGTCGCGGAAGCGGCGCTCGAAGGGCGCCTTCTCCGAGATCGCCGCCGTGCCGGCGGCGCGATAGCAGGCGATGGAGACGTCGGTCGCCTCGTTCATGCCGTAGGTGGTGGCGAGCCGCAGGCGCATGCGCAGATCGACGTCCAGCGTGGCGGCCGCCGACGCGTCATAAACCTCGCCCGCCGCCTCGTGCAGGAACGCGCGCGCGGCCGAGAGCTTCGCCTCCAGGAGGCCGATTTCCCGCTGCACTGAATTGTTGCGGGCCATCACCGTAGGCGCCGACCGGCTCTGCTTGCCGCGCGCCAGCTCGGTATAGCTCTCCAGCATCCGCCGCCCGAGCCCCAGGGTTACGCTGCAGAAGCCGCTGGCATAGAGCAGAGTGGAGCCGATCGGGTAGATCGGCCCCTTCTCGCGCCGCTCGTCCGGCACGTCGCGCGCCGGCGCATGGGCGTCGGGCACGAACAGGTCCTTTACCGAATAGCTGTCGCTGCCGGTACCGCGCAGGCCGAGCACGTACCAGTCGTCGATGATCGTCGCCTGCTCGCGCAGGAAGAGGAAGCTGCGGTCGTCCGGCCGGCCGTAGCGCATGTGCGGCGTGCCGTCGGGATTCTGCACGGCGCTGTGGGCGCCCAGCCATTTGGTGTGACGGCCGCCGCTGGCGAAGCTCCAGGTGCCGGTCAGACGATAGCCGCCGTCCACGCGAATGGCGGTGCTGTTGTTATGCCGGGCGCCCCAGGCGAGGCCCGCGCGCGGGCCGGCGAACATGGCGGCGGCCGCCTCGTGCGGCATGGCGGCGGCGGACGACGCGGCCGAGACGTTGGATTGGTTGACGAACCAGGCGGTACTGGCATCGGCCCAGGCGAGCGCCTCGCAGGCCTTGCAGTATTCGACGAGCGGCGTTTCCTGCCCACCCATGCTCTTGGGCAGCAGCATGCGTAAAAGGTCCTGCCCGGCCAACGCGTCCACCACCTCGGGCGTGAGCTCGCGCCGGCGGTCCATCTCGGGACCGTGCGCGTCCAGCAGCGCCTGCACGGCGCGCGCCCGTTGCGGGGCGCTGGCGGCGAGGGCGGGCGGGACAAGAGTCTCCATGAATGTTTCCTCGGCTTTCCAGTCGGTCGGCCCCTAGTGTAGTGGGCTCGCGGCCGGGTCTCGACCTCTGTCATCGCGAATGCTTCCGCCAGCCGGTCTCTGGCTGACCCATTCAGGGCTCTCGCTTCGGTTCGTATCCGGACACCCATTCGCGGTGCTGCGGCAAGTCGTCGTTGATTTCCCACCACGGCGCCTTCGACGCAGTGAAGACGTGCAGCCTGGGCCGCACGCCCGGATCGTCCTCGAGCAGGCCCGCCGGCACACTCATCGTCGCGAGATAGGGCGCCTGGCCGGGCGCCAGCGAGCCGCAGATCCGGCAGAAGGCGCGGAAGCTGCCGGGAGCCGATTCGTAACGGGTGATCAGCTCCTCGCCGGCGAGCCAGCGGAACTTGTCCTTCTCGACATGAGCGAAAGTGGCGAAGCTTGCCCCGGTCAGCTTGCGGCAGGTCGTGCAATGGCAATGGGTCATCGACCGCACCGCATCGATCTCAAAACGAATGCCGCCACACGCGCAACCGCCCTTGGTCATCGCCTGCCTCCCGTCGTCGTTTTTACCCGGCGCCAGGCGCCTTGTCCGGCTCGACGGCGCGGACGACGTAGTTGTCCGCCGCGGGCTCGTAGAGTTCCCACAGGAAGCGCAACTCGACGAGAGGTTGGGGACTGAGATCGACCCGCAAGTCGACGAAGGGAAAGCTTTCGCGGTGGACGACGAGAAGCGCCGCGGACTTCAACTGCTTCAGTTCGCCGCCGGCCGCCTGGCCGGCCTCTATGGCGCGCATGAGCCGTTCGGGCAGGGACTGGTTTTCATTTTCCTCGAAGGTCGAGATCGTGGCATCGACGACGCCCGTGTTGCGCAGGATGTTGCCCGCTGCTGCGCAGTCGCGGCCCACCCTCGCCTTCACGATCGATGTGATCTTGGCGCCGTTGAAGACTGCGCCTCTGCCGTCCGCGGCAATGACGGCGAGCTGTCGCCATCGCAGATCCGGATCGGTTTTCTCAAGATCGTGGATGATGGAATCGGGCGATGACCCATGCTTGAGACGCTCGAGGATCTTGGGCCCGAGACGCGGGTCGGTGCGATGCTGCGTCAGCACCGCGCCGACATTTGCTTCGGCCCACGCACAACGGCTACCGACGGAAATCGATGACGTCGTGACGACGGCGCCCAGCATGCCTGTCCTGGGGCACCGCCCGGCGATCGAGAATGTCATGTGTCCTCCGTTCGGGCGGACCGCTTGCCTGCCGGCCCGCATCTTCCGTGTCGATACCACGATAAGAGCCGATATGGGCTGGATAACCCCGGTCCTGAGATCTACGGTCCGGGCACGAAATTTGCTGCCGTGCCGGAATGCCCGCAACGCGCAAGATGCACCTGGTGGCCTACCTCAAGACGGGGCCCACGGCGAGCTACGCCAGCGCCTGGCGCCACCCGTCGGCGCCATTGCACGATATCTGGGACGCCGAGCGCTACGAGCACCTGGCGCGGCTGCTCGAGCACGCGCGGTTCGATGCCGGGTTCTTTGCCGATGGGCTCGGCCTGCCGGACTTGTACAAGAACAGCTTCGCCGACTATGTCGGCCGTGGCGGCCAGCTCAGCCTGATCGACCCGATGACGGTGCTGCCGCTGATGGCCCGCGTGACGCGCCATCTCGGTCTCGGCAACACCATCTCCACGACCTTCAATCAACCCTACCAGATCGCCCGCAGCCTGGGATCGCTCGACCTGCTGAGCCGCGGCCGCGCGGCCTGGAACGTCGTCACCTCGGCGACGGATTACGAGGCGCGCAACTGCGGCATGGACGGCGTGCCGCCGAAGGACGACCGCTATGACCGGGCCGACGACGTACTGGAGGCCTGCTATGCCCTGTGGGATTGCTGGGAGCCCGACGCGCTGGTGATGGACCGCGCGAGCGGCGTGTTCGCCGACGCCAGCAAGATTCACTACGCTGACCATATCGGCCCCTTCGTCCGCACCCGCGGCCCGATGTCCATCCCGCGCAGCCCGCAAGGTCGCCCGCTCATCCTGCAGGCGGGCTCCTCGCCGCGCGGACGAGAGTGCGCGGCGCGCTGGGCCGACATGATCTTCTGCACGACGGCGACCAAGGTCGACGGGATCGAATTCCGCGCCGACATGCATCGCAGGCTGGCCGCCGCCGGGCGCTGTCCGACCGACGTCGCGGTCCTGCCGACCCTGTCGGTCGTCATCGGCGAGACCGAGTCGATCGCCCGCGAGAAGGCGGACTTCCTCGACAGCCTGATCGACCCCGAGCTGGTGCTGGCCTCGTCCTCCACCTTGCTGGGTGTCGACCTCAGCCGAATCGAGACCGCCGAGCAGGCCGAAGTTGCCGCCGGCAATCAGGGCATCGCGGGCTCGCGTGACCGCATGAGCCAGGTCGCGAAGGCACAAGGCATCAGCTTCGCGGCGGCCGTCCGCAAGCCGCGCGGCCTGCTGGCCGGCACGCCCAACATGATCGCCGACGTTATGGAGGACTGGTTCACCAACGGCGCCTGCGACGGCTTCGTCCTGCCGCCGACCGTGTTTCCGGGCACCTACGAAGAGTTCGGCCGCATGGTGACGCCGGAGCTGCAACGCCGCGGCCTGCTGCGCCACGACTATGCCGGCCGCACCTTGCGCGAAAATCTGGCCAACCCCGGCTGAGGCACATCGATTGAAAGGCACATTATGCCGCTTTCCCGCAGAACGCTGATCGGCTCTTCCCTGGCCGCGGCGACAGCCGCCGCCATCCGTCCGGCCCAGGCCGCGGCCAACGTGCTGCGCATTGGCATCAGCACGTCGCTCAGCACGCTCGATCCCATGATGGTGACGACGGGCGACGAGTACATCTACGCCAACCTCGTCTTCAACGGCTTGGCACGCATGCGCGAAGACCTCGTCGTCGAGCCCGACCTGGCCGAGAGCTGGTCCTTCAGCGACGACCTCAAGCGATGGACATTCCGCCTGCGCCGCGGCGTGAAATTCCATGACGGCCAGGAGATGGCGGCCGACGATGTCGTCGCCTCCTTCCAGCGCCTGCTCGATCCGGCCGGCACGTCGCCCGTGCGCAGCCAATACGACATGGTCGAGAGCGTCTCTGCGCCCGATGCCGCCACGGTCGTGTTCCAGCTAAAGATCTCCTATGGCGGATTCGCGGACATCCTCACGGACCGCCAGGTCAAGATCGTGCCGCGCAGTGCCGCGGCCCAGCTCGCCACGCAGCCGATCGGCACCGGCCCGTTCAAGTTCGTGAGCTACACGGCCGGCGACCGCCTCGTGCTCGCGCGCCATGCCGGCTATTTCGAGCCGGGCCTGCCCAAACTCGACGGGGCCGAGCTGCGCATCATCCCGGAGATGAGCGTCAAGATCGCGGCCCTGCAGGCCGGCGACATCGACGTCCTGTGGGACCTGCCGCTCGAGCAGGTGAAGCCCCTGTCGGGCCGCGCCGACCTCAGGGTCGACAGCATACCCACCGCTTCGTGGGACGGCGCGATCCTGAACAACGCCATCCCGCCCTTCAACGACAAGCGCGTGCGCCAGGCCTTTCACCTGGCCGTCGACAAGAAGGAAGTTGTCGAGCTGACGCTGTTCGGTCAAGGCGTCGAGACGATCAGCCCGATCCCGCCCAGCCATCCCTTCTATGCCAAGGATGTCGTCGTCCCCAAGACCGACGCGGCTGCCGCCCGCAAGCTTTTAGCCGAGGCCGGCTACCCCAACGGCATCAAGCTGCCGATCATCCTTCCCGTGGGCCGACCGGTGCGCGAGCGGCTGGGCGTCACCCTGCAACAGATCGCGAAGGCCGGCGGCTTCGACCTCCAGGTGCAGCGCCTGCCTTATTCGTCGTTCAACGCCGAGGTCTCGGGCAAGGCGCCATTGTACATCGACGGATTCTTTGCCCGCCCGACCGTGGACACCAGCCTGTTCCCCTTCCTGCGCAGCATGGGGAGCTGGAACGAGCGGTTGTGGCACTACAGCGACGAGGCCGTGGACCGCGCCCTCGATGCCGCGCGGTCGAGCGCCGACCCTGCCGTCCAGAAAAAGAACTACATCGACATGCAGGCGGCGCTGGTCGCCAACCCGGCCTCGTTCTTTGCCTACTCCGTCAACTACGCCTGCGCCTACCGCAAGTCGGTCGGCGGCATCAAGACGCACCCGATGAAGTGGTTCGATCTGCGCCACGCGACGCTGGGTTAAACAATGCGGCTGGCCGCCTTCCTGCTGCGGCGTCTGTTGGGCCTGCTCGGCGTGCTTTTGGGCATGTCGGTGCTTATCTTCGGCATCATCCACATCCTGCCGGGCAACGTCGCCTACGCCATCCTGGGTGAGTTCGCGACGCCGACCGCGGTGGCGCAGCTCGAAGCGAAGCTCGGCCTCAACGATCCGCTGCCAGTGCAGTACTGGCGCTGGTTCGACGCCATGCTGCACGGCGACTTCGGCATGTCGATCGTGATGAACCGTCCCGCCGCGTCGCTGATCGGCGAGGCGCTGGGCCGCTCCGCGCTGCTTGCGGGCCTCGCCTTCGGCCTGATCGCGACAGGCGGCATCGCACTCGGCCTGTACGCGGCGACCCATCGCGGCCGCGTCTCGGATAAGTTGCTGACCCTGGCGCAGTTCGTCCTGATCGCCGTTCCGGAATTCTTCTGGGCGATCCTCGCTGTCCTGCTCTTCGCCTCATGGCTCAACCTGCTGCCCGCCACCGGCTATGCCCCGCTCGACGCCGGAGTCGCGGACTGGGCGGCGCACCTGGTCCTGCCGGTGCTGGTGCTGTCGTTCGGCCTGGTCGCCCACGTCTCGCGCCTGACACGCTCGTCGATGCTGGAAGTGCTCGACAGCCGCTTCGTGCTCGCCGCGCGCGCCCGCGGCCTGCCGGAGCGACGGGTGCTGTGGCGCCACGCCTTGCCCAACGCGCTGCTGCCGGCAATCACCGTGCTCGCGATCGACGCCGGGCTGCTGATCGGCGGCATCGTGGTGGTCGAGACGGTGTTCGCCTATCCGGGTCTCGGCCGGCTGCTGGTCTACGCCATCGAACGCCACGACCTGCCGTTGCTGCAGGTCGGCATGATGGTCGTGACCGCCATCTATGCGCTGGCCAATTTCGTCGCCGAGCTCTTGTACGCGGCGCTGAACCCGCGCATCCGCGTGGCGGGGGCGAGCGCGTGAACGTGCTGGCGCTGCCGCGGTTGCGCGTGCCATCCACCCTCGCGCTGGGCGGCACGTTGCTGGTGCTGATCGCAGCCGCCGCGGTCGTGGGCATCTGGGTCACGCCCTACGATCCCGCCGCCTTTTCCGTGCGGGTCCGACTGCAGCCGCCGAGCGTCCTGCATCCGTTCGGCACCGACGAGTTCGGCCGCGACGTGCTCTCCCGCGTGCTGGCGGGCGCCCACCTCTCGCTCGCGACCGGCTTCGGGGCCATGGCGATCAGTCTTTTAGTCGGCGTGCCGCTTGGTCTGCTTGCGGCTTTCCATCGCGGCATCGTGCAGGAGGTGATCATGCGCGGCGTCGACCTGGTGATTTCCCTCCCGCCGGTGCTGCTCGGCCTGCTGGTGCTGGCGGTGACGCCGCCGGGGTTGGGCAAGACCATCGCCGCCGTCGGCCTGGTCTACATACCGATCATGGTCCGCCTGACCAGGGCCGTCGCGCTGGGGCTGCTGGAGGAGGATTTCGTGCAGGCCGCGCGGGCGCGCGGCGAAGGCGCGTTTCCCATCCTGTGGCACGAGATCCTGCCCAATGCCTGGCCGCCCATCATCGTCGAATGCGGACTGCGCGTGACCTTCGCCATCCTGCTCGGCTCCGCTCTGTCGTTCCTGGGCCTCGGCCCGCAGCCGCCCGCCAGCGAATGGGGACTCATGATCGCCGAAGGACGCGACTTCCTAACGCAAGCGCCTTGGGTCAGCCTCGCCCCCGGCCTGTGCCTCTGCGTGCTGCTGGTGTCGGTCAATCTGGTGGGCGAAGGCCTGCGCGAACGTCTCGACCCGCATCTGAGTGGCCGCGCGCATGCCTGACGCCGCCCTGCCCGACGTGTCGATAGGCGCCGGTGCGGCGCTGCAGGTCGAGGCGCTGTCGGTGGCCTACGCGACGCGCGCCGGCTGGCTGCAGGCGCTCGACGGCGTGTCGCTCGCCATTCCGCCCGGCGGCGTGCTGGGCCTGGTGGGCGAGTCGGGGTCGGGCAAGTCCACTGTCGTGCTCGCCCTGCTTGGCCTGCTGGGGCCCTCTGCGCGCGTCGAGGCGCGACGCCTCGCCTTCGACGGCCACGACCTGCTGCACGACGCGCCCGTCATGCGCGGCCGCCGTGTGGGCGTGGTGTTCCAGGACACGGCCGCGGCGCTCAATCCGGCGCTGACGATCGGCAGCCAGGTGACCGAGCCGATGCGCATCCATCTCGGCACCGAGCGCCGCGCCGCCTGGGCGCGGGGAACGGAGCTTTTGGCCGAAATGGGAATCCCCCGTCCCGCCCAGGTGATGAAGAGCTACCCGCACCAGCTCTCCGGCGGCATGAAACAGCGGGTCGGCATCGCCACCGCGCTCGCGAGCGAACCCGACCTGCTGTTGCTCGATGAGCCCACCACCGCGCTCGACGTGACGATCGAGGCGCAGATCCTTTCCCTGCTCGACGAGCTGCGGACGCGGCGCAAACTCGCCATGCTGCTGGTCAGTCATAACCTCGGCATCGTCGATCGCCTCTGCGATACAGTGTCGGTGCTCTACGCCGGGCGCGTGGCGGAGTCCGGCACGACTCACGCGGTGCTGCATCGCCCGCGCCATCCCTACACCAAGGGCCTGCTGGCCGCGCTGCCGCGGCCGGACCGTCCCCATGCCGGCCGCCTCGCGCCCATCCAAGGCAACCTGCCCGACCTCTGTGCGCCCGATCCGGGCTGCAACTTCCGCTCGCGGTGCGCCTTCACCGCGGCGGGCTGCGAGATGCCACAAGTACCGAGCATTGAGAGCCACTCGGTGAGCTGCCATCGCGTCGAGGCCATCGCCGACTCGCCGTGGCCCGCCGAGGCCGCGCCCTCCGCTGTCGCGCCGGCCGCCGGCGCTGTGCCGTTGCTGCAAGCCGAAGGTCTCAGCATTCGCTTCGATTCCGGCGGCTGGCTGCAGCGCCTGCTCGGTAAATCCTCCGGCGTGCTGGCGGTGGATCGTGTGTCGCTCGCGATCCGCACCGGCGAGGTTTTGGGGCTTGTGGGCGAATCCGGTTGCGGCAAGTCCACGCTGGGCCGCCTGCTGCTCCGGCTGCTGCCTGCGCGTAGCGGCACGCTGCGCTTTGCTTCCGCCGCCATTGGCGCAAAGCCCGACGCTCGTTTCCGCCAGCGCGCCCAGGTCGTGTTCCAGAACTCCGATACGTCGCTCAACCCGCGCCAGACTGTCGGCGCAATTCTGGGCCGCGCGATACGCTGGTTCGCGATCGCAAGCGTCAACGCCGAGGTGGCAGCCGAGGTCGATCGCCTGCTCGACCTGGTCCGCCTGCCGCGCTCCTACGCCCAGCGCTATCCACACCAGCTTTCGGGCGGGGAGAAGCAGCGCGTCGGCATCGCCCGCGCGCTCGCCTCGCGGCCAGGGTTCCTGGTATGCGACGAAGCCGTCTCGGCGCTCGACGTCTCCGTGCAGGCCGCTGTGCTGAACCTGTTGCGCGACCTGCGCGACGAACTGGGTGTGGCCTACCTGTTCATCAGCCACGATATCGGCGTCATCGCCCACATCGCCGACCGCGTGGCGGTGATGTACCAGGGCACGATCGTCGAGGAAGGTCCGGTCGACGATGTGCTGCATCCGCCCTACCACCCCTACACCGAGCTGCTGCTGTCTTCCGTCCCGCTGATCGGCAAGCGCCGTGGTTGCGCGGCCTCGACGCAAGCCGCGCGTCCGGGCCCGGCGGTGGGCGGATGCAAATTCGCCAACCGCTGCACCCGCCGGCTCGGCCCGATCTGCGACACCGTCCCGCCGCCCTTGCAGCACGCCGGCCCCGGCCACGCCATCCTTTGCCACATCCCCCTGCCGCAGCTGGCCGCGGTGCCACATTGGCTCGACCAATGAAGGCCTCGAGGCCCACGCCGATCAACACTAACCTCATGCTGAGGAGCGGCCGTCTCGAAGCATGGGCGACAACATGACTGGCTCCCACCCTTCGAGACGCGGTCCTGCGGACCGCTCCTCAGGGTGAGGCCTTGTATGATGCGGGCCTGGAGGCCGCAGGCGCATATGAATGCGCCGAGTCCGATGAAAGTTTTTTGAGGAGCGTACGCGATGATGAACCTTGTCACGATCCCGAACCTGGTCGGCGGCCATCTCGGCGGCTGGCGCCACAGGGATGCCTTCGCCAAGCCGGTGATGAATCTCGAGGCCTTCATCGAGATGACGCAAATCGCCGAGCGCGGGAAGCTCGATGCCGTGTTCCTGGCCGACGGCAACGGCGTGCGCGACATGGATCGCCCGGCGCTGTTCGCCGCCAACCATCCGTCGGCGCGGCCCGCCTTCTTCGAGCCGACGACCTTGCTCTCGGCCGTCGCCATGGTGGCCAAGCGCATCGGTGTCGTCGCCACGGCAACCAGCACCTACGAGGAACCGTACACGATCGCCCGCAAGTTCGCCTCGATGGACCATATCAGCAAGGGCCGCGCCGGCTGGAACCTGGTCACCGCGTCCAATCCCGGCGATGCGCTGAACTTCGGGCGCGCCGAGCATATGGGCCGCGAGGACCGCTACGCCCGGGCGCAGGAGTTCTACGAGGTCGTCGCGGCCCTGTGGGACAGCTGGGCGCCCGATGCCTTCGCGCAGGACAAGGCAACCGGCCAGTATCTCGATCCCGCGCGCGTACGGCCCATCGACCATCGCGGCGCCCACTTCACCGTGAAGGGGCCGTTGAACATCTCGCCTACACCGCAAGGCCGGCCGGTCGTGTTCATGGCCGGCCAATCGGGCCCGGGCATGGAGCTCGCCGCGCGCTACGCCGACGCCTTGTTCGGCGCCGGTACGACCAAGCAGGATTGCATCGACGCCTATGCCGACATCAAGGGCCGCATGGCGCGCTACGGTCGTGCGCCCGACACGCTGAAAATCCTGCCCGGAGTCAGCACCTTCGTCGGCCGCACCACCGCCGAGGCGGAAGAACTGTACGAGGAGCTGCAGTCGCTGATCTCCCCGCCGCTCGGCGTGCACTATCTCTCGAAGATGCTGGTGCACGACCTCGAGGGCCTGCCGCTCGACGGCCCGTTGCCGACCGACATGGCGCCGGAGACGCTGGGCGGCAGCAGCCTGCGCCGCTACATCATCGACATGGCCCGGCGCGACAGCCTCACCATCCGCCAGACCTACGAGCGCACGCTGCCCGCCCTGGGCGGCCCCGTCTTCAAAGGCAGCCCGACGCAGGTCGCCGACGAGATGGAGGATTGGTGGCGCAGCAAGGCCGGCGACGGCTTCACCATCATGGCGCCCGTCCAGCCGCGCGGCCTGCGCGACTTCGTCAACCTAGTCGTGCCCGAGTTGCAGCGCCGTGGCATCTTCCGCAAGGAGTACGAAACCACCACCCTGCGGGGCCATCTCGGCCTGCCCGATCCTCCCAGCCAGTGGCATCCGGAACAGGCCTCAGGGGAGCGCGGCGTGGCATGATGGTTCTGGGTTTCACCGGCGGCGCGCTGGGCGGCCATCTCGGCGGCTGGCGTCATCCGGACTCGTTCCCGACGACCAGCATGCAGCTTCAATGCATGGTCGAGATGGCGCAGATCGCCGAACGCGGCACGCTCGACATGATGTTCCTCGCCGACGGCAACGGCGTGCGCCAGATGGACAAGCCCGCTTTGTTCGCCGCCAACAGCCCGTCCGACCGGCCGGCGGTGTTCGAGCCGGTGACCCTGTTCGCGGCATTATCGCAGCACACCAGGCACATCGGCTTCGTCGCGACCGCCACCACGACCTACGAGGAGCCGTTCACGATCGCCCGCAAGTTCGCCTCGCTGGATCACCTGAGCGGCGGTCGCGCGGGCTGGAACCTGGTCACCACCCAGTATGTCGAGGACGCCAAGAATTTCGGCCGAGACGAGCATATGGGCCGCGTCGATCGCTACGAGCGCGCGCGGGAGAGCCTCGACGTCGTGCGGGCGCTGTGGGATTCCTGGGCAACGGATGCGTTCTTGCAGGACAAGTCGACCGGCCAATATCTCGACCCGGCCCGCGTGCGCCTGACCAACCATCGCGGCACGCATTTCGCGGTCAAGGGACCGCTCAACGTGGCGCGCACGCCGCAGGGCCAGCCGGTGGTCTTCATGGCCGGCCAGTCGGACGCGGGCAAGGAGCTGGCGGCCTACGGCGGCGAGGCGTTGTTCGGCACCGCCAGCGACAAGGCGGAGGCGCAGAAAGAGTATGCCGACATCAAGGGCAGGATGGCGAAGTACGGCCGTCCGCCCAACGCGTTGCGCATCATGCCGGCCCTCAGCGTGTTCGTCGGCCGCACCGCGGCCGAGGCAGACGCGCTGTTCGCGGAACTGCAGGCGCTGATCTCGCCGGCCCTCGCCGTCAGCTACCTGTCGAAGGTCGTGGGCTTCGACGTCACCGGCGCGCCGCTCGACGGCCCGATGCCGCAAGCCCGTGGCGAGAGCCTGGGCGGCACCGCGATCGGCCGCTCGGTGTTGGACATGGCGGCGCGCGAGGGCCTCAGCGTGCGCGCCACCTACCAGCGCGTCCTGCCGTCGATGAGCGGCAACATGGTGAAGGGCGATCCGACCCACGTGGCCGACATGATGGAGGATTGGTACAAGAGCAAGGCCTGCGACGGCTTCATGCTCTCCATGCCGGTCGAGCCGCGCAGCCTGCGCGACTTCGTCGAGCTGGTCGTGCCGGAACTGCAGCGCCGCGGATTGCGCTCGCCGGAGTACAGAGGTCCTACTTTGCGCGACAACATGGGCCTCGCCCATCCGGTGGACCCGTTCCTGGAGTCTTTATGACAAACGCGGAATCGCTGGATCATCGTCTTGCCGGACCGCGGGCCTCCAGGCCGGCTCATAGCTGGGGGGCTACTGAAGTGGCGTGCCCAGCAAAGAGAAGAGGCGGGCCTGGAGGCCCGCGGTCCGGCAAGACACCCGATCGGTACGTGCACCAGACTAGCCGCAGATCTGCAGGATCGTGAGGATGTAGATTCGGACCATGTCGAGGTAGTCGCCTATGTCGACCCTTTCGTCCGGCATGGTGTTGTAGCGTCCTCCTGGGCCACAGACGACGCCTGACATTCCCGCCATCCGATAGAGATGGGCGGCATCGGTGCCGTAGAAGCCGGGCGGCGTGATGGCGCCGGTCGGCTGCTTCTCGCCGCGCACCTGCCGGTAGGCCGAATTGATCGCCTCGACGATCGGGTTGTCGGGTACCACTTCGAACGAAGGCATCGTCACCCGACCGGTGGCCGTCTCGATCACGACGGTCGCCTTCAGGCCCGGATGGCGGCGCTCCAGTGCGTCGAGTTCGGCTCGCAAGTCCGCCAGGGCGCCCTCTTCCGTTTGCCCCGGCGCATAGCGTCCGGAACCCTTGATCTTCACGTAGTCGGCGACCTGGGGCGGTCGCCATTCGTGCAGCTCCCTACCGAGCGCGCCATGCATGACGCCGACATGGATGCGGTTGATCTTCTCGTGTTCGGGTGACTTGGCGCCGGAAAATTTCAGGGCATTCAGGCGCGGCACGAGATCACACGCGGCAACAATGGCGTCGATCGCCTCCTCGCGCTTGGAGAGGTGCCTCGTATCGCCGACCAGCTCGATTTGGAAGACGAAGGCCGCCGCATGCATCGTCAACGCCTGCAGGTCGGTCGGCTCGCTGTTGACGAAATAATCGGCACGATAGCCTTGCTTCACCAGCGCCACGGTGCCGACGCCGCCCTGCAGCTCGCCGACCACATAGGTCAGCAGCACGTCGCCCTTCAACTTCACGCCGGCATCGACCAGCGACCTGACGGCACAGAAATAGGCCGCGTCGCCCGACTTCATGTTGGAGACGCCGATGCCGTAGATGAACTTGTCATCGACCTTTCCGCCCCACGGATCGACCGTCCAGCCCTCGGTCACCGGGTTGGTGTCGATGTGCCCGTTGAACATCAGGCTCTTGCCGCCGCCGCTGCCGCGCAGACGGCCGATCGCGTTGACCCGGTCGGCCTCGACCGGCGTGAGCTCGACCTCGAGGCCGAGGCCGCGCATCTGTTCGGCCATCCATGCGGCCAGGGTCCGTTCGCCGTCGGTCTGGCTATAGCTCTTGTGTTGCACCATGCGGCTCAGGAAATCGAGGCAGTAGGCGGTATCGAGGCGGCGGAGGATGTCCTGGGTTTGCATTCATTCTCTCCCGATCAGCCGACGGGCGCCGGCGAAGCTGCGATCAACTCGCGTGTATAGGGATGCACATTACCGGAGCGAAGATCGTCGATGCCCAAAAGATCGACGATTTCACCGTTGCGCATGACGGCGATGCGATGGGCGACCTGCTGCACAAGGTTGAGATCGTGGGTGATGAACATGTAGGCGGTGCCGTTCGCTGCGCGCAGCCGCAGCAGCAGCTCGACGACCGACGCTTGCACGGAAACATCGAGCGGCGCGGTGATCTCGTCGCAAATGATCAGGTCTGGCTTGGCCGCGAAGGCCCGGGCAATCGCCACCCGTTGCTTTTCGCCGCCCGAGAGCTGGTGCGGATAGCGGCGAGCGTAGGCGGCGGGCAGCCGAACCTCCTCGAGCAGCGAGGGGATGGTCGAAACGTCGCCGCCATAGAGCCGCAGCGGACGCGACAGGATGTCGGCCACCGTCTGGCGCGGGTTGAGGGAGGAATCCGGATGCTGGAACACGATCTGCACCGCGCGGCGATACGCCCGGTCCATGTCGCCCGCGGAGCCGATGCGCCGGCCGGCCAGGGCGATGCTGCCGGTATAATCGGCAAGGCCGGTCAAGGCGCGGGCAATCGACGATTTTCCTGATCCCGATTCGCCCACGACGCCCAGGATCTCGCCCCGCCGGACGTCGATGGCGATGTTGGCGGTCGCGGGCCGCGGCGCGGTCCGGAACAGCCGCTTGCGCTGGTAGCGGACGGCGATATTCGTGGCCGTCAGAAGCCCGTCGTCGGCGACCTGGTCGGAGACGAGTCGCTGCTCGGGCCGCGGCACGGCGGCCACGAGCCGGCGCGTATAGTCGTGCCGGGGATGACGGAAGATCGTGGCGCTCGGCGCCGCCTCGACGATCGCACCCTGCTGCAGGATGGCGACCCGATCGGCGACCCGCGAGACCAGCGCGAGGTCGTGCGAGATATAGAGCGCGGCCACGCCGGTCTCCTGCCGCAGGCGGCCGAACAGCTCGAGGATGCGCGCGCCGGTCATGACGTCGAGCGCGGTCGTGGGTTCGTCGAAGACGATGAGCTCCGGTCGGCAGGCGAAGGCCGTGGCGATGCCGATGCGCTGCTTCTCGCCGCCCGATGCCTGATGTGGATAGCGGCGCATCAGCGCTTCGGGATGCCTGAGGTCGACATGCTCCAGCGCCCGGATCGCCTCCCGCCACGCCTCTCTTTCCGACAGTCCGCGGTGGCGGACCAAAACCTCGGTGACCTGGCGGCCGATCGTCAGGGTCGGATTGAGCGCGGTCGACGGATCCTGGAAGACCATGCTCATGCGCCGGCCGCGAATCGTCTCCAGCGCCTTCGCCGAGGCCGCGCGCAGGTCGGTGTCGCCGAGGCGGATGCGGCCCGCCGGCGCCTCCCGCGCATTGGCCGGCAGAGAGCGCATGATGGCCCAGGCGAGCGACGTCTTGCCCGAACCGGATTCGCCCACCAGGCCCACCACCTCGCCGGCCGAGATTGCGAGGTCGATGGATTGCAGCACGCGCTGCGTTCCGCCTCGAGTCACGTAGTCGAGCACGTAGTCGCGAATTTCCAGCGCCGGGCTCATCGCTCGTCCCGCGGGTTCAGCGCGTCGCGCAAGCCGTCGCCCAGCAGGTTGAAGCAGATCGCGGTCGCGGCGATGGCAAGAGATGGCGCCACGATCACCCACGGCGCCTGATGCATGAAGCGGCGCGCTTCGGACACCATCAACCCCCACTCCGACGCCGGCGGCTGGGCGCCCAGCCCGAGGAAGGACAGCGTGGCGAACAGCATGACGGCGAAGGCGACGCGGATCGTCGCCTCGATGATCACGGGGGCGGCGACGTTGGGCAGCATTTCGCGCAGCACGATCCAGCTGCCGCTTTCGCCGCGGGCGATCGCCGCCTTGATGTATTCCTGTTGGCGAACGGCCAGCGCCACCGAGCGGGTCACGCGCGCCATGCTGGGCACGACCGAAATCGCGATCGCGAAAGCGGCGTTCAGGCTGCCCTTGCCGAGCGTGCTGACCAGGATCAGCGCCAGCAGCAGGTGAGGCACCGCCATCACGGCGTCGATGGTGCGCGTGATGGCCTCGTCCCACCAGCCGCCGAGATAGGCCGACAAAGTGCCGACGCAGGCGCCGGCCGCCGCGCCCGAAAAGGTGGCGGCGACGGCCAACGGTATGGTCGAGCGCGCGCCGACCAGGAGCCGGCTCAGCACGTCGCGGCCGAGCTGGTCGGCGCCGAGCCAGTGCTTTATGCCGGGTGCCGCGAACCGGCCGGCGAAGTCCATCGCTTCCGGTTGGTAGGGAGCAGCCGCCCCGCCGAAGAGGCAGGCGAGAACGAGCCCCACCAGAAGAGCGCAGCCCAGCACGCCTTGCGGGGTGTGCATCAGGCGGCGCAGCGTGTCAGTCATAGCGGATGCGCTTGTCGATCATCGCATAGGCCATGTCGGCCAGCGTGTTGGCGATGGCATAGGTGCCGGCCATGATCATGGCCCCCGCCTGGATCGACGGCAGGTCGCGGGTCGTGATGGCGACGATCAATTGCCGGCCGATGCCGGGAATGGCGAAGATTTCCTCGACGACGATGATGCCGCCCAGCAGGTAACCAACATCGAGGGCGACGATGGTGATGGTGGGCAGCAGCGCGTTGCGCAGGACGTGGCGCATCAGCACGATACGGGGCGGCAGGCCCTTCAGCCGGGCGGCGCGGATATAGTCGCTGTTCAGCACGTCGATCGTCTCGGAGCGGACCATGCGCGAGACGTGCGCGACCAGGATCAGCGACACCGTCGCCACCGGCAGGATCAGGTGGCGTATACTGTCGACCAGGTTCTCGGACGGCGCCACGTAGCCGGTCGCCGGCAGGAGCTGGAATTGGTCGGCGACGACGATCAGCAGCAGCGTCGCGGTGACGAATTCCGGCAGCGACACGCCGAGATACGAAATGAGGCTCGAGACGACGTCGGCCGCCTTGCCGCGACGGAGCGCGGCCAGCATGCCGAGCGGAATGGCCGCCACCAGCATGACCGCGATAGACAGCCCGCCCAGCAGCAGCGACCGGCTGAGCGCGATGAACATCGTCGGTCCGACGGGCTGGTCGGTGCGCATCGAGGTGCCGAAATCGCCGCGCAGCAGGCCGGACAGCCAGTGCCAATATTGCAGCCACGCCGGATCGTTGAGGCCCAGCCGCAAGCGCACCGCGGCCAGCGCCTCGGGCGTGGCGTTCTCGCCGAGCAGGGTCACCGCGGCATCGGCGGGCAGCAGCTGGGTCAGCCCGAACACCACGATCGACACGACCAGCAGCGTATAGAGGACGGTCAGCAGCCGCCGCAGCAGCCAGGCGATCGACACCCCTCAGCCCCGCTTCGGCGCGCCTTCACCGAGCCAGGTGCGTTCGAAGCGGAAGATGTGGCCGCGCGGATGCAGCCCGTAGCCCTGCACGTATGAGCGCTTGCCGCCCAGAAGATCGAAGAAGATCGGAATGATCGAGGGCGTCGCCTCGTACATCATGTCCTGCGCCTTGCCATAGATCTCGGTGCGCCTGGCCTCATCGCTGGTCTGGCGGCCCTCGGCGACCAGTCTGTCGAATTCAGGATTGTTCCAGCGCGTCTCGTTCCAGGCCGCATCGGAGGTGTAGAGCAGCGTGAACACGCCGTCGACCGTCTGCTGGGTATTGTAGATGCCGATGTAGAACGGCCCCTTCTTCCAGACCTGGTCGAGATAGGCCGCGTGCGGCATCGTCTGCACCGTGATGCGGAAACCGGCGGGCTTGGCCATCTCGCGCATGGCGACGGCGAGCTGGGTGCGCGTGCCCGGGTTGTCGGAAGCGACCAGGGTAAGGTCGATGCCGTCAGCGTAGCCGGCGGCGGCGAGCAGCTGCTTGGCCTCGGCGATGTCCTGCTTCTTGGGCGTCTGCTTCTTGTAGAACTGGTAGATCGAATTCACCGGTACGTCCTGGCCGGGCGTGCCGGCATCGAGGGCGACGAAGCCGACCAGCGCTTCGCGGTCGACGCACAGCGACAGCGCCTTGCGCACGCGCGGGTCGTTGAAGGGTTTTTGGTCACACGCCATGTTGACGTTGAGGAACTGGCCGGACGGCACCTGCATGGCGTCGACGCCGCGCACGCCTTTCAGCCTGGGGAACTCGCTCTGCGCGGTGATCACCATCAGGTCGTTGTCGCCCGAGAGCAGGGCCGAGGTTTCGGCCGAGGAGTCGGGATAGACGCGGATCTCGATGCGGTCGAGGTAAGGCTGTTCGGGAATGAAATAGTGCTCGTTGCGCGCCACCACGATCAGCCGGTCGGGCTCGTAGGACACCAGCTTGAACGGCCCCGTGCCGATCGACTCGCGCGACAAACGGCCAAGATCGCCCTGGGCGATGGCGGCGGGGATGATGCGGGTCGCGTTGTAGGCCACCGTGGCCGGCAGGTCGACGAAGGGTGCGTGCAGGCGGAACAGCACGGTCTCGTCCTCGAGGGCCGCTGCTTCCTTGATCACCGAGACGATCGAACGGGCAGGCGATGCGGTCTTGGGATCGAGGATCGCGACATAGGTCGCCACGACGTCCTTTGCGGTGCAGGCCGAGCCGTCGCTGAAGCGCGCGCCCTTGTGCAGCTTGAACGTCCACTCCGTGAAATCGGCATTCGACGACCACGATTCGGCGAGATCGGGCAGCGGCTTCATATCGGTCGTGAGCGTCGTCAGATTGCTGTAGCAGAGCTCGGCGATCATGTGCTCCGGATTGACGCGCGTGCGCAGCGGATGGATGACGCTCGCCGCCTGGTCGACCGAAAGCCGCAGCGTGCCGCCGCGCCGGGGTGCTTGCGCAGAGGCAAGACGCGACAGACCTGCCAGGGCCGGCAATCCCGCTGCCGAGGCGAGAACCGCCCGCCGTGTTGGATGCCTCATCCTGAGCCTCTTGTGTTTGCGATTGCCGGAACCAACAGGGCATTCCCTGCAAAGTCCATGCAATTCGCGGACTATTGCGAAACGCGACCGAGCTCATCCGCCAGATCGTAGCTTTCGAGCATATCATTGAGGGCGCGGTTGGCGGCCGGCCAGTCGTAGGTGCGATAGGAATGACCCGCGGTCACGAAGCTCGCCCCGGAATAGAACATTTCGTACTGGGTGTGGCGCGAGGCGAACTCGGAGCCTACCGCATCCCAGGCAAGCTTGTAGAATTTCACCCGCTCCACGGCGCTCGCCGCCGGAGATTGCTGGGTTTTCCCGATCAGATTGGCGATCTCGGGATTGCGAAAGTCGTCCACTGACGAAGGCAGCATGATCATGCCGCCGCCGGCCAGCTCACGCAGCGTGTTGAGCACGGTGGCGTACAATTTCTGGGTCAGCGTCAGGGCGGCGTAGAGCGTGTGGCGATCGGGGACGAAGTATCGCCCCTGCTGCGTGCCCTTGGCTTCCATGGCCGCGACGAACGCATCGACCATTCCGGCCTCGGCCGCCAGTTGCCCCAGCGTCTCGCGGACCTGGGGAAATCCGATCGTCCCGTTGACCTCCGTGATGCGGTGCGCAATGCCCAGCAGGAAGCGGAACTTGACGGACAGCCGGACCATCGCCTGGTAATTCTGGTAGACGTGCGCCGGTGTCGCATGGAATTGCCTCTGGCACATCTCGAGGCTGTCGATCACGAAGACCCGTTCCCACGGCACCTTGACGTCGTCGAAAAACAAAACGGCGTCGTTTTCATCGAAGCGACTCGACAAGGGGTTGTCGAAAACGCTGCGCGCGTCTTCTTCGTATGATTTGCGCGACAGAATCTTCAGGCCCTCGGCGTTCATCGGTATGGCAAACGAAAGGGCGTGCTTCTCGTCGCCCGGCTGAAGCGGCTGGATGCAGGTGACGAAGACCTCGTTGGCCATGATGCCGCCGGTCGCCAGCATCTTGGCGCCGCGGACCGTTATTCCGGACGCGTCGCGATCGACGACGCCGGCGGCGAGAAACTCGTCCTTTTGCTGGCTGGCGCCCTTCGAGCGGTCGGCTTGCGGATTGATGATGACGTAGGTCAGGTAGAGGTCGTGATCGCGGGCGTAATGGTAATAGTCGGCGAGCGCCTTGGCTCGCGTGCCATCGTAGGCCTCGAAGACGTCCAGCCCCATGTACATGCCGGAGAGGCAGGAGGCCACATGATCGGGCGCGCGCCCCATGAAGCCGCTGTGCAGGCCGTTCCAGGCCTCGAGCGCTTGGCGGCGATCGCACAAGTCCCGGTAGCTTTCGGGAAGCTGCCAGATGCGATTGGCGCGTTCGCCTGAAGCGGCGACGAAAGTCATCAACTCCGGCCGTTGAGAGGCGAAGTCGAAGAGCCGGCCGATCGATTTCACCGAGTTCGCATAAGCGGGATGAGCAGTGACATCATCGACGCGCTTGCCATGGAGATAGACGGCGCGATCGTCACGCAAGCTCGCAATATGGTCGACGCCAGACTTGATCATGCGGATTCCCCGGTTGCGGCGCTGCCCGTGCCTTAAGATTGGCGTCAGGTTCGCTCGCTATCATAGGAGACGGGCGACCAGGCGTATGCTCAAGCCTTCGCCCCTAAAAATAAGAGGTCGCCCGGGAGGGATCGATGATCCGCACCATTGGCTTCTTGTTCTTGCTGGTTTTTCTGGCGTCCGGCTGCGCCACTTCTGACGCGGGCCATGTCGAGTACACGCCCATCGGCCCGTTGGTGGACGACTATCAGGAGAGGGTCAAAGCCGACCTGTCCCGGACCCTCGCCGATCCGGCTGGCGCGATCTACACATTCGAGGCGCAGCCCAGCGTCGTCAATCTCGGCAAGCGCGTGGCCGGTGTTCATTACGCCTGGTATGTGTGCGGAACGGTGAACGCCAAAGGCCCTGCGGGCGGCTACGCTGGAGCAAAGCCCTTCCTGAGCGTGCTCAGCCACAACGTCGTCATCGATCGGGAGATCAATACGTCGCGCGCTAAGGACTGCGGCAAGTGACAGTCAACTCTTCTCCTCCCCAGTAGCGCTGGGGAGGTGGCGGCGTCTTACGCCGACGGAGGGGTCGGAAGCCTCCATCGTGACTCATGACCCCCGAGCGCCTGTGAAGGCGCGGAGTCGGCCTATGAGGCCTTATCGAACCGCGGCTCGCTCGGCCCTTGACAGAACTGAGCAATGTTGTGGCGTATGTCTGCCGACTCTCACCCGAGGAGGCTCGGCGTCATGTCCAGATTTCTGGGACCCCTATACGGTACGAAAGAATTCCCGGTCGTCGAGCGGCCCTCAGGCGCAATATCGTGTCGTGGCGTTTGCCCGCACATTGGCAAACGGGTAGCGGAAATTGCGGGAATTGCGGAAATCCCCAGCTTAACCAGAGCTATAGCATGTGACCAAAAACTCCGTCATCCCGACCGGAGCGAAGCGGAGCGGAGGGACCTGTTCTTGTGCTGCGTCGACAAGAGGAGGTCCCTCGGCTACTCCGCCCCTTGGGCGGCTTCGCTCGGGATGACGGAGGGGGAGGCGGAGCTATTCCGCCGCCAGCGCTTTCGGCTTGGCGAGTTCCTCGGCGATCTGCACGGCGTTCCACGCCGCCCCCTTCAGGAGCTGGTCGCCGGCCACGAACAACACCAGCCCGTTGGGGTTGGAAAGATCGCGGCGGATGCGGCCGACATGGACGTCGAGGTCGCCGCTGGCCTCGATTGGCATCGGGAAGTGATTTTTAGCCGCATCGTCGACCAGCTTGACGCCCGGCGCCAGCGCCAGGATCCCCCGCGCCTCCTCGGGCGACAGCGGCTTCTCCAGCTCGAGCGCGATCGACTCGGAATGGGCCCGCAGCACCGGCACGCGGATGCAGGTCGGCACGACGGCGAGATGCGGCATGTGGAACATCTTGCGCATCTCCTCGATCACCTTGTTCTCCTCCTCGTTGTAGCCGTTCCCGGCCACCTTGGTGTCGTGCGAGAAGACGTTGAAGGCGATCTGGTGCGGGAAGACGTTGCGCGTGACCTCCTTGCCGGCGGCGTAGTCGCGGACCTGATCCTCGAGCTCCTGCATGGCCTGCGCGCCCGCGCCCGAGGCCGCCTGGTAGGTCGACACGACGATCTTCCTGATGCCGGCGGCGAGATGGATCGGCCAGACCGCCGTGGCGAGCACGGCCGCGGTGCAGTTCGGGTTGGCGATAAGGCCCTCATGGCGCGCGAGGTCTTGCGCGTTCACCTCGGGCACCACCAGCGGCACCTTGGGGTCCATGCGGAAAGCCGAAGAGTTGTCGATCACGACGGCGCCCGCGGCCCGCGCGGCCGGGGCGAACTCGCGGCTGCGCGCGGCGCCGGCGCTGAAGAAGGCGATGTCGACGCCCTTGAAGGAAGCCGCTGTCAGTTCCTCGACCTTGCAGGCTTTGCCCTTGAACGCGAGCGTCTTGCCGGCCGAGCGGGCCGAGGCGAGCAGCTTGAGCGAGCCGACGGGAAAGTTCTGTCGCTCGAGGACGCGGAGGATCTCGATGCCCACCGCGCCGGTGGCGCCGACAATGGCGATGTTTGGTGCGTTCATGGTGGCGGGAAAATACAACACGGGCGAGCTGATTGTCATCCCAACACCATCCCGGTCGTCCCAACAACATCCCGTCATCCCGACAGGAGCGAAGCGGAGTGGAGGGACCTTTTCTGGTGCGTCGGCGACAAGAGGAGGTCCCTCGACTACGCCGCCCCTTGGGCGGCTTCGCTCGGGATGACGGTGTTTTTTTAATCACATGCGATAGCCCTGCTCCTCAGGGTGAGGTTTGTTGTGTCTCTTCAGGAGTCTAATCATGCCGACCCTCAAGCACACCTTCGTCGAGACCCGCGGCTTCACCACCCACCTCGCCCAGTGCGGCAATGGCCCGCCGCTCTTCCTGTTGCATGGCTGGCCCGAATTCTGGCTGGTGTGGGAGCCGATGTTCGAGCGCCTGGCCGACCGCTACCGGCTGATCGCGCCCGACTTCCGCGGCTTCGGCGAGAGCGGCAATCCGACGCCGGGACCGTCCGATCAGGCCGGCCCCGATGTCCTCGCCGCCGACATCGCCGCCCTGATGGACGCGCTCGGCATCGAACGCGCGGGCTTCGTCGGCCACGATGTTGGCGCCTATGCCATGCAGCGGCTGGCGCTCAACCATCCCGACAAGGTCGCCGGGCTGTTCTTCTTCAATTGCGGCACGCACGGCGTGGGCGCGCGCTGGCGCGAGCCCCGGCACATCAACGAGATCTGGTACCAGACCTTCCACCAGATGCCGTTCGCGCCGGCCATCGTCGGCGCCTCGCGCGAATCGTGCCGCGCCTATATCGGCTATCAGTTGAAACACTGGTCGTATCGCAAGGATGCCTTCGACGGCGTGCTCGAGCGCTGGATCGACAACTTCATGCGTCCCGGCAATCTCCAGGGCGGCTTCAACTGGTACATCTCGCAGAATGCCGGCCGGTTGGCCGTCATGGCTGGCACCGCCCCCAAGCCGCCCAAGATCCGCCAGCCCGCGCGCGTGCTGTGGGGCCGGCACGATCCGGTGCTGCGGAGCGAGTGGATCGACGTGGTGGGCGAGTATTTCGAGAACGTCGAGGCCGGCATCGCCGAGGATGCCGGCCACTTCGTTCATTACGAGACGCCCGATCCGGCGGCCGAGGAAATCGACCGCTTCTTCAAGCGGATCGGTTATCGCGCCGCCCGTTAGCTGCGCGCGTGAGCCTCGACCTTGCCGCGAGCCTCGACCTTCTTGGACGATTCAGTGGCCGCCTCGACCACCATATTCTTCATCGCCTTCTGCAGCTTGTCGAAGGCGCGCACCTCGATCTGGCGCACGCGCTCGCGGCTGATGCCGTACTTGGACGACAGGTCCTCGAGCGTCTTGGGCTCGTCGATCAGACGACGCTCGACGATGATGTGGCGCTCGCGGTCGGTCAGCTGCTTGAGCGCGCCCGCCAGCATCTGCTTGCGCTGGCCCATCTCCTGGCTCTCGCCGAGCTTGGCCTCCTGGTTGGGCGATTCATCGACCAGCCAGTCCTGCCATTCCATGTCGCCCTCGGACTTGACCGGGGCATTGAGCGAGGAGTCGGGTGCGGCGAGGCGACGGTTCATGTTCACCACCTCCTCCTCGGGCACGCCGAGGCGGGTGGCGATCTTGCTGACCTGCTCGGGCGACAGGTCGCCCTCCTCGATCGCCTGCATCTGGCCCTTGAGCTTGCGCAGGTTGAAGAACAGCTTCTTCTGCGCCGCCGTCGTGCCCATTTTCACCAGCGACCAGCTATGAAGGATGTATTCCTGGATCGAGGCGCGGATCCACCACATGGCGTAGGTCGCCAGCCGAAACCCACGGTCGGGATCGAAGCGCTTGACCGCCTGCATCATGCCGACATTGCCCTCGGAGATCAGCTCGGCGACCGGCAGGCCGTAGCCGCGATAGCCCATGGCGATCTTGGCCACGAGCCGCAGATGGCTGGTCACCAGCTGATGGGCGGCTTTGGAATCGCCATGCTCGCGCCAGCGCTTGGCCAGCATGAACTCCTGCTGGGGCTCGAGCAGGGGGAATTTCCGGATTTCCTGGAGATAGCGGCTGAGGTTGCCCTCGGGGGTGAGGGACGACGGCAGCGCGGGAAGGTTGGCGGTGGCACTCATGGAGCTCCCCTTTCATACGCGGTAGGCGACGTGAACGAGCGTTTAGCACTCTCGGTCACTGACTGCTAAACCCGACTCTAAAAGTCGGAGAAGCGCTTGGTCAAGAAAAACCTACTAATCCCCTCAGGTATTAGGGAGATTACTTAACACCGTTCAGCTCAGACACCAACCTCTTGAAATCTTGCGGCAATTCTGTGGCGAAGCGCATGCCACGTTTTGTCCTGGGGTGCCGGAACTCGAGCACGGCGGCATGCAAGGCCTGCCGCCCGAAGTCGTTCAACGCTTCCGGGGCATGGGCGTTGCTGCGCGATTTCCGCCCATAGACCGGATCGCCGACGACGGGGCAGCCAAGATGAGCCAGATGGACGCGGACCTGATGGGTGCGGCCGGTCTCGAGCTTGGCCCCCACCAGGGTGGCGAGCGGCGCCAGCGGCGGCCCGAAGCGGCGCTCGACCCAGTACTGGGTGATCGCCTGGCGGCCGCTTGTCTTGCGCACCGCCATGCGCTTGCGGTCGACGGGATGGCGGCCGATGGCGGCGTCGACGGTGCCCTTGGGCAGCTTGGGACCGCCCCACACCAGCGCCTGGTAGATGCGGGTGAGGTCGTGGTTGGCGAACAGCTTGGAGAGCGCCTGATGGGTGAAGTCGTTCTTGGCCACCACCATCACACCCGACGTGTCCTTGTCGAGGCGATGGACGATGCCGGGCCGGCGCACGCCGCCGATGCCCGACAGGCTCGTTCCGCAATGCGCCAGCAGCGCATTGACCAGCGTGTGGTCGGGATTGCCCGGCGCGGGATGGACGACCAGCCCGGCCGGCTTGTCGAGCACCAGGAGATCGGAGTCTTCATGCAGGATGTCGAGATCGAGCGCCTGCGGCTGGGGCTCAGCCGGCTCGGGCTCGGGAATGTCGACGACGAAGCGCTCGCCTGTTTTGACCTTGCGGGACGGCTCTTCTATCGTCCGGCCATCCGCCAGCGCCACGCGGCGGCTTTCGATCAGCGCCTTTACGCGGCTGCGCGTGAGGGACGGCAAGGCCGCCGCGAGGGCACGGTCGAGCCGCTCGCCGGAGGCGCTTTGGTCGAAGGTCACGAAGTGGCGGCCGGCGTCGCTCATGGAGTTTTCTTGGCGTCCCCTGCTCAGGCCTCCGCACCGCTCTGGCTGAAGGTGCTGGTCATCGTGATGGGCCTGCTGATCGTGGCGGGCTTCGTCGTCATCGCGGCCGAAATCGCCCGCCGCATGTCTACGCCCAACGCCGGACGGCCGCCAGCATCGGGCACCTTCAGCGAGCGCATCGCGCTGCCCTCCGGCGCCCGCGTGGTGTCGATGACCGCAGCGGGCGACCGCCTGGTCGTCCATGTCGAGACGCCGGGCGGGCCGTCGGCCGCCTACCTCGTCGATCCGCGCAACGGCGCCCTCCTGGGCATCGTCGAATTCCCGCCGACGGCAGGTCGCTAGAGCATGTACCGATCATTTGGAATCGTCTCATCGCCGGGGGCGCGCCACTCCAGTGGCGCGTCTTTTCCTGCGGAGCGCGGACCTCCAGGTCCGCATCATGCTCATGAGCGGACCTGGAGGTCCGCGCTCCATGACGCGCCACTGGAGTGGCGCGCCCCCAGCAAAGACGTGCGTCCATCCAAACGGAAGCGGCGCTAGCGATGATCGATCACCTGTCGATCACCACGCGAAGCCGTAACGCGCCGACCCGAGGAATGAACATGAACTTTCGCAGCGACAACGAAGTCGGCGCCCATCCCCGCATCGTCGAGGCCGTGGCCCGCGCCTTTGCGAGCGGCCCCGCCCCCTCCTACGGCGACGACGACTGGACGCACCGGGTCGAACATCGCCTGCGCGACCTGTTCGAGAAGCCCGACCTGGTGGCCTTCCCGGTCGCCACCGGCACGGCCGCCAATGTGCTGTCGCTCGCCTGCTGCACGCCGTCGTGGGGCGCGATCTACTGTCATCCGCAGGCTCACATCGCGGTCGACGAGGCCAACGCGCCGGAATTCTTCACGTCGGGCGCCAAGCTCTGCCTGATCGACGGGCCGGCGGGCAAGATCGATTCCAAGAAGCTCGCCGAGGCGCTGGCCCAGCCGGTCTATGGCGTCGTGCATCATCCGCAGCCCGCCGCGGTCAGCATCACCCAGGCGACGGAATGCGGCACCGTCTATGCGCCAGAGGAGGTCGCAGCCATCGCCACCTCGACGCACCGCCACGGACTGAAACTGCACATGGATGGCGCCCGCTTCGCCAACGCGCTGTCGTTCGTCGGCTGCGCGCCGGCCGAGCTCTCGTGGAAAGCCGGCGTCGACGCGCTGAGCCTCGGCGCCACAAAGAACGGCGCGCTGGCCGCCGAAGCCGTGGTGTTCTTCGATGCCGGCCTGGCGCGCGACTTCGAGTTCCGCCGCAAGCGCGGCGGGCACCTCCTGTCCAAGATGCGCTTCTTGTCGGCGCAGCTCGACGCCTACCTGGCCGACGGCCTGTGGCTCGACAACGCCCACCATGCCAATGCCATGGCGCGCCGCCTCGTCGCCGGGCTGACGGCACTCAAGGGCACGCAGCTTCTCTACCCGGTCGACGCCAACGAGATCTTCGTGGTTCTGCCCGCCCATATGCACGATGAATTGCAGGCCGCGGGCGCGCAGTACCATCCGTGGCCCTCCGACCGGCCGGGCGAGCGCGCCTTCCGCCTCGTCACGGCCTTCGATACCGACCCCAAGGATATCGACCGTTTCCTCTCCATCGCCAAGGCCGCCTGACACCATGACCCGCCAGCGCACCCTCACCGCCGCCCATTGGGGCGTCTACGAGGTCGAATACGACGAGACCGGCAAGGCCACCCGCCTGCATCCCTTCGCCAAGGACCCCGATCCCTCGCCGATCGGCCTGCACATGCTGTCCGACGAAGTGACGCGGCTGCGCGTGCGCCGGCCGGCCGTGCGCAAGAGCTGGCTCGAGCACGGCCCGGGCAGCCATCCCGAGCAGCGCGGCCAGGAGCCGTTCGTCGAGCTGCCGTGGGACGAGGCGCTCGACCTCGTCGCCAGGGAATTGACGCGCGTGAAGACCAACCATTCCAACCGCGCGATCTTCGGCGGCTCCTATGGCTGGTCGAGCGCCGGCCGTTTCCACCACGCGCAAAGCCAGGTCCACCGCTTCCTGAATTCGGTCGGCGGCTATGTGCGCCACCAGGATTCCTACAGCCTGGGCGCGGCGCGCGTGCTGATGCCGCACATCGTGGCGCCGATGGAAGAGCTGATGGCCATGCACACGAGCTGGGACGTGCTGGCTGACAACTGCAAGCTGTTCGTCACCTTCGGCGGCGTGCCGCGCAAG
>Ga0308309_10000247_pt1 | contig 38733 bp, 45 predicted proteins | sample HubBroMetageWFT5_FD_192491 | JGI IMG/M metagenome (GOLD analysis project Ga0308309, IMG submission 192491) | Warmed and freeze-thawed soil microbial communities from the Hubbard Brook experimental Forest, New Hampshire - Hubbard Brook CCASE Soil... | ecosystem: Environmental > Terrestrial >...
CGCAATGGGAAACGGCCCAGGCCAACCTGCCCGTCCGTCAAGGCTACGTGGTTGCCACGGATAACGGCCGAGCTGAAGTCGAATTTGAGAATGGCGCAATGGCTTTTCTCAACGAGAACTCAGTTCTCGAGTTTTTCGATCTTTCTCTCGACGATGGCGCCCGTACCACACGCCTGGTTCTCCGACAGGGCTCCGCTTCCTTCTACGTGAATCCTTCAAGCGGCGATTATTTCAGTGTGACGGGAGGCGATTTCACAGTCGAGGCCAGCGGCAAAGGCTCCTTCCGCATCAATAACTTTGACGACGGCAGCAACGTGGACGTTCTGGGCGGCCACGCCTCCGTCCTGCACAAGAAAGAAACCACGCAGCTCAGCAAGGGCCAGTCGCTCTCCATGAAGGCGGGAGAAGATTCCGTGAGCATCGGCCGCCTTCCCACCGATGATGATTTCGACCGCTGGGTCTCTGGCCGCATTGATACGGTTTCCACGGCGACGAACGCATCTCTTCAATACACGAACTCATCCTATTATTTGCCGGGGTACGCCGATCTCTACACCTATGGCTCTTGGTCTTCTTGCGGAGGATTCGGTTACGGATGGCGCCCCTTTGGCGCAGGCCTGGGCTGGTCGCCCTTTACTATGGGGCAATGGATGTGGGATCAGGGTTTCGGCTGGACATTTGCCAGCTACCAGCCCTGGGGTTGGGCTCCTTACCACTATGGAGGCTGGCTCTTTGACGCTTCTTGTGGCGGTTGGTTTTATTCGCCCCCGGCCTATTACGGAAATTACGATGGGAACCCGAGAAAGCGCATTCCTCCCATCGTCCATCCACCTCACCCGCTCTATCGTGCGACGACGGCTGTTTTCGTTCGCCAAAACGGCAAGCTCGGTGTAGTGCCCATGCATCCTCTCGACAAGAATGGCAAGACTCCTCTAAATCTGGAGCACGGTGTCTTTTCCTCCGAACCAGCCAGGAACACAGTGGCGCCGGTGGTGTCCGCTGCGGGCGGACAAAAGTGGGAAACCGTAAAATCGCCGCCGCGTGATGCGTTGGCAAGTAGTGTCGTTGCCACGACCGCGCCGGTGCGCACATCGCGCACGATTCTTGAAGGCGGCGGCGGTACGCGCATCGTTTCCGTCAGCCACGATTCTTCCATCGTCTACGATCCTCGCGAGCACCGCTTCGTGAATGCCAATGCCGCGCGGCCCTCCGCTGCAGTAGGCGAGATTGCGGGTAAAAACACGCCCGCCGGGCTCAGAAACGATCACATTGTGGAAGGACCCAGAAATAATCCGCCGTCCAGAGCAACTACGCATGTTCCGGTTACGCCCACTTCTACCCGCGCCGCTGCGCCGCCATCGCGCAACATAACTCCGCCACCGGCACCTCGCACTTCGAGCGGCGGTGGCGGCTATCGTGGCGGAGGCACCGAGTCTGTCAGCGGCGGTGGCGGCTCCTCGCGCGGCTCCTCCGCACCTTCCGCGCCTGCGCCCCACGCCTCGGCTCCTTCCTCGGGGGGCGGAGGCGGACGCCCACACTGAAGCAACTCTTATTCTCGAGAATTTCTGCGAAGAAAACGGCTCTCTGAATTGGAGCCGTTTTTCTCTTGTGGACGAGCCGCGCGACCAGCAACAATCTGGACGCTGCTAAGTAAAGAGCATCCCGGCGTATCCCACGACTGAGTTGAAATCCCCGGAAACATCCGCGGACGTCGCGTAGCCCACCAACTCTGGCCGCGTTGTTCCCAAGCTCCGTAGTGCGGTCAACATGGCGACGGTCGGCCCCAAACCGCACATGGAAATCGCCTCGTTCCGGCAGGTGTCGTACAGTCCGCGGGCATCCAGCGCCAGGATTCGGTCGATCGCTTTGTGGTCTTTCACTCGCGTTGTTGCGTCATTCTCGTAATGATTCAAGTCGGAAGTCGTCAGCAGAAGTATCTCTTCGCCGGCAACCGCAAGCACACGCCCGATGGCCTCTCCTACGCTGACGAGATCCTCGAAGTGCGCCGTCCCGAGCGCGACTGGCACGAAAGTAAACCCAGGCTGTAGCACTTGCAAGAACGGGATTTGCACCTCGAGCGAATGCTCCGAACTGTGCGCCACACTGTCTTCACGCAGCAACGGGCAAGCCGCGCGCAAAGCGTCCGCCAGGGGCTCATCGAGCGGCGCATCCCCGAGCGGCGTCCGCCACGCCCCGCTCGATAGAATCGCCGCCTTCTCCCCGTGCGGATAATGCCGCACACCGAGTATCAAAATTCTCCTGGGTATGGCAATCCTCGCATACACCGCTCCCGCTACATGCCCTGAATAAATGTAGCCCGCATGCGGAACGAGACATGCCTTTGCCGTTATTGACGCGTGATTTTTGTCAGCCGTGGTGTATTGCCGGATGAGAGCAGTCAGTTCCGCAGGATCAGATGGATAGAATCGGCCGGAAACCGCAGGCAGGCGAAGCATGACGCCGCTCCGCAAGTCAAATCGCTTTTGAGGGTTTGCCTTTGATCTTCAGGGCTTGTTTGGTCGTCGGATCGTAATATACCGTGACTTTATCGCCGTATTGGTAGCCGCCCTTGTCGACGATTGTCTGCATCTTCGTTGACGCCACTTGGGAAAGCGCAAATGTCTCGAGCGACATGTCGTTCCCCTTGGCGCGTACGGTGATCTGCGCGATGTTCGCGTGCATCACGTATCCTTCAAACTTGCCCAGCCCCAAGGTCTTCGATTTCGGTTTGACAGCATTTACGGTACTCACGATGATGGGCACCGCTGTATCCACCACGATAGGCGCGACGGTCGCAGGAGACTGTGCCCTCGCAGGCGCGCTGAATATCCCCGCCATCACCAGTGCTGGCAGGCCCAATCCCGCGATTTTTGTGAACGCTTTCATTCGATATCGTCCGTTGCAATCCGCAGCGACTTCAGAAACCGCACATCTTGCGGAGTCATAGTCAGCCTTGCCGCCGGCTTCTTGTCCGGCATTTGATCAAAAGACTCCTGGTCCACCTGAATCCGCAACGATTCCAGAAACCGCCGGTCCTGCGTCGTGAGCTTCGCCGCCTCCGCCGCGGCAGCATCGCGCTTTGCCAGCCCGATCGTCGCGTCCAGCTTCAGCACGATATCGTACCCGTGCGCGCGCACTCCGGCAATGGCGCCAGTGATTCGATCGGAATCGGACACCGTGTCGTTGATCGCGTGTCCCAATTCACGGAGCAAGTTTTTCAGGTGATCGTCTAGTTGCAAGGGCGGCTCCCCTCACTTCAGTTTTCATTCTAGGCTTGCATTTCTTAGGATACAAGTCGCCTGGTTTTGCGTTGTCTCCAATAGGTTCACAGTACGTTAGAGCAGGTCCGAAGCCCCTCCCAACGACCTCCTAAAGCCTCTCGGCTCCGTCCCGCACCAGATTTCAGTCCTGGTTTTGCGCTAAGATGCACTCATGTCTTCCGCCGCCACTTCACCGGTAGCAGCGCCTCGCCGCGGGGGTTTCCACCGTTTCTGGCGCGCCCTGAAACAACTTTTCCTCGAGGTCGCCGGCGCCATGTTTGCATTTCTCGGAATCGTTCTGCTCAATGCAGCTCTGCGCTCCTGGACCCGCGACGTTGCCCACTGGCTCATCGCCTCAGCCGCTGCCATTGCTTTCGCACTGTTATTCTTTTTTTTCGCACTAAGTTCGTTCCGCCGCGCCCGCAAGTTGTAATCTATTCTTTGAAGGCGCGGGGCTTGCCCCGCCGGGTTTTCCCGGTTACCAACTGCCCGAAAATATCGACGCAAAAATGTCCGACACCAAAACCAAGCCCTCCGCCGAACGCAAAGAGCACTTCACCACTCTCTCCGGCCTCCCCATCGATCGCCTCTACAGTCAAGACGATCTCTCCGCCTCGGATCCTGAATCGTCCATCGGCTACCCCGGCGAATTCCCCTACACCCGCGGCATCTATCCGACCATGTATCGCGGCCGTCTCTGGACCATGCGCCAATACGCCGGTTTCGGCACCGCGGTCGAATCCAACCACCGCTATCGCTATCTCCTAAGCAAAGGCCAGGCCGGCCTCTCCGTAGCTTTCGATCTCCCCACGCAAATCGGCATGGACTCCGACCACCCATTAGCTCTAGGCGAAGTCGGCAAAGTAGGCGTAGCCATCGATTCCCTCGAAGACATGGAAACTCTCTTCGACAACATCCCGCTGGAAAAAGTCTCCACTTCAATGACCATCAACTCCACCGCCGCGATCCTCCTCTGCCTGTACGTCGCCGTCGCCAAAAAACAAGGCGCTAATCTCACAAAAATCTCCGGCACCGTCCAAAACGACGTCCTCAAGGAATACATCGCCCGCGGCACCTACATCTATCCTGTCCGCCCCGCCATGCGCATCGTCACCGACATTTTCGCCTGGTGCCGCGACAATCTCCCCAAGTGGAATACCATCTCCATCTCCGGCTACCACATCCGCGAAGCCGGCTCGACCGCCATCCAGGAAGTCGCCTTCACCCTCGCCGACGGCATCGCTTACGTCCAAGCCGCGCTGGACGCTGGCCTTGCGGTCGATGAATTCGCCCCCCAACTCTCTTTCTTCTTCAACGCCCACAGCGACCTCCTCGAAGAAATCGCCAAGTACCGCGCCGCACGCCGTCTCTGGGCCAAAATCATGCGCGATCGTTTCAAAGCACAAGACCCCCGCTCGCTCCTCCTCCGCTTCCACGCGCAAACTGCCGGTTCCTCTCTCACCGCCCAGCAACCCGAAAACAATATCGTCCGCGTCGCCATCCAAGCTCTGGCCGCCGCCCTCGGCGGCTGCCAATCCCTCCACACCAACTCGCTCGACGAAGCCCTGGCCCTTCCCACCGAAGACGCCGCGCTAATCGCCCTACGCACGCAACAAATCCTCGCCCACGAAACCGGCGCCACTAACACCATCGACCCGGTCGCCGGCTCCTACGCCATCGAGCATCTAACCGACACGATCGAACAAGGCGCCGTTGATTACATTTCCAAGATTGACGCGATGGGAGGAATGCTGCGCGCCATTGAATCCGGCTTCGTCCAGAGCGAAATTCAGAAAGCGGCCTACGATTTTCAGCGCGCCGTAGAATCCAAAGACCAAATCATCGTCGGCGTGAATGACTTCATCGCTGAAGAAGAACGCACCATCCCCACCCTCCGCATCGAACCCGAAATCGAGCGCTCCCAAATTGCGCGCCTGAGCGCCCTGCGCGCCAAACGCGATTCTGCCCGCACAAAATCCGCCCTCGCCGAACTCCAGCGCCGCGCCGCCTCCGCAGAAAATCTCCTCCCCGCCATCCTCACTGCCGTCGAATCCCACGCCACCGTCGGCGAAATCTCCGACGCCCTCCGCCGCGTCTTCGGCGAATATCAGGAATCCGTCGTCATTTGAGTTAGAGAGCGAGCCATCTATGAAGCCGAGGACCTACCGAGGGCTCTGTTTCCTGGAAATCATGTTGGTTGTCGTTTTCTTTTTCGTCCTCACAGTTCAAGGACAAGACTATGCTTTGCCGGAATTCAGGAAGTACATGCAACATCCATCGCCGCAAACCCTACAAGCCTTTTATGACAAGAAGCAGGAGGAAGTTCGGCTCCGGGAAAAAATTGCAGCTCCCATAGGGATCGTCGCTGTCGCGTTGGCAATTCCTATATTTCGAAATCGCCGTTCGAGAACAAACTCACAATCATGAAGCTCATCCTCGCCTCCACATCCCCGCGCCGCGCCGAAATTCTCCACGACGCCGGCTTCTCCTTCATCGTCGTCTCTTCCGCCTTTGACGAAACTCCCTTCCCCGGCGAATCCCCCAACGATCACGTCCAGCGCCTCGCCAACGCTAAAGCCGAACTAGCCGCCGCCCGCGCCGTCGGCCCCGCCATCGTCCTCGCCGCAGACACCGTCGTAACTCTCGAAGGCCGCATCTTCGGCAAGCCCCGCTCCAGCGACGACGCTCGCCACATGCTCGAAAAGCTTTCCGGCCGCGCCCACGCCGTCCTAACCGGCGTCACGCTCATCCGCCTCCCCGACGCCGAGCGCCGCACCTTCGTCGAATCCACCCTAGTCCATTTCGCCCAGCTCTCCCCCGAAGAAATCTCGCGTTACCTCTCGACCGAAGAGCCCCACGACAAAGCCGGCGCCTACGCCATCCAAGGCCGCGCCGGCCGCTACATCCCCCGCATCGAAGGCGACTACTTCAACATAGTCGGCCTCCCCCTAGCCCGCGTCACTCAAGCCCTAGCCGATCTGGGCTGGTCTGAAGACTGACTCCCGCCTCTCCGCGTCCTTTTGCCGGCCGTTATTTTTCCCGCCAGAATATTATTGACACCGCAATGATCACTCTGGTATTCTATTCCTGTTCAGAAGTGCGCCTCGCTTCCGCGAGACTCCCCCAAAATCCCAAATCTTTCTTTCTGGAGACTTCCATGCCTACTAGTCACTCCAAGGACCGCGCGTCCTTGTGTTCTTTCACGTTCACCGATGGCCGCCACTGCCGCAGTCCACGCCGCGACAGCCATCCGCATCTCTGCGCCTTCCACGCCCGCAAGGAGGCGCAAGCCCTCGGCGGCGAAAAGGCCGGCAAGGATATCGCCTTTTTTCTTTCCGGCGACTATGTGTCTGCTGGCGACCTTACCTTCGCGCTGGGACGCCTCTTCGCCGCCGTCGCCCAGGGCCAAGTCAAACCCAAAACCGCCTCGACCCTCGCCTTTCTCGGCCAAACCCTCGTGCAAACCCTTCATCTAGCCCAAAATGAATACATCAGCGCCTACGGCGCCAATTCCTGGAAGGACACCGTCCGCAACAATTTCGACCAGTGCGGCAATCACCAGTGCCCGCCTGATCCGGCCCCCGTTCTAAAAAACTCCTCTCAATCCGCTCCACTTCAAATCGCGGCTCAACCCGCCCCCGTCGAACCATCCACCCCAGACAAGGAATCCAACACAACCCCAAGTTAGCCCCGAACTTGCACTTCTCTAACTCCCTTAGAATGAACACTTGCAGAAGTGTATCAAAACAAGGCACTTGATCTATCTTTAGAATGAACACTTACGCAAAACCCAGGGGGAGGGGGGCCCCGGTCTGGTACAGACCGGGCACATCCCTGACACAATAGACCGGGAGCATCCCTGACACTTTTCTTTAGTGAGGTGGCTGGTCCGAAGATTGATCCCGGGCTCTTAGCACGAGCAGCCTTAGCGAAAAACGATACTTAAGTATCCGCTTGACAATTATCCGGCAACCATCGATACTTAAGCATCCACTAAACTGATGACGTTGGATAAACAGTGGATACTGGATGAGATTTTCAGCCAATAACAGAAACTACGAAAGGAAAAGAATCATGCGCAAATTGGTCGTTTTCAATTCGGTCACGCTGGATGGTTATTTTGTCGACAGCAAAGGCGACATGAGCTGGGCCCACAAAAATGATGACGAGTGGAACGCCTTCGTCAGCGAGAATGCCAGCGGCAATGGCATGCTTGTGTTCGGCAGGATTACCTACGAACTTATGGCAAGCTACTGGCCGACGCCGATGGCCCTCCAGAATTCTCCGGTTGTGGCTAAAGGGATGAACGCCATGCCGAAAATCGTGTTTTCTCGGACGCTGGACAACGCCTCTTGGAGCAACACCAAGCTCCTCAAGGGCGACCTGGCAACGGAAGTACGAAAGCTGAAGCAAGAACCAGGCCCAGCCATGGTGATTCTCGGCAGCGGCACCATCGTCTCCCAATTGGCGCAGCAAAATCTAATCGACGAATACCAGATTGCGCTGAGCCCCAGTGTTCTTGGCCAAGGCAGGACGATGTTCGAAGGCGTCAAGCAGAAGTTGAACTTCAAGCTCACCAACTCGCGCGCCTTCCGCAATGGCAATATCTTCCTTTGTTACCAGCCTCTGGCCTGAAAGGAACATGAAGGAAAGAATCATGAACGAACGATCCGTCACTCACAGTACATTCGTCATCGAGCGCAGTTATCCCGCGCCCCCGCAACGCGTGTTTGCCGCTTTCTCCGACCCCGCCAAGAAACGTCGCTGGTTTGCCGAGGGCGAGAAAGCCCAAATCGAATCATTCGAGATGGATTTTCGAGTAGGCGGGGGCGAACGGTCACGTTTTCGTTTCAATGATGGTCCCGCCTGTACCAACGACACCATCTATCAAGACATTCTCCCTAATCGCCGCATTGTATTCGCCTATACGATGACCCTCGGTGATCACCGCATCTCCTCGTCTCAGGCCACCTTCGAATTTTTTCCAACAGAAATGGGCACCCTCCTCATCTTCACCGAGCAAGGCGCCTTCTTTGAAGGCGCCGACGGCTCTAAAATCCGCCAAGACGGCTGGCGCCAGCTTCTCGATCAATTAGCAAGCGAACTGGCGCGCTAGTTTGCTCGTGAACTGGGAAGGGAAACTCCATGCTTAGTCAAAGAGCTAACATTGATCGCGTTTTCCACGCCCTCGGCGACCCCACCCGCCGGGCCATCGTTGAGAAACTCAGTGAAGGTCCCATCTCCGTCTCGCTGTTGGCAAAACCTCTCGACATCACCCTGGCCGCCGTCGTTCAACACCTGCAGGTCTTGGAGAAAAGCGGCCTTGTACATACCGAAAAGGTTGGCAGGGTCCGCACGTGCCGCATCGAACCCAAAGGGCTTTCCGTAGCCGAACGCTGGATCGAAGATCGTCGTTCGCTCTGGGAAAGACGCCTCGATCGCCTGGGGCATTTGCTCACGGAGCCAGATGCAAACTGAAGAGGCGCAGGAGTCACCATCGCATGCAAGTCCGTACCTCCCAAGAAAAAAGAGGTGCCCTCCTCTCGGAGAACACCTCTTTCGCTTCAAGGGGTGGAAAAACCGTGCTATTTAGGCTTCGCGCCGGGCTGTGTCTTGCCGTTGTGCTTTTTGTTGTAAATATTCTTCGACGCCGCATTCTGTTCGTTGTTGACCTGTTTTTTTTCTCCGGCCGTTAGCTTCCCGCCATTTGCTGCGCGGTCCGCTTTCACTTGCTGGTTGATGCCCTTCTGCTGATTTTCCAGCTTCGCCGTTTCGCCCGCCGTCAATTGCCCGCTCTTGACGCCCTGCGCGATGCGGTCTTGCTGGTTCTCACGGCGCTGTCCGACTTTGTTGTTGCCATACTGCGCCGTGTTGGTGTTGTGCTTGTCCTGATAAATCTGTTTGGATACGCCGTTTTGCTGCTTGTTGATCTGCGTCTTCTCAGCCGCGGTTAGCTTTCCGCCGTTGGCCGCGCGGTCTGCCTTGGTTTCGCCGTTGATCGCCGCTTCCTTGGTTTCCAGGTTTGCGGTTTCGCCGGCGGTCAGTTGACCGCTCTTCACGCCGTTCGCGATGCGATCCTGCTGATTCTCTTTCCGCTGCGCGATGCTCGGATCAGGTTTCGCCGCGGGCGTCGCCGTTTGCGTCGTCGGAGCCGGCGCGCTCGATCCCTGCGAAGACGATTGTTCTTGCGCCATTGCCGCCGTTCCCACCATCAGCACCGCCATCGGCAAGGCGCTCCGCTTCAACCAAGTGAGTTTCATATCTCTCTCCTGTACGTTACGTTTCTATTCGGATTCTGGGTTGTCCGGGACACTGGGTAATACCCAAGCGTAGGGAAAAAGTTGTGGTCTGCACTACTGGTCGAAGGTTCAGTTTTTTCGCTTTGGAAAAAGTTTTCCGCTACTCTTTAAGCACAACATATGGCGTTCAAAATCGAGTTGCGCGAGTGTTTTATTCCAGCGATCCTGCGCCGTGCGCTCTCAACAGCTCGTCAACTTCCGCGTAACCCGACGGGTACTCGACGCCGCGAACCGAAGCGCCGGCCCTGAGCAGCGCCTCCGCCGACTCTGGCGTGCGTCGCTCCTTCCAGTACGAGTCCACGCACGCTCGCACGGCAAGCGCCAGCGCCGTGCGACCTTTTCCGTCAAGCGCATTCACCTGAGCGCCGCGTTCAATCAGCAGCTTTACTGTCGCAGGCCGCGCACGCCACGCAGCGGAATGCATCGCCGTGCTGTCCTTCGCCACGTCGAAATAGGGATCGCCCTCTTCCGTCACCGCGTTCACGCCAACGCCGAGATCGAGCAATTGCCGAACTCCATCCGTATTCCCGACCCCCGCAAATTCCGCGAGAAGCTTGCCGCCCTGCGCCACCAATACGCGCACAGACTCTGGTTCTTGCGCCGCGATTGACCGTACCTTCGCCAAATCATTCCTCGCGCAAGCAGCGATGAGCCGCTCAACTCCTTGCAGCTCGATAGCAATGCCGCGACGTTCAATCATGTCCAGCACGTCACCGCGCCCCCGTCGCGCCGCCATCGCTAGCCCCAACATCGCGGGGCCGACTGGTTGCCGAGTGTCCGGCCGCTCCGCAGCAAGTGTTGGGTCGGCGCCATGCTCCAGTAGCACTTCGATGATGTCTAAGCTGTTGTCACGCAGCACTGCGTGATGAAATGCCGTTCTTCCCCACTGCGTCACCCGATTCGGATCAGCGCCGTGCTGCAACAGCCATTTGATGCCTTCGAAGTCGTGCCAGTCGGCCTTGCGCAGCAGCAGCGTCGTCATGCTTTCGTCATTTAACTTGCCGCTCTCCACCAGGATCTTCATCACCGTGTTGTCGTACGTTTCCACCACATGGTAAGGAGTCTCCCCGTCGTTTGGGTCGGCGCCCCGCTCAAGCAGCAGCCGTGTCAGCTCCGCATGCTGCGCAATTCCCGCAGCTCCGTAGATCGCGCTCTCCCACTCTGGATGCGGCTCGTGATTTGTCTCCATCCATCCGGTATTCGCGCTCGCGCCCGCATCGAGCAGGGCCTTCGCTGCTGCGACAAAACCGTCGGACCGCGAGCGATCGAGCCGCAAATACCTCGAGAAACACAAATGCGTCAGAGCGTCCCATCCATACGGCCCGCCCTTCGCAGTGGCATTCCGTGCGTCGAGCGCCAGGAACCGCTGCACAGCGGCCGCCTCACAGAGGATGGCCGCCGCATGAATGTCAGCGTTCGCAACAGCAGGGTATGCGGCCAGAATGGCCTCCGCGCGTTCCAAAGTCCCCGAGGAGTGCAAGGCATCGCGTGGAACGCACGCAGCCACAATGAAAGCCGCTACTGGCTCGCATACGGATGCTGCAGAGTTCGCACTCTCGAGCGCCTCGACATGTTTGGCAAACTTTGGCCAGCTCTCGAAGCCGTGCTCGCGCGCGATTACAAACTGCGCGTCGGCAAGCGAAAATTTTGTGCGGGCAAGTTCATCGATCAACAAATCCGAAAAACGTGGATGGTGAGTTTTGACTCGTTGAATCGTTTCTGAACGCGCCACTTCGGATGGAACGACTTCAGAGTGAGGCACTTCGGAATGGGAAGATTTGCGGGATTGCAAAGCTAGAAAGGCTTTGACCAGCTCTTTCGCTTGTTTCTTATACTGCTCAAGGCTCGGGCGAGCCGGTAGCTGCTTGACATCCATTACGACCTTCCTTTCGTAAATGCGCCTGGAGTCCGCCCGAATCAGGCTGAAAGAAAGTTCGTAACGCTGCTCGAAAACTGAAGGTGGGCACGGCCCTTTCCGCGGACTGGATGCGCCCTTCGCGCTGGTCCAGACTTTATCGCTTTGCCTCGCTCGCGTCAATTCGTTCGCTCGTAAGACCCACAGCCTTGAACAGGCACTTTTCGAAACAGTCGCGACTAAGCGCCCGGCCTATGCGTGCGAAACATGCGGTAGGAAAATAAAAAGGCGCCCTGATCGGATCGGGCGCCTGGAAAACACTAAATCTAGAAGGTGCGGGTTAAAGTTATTCCTACGACTTCTTTTCTTCAGTGGGCTTCTCGGCCGGGGCCGCTGCCGGCGGAGGAGGAGGTGTTGACTGCGCTTGCGCCCCGGACATGCCTTCCTTGAATCCGCGCACTCCTTCTCCCAGGCCACGCATCAATTCAGGAATTTTGCGCCCGCCGAAAAGAACGAGGATGACGATGGCGACGATCAACAAATGCATTGGGCTGTCCCACATCGGGCACCTACCTTTCACTCCGTCCAACAAATCCGCTAGCCAAGCTTCAGATTACAATCATTTAAAGTATAACACGCTCATCCCCGACTCGCCGTGTCACGCGTTCGCGGTCCAGATATTCCAACAATGGAATTGCGTACTTACGGGAGATCCCGGCTAGCTCTTTGAAGACGGGCACCGATATTCGCTCGCCCTTCGCCTTCTTGTGCGCGGCTAGCTTTTCTTTCAGGCGGACAAGCGCATCGCGGTGAAAAATGAGCTCCGGGCTCACCCGGACAAGGCTTTTCTCTCGAAGCAAGATTTGCAACAGCTTCTCGGAGCGCTTGCTCTCGACCGAAAGTTTCGCCAAAACCTCTTTAACGGACGGCACAGCTAAACCGGCATCGCCAAACGCTTTCTCGATTTCTGCCTTGGCCTTCGCCTCTTCGGGCTGCAGCTCAATCTGCGACCCCGCGCGCTTCACGAGTTCGCCTTGCACATCCAATTTCTTCTCGCTCGCCAGCTCTTCGAGCGCCGCGCGAAACGTCTCCGCTCGTACGCGTCTCCCCAGGTTCGCGCGCAAATCTTCCCGCGCGATTCCCTGAGACAGCGGATTCTCCCTGTGGAACCGTTCGACCCTTTCCCCGATTTTCCCCCGCACGTGGTCGAATGCTTTTCTGGCCAACAGAATCAAAGGCTCCGGCGAAACGATTTTTATCCTGCCAGTTGCAGCAAGTTTTTGCGCGGTCTCTCGAATCTCCTGCTCGAACCAGCCCGTCCGCGCCACGATCTCTTCAAACGCCAAGCCCAGCAACGCGCGTTCCGTCATGGCGGCGAGAATCTCTTCCCGTTTCCCGCTCTCGACTATTTCAAGAAACGCTGTGCGTCCCGTGTCGCGCAAAGTCGGCCGCCTCGCCAGCGAATCCAGAATCACCCCTCCGCCAATCGTGAAGACCGGCGAAAATTGCCGCACGATAAACCGGTCGCCGGCCAACGTCAACGCATCATCCTGCAGCCGCAGATGCCCCAGAGCGCTCTGCCCCGGTGCAAGCACGCTTTGGCCGTACAGCAAAACCTCTGCGATCGTCTCCGCAGTCCCCGCATGAAAGTGCACTCGCGCGCGATGCTTCAGCTTGCGCGAGGAAGGAAGCAGCGTGAGCCGCACATCAACCCTGCGCGTGGTGCGAAAACGTCCCGGCGTTGCGAGCGTCATCCCGCGTTTCACCGCGTCGTGGTCAATCCCAGCAAGATTCACGGCCGTCCGCTGCCCCGCCACACCTCGTTCGATGGATTTCCCCCCGGACTGCACGCCGCGCACCCGCAGCCGCTTGCCTCCCGGGAAGAGTTCGACTTCATCTTCCGTGCCAACACTCCCCGAAATCAGCGTCCCGGTAACTACCGTTCCAAAACCCTTCATCGCAAAGGCCCGGTCAATCGGCAAACGGAAGTATCGCGCCGCGTTTTTTCCTGGAATTTCGGCGGCCACGGTGTGCAAAGCCTTCTTCAACTCGGCTAGGCCCGCTCCCGTCTTCGCGCTGACCGGAACAATTGGCGCCCGCTCCAAAAACGACCCGCGCAAATACTCTTCCACCTCCAGCCGCACCAGTCCGAGCGTGTCCGCATCGGGCAAATCGCTTTTCGTCAGCGCCACGACACCACGCGTAACGCCCAGCAACCGGCAAATGTCGAAATGCTCCCGCGTCTGCGGCTTGATCGATTCATCTGCGGCTATTACCAGCAGCACCAGGTCGATCCCCGCCGCGCCCGCCAGCATGTTACTGACAAAGCGCTCATGCCCCGGCACATCTACTAGACCGAACTTCACGCCATTTTCTTCCAAAAAAGCAAAGCCAAGATCAATGGTAATCCCGCGCCGCTTCTCTTCCGCGAGCCGGTCCGGATGCGTCCCCGTCAGCGCCTCCACGAGCGCCGACTTGCCGTGGTCAATATGTCCCGCTGTGCCAACGATTACGCTTTTAGGGAGCGCGCTCATACATCTATTATGCGGTAACTAAGAACGTACGGAGGACTTGCTTCTCAGCGGCTCGCCGCTGGTTCCCAGCTTCCGGCGGAATTCTTCACCATGTAAGTCTGAAGAGAATTGTCCGGCAGCACGCGCGAAAACGAATTGCCGGAAGCGGAGGCGACATACAAATCCCCACAGCGACAACGAAACAGGGCGCCCTGGGTTTTCAGCTCCACGAGCACGTACTGCCGGCTCACGCATTTCCAGCCTGACAAACTGGACGGCTTCGGAGGCTGTGTCCAACTCCAAGGAAGGTTGATCGTACCGTCCGGTTGAACAAAAACAGCCAAAAAGCTCCAGCGGGCACTACAAATGCTAGCCAACCCGTAACGCCAAAATGCCGGGACAGAAGGCGACCGAGAAGAAATAGGAGCACGGTCAAGATCACGAAAACCAGAAGCTCAAATATATTCATGCGCGCGAGCTGTTCTTACTTGGCCGCGGCGATTTCGTCGACGATGGCCTGGGCGGCCGCACGAGGATCTTCCGCGGCCAGGATCGGTCTGCCAACAACGATGAAATCCGCGCCAGCTTTGATGGCTTCCGTTGGTGTCGCCGTGCGCGCTTGGTCATCGCGTTTTGTCGCCGCGCTATCTTTCTCTTTCAGCCGGACTCCCGGCGTCACGATCAGAAATTCCCGCCCACATGCTTTGCGAATCGCTTTTGCTTCCTGAACCGACGCTACGACACCGTCGACACCGGATTTTTTGGCGAGCTGCGCAAGCTTCACCACGTGCGCTTTGGGAGCGCCGCCAATTCCGACTTCCTTCATGGTCTTTTGGTCCATGCTGGTCAGAAGGGTTACGGCGAGCAAACGCGGCCGGTCCGCACCCATCGGGACGCCCGCACTGATGGCCTGCACGGCTGCTTCGAGCATGGCCTTCCCGCCGAGCGCGTGGACGTTGACGAGCTGCACGCCGGTCATGGCTGCGGCGGAAAGCACCGCTCCGGCAACTGTGTTTGGAATGTCGTGGAATTTCAGGTCGAGAAAGATGCCCGGGCCCAGTGCGGCAATTTCTTTCACAGCCGCAGGCCCTGCGGCTGTGAAGAGCTGATTGCCGATCTTGAACATGCCTACGAGATCGGAAACTTGTTTTGCGAATTTTGCGGCAGAGGATAGCGAATCAAAGTCCAGTGCCACGATCAAGCTGCTGCGGGGATGGGCGTCAAAGCTCAAGGTCATGTGCGACCCCGATTTCGACGGGGTCAGTGTTTTTGAGGCAATTCCATCAATTCGAGCCGAACCTGGTTCACGCCCGAATGGATCAGCCCGATCTTTCGGGCTACGCGATAGGATACATCAATTTCTCGTCCCTCTTGATAGGGACCTCGGTCATTGATGCGTACTAGTTCAAACTTCCCGTTCCGGGGATTCACGACCCGGACGATCGAACCGAACGGCAGGTTCGGGTGAGCGGCCGTCAGGGCTTCGCAATCAAAGCGCTCCCCGTTGGCGGTCTTCTTGCCGTTAAAGCCCGGCCCATACCAGCTGGAATTGCCGACCCAAGTCTTGATGGGTTTAACCGGCGCACTCAAATGCGCGACTAGAGGGGCATCCATGGCGGGAACAATGAGGAACATTAGGAGCACCCATCGGAACGCAGCCCAGAAAATAAAGAGTGGTCGTCTCATAGTGTGTTCTTTGTGCTACTCATATCCAAAAAAGTGTAGCAAAAAATAGTCGTTATGTCAACCAAAATCTGTGAAAAATCTACCTCTTATCTCGCTGATAGTAAACGTTTTAGCTATTAAAAGAGCCCTCTCCAAGTCTCCAACAAGTCGCTCACTGGCCCTCGGGTCAGTAAAGCTGGCCGTCCCTACCTGTACGGCTGTCGCGCCGACGGCAAGATACTGAAGCACGTCTTCGACCGACTCAATACCACCTACACCTAAGATTGGTATCTTTATCACCTTAGACGATTCCCAAACCAAGCGAAGGGTAATCGGCTTTATAGACGGTCCGGATAGGCCCCCCGTTTGGTTCCCCAGGCGAGACTTACCGGTCCAGGGATCGACAGCCATGGCAGGATAGGTGTTCGCTATAGTCAGTGCGTTGGCCCCCGCGGCCTCGGCTACCCTGGCAATAAGTCCAATGTCTGCAACCATCGGCGAGAGTTTTACCCAGAGAGGACGTTTGATAGCGGCCTTCCGCGCAGCTCCCACGACCTCAGCTACCAGGGCCGAATCGCCGCCGAACTGCATACCCCCCTTCTTGACGTTAGGGCAGGAGATGTTGAGCTCATAGGCAGCCAGCCCGTCGGCGTCTTCGAGAACCCGGATCACCTCGATGTAGTCCTCGACGCTGTAGCCGAAAACGTTGGCAATAATTGCTGTATCGTATTTTCTCAGTACTGGGAGTTTTTCAGCGACGAAGGCTTGGACACCGATGTTTTGGAGTCCAACGGCGTTCAGCATCCCGGCAGGGGTCTCGCAAAGCCGGGGCGCGGGGGCGCCTTCCATGGGTTCGCGGGACAGGCCTTTGACAACCAAGCCACCGAGGCGTTTGAGGTCAACCAGGTGGGCAAATTCGACGCCGTAACCGAAGGTTCCGCTGGCTGCGAGAATGGGATTCCGCAGGCGCACCGCGCCAACTTGCACGGTCAGATCAACGGGCGCTGCGGAGGTCACTTCGCATAAAGAATATCATGAAGCCCTTCGGGGTTCCTCCCAATCTCCCCTCACCCATTCAGCCTGTGGAAAAGAAGTCGAGTTTACGGCTTCGCCGTTTCGGCACTTGCAGGAACGGGTGACTTTCATGGCGCGTGCGAATTCGATGTTTTGGCCAGCGCTTCGCCGAGCACCCGCCCATCCCGCGGCGCCAGCGTAATCCCACAAAGGGAAGCCAACGTCGGTGCTATGTCCGCTGGAGTCACGCCGCCATGATACTCGCCCGATTCAATGCCATAGCCCATCAACAGAATAGGCACGCGCTGATCGTAGTTATAAGGAGTCCCGTGCCCCGTGCCGTAGGAGCGCGCCTTTCCCGCGGGCGTTCCATCCATCAACCAGTAAGGCTTTGGCACGATGAACAAATCTCCGCTGCGCCCAGGAAAATAACTGTCTGCCATCGCCCGGCGCGTCGGACTCTGGGTGGCGGGACGATCGGCCAATTGTTCGGCTCGATAGACTTCCGCGACGCCCGGCGCACTCTTGGCGGCATCCACCACTGCATTCATGCCGGCCGCGTCGCCCTTCAGCTTTTCGTACACGCCCGGTACAAAATAAACGTCGCTTCCCGAGATTCGCGCAACTGACGGCTTCGGATAGTTCAAAGGCTCGAGCGCTTTTTCAATCCGCTCCTGCACTTCGGGCAAGTGCAATACGCCGGCGTCAGCGCCGGTTTTTTGCATGTCTTCCGGCACTGGCACTACGCCGTGGTCCGCGCTGAGCGTTACAACATAGTTTCCACGGCCGACCTTGTTGTCCAGAGTCGCGAACAGTTCACCAAGATCCTGATCCAACCGCACCAAAATGTCTTGAATTTCCCAACTCCGCGGCCCGAAGGCGTGCCCCACATAGTCCAGGGTCGAGTAGCTCACGCCCAGATAATCCACACCGCCGCCTTTACCCAGGCCCAGGGAGTCAACCGCGGCTTCCGCAAGCTTCGTCAAGTACATATCGGCGAACGGGCTAGCCGCCCACTGTTGATAGAACGCCTCGTCGGGCTCGCTGCTATCGGCTTTCCCCCGCAGCGGATGCGGAAAAGTAAGCTCCCACCCCTGCGGCGGCACAGCGCCGGTTGCTTTTTCGTCGTACCAATACGCGCTTTCGGGGAGCGTCAGCGCCCACGTCTTTCCGTAGTCCGCCTTCACAGGATGAGCACTTGCGTAAGCCTCGATAAACGGCATCGTGCCGTAAACGCTCGATGTCACCCACCCGCCGCCCTCGAACCACGTCGCGGCGTCTGCCTTGTGCCCGGCCATAGTGATCGCCGCGCGTGCCTTTAGTGAAAATGTCACTATCCTCGTCGCACTACCGGTCTGGAATTTGAGCTCTTCGGCAAATGCGGGGACCTGCATTCGCCAAGCGGAGTCTCCGCCCTTTGCAGCGACACCTGCGTAACCAACGTTCTTAGCCTGCGGATCCGCCGTGCACGTCACCATTTTCTGCGTGTCGCGGTCCCACCAGGCGTTGGCCACCATCCCGTGCGTCGCCGGAAACGCGCCTGTTGAAATCGTCGAGTGCCCCACACATGTCTCTGTCGCAGCATAGGGGTACGCCGCGTCGCGGAACCAGGCGCCTTCCTCGACCAGTCGCTTCAATCCCCCTGTCCATTGGCTTCGAAATTTGTCCACATAATCCGCGCGCATCTGGTCCACCACCAGCACTACTACCAGTTTTGGCCGCGTAGGGGTCGTTTGAACGGCCGCCAGAACACTCGGCACCTGGTGGCTGGGTTTCTTCGTAGTTCCAGCAGTTTGCCCCTGCGCCGACAGCGCGCAAATCGCGGCCAACACACTGATTCCCGCCAGAGCTCTTTGCCAGCCCTTGCTAGAACCGAACTCGCCTAACATGCCTGACATATGGATTCACCTCGGTTCGCTGCCATTCGCCGCCGCAGTTTATCACGCCGACTTAGCCTTCTAGGTCGCGCCGAGTGCATAAACTTCTCCCGCCAGTCATTAGTCACGACTCACCGGTCACTATGCTAGGATTACCCGACCATGCGCATCGTCGAAAAAGCCCAGTTGATGTCCGCCTCGGAGATCGACCGCACCCTCCGACGCCTGGCTCATCAAATTGTCGAGAAAAGCGGCGGCACCAAGCATCTTGCCCTGATCGGTGTCCGTCGCCGCGGCGTGCCTTTGGCCCAGCGCATCGCCCAAGCAATGCGCGGGATTGACGGGGTGGACGTCCCCGTCGGCACGCTGGACATTACTCTCTATCGCGACGACCTTTCCAAAGTCGCGCCACAAGCCGTTCTGCAGTCTTCCGACATTACGTTTGGCGTTGACGGAATGGACCTCGTCCTTGTCGACGACGTCCTTTACACCGGTCGCACCATCCGCGCTGCCATGAACGGCCTCTTCGACCTCGGACGCCCCCAGCGCGTTTCTCTCTGCGTCCTGATCGACCGCGGCCATCGCGAAATGCCGATTGAAGCCCAGTTTGTCGGCCGCACCGTGCAAACCAGCGAGACGGAAATCATCGAAGTGCGTCTCCGCGAGATCGATAATGAAGAGCGCGTCGTTCTCGTCGACCGTCAGGAGCCGTAGTTGAAAGAGAATTTCTCAATCACCATTCAAAGAGTGCAAATGTGACGTTTCGCTTCCGCGATCTCCTGGCGCTTGAACCGCTCTCCGCGGACGAACTCACTTTTCTCCTCGATCAAAGCAGGCCGTTTCAGACCATTCAGCGCAATCCTCTCAAAAAACTCGCTACTCTCCGCGGCAAAACTGTCGCTCTGGCGTTCTTCGAGAACTCCACGCGCACGCGCATCAGCTTCGGCACCGCCGCCTCGCGCCTCGGCGCCGACACGATGAATCTCCAAGCGGAATCCTCCAGCGTGAAAAAAGGCGAGTCGCTCCTCGACACCGTGCAAACGCTCGACGCCATGAAGCCCGATTGCCTGGTCATGCGTCACGCATCCTCCGGTGCTGCCGATTTCGTCGCACGCCATCTCGACATTCCCGTCATCAACGCCGGCGACGGCACGCACGAACATCCCTCGCAGGGTCTTCTCGACGCGCTCACTATCCGCGACCGCCTCGGAAAAATCGACAACCTCAATGTCACCATCCTCGGCGATCTTCAGCACAGCCGCGTCGCCCGCTCCAACATTCATCTTCTGGGAAAATTTGGTTGCCGATTCACTTTATGCGGCCCAGCAATGTGGGTTCCGCAAGAACTCGAAAAAATCGGCGCACCGGGCGTCTCTATCCGCCGAGTTTTCCGTCTGGAAGAAGCTCTCGAAGACGCGGACGTCGTCCTCGTCCTTCGGGTGCAAACCGAACGCATGCACGAACCGTCCATCTCCAACGAAGATTATGTTCTCGGCTATCAGCTCAACGCCGAGCGGCTCCGCCGTGCCAAGCCCAATGCGCTCGTTCTGCATCCCGGCCCCATGAATCGCGGCAGCGAAATCACGCCGGAAGTCGCCGACGGCCCGCAGTCCTGCGTTCTCGAACAAGTCACCAACGGCATCGCCGTGCGCATGGCGCTACTCTTCCTGCTGATTTCCGGCGCGACGGAAGACAGCGGGCATCCCGCAAGCCCTAGCGTGGAAGAATCCCTACCGCCGAGAAACCGCCGTTCCACCGATAAGAAGGATCTTTCGCATGCTTCTGATTAAGAACGGCCGCGTCCTCGACCCGGCATCGAAAACCGACTCCGCGCAGGATATTCTTTTGGACGGCGAGAAAATCGCCGAACTCGCCGCGCCCGGCAAGCTCACGAACGATCACAAAAACACCGAGGTCTTCGATGCCGCCGGCCTAATCGTCGCGCCAGGATTCATCGATCTTCATGTGCATCTCCGCGAGCCCGGCCAGGAATCCTCGGAAACGATCGAAACCGGCACGCGCTCCGCAGCCCGCGGAGGCTTCACCGCCGTCTGTTGCATGCCCAACACCAAACCCGTCAACGACAACGCCAGCGTGACGCGCTTCATCCTCGACCGCGCCAAAATCGCCGCAGGCGTCCGGGTCTGGCCCATCGGCGCCGCCAGCGTTGGCAGCAAAGGCGAAGCCATCGCTGAAATCGCCGCCATGAAAGAAGCGGGGATCGTCGCCGTTTCCGACGACGGTAAACCCATCGCCACCGCCAAACTCACCCGCCAAGTCATGGAATACTGCCGCTCGCTCGACATTCCCGTCATCGAGCACTCCGAAGATGTTTCGCTAGCGGCCGGCGCCGTCATGCGTGAAGGCGTCACCTCATCGCGTCTCGGTCTCCGCGGCATGCCAGCTGCCGCCGAATCTGTCTGCGTCGCCCGCGACGTTCAGCTTGCAGAACTCACTGGCGCACGACTCCACGTGGCGCACCTCTCCGCAAAAGCCTCGCTCGAGCAAGTCCGCTGGGCCAAGCAGCGCGGCCTCCATGTCACGTGTGAAGTCACGCCGCACCACTTCACGCTCATCGATGAAGACGTTCAGTACGACTCGCGCTACAAAATGAATCCGCCGCTAGCCTCGCGCGAAGACCGTGAAGCACTCATCGCAGGTCTCGCCGACGGCACCGTCGACGCCATCGCCACCGACCATGCTCCTCACGAGCCCGCGCTCAAAGACGTCGAGTTCGACCGCGCCCCTTTCGGTATCCTCGGCTTCGAAACCGCCATCGCCCTGACTCTCGAGCAGCTCGTCCACTCCGGCCGCCTCTCGCTCATGCGCATGGTCGAACTTTTCACGACCGGACCCGCACGTGTGCTCGCCATCGAACGCAAAATCGCCACCGGCCAACCCGCCGACCTCACGATTTTCTCCACCACGCACGAATGGACCTACGACGTAAAGCAATCCCCCAGCAAATCCCGCAACTCCCCCTTCGACGCCCGCTCCTTCAAAGGCGCACCCGTCGCCACCATCGTCGCCGGCCGCATTGTCTACAAAATGTAGGAGCCGGGCTTTAGCCCGGTCTTGTTGGCCCCACGTTGGATGGGTTGTCTCTTTTGCAGCATCATCACAATGCAGAATCCCGCCGCGCCCGCTGCCAGGTGTTTTAGCGTGTGGCCGCTAACAGTATGCCGGTCTAGCGAGAAAACCTGCCGGTCCGCGGATTCGAGAACCTTCGCCAGCACGTAGAAACCGAAAACCACGGCGAAATCCCAGCTGCGTGTGTATCTCGGCGGCAACAAGAGCAAAACGGGCAGGATCAGCACTGCGTACACTTGCACCGCCGCGTAAAACCGCAGATCACCAGCGCCGCGTGTTTCGCTGTACCACCAGAGAACCACGCTTCCTGCGCCGATCAATAACAAGACTGGAAGCAAATAAAAGCCAGCTGGTACGCTCACGCGTTCCGAAATCATCGCCGACACCAAGCCCATGAAGGCGAGCGTCATCGGTAGGCGGTCCCAAACCAATCGCGCGTTGTCCGGCGCAAGGTGGTAATAACTCGATCCGAACGCCGTGAGCAGCAGCCCTAGGAAAACAAAGAGGTACGCCCATCGTTCGCGAGAATCGAGAAACCGGTCTTGCTGTGATTTTCGGAAGAGGAATAGCAATCCCCAGGTGCCACCCAGAGCAAATAAAAGGTTGGAAGCTACATCTCCAAAGTTAGGTATTCCGAGCCAGCCCCGTTGATCGGCGAAGTTATGATAAGACTGCGGCTGAGGAATGCGAGGCACTAGCATCGTAGCGAGTGCCACGGCAATCGTAAACGCCGCCAACACCCATACGCCCGTTCGCCGCGAAATCAGTCTGGCCTCGCTGTGTGCTGAACCGTCGCTTCTACAGCTTTATTTTAATAAATTCCTAACAAACACCTCAGGACTTTCTTGCCCCTCCACTCCTAACCTGCATCTTGTACGGAAAGCCCATTCCGCACAGAGTGAGCGAAATATGTCAGCGACAGTATTTCTCGCGTTTTGCATTCTAGGATGCGACTTTCTCTTGTACTTCTTGTTCCAATGGACTTACGGCGAAAAGTGCAGAGGCCTCTCCCGCAGATCGAATCGTCCGAAGAGCGGCATGAACCAACCGGACCCTCGGCCGTTTTTGGTTTCTTCGCGCCGAAGCGCTACGGGGGTGCAGCGTGTCCAGATGATGCGTCAGGGAACCGCCAAGGAGGAGGACGGCGATCAAAGTCAATTTAGTGAAGTACGGGCATACAGGCGCATCGCAGCCTCTTTCGCGCAAGCCAAACGCTGACGCCGGCCTCATTTTATTTGCGCATTCAGTGCCATCCACGCCGCCAAAGCCGCGAGCTTTTCTTCCGCCCTCCAGGATCCCTCGTGCGATTCGCCTAGGCCAGCGATTATCTTCTTTGCCTCCGGCGCGGATTTGCGCAGCGTTGGCGACGCCGTGGCGTAGGCATTTTTCTCCAAGAGCACTGTTGACGCGAGCCCCCGCTCACGAAGCGCATCTTCCAGAGCCGTTCGAAACAATTGGCCTTCGAGCCCGTGCGCCCGAATGTGTTCGTTATGAAGAGTAGCGGGATCCACGAGACTGCCGACAACCAACCCTGCTCCCACAACGCCATAGCCATCGGCCACCGCCTGCTCCAGAAGTTCTTGGACAGACTGCTTTGCCGCGCCAGTTACGACACGACACAGTTTTTCTGCTATCGCCTTTCCTTCGTTCCCAAGGTCCAACGCGGCATGGTGGGGTTGCTTCGACTGGGGGATCCTCGGATCGGAAAGCAGGACTGCCTGGCACCGAACCAGCTTGGGCGCATTCGAAGGACCCGCGAGCAACACCGCCATCGCCCAACCGGACTTCACGCGAAAACCAAGCGCCGCGGGGGTCGGCTTGCTGGTTTTCGCCACGGCCCTTCCTCCATCTTCATCGCGCACACGGAAAAACCTGTTCCAGTCGGCGCGAATTCCCCGTTACTTCCCGCGCGCCACTTGATAACGCAGTCCCACCACTCCGTCGGAAAACTCTTTGCTCGATACCAGCTTCAACCGAATCAACCGGTGCCGCGGCTGAATCAGCGGAATGCCTTCCCCGATCAGAACCGGAACCACGTTGATGTTGAACTCGTCGATTTCTCCTTCGTCCAAAAAAGAAGCAATGATTTCGCCGCCACCCATCATCCAGATGTTCCTGCCCTGCTTCTTCCGCAGTCCCTGCGCGAACGCCTTAATCGGCTCGCCGACAAACTTGAATCCTGCCGGCTTCGATTCCCGAGCTTGCCGTGAAAAAACGTAGTTCTGGATGTCGGGGCCGAATCCCGATGCCATCCTCTTCTCCATCCCCATCTCGATTCCCTTGCTGTATGTCTTGCGCCCCCACAGGATCGTGTCGATGCTCTTGAAGAATTCGCCCATCCCGTAATTTCCCTTAGGCCGCGGGCGGTCGAGCCACGCCACGTCGCCGTCGGGCCTCGCGATATAGCCGTCCACGCTCGTCGCAACTGAAACGATGATTTTCCGTTCGGTTTTCATGCTGGTCCGCCCGTGCCGCTTGCGTCGGCTTAGGCCGAAATCCGCTTGGGCACTTCGTCAGGCACCGCGAGGGACTTTAGTGCGCCGCGGGCTCCGCCGCCGGATGCAACCCGTGTTGCGGCACTTCATGGATGCCGCGCGCGGGCGGCTCAATCCTCTGCCGGTAGAAATGGTCGAGCGGCAGCCGGCCTTTCCCGACGGGATACGCCTTCTCAATTGCTTTCGTCGCGTACGCTTTCGCGAGCGTAGCCGCTTCGAGCAGTCCGCGGCCCACCGCCAAGTGCGCCGCCAGAGCCGATGCGAATGTACAGCCGGTGCCATGCAACTGCTCTTCGTTCACGCGCTCACCGGGAAGCGCCACTATCTCCGTGCCATCGAAAAGAACATCCGTCGGCCGCCCCATGTGCCCGCCCTTGACGATTACGGCTCGCGCGCCCATCTCCACAATCTTTCGCGCCGCCGCTTCCATGTCCGCCAAATCCTTGATCGTCATCCCCGTCAGGATCTCCGCTTCGGGCACGTTCGGGGTAATCACGCTCGCGCGTTTCAGCAATTCGGTCGCAAGAAACTTAACGCCAGCCGCGTCGAGCAACTCCGTCCCGCTTGATGACTTCATCACCGGATCGTGCACCACATGCGCAAATATGTGTGCGTCCAGAAATTCCGCCACCGTCCCTGCATTACCGCGGTTCCCCAGCATCCCGATTTTCACCGCCGCGATATTACAATCCTTCGCCAGCACCTCGAGCTGCGCCTTCAACGTCGCGCTCGGAATATTGTGCACATCTTCCACGCCCTGCGTGTTCTGCACCGTCAGCGAAGTGATCGCCGCCACCCCATAACAACCGTGCGCCGCAAATGTCTTCAAGTCCGCTGCCGTCCCTGCGCCGCACGACGGGTCAAATCCCGAAATCGTCAGCAAGATCGGCGGGGCGGCTTGTGTATGTCCGTTCGTGCTCATTTTTCGTGCTCCGCAGCACCCCTCGAAGAAAATTGCCGGTCGCGCCACATCGGCGCACCGGCAATTGCGAATGTACGCGCACGCATTGTCCCACGCAACAAGAATTTTTCCGGATCGGCAATCGCGCCGGAGCCGGCGAGTGCCAACATCGGGCGCGTCTTCCACCTTGTTGGAGAGAAATGCGGGCTAGCGGCAGATCGCGTCGAGTCTGTCCATTGGTCGGTCCGCGTGTGGCGGATACTTCAGGTGCTTCGCCTCGGTCAGTTGTTCAAGGAATGTACCGCCGTGCGGAAGCGCTGCATCCGGATCGCTTTGGTAAGCCGGATCTTTTTCCGCTTCCTCGATCGAGACAAATTCAAATCCCTGCTTCTTGAAAAGATCGAGGAGGTCCGGAAGCATGATGCTGTCCAACGCGCCGATGTGCAGCAGCAGCACATATTTGATGTCTCTTCCAAAAAGCATCACGGACAATTTTCGGTCCAGAGCAATGTCGTTCGCCGCTGTGCTGAGATAGCTCGATTTAAGCCACTCAATGCCTTGCGCATCCTGCTTTGCCACACATCGCGCGTACGGATTGTTCCAAGCATAATCCGCAAAATCGAGCGTAACTTGCGCGACCTTGTATCCGTGGTCGCTTAGATATTTTCGGACTGCGTGTCTTTTTTCGAGAGTGTCCCCTTCATGCAAAAAGGGATACCGGAACCAATGCCAATCCCGCGCTCCCATCAGCCCTTGGAGTACCGATTCATTCGCAACGATCTCGTCTTCAAACGCCTGCATGCTGCTCGCGTTCAAATCGATATGCGAAAACGTATGATTGCCCAGCGGAAATCCTGAATCGGCCCATAACTTCAGCACGCTGTCTTTTTCCGTATCCCCGTTGGCCCCGATATTCTTCGCATTCACAAACCCGTAGACGCCCGGCACGCCCTTGGCTTTGAAAGCCTCAATCATTTTCTTTGCAATTTCCGAACGTGTCGTTGTAGAAGGCAAAGCGCCGTGAACGGGAAGGTCGTCAACCGTAATGGCTACTTCCGCTCGCTGCTGTCCAGCGGCTGATGAAATCATCAATGAAATAATTATGGTGAGCCCCGCCCATCGCATAAAAACGCGGAGGTTGCCACCAAGGTTGGGTTTTGCGTCTTTCAAAGTGGCGATCAGGGGAAAAGTCCGCGCACCAGTGTGGCTTCGGCAACGCGTCCAACGGCAAGGATCATCGCTCCCGCTCGCGGCGGCACGTGATGCTTCCGCATGGTTTCCACCATTTCGTGGAATGCCCGCACCATGCTCTTCTGCAAACGCATGTTCACTTCTTCCGCGTCCCACATGAGCCCTTCCATGTTTTGTACCCATTCGAAGTAACTCACCGTCACGCCGCCGGCGTTCGCCAGAATATCCGGCAACACGGTGATTCCGCGACGCGCCAAAATCTCATCAGCGTGTGGCGTCGTGGGCCCATTGGCGGCTTCCGCCACAATCCGCGCCTTGATCGCTTCCGCATTGTGTAACGTAATTACATTCTCCAGCGCCGCCGGCACCAGAATGTCACACTTCATCGTAAGCAGGTCGTCGTTCGTCATGCGCGACGCTCCCGGCATCCCCACCACCGTCCCCGACCGCTCCTTATAACGAATCGCTTTGATCGGATCGATCCCCCGCGAATTCGTCACGCCCCCTCGCGTATCGCTCAGCGCGATAATCTTTGCCTTTTTCTCCGCAAACAATCGCGCCGCGGTCGCTCCCGCATTTCCAAATCCCTGAATCGCCACCGTCGCTCCGCGCAACGGAATCTTCTTCAACTTACAAGCCTCTTCCACAACAAACAGCAACCCCCGCGCCGTCGCCTCGCTTCGTCCCTCCGACCCGCCGATCGACACCGGCTTCCCCGTCACCACTCCATGCACGGAGTGTCCCACCGTCATTGAGTACGTGTCCATGATCCACGCCATCGTCTGCGCATCCGTGTAGACATCCGGCGCCGGAATATCCATCGTCGGTCCGATGATCGGCAAAATCTCGCTCGCGTACCGCCGCGTCATCCGCTCCAGCTCGGTCTTCGACATGCGCTTCGGGTCGCAAATCACTCCGCCCTTCGCCCCGCCAAACGGCACGTTCAGCACCGCGGTCTTCCACGTCATCCATGCCGCCAACGCCTTCACTTCGTCCAGCGTCACATTGGGGTGATACCGAATCCCGCCTTTGCCCGGCCCGCGCGAAATATTATGTTGTACGCGAAACCCGGTGTGGACCTTCACCTGCCCGTTGTCCATCTTCGTCGGTATTGAAACTTCCAGCACGCGCTTCGGCGTCCGCAAAATCTGCCGCAGCCCCGGCTCCAGCTTCAAAAACTCCGCCGCCATATCAAATTGAATCTGCGCGATGCGAAACGGATTCAAGTCCTCGCGCGGAGCGATGCGCGGCACCATCGGCGGCGCACCAATCTGTCTCAGCGGCCCTGTGGGCTTTACGACCGTGGCCATCGGCGTCGGTCCTTTCCTCTACACGTCTAGTCTCGACTTCTCGATCTATTCAAAAATAAAATTTTTCCGCTGCCCAGGGTTTGAAATCCACTCTTCGCTCTTGCCAACCGTTCGCCGCTATCCGTTTGCCGCCATCCGCTGCGCGCTGCTCACATACTTGTCTCGGCAAGCCACAGAACAAAAGTGCATCAACTCCCCGCTCTCGCGCAGCGGTACCGCCAGTACTTCCGCCACATGCATCCCGCAAACCGGGTCGCGCACCAACCGCCGCGCCGCCACTCCATCCTGTGTGTCGCCAGACTCCGACCCAACTCCAGCGCCAGCCGCAGAACCCGCTGCATCCTGATCCGCCTGCGCCGACGGCATCGCCCCGCGCAACATCCACGGCAACACCCGCCGCAGCAGCGCCACGCTCCACGATACGATCACCAGCCAAAACAAAAATCTCATGATCCTCGCCAAAAAGTTCATCGATCTTCTCTTCTAGCCATGACCCCAAACTCCTGGAGCCAACTCCTCTACTCTAATTCGGGGTTGATCTTTTCCTGCGACCCGTAAGTCCCCCCGGGTCTGCTACATTGCTCGGCCGCATTGGTACGCGACATGGCCCTGAGGCGAGTGTATGCAAGGCGAAAAGGCAGGTCAAACGAAAACACGTACTTTCAATAAGTTGCGCGGCCCAAAAGACTCTTCCGATTATGGCAAATCGGCTCGATTTCTTCTCTAACTCTAATATTTTCAATGCTTTATAGCGAATTCAGTGCAAAACGTCGCGTCCAATCACGGTCGCGCTCCCACACCTTCCTTGCATCATTACTTCCTTACTTCCTCCGCCGGTATCTTCTCAATCCCCATATACGGCCGCAAAACCTCCGGCACCACAATCGACCCATCCGCCTGCTGATAATTCTCCACCACCGCGATCCACGTCCGCCCCACCGCCAGCCCCGACCCATTCAGCGTGTGCACAAAATCGCTCTTCCCTCCGCCCTTCGGCTTGAATCGTATCCCCGCACGCCGCGCCTGAAACGCTTCGCAATTCGAGCACGACGAAATCTCGCGAAACTCCCCGCTCGAAGGCAGCCACACCTCTATGTCATACGTCTTCGCCGACGCAAATCCCATGTCGCCCGTGCACAGCAGCATCGTCCGGTAGTGCAACCCAAGCTTCTGCAGAATCGTCTCCGCATTCCGCACTAGCGCCTCGTGCTCCTCGTAACTCTTCTCCGGATGCGTAAACTTAAACATCTCCACCTTCTGAAACTGGTGCTGCCGCAAAATCCCGCGCGTATCTTTTCCCGCCGCTCCCGCCTCGCTCCTAAAACACGCCGTCCACGCCGTCACGTAAATCGGCAGCTTCTCCTCCGCAATCGTCTCGTCGCGGTGCAAATTGTGCAGCTCCACTTCCGACGTCGGCGTCAACCAAAAATCCGTCCCCTCCACGCGAAACAAATCCGCCGCAAACTTCGGCAGTTGACCTGCTCCGGTAAGCGATGCCGTATTCACCAAAAACGGCGGCAAAATCTCCGTGTACCCATGCTCCCGCGTGTGCACATCCAGAAAAAAATTCGCCAGCGCCCGCTCCAGCCGCGCTCCCCAACCTTTATAAACCGCGAACCGCGCCCCGGTAATCTTCGTTGCCACCGCCAAATCCAAAATCCCCGCCCGCTCGCCCACTTCCCAGTGAGGCTTCGGCGTAAAGTCAAAGCGCGGGGGGGCCCCGTGCCTCCGCACCTCGACATTTTCCTCCGCGCTGTGCCCCACAGGCACCGACGCGTGCGGCACATTCGGAATCGTCAGCATCAACTCACTCTGCGTAGCATTCAACTGCGCAATCCGCTCGTCCGCCTCCTTAATCCGCTCCGAAACCGCCTTCATCTCCCCAATCAACGCATCCGCGTCTTTCTTCTCCTTCTTCAACCGCGCAATCTCATCGCTCGCCTTATTCCTCTGCGCCTTCAACGCCTCCGTCGCCGTAATCAACTCCCGCCGCTGCGCATCCAAAACGCGAAACGCATCGAGGTGGAGGGGGGCTCCCCGCTTCTTCGCCATCTCCGCAAACAAATCCAAATGATCCCGAAAATAATTCAATTCATGCATAGTTGAATTAGTCTAGCAAAGGAAGGCAGCTTTTATCTCTTCTTCAAGATGCGTCGAATGTTCCGTTTTCCGTGCAACACAGCCGCTATATCGAGCCGCCCACTCCCAGTCCGGTAAATAATTTGATACGACCGCACCGTCCAGAACAGAACCGCGCTCTTGGTTAAGTCCTCGCGGCGATGGCCCTTCCCCGGCATCTCGGCCAATCCACGCATTGCTTCGAGGAACTCCGTGCGCACTCGCTCTGCCGCCTCCACGCTATCTTGGGCAATGTACTCATATATCTCAATGATGTCTTGTGAGGCTTCCGGAGAGAGACGAAACCCGTTCATTTGCGGGGCGCTTGCAAATCCTGGCCCCGCTTCCTTAACTCCTCAAAAAACTCTTCCCCATCTATACCTTGGCCCGCGTCAAGCTGCGCTAGACCTCGCTCGATCTTTCTCTCGATTTCCTCGCGCGTGTATTCCTCGCCAAACTCACGCGCAATAAGGTAGTGTTGAAGGGCTTTGCCCACAAGTGCTGTGGCATCCGCAAACCGGCCAGTCTCAATCTCTTTCTGTACCAGCTTCTCGGTTTCGGCATCGAGTTTCACTTCCATTGTCGGCCTCGCAATTCCGTTCGCCGTTATCCTCCTGCTATACTAGCCCACTGCACTCCAAAACTAAATCCCCGCCTATCCTCTTCTCCGCCGCCTCTGTGTCTCCGCGTTTAGCTTTCTTCCCGCGCTTCGCTCTTTTTCACACAATCTCCAGCCTCAACCCCGGAAACGCCCTCCGGTACATTCCTCCGTCCAGGGTCAAGAGCTTGTAGCCGTTTTCCAGCGCATGCGCCCCAATCAGAAAGTCCGCCAGCAATCGTCGCGGCTCCGCGCCACTCTGCTTCTTTCGCCGCGTCGCATACCCTTGAAATGCCATCCCCGCCTTCCGCCAAATCCTCTCCTTCAACTCCCACTCCACCGCGATCCCCGCCTCCTCACAGAACCGATCCACAAACGCCTCCGTCCTTCCCGGCGCGCCAATCAACTCCGCATACACCACGCCACACATCGCCAGCGTCTCCCGGCTAGACGCCTCCTCCAGAACCTTTCGCGCCACCGGATGCAGCGCATCCGTCGCGTCCCACAACGCCACAATGACGTTTGTGTCCAGAGCAACCGTCACTCGTCGTCCTCGTGCCCGCGGATCTCCCTGATCCACTTCTGTATAGCCTTTCGTCCACTTCCAATGCCCGGGTTCCCGATCCCCGCATACTTCTCAAACACACTCCCATCTCGCACTGCCTTCACCTGCACTCCGTCGCCGGTGTCCTCAAATTCCAGCTTATCTCCCGCGCGCACCCCCAGCCTGCGCCGGATATCCCTGGGCACCGTTATCTGCCCTTTGCTGGTCAATTTCGCTTGTCTCTTCATGCCCTTTGCTTGTGTCTTCATGCCGTTACTCCCATTCCTTACTTTATCACATCCCTCCTTACTTTCCCTCTTCTCTGCGTTATCCTTGCCCCTCTTCTCTGTGAACTCTGCGTCTCTGCGCCCCTGCGCGTAAAATTCCGTCTTTTGCCTCTGTCTTTCTTCCTTTACTTCCTTTACTTCCTTTACCTCGTTATCTCATTACTTCCTCCTCCTTGACTCCTATACCCATCTGATCAACGATCCCGATTGATCAATAATGTCTGCCCTCCCCACTCCAATCTTCGACGACCCCAAACACCACCTCCGCATCTACCAAGGCGACTGCCTCGACCTCCTCGCCCAAATCCCCGCCTCCTCCGTAGACCTCGTCTTCGCCGACCCCCCGTACTTCCTCTCCAACGGCGGCATCACCTGCCACGCCGGCAAAATGGTCTCCGTCAACAAAGGCGCCTGGGACAAATTACCCGGCCCCGACTCTGGCCCGGTAAGGGCCAGATTTGACGAAGTTCACGCCTTCAATACAGCCTGGCTGGCCGCCTGCCAACGCGTCCTCAAACTCAACGGCGCCATCTGGGTCTCCGGCACCGCCCACGTCATCCACAGCGTCGGCTTCGCCATGCAGCAGCTCGGCTTCAAGCTCCTCAACGACATCTCCTGGGTCAAGCCCAATCCTCCTCCCACTCTCTCTTGCCGCTATTTCACCCACGCCACCGAAACCATCATCTGGGCTGCCAAGGACAAAAAGTCCCGCCACACCTTCCACTACAAGCTCATGAAGGAAACCAATCGCGGCAAACAAATGAAGTCCGTCTGGGAAATCAAGCCCCCCGAATCCTGGGAGAAAAAATTCGGCAAGCACCCCACCCAAAAACCCGTCGCCCTCCTCGAACGCATCCTCCTGGCCTCCACCAACGAAGGCGACCTAGTCCTCGATCCATTCCTGGGCGGCGGCACAACTCTCCTAACCGCGTTCTGCCTAAGCCGCCGTGCGATCGGCTGTGAACTTTCGCTCGATTACGTCAATCTCTCCCTCCGCCGCCTCTGTTCCAATCTGGTACAAGTCGATCTTTCTGTAGCGTCCGTGCACTTTTCAGTTGATCCGCCAAGCGATTCCGTGGATCGATCAGATCGCGCCGCAGTAGTCACCACTGTCATCCCGACCGGAGCGTCAGCGCCTTTTGCTGACGCGCAGTGGAGGGACCTCTCTGCTCTTCGAATGTCTCCTCAACTCCAACTCGTCCAACAAGAACTCCGCTTCTATTTCATCGGCCGCATCGACCGCCGCGTAATCTTCTCTGTCCTAGCCGACTCCCTCGACGACGCCCGCCAAAAATTCCGCGCCTCCGGCCGCTCCGACTCCGACGCCCTCTTCATCATCAAAACCGAAACCGAGATTTACTTAGCGTAATTCGAGAGATAGGGAGGAGATGCGCTCAGCGGGCTTCGACTCCGAACATTTTGCTGCTCTCTTCGTGCTTGACCGCCGAATTGTAAAGCGTATCCAATTCACCGTAGTCTCGGAAACGCATGCGCTCTCGAAACTTTCGAAACTTATTCAACTTAATTAGGCCATCGAACCTAGACCGCTCATCCTCACCGGGAGCGACAACGAAAAGCTTCACGCCATACCGTTCGGGAAGCTCCAGTAACCTATCCATGCCGCTGCGAACGCCCGTCGTGTGCTCAACCTCAAATGCATAGACCGGATATACGCCGTCGTTATCTTCGGTCAGCCACATGGCATCGATCTGTCGAACACGCGGCAAGCTAGTTTTTCCGCAAAACTCGGCGCAGTCGGTAACGGTCGAAAAACTTGCCAGTGGTTTCCCCTGAAACCACCGGGAAGTCCGATCGGTTGCGGGTGCAAAGGTCTCGTAACCGTACATTCGACCCAAGGTCAGTAACATGCCTTGAGCGATCCCGTGGTCAACGGCGCCTTCCTTAAGGTTTTCAGGTTCGGCATCCACTTTCGGCTGTTCAACGAGACGGTACAACCCGCTCCGGTGTGGCGGAACGGGTTGAAAAATAGCGTATTGACGGACAACGCGACGAATCGTGTCCTGCCAGGTTGGGTTCGTTCGTGTTTTCGGATGGCTTCTAACAACCTTGTTGATGTCCTTAAGATGACCCTGGCCGCCCAAGGTCACCAGGGCATCCTTAACGACATCCTTCCAAGTGGTATCGAGAGAAGTATTGCCCACGCCCGGGCATCATAGCCAAAACGTCCAGTGAAGTGAAGTTCTCCGTTACGCGAACAAATCCGCGAACAACCAAGTTATCCACGACTGTGACCCGCTCGATTCCTAGGTCCCGGTTTCGTCTACACAGAGCTCGCATACTGCCGTCCACATTCGCCCGCTGGCGCCTTCCGGTGATATTCTCGTGCGAGAATGTCCAGCCCAAGCAAACTAAATGTTTTGAATGACCTTCGGCAAAAGTTTGGCGAAATTCACAAACTTAAGAGTAGCGAATCCCTTTTCGTCATTGGTGACGAGGCTGCGCGCATCTACTTTCGATACTCGAAGGTCCATGCTCGTGGCCGTACCTTTTTCGGTTTGCGGGACATCGACCTGCGCCAGCTCGAAGGACATAACTCCTACCTATGTTTCCTTCTGGACGACGGCTCCCCACCATTATTCGTGCCCTTCTCAGACTTTGAAGACGTATTCGCAAATTCCAGCCCTGCAAACGACGGGCAATACAAAGTCCAGCTGTTCACGAAGACAAACGCGCTAGAGCTCTACATCGCCAGACAGGGGCGATTCAACGTTGAGGGCTATGTCGGCTTTGAAACACTCGAGCGAAGCATGGAAGCTCGGCGACTCCGTGAAGCTCAGAATCTTTCTCACTGCGAAGTTCAGACATTTCTTGCCGGAATTGGAAATGCAAAAGGCTACGAAGTCTACGTGCCCGAGTACGACGTTGGCTCACTCGATTGGTCGCTCACGACAAGTTTTACTCTTCGGCGTCAACTGCCAACGGGCTTTGAACAAGTCCGCGGCATCCTCAGTGAAATTGATGTCATTTGGGTTGCAAGCGGCCGAAATAAGGTGGAGGGCCTTTTCGAAGTCGAGCACTCGACGGCTGTCTATTCCGGTCTACTTCGCTTCAATGACGTTTTATTGACCGACCCCAAGGTCTCGCGATTTTCTATCGTCTCGAACGATGTGAGGCGTGGCTTGTTCTCCCGACAGCTTTTTCGGCCCACGTTCAAGAAGAGTGGCTTAGCAGAACTCTGCAGCTTTCTTGAGTATGCTAACGTCTTTGCTTGGCATCAGCGCATGGTGAAAGGAGATTCAAATGAAGCGCCGAACGCGTAGGCTTAAACTCTACACCGTTGTCGACGTCTGGCGAGGCATGGCCGCGAGCGTGAAGAATTTCAAAGACCGGAGTGACGCTCAGAATCACCTTCAGCGTTTACGCCGGCGCCGCAATCTAGCGGAGGATGATCTTCAGCTATTCGAGACCTCAGTTCGCGTCTAGCGAAAGGCCGGCCGGGTGCCGCAGCCTTCGGTCTTAAAGGCTGCGGGTTTTGACTTTTCCCCCTCCATTCCGCCGCCCCGCCTTCGTCCCTTTCCTGCGCACCAACTTAATCTCCACCCTGCTCCCCAACGCATGCGCCACCCGAATCAATGTCCCAATCGTCAGATTCCGCGGCTCATTCTCCATCGCCGAAATCTTTGGCGCGCTCATTTCCGCCTTCGCCGCCAGTTTTGTCTGGCTCAGATTCTCCGCCGCCCGCAGCTTCGCGATCTGCACTCCCAGTTGCAGATTCTCCAGCTCCGTTTCCACCAGCTCCCGGAGCTTCTCGTCCTCCATCTGCTTCCCATAGAACCGCTTCCATCGACTCGTCATTTCCGTTTTCCTTCCAGCCGTCGCGCGTGCACGTCCATCCGTGTTTCCGCTATGCGAATATCTTCTTCCGGCAACTGCGCGCTTCGTTTCACGATGCCGTGCAGCAATACAAACACTCTTTTCGCATCCCCAAAATAAAGGATTCGCAGCTTGTCCTTACCTTGTTGTGTCCTTAGCTCCCTCAGCTTACCCCGCACCTGCGAAGAGTAAGGAAACGGCAGATTCGGCCCCTCCTGCTCAAGCATCTTGACCAAAGCCAGCAACTTCGCCCTGTGCCGCAGCGGCAAATCTGTAAGATATTCCTCCATAGGCGCATCGCCGCGCTCATCCACGAAGAAATCAACCTGCCATGCCATCTCTTATATAGTATCCCTTATAGGATAATTTTACAATCCGGAATGAATCGACATGAAGCGCGCCGCATCCCCATCGTCTCCGACGGCACCGCACGCTCCGCAGCCGAAGGTCGCCGCGCCTACCGCCGCTTACACCCACTCGAAAAACTCAAAGTCGAAAAACGCGGCTGGACCCTCGACGTCCTCAACGTCGTCCGCTCCCTCAACAAACCAGAATTCTCCCTCTCCGACGTTTATGCCCACGCGGCCGACCTCGCCAGACTCCACCCCAACAACGCCCACGTCCCGACAAAATCCGCCAACAACTCCAAGTCCTCCGCGACCTCGGCCTCCTCGCCTTCCTCGGCGGCGGTTCCTATGCCCCTTAGATAGTAGATAGTCGGATTCCGTCCCTCACCCCGATTTCTTCAGCTTTTCCTCTTGACAAAAAGTAGCTGTTAGCGTATAGTATTGAGTGGGTAATATAGCGCCCGAACCCTGGAACGCCAATCTCCTGATTGGCGTTTTTGCTTTCTGGAGCACGCCTTACGGCCTAACTCCTCTATTCCCAATACTTACGAAGCAAACCCGGGTTTTGCACAATTTCAGTGCAAATTAGTGCTAGCAAGTTATTTAGAATCAACACTTGCAAAAGTGTAGGAAAACAAACCACTTTATCTATCTTTAGAATGAACACTTATGTAAAAACCCCGGGGGGAGGGTACCCCGGGAACGGTACAGACCGGGCAAATCCTGGCAGGCCGGGTGCCGCAGCCTTCGACGTTAAAGGCTGTGGGTTTTGACTTTTCCCCCGCCATTCCGCCGCGCCAACTTCGTCCCTTTTCTGCGCACCAATTTAATCTCCACCCCATCGTATAAAGCAAGGCGGGCGCCCTCGGCCAAATCTTGGCACGAATCACGCCCGCCCTTTTGACACCGGCTCCGGAAGTCTGAAAGAACTTCAGCCCTTCACATTGATCGTCACGGGTTCAGAGAGCTCAAACTTGACCGGCGTCTCCGGCCGAAGCTTGATATCTTTCTTGCCGGTCAGTAACGCAACCGTCGCTCCAGCTCCCGCTCCCACGGGACCGCCGATCAGCGCGCCCTTGCCTCCGCCAGCGAGGCCGCCAATCAACGCTCCTCCGCCGGCGCCGCCCCCGATCCATGCCCAGTTGCGTTTCTTGTGGTTACGGCCAATCCTCGCGTGAGAAATGGTCCGGACGTCATAGTCCTGCCCATTCACGTCCACGGCCTGCAGCGCAAGCTGCAGTCGCGCTCGGCCCATCAGGCGTCCGGACTTCTGCGCGTCGACGACCAGCCCCTCGGCGTGTGCGCCCTGAGGGATCACCGTCTTGCCGTCTATGACTACCGGCTCGGAGACCGTTGCGTCGAAATGGTCCCCCGGTCTGTTCTGGTTACTCGCCAGAGCTTCGTCCAGAGTCACGCGGATCGCTGTGTGTTCCGGCAGCGTCACGGGGTCCGGCCTGTTCCGCAAAGTGGCGGCAGACACCGCCAGCGCTGCGGCCAAAACCACCGCGCCCCCGGCGATAAGGTAGTGCCGTTTGGTCAAGTGCATGTGCACCTCCACCATAATTGGAGGCACCCATTTCTCCTTAGGCTGTCCTCGTAACGAACTCAAACTAAAATGGATAAGGATTTTCCGGCCGTCAATCGCTGGCAAAACGTTCAGCCACGATGAAATTTTGGAGTACTGCAGGTACTAACAATAGGGCGCGTCCCGCACCTGCGGTTTAAAGGCTGCGGATTTTGACAGTTTCCCCGCCATCCTACTCAAATTCCTCCGGCCATTCGCGGGCGGTGTGAAGAACCGCGAGAATCCGCACCTCGTTCTTCTCTATGCGGTACGCGACGACGAACGGCGTGCCCGAAATGACCAGCTCGCGCGTACCCGCCACGCGCCCCTCCCTGCCCGCCATTGGGTGACGCGCAAGTCGCTGCGTGCTTTCCCAGATTTGATCGGCAGTTCGAGCCGCCGCCCTGCGATTTTCCTCGGCGATGTATTCAAACGCTCTGACGAACTCTTCCCGGGCCGGAGTGGTCCAGCGCACGCGCATCGAACTGCGCTACTTTGCTCGCCGCATTCGGGCGATCAGCTTCTTCATCTCCGTGTGCGGCACAAAGTCCCCTTTTTCAGCAGCGCGCAAACCCTTCTTGATCAGCTTGATGTGATGCTCGTTGAGGCGCAGATAATTTTCCACCGCCTCGTTCAGCACGTGGCTGCGATCCCGGTCCATGCTCTCGGCCAGCTCATCCAGCGACTCCACGGTATCCGACGGAATCCGGAAACTGATTGTCTTTAGCGCGCTCATGATTTGGGTCCCATAATACGCCATAATATGCTGTATTACTCTGTATTACAATGCCGGAACCTGTCTGCGCTTCTCCCTCGACATCCGCGGGAGGTGCGACAGCCATTCCTGGCTGTCGAGTCCGAGCGTTCAGGACTAACCCCCTGCGACGTTTGTCAAACGAACTTAGCTCCTACGCGGTCGCTGTTCGCCGCACTTCGCTCATCAGTTGGTGGATGTTGCCTTCGCTGTCCTTAAACGCGGTCATCCACAAATCGTGCGTGGGCATGGGCGCGATCAGCCGCGGCGGCGCAACGATGTCTACGCCGTGCTGCACCAGCCGGTGGTAACCCGCTTGAATATCCGGCACGCGGAAATAGAAGATCGAACTGGGGTGGTCGTATTCAGGCGATGACGCCGTCCCCAGCATTATCCTCACGCCGCCGCAATCAAAAAACGCCATGCTCGGCACGGTAAAGAGCAGCGGCAACCCCAGTACGTCCCGGTAAAACGCCGTCGCCCGCTCTACGTCCTTTACGATGATCGAAATTTGCCCGATGTTCGTGATTCCCAGGTTTGCTGTCGTAGCGCACATTTCCCTTTACCTCCACGAGAAGATTAGTTAGCATAGCTAACTATCTTCTATGCCTCCTGTCAAGCGCAAAAAACGCCCCACTCCGAAAGCTTCGCCCGCGCCTCCGACTGCCCCTTCCTCCGCTCCTCCCATCGCCTTTCTCGCCGCCGCTCAGGATGACTCTTTGCCATCCTCCGTAACCGCTGCTCAAGTCGGCCAATTGGCCTCAGAGCGACACGTTCTCTCGCCAGCTCTTGAAGCAGTCGCCTCAGCCCAACGCTCGTCGCCGCCCGAAGCAAACCCCGCAGCTGGCCGCCTGCCTCCTGCCGTGACGGCGATGGACGTCGCCGATCAGCTCCATTCCGCCGCCATTCACCTGCTGCGCCGGCTTCGCGTTCGCGACCGCGAAAGCGGCATCGGCCCCGCCCAGCTATCCGCCCTTTCTGTCCTCGTCTTCGGCGGGCCCAGGTCGCTCGGCGAACTTGCCGACGCCGAACAGGTCCGGCCCCCCACCATGAGCCGCATCGTCGCCGGCCTCCAGCGCTCCGGCCTGGTCCGCCGCCACGCCACCGAAGACGGCCGCCGCGTCCGCCTTGAAGCGACGCCCAAAGGCGTCGGCCTGATGTGGGAAGGCCGCCAGCGCCGCGTCGAATCCCTTGCCAAAGCCGTGGCTGGGTTGCCC
>Ga0308309_10000248_pt1 | contig 38424 bp, 35 predicted proteins | sample HubBroMetageWFT5_FD_192491 | JGI IMG/M metagenome (GOLD analysis project Ga0308309, IMG submission 192491) | Warmed and freeze-thawed soil microbial communities from the Hubbard Brook experimental Forest, New Hampshire - Hubbard Brook CCASE Soil... | ecosystem: Environmental > Terrestrial >...
GTGACCTTTGCCGGGAGCTTGCTGGCGGAAGTGCACATGCATGACCGCCGCGCCGGCGTCGAACGCCGCTTTCGCTTCGCGGGCCATTTGTTCCGGCGTGACCGGCACAGGATGTTGTTTGGGATCGGTCAGCACACCCGTGAGCGCACATGTGATCACGACCTTGTCGCTCATCGGACGGACTCGCTTGTGCTCTGATCGCTTGCGATTGGGTGCGCTTGCAGCTCGACTAGAAGCTGCCGCGTCGCCACCTGCCGACCGGTCTCGACCAAAACTCGCAGCACGACGCCGTCGCGGGGCGCGCGGATTTCATGCTGCATCTTCATGGCTTCAAGGATCACAAGCCGCTGGCCGCGGACGATGCGATCGCCGGCTTTAACGTGTACGGCGATGATCGCGCCGTTCATTGGCGCTACGAGTTCGGTCGATTCGCTGTCCCTTCGCGCATGGGACATTTCCAGGGTCGTTTCGCGCACCGCCGCAATGAGGCCGTCGAGATGGAGATGGAGCATGCCGTCATGCCAGGCAAAGCGCGCGGTCTTTTGCACGCCGCCTTCGGTGAAACGGACCGCGCCGTCGTGGCGCTCCGCGATCGAGACCTCGATCATACGATTGCCCAGAGCCACCAAATAATGGTCCGGGCCGAGGACCGCGACGACCGTTTCTTGTCGGGAATTGCCGACCGTCAGCCGCAACGGCCAACTGGCCACGCCAGTCGAGGACCAGGACCGCGTCGTGGCGGCCGTATCCGCCCCATTGCGCGTGCGCGCTTCGAACAATAGCACCGCCGCCAAAGCGACGATGCGCGAATTAAGATTGGGACGCCGCATCGCATCGCTGCCGGGGGGGAAATGCCGCTCGATGAAGGCCGTTGTCGCCTCGCCGGCAATGAATGCCGGATGCCGAAGCGCGGCGACAAGGAAGGCGCGGTTAGTATTCAGTCCGAGGACAACGGTGTCTTCAAGCGCAACAATAAGCCGGCGACGTGCCTCTTCTCGCGTCCCTCCATGCGCGATCACTTTCGCCAGCATCGGATCGTAGAAGGGACTGATGTTTTCACCCGGCGCCACACCGTGGTCGATGCGCACGCCCTCGCCTTTCGCCGGCCGCCAGTCGGCGAGTAGGCCGCTTTGCGGCAGGAAGTCTGTGTACGGGTCTTCGGCATAAAGCCGCGCTTCGATAGCGTGGCCATGGAATTGGAGGTCCGGCTGCGCAAGCGGCAATGGCTCGCCGGCCGCAATCCGCAATTGCCATCCCACCATATCGATGCCGGTGATGGCTTCGGTGACGGCATGCTCAACCTGCAACCGCGTGTTCATTTCCAGGAAATAGAAGTTTCCGGACGCATCGAGCAGAAACTCCACCGTCCCGGCGCCGACGTAAGAAATGGCCCGAGCGGCGGCGACCGCCGCCTCGCCCATGCGCGCGCGCAGTCCGGCGCTTAGCGCCGATGAAGGCGCCTCCTCGATTACCTTTTGATGACGGCGCTGAATCGAGCATTCGCGTTCGCCGAGATGAATGACGTTGCCGAGCTGATCGGCAAAAATCTGGAATTCGATGTGGCGCGCGTCAGCTACTGCCTTCTCAAGGATCAAGCCGTCCGATCCGAAAGCGCCTGCCGCCTCGGAACGCGCCCGCGCTAATGCCTCAGCAAGCTCGCTTTCGGCGGCAACGAGCCGCATGCCGCGGCCGCCGCCGCCGGCCGTAGCCTTGACCATCAGCGGAAAACCGATGCCCCGGCTCTCTTTCACCAGCCGGTCGTTCGACTGATCGACCTCGTGATATCCTGCAACGCAAGGTATCCCGGCGGAAGCCATTAAGGTCTTGGCCCTCGCCTTGTCGCCCATTGCTTCGATCGCCGCTGCAGGCGGACCAATGAAGACAAACCCGGCATCGGCGCAGGCGCGCGCGAAGGCTGGATTTTCCGAGAGGAACCCGTAACCCGGATGAACCGCGTCGGCCCGCGTGAGATTCGCAGCAGCGAGAAGCGCACCGATGTTGAGGTAGCTCTCTTTCGCGGCGGGCGGTCCGATGCGGACGGCTTCATCTGCCTGCTGAACATGCAACGCGCCGGCGTCGGCATCACTGAACACTGCGACTGTGCGGTAGCCCAGCCTTTTCGCTGAACGAATAATGCGGCAGGCGATCTCGCCGCGATTAGCAATGAGAATTTTACTGAACTCAGCCATGAACTAGCACGGGTCGCGCAGCGGGCGCTGCGCTTGGGTCGACTAACGCGGATACACCGGTGATCCGCATCTCCTCACTCCACTTGCGTCACCCAAGAAGGCTCTCGCTTCTCCACGAACGCCGCGGTGCCTTCCCTACCCTCGGAACCGCGAACCGAAGCGGCAAAGCTCGCAGCAGCCTCGTCGAGCAATTCGGCAATAGAGCTGGGACCAGCGGCGCGCAGCAAAAGCCGTTTGGTGACGGCAACGGCTTCAGGTGCGCATTTGAGAATTTGATTGCAGGTTTCGCGAACGGCGGTATCGAGCGCCGCGCCGTCACGCACAAGGAAACCGGCCACTCCAATCGCCAGCGCCTCGGCCCCATCAATCCGCACACCCGTGACCCCAAGACGCCGAGCCGCCGCCAACCCGATACGCTGAACGACGAATGGCGAAACGGCTGCTGCTACGACACCGATCGTCGCCTCGCTCAGCGCAAAGCGTGCATCCACCGTCGTAATCGTGATATCGGCGACGCAAGCAAGCCCAAAGCCGCCGCCCATGGCGTAGCCTTCGACGACAGCGATCACGACTTGCGGCGCGGCGTTGATAGCGTCCAGGACCGCGCCAAACCGCCGGTTGTTTTCTCTAAGTTGGTCGGGCGTGCCTGGCGGCGGCGAAGCCAGTGCAACCGACATGTTGGCAATGTCGCCGCCCGCGCAAAATGTCTCGCCGGCGCCGCGCAAGACCACAATCCGAACCGACCGGTCCGCCGCAATGGCCGCAAACGCCGCCGCGATTTCATCGACCATCTGCGAGCTCAATGCATTGCGCCGCTCGGGCCGATTGAGCCAAAGGTGCAGTACCCCGCCGCGCAGATCGAGCTTGATATGCGAGGTTTGCGGCAGATCAACCATTATCCGCCTGTTGCTCGGCGACATTACCGGTGCCGGGAAGCGTTCCCATCAGCTTGCAGATGATGGTCAGCATGATCTCGTCGGCGCCGCCGCCGATCGACATCAGACGGCCATCGCGGAATTCGCGGCTTACCGGCGTCTCGTTCATGTAGCCCATGCCGCCCCAATATTGCAGGCACGCGTCGCTAACTTCGCGGCGCAACCGCCCGGCCTTGAGTTTGGTCATAGATGCAAGCCGCGTGACGTCAGCGCCAGTCAGGTAAAGTTCGCAGGCCCGGTAAACCAAAGCGCGCAACAGTTCGATCTCGGTTGAAAGTTCGGCCAAGCGGAAGTGCACAACCTGATTGTCAAGAATTGGCTTGCCGAACGCTTTTCGATTGCGGGTATATTCGATGGTTTCGGCGATCAGTTGCTCCAGGCTCTTGAGCGCGGCCGCGGCCGCCCACAGCCGCTCTTCCTGGAATTGCAGCATCTGATAAACGAAACCCTTCCCTTCCTCACCGATGAGGTTGCGCTGTGGCACGCGCACGTCCTCAAAAAAGATTTGCGCGGTGTCGGAGGAGCGCATCCCGAGTTTGTCGAGCTTGCGCGCGACCTCAACGCCTTTTGTTTTCATCGGTACGCAGATGAGCGATTTGTTCTGGTGAACCTGCCCATCGGAGGTGTTGGCAAGAAGGCACATCCAGTCGGCCTGCGTGCCGTTCGTGGTCCACATCTTGCCGCCGTTGATGACGTAATCACCGCCATCCTTGCGAGCGGTGGTCTTGATGGACGCGACGTCGGAGCCGGCGCCGACTTCCGACACCCCTAGGCAGGCGACGTAATCTCCGGCAATCGAAGGCGCGAGAAACTCGCGGCGCACGGCGTCCGAGCCGAAGCGGGCAAGCGCAGGCGTCGCCATATCCGTGTGCACGCCAATTGCCATCGGTACACCGCCGCATTTGATGGCGCCAAGCTCCTCGGCCATCACCATGGCGTAGGAATAGTCGAGACCCTGCCCGCCGTATTCAACTGGCTTCATGAGGCCGAGGAAGCCCAAGTCGCCCATCTTTTTGAAAAGTTCGTGCGCCGGAAACGTGCCGGCCTCCTCCCACTCGTCAACGCGCGGGTTGATCTCGGCGGCGATGAATTTTTGCAGGCTGCGGCGCAGCTCTTCGTGCTCAGGCGTAAACTGCATGACGTTTCCTTTTTTCTCCTTATTATTACATACGGGCGACGCCGAAGGTGCTGCGCTTGAGCGGGCGAAGTTCCGCCTCACGGCAGATCGAAAGACAATAGCCTAAGACTTTGCGGGTATCGCGCGGATCAATCAACCCGTCATCCCACAGCCGAGCGGTGGCGTAGAACGCGGTGGACTCATTTTCCATTCGCTCAATGATGGCGTCTTCCATGGCGCCGAGCTTGGCCTTATCGACCGGCCTGCCCTCGCGCTTGAGTTTTTCCTCGGTGACAATCGCCATGACCTTGGCCGCTTGGGCTCCCCCCATGACTGCGACGCGATTGCTCGGCCAGGCGAAAATGAAGCGCGGGTCGTAGGCGCGACCGCACATGCCGTAATTGCCGGCGCCAAAAGATGCGCCGACGTGAATGGTCAGTTGCGGGACAGTGGCATTGGCGACGGCCTGGATCATTTTTGATCCGTGCTTGATGATACCTTTCTGCTCAGCTTCGCGTCCGACCATGTAGCCGGTGGTATTCTGCAAATAGACAATCGGGACATTTGCTTGGCAGCAAAGCTGGATGAACTGCGCAGCCTTGGCGGCTCCATCCGCGTCGATCGGTCCGTTATTACCGATCAATCCGATGGCATGGCCTTCAATCTCAGCGTGACCGCAAATCGTGTGGACGCCATAGCCGCTTTTAAAGTCGAGAAAATCCGAATCGTCGACGACGCGAGCGACGATTTCGCGGACATCGTACGGCCGGCGATAATCAATCGGGACGGCGCCGGCGAGTTCCTCCGGCGAATGTCGCGGCTCTTTGTAGCCTTTGCGTTGCACCGGCGGCAGCTGCGTATTCCACGGCAACTTCGCCATGATTTCGCGCGCGATGCGGATGCCGTCGATGTCGTCCTCGGCCAAATATTCGCCCAGGCCCGAGACGGTCGCGTGCATATCGGCGCCACCGAGTTCCTCGTCGGTTGCGACCTCTCCGGTTGCGGCACGCAACAGCGGCGGCCCCGCTAAGAACACCTTGGCACGGCCGCGCACGAGGACGACGTAGTCCGAAAGTCCCGGCAGGTAGGCGCCGCCTGCGGTCGATGAGCCATGAACGACGGTGATTTGCGGAATGCCAGCCGCCGAAAGTCGCGCCTGGTTGGCGAAGCCGCGTCCGCCCTCGACGAACATTTCCGCCTGATAGAGGAGATTGGCGCCGCCGGATTCGACCAGGCGCACCGTAGGCAGCTTATTCTCCAGCGCGATTTGCTGGATGCGCAAGTGCTTCTTCACTCCCATCGGGGTTGAAGTGCCGCCCTTGATCGCGCTGTCGTTGGCAGAAACGATGCAACGGATGCCGGATACGTAGCCGATACCGGCGATACCGCCGCCGCCCTGAATGCCTTCTGCGCCGTCGTCATCGTGCATGCGAAAGCCGGCGAGCGTCGAGAGTTCGAGCCACGGCTCGCCGGGATCGACGACCAGCGCAATACGCTCGCGCGGGAGTAGCTGCTTGCGGGCGCGAAAGCGTTCGCGCTTGGAATTTGAGACGTCGCGCACCTTTTGCTCGAGCGCACGGAATTCGCCGATCAGCGCCAGCATCTGCTCGCGGTTGGTGCGAAACGCTTCCGAATTAGGATCGATCTTGCTTTCGATGACAGGCATGACGGTTCAGACGCGCACCCTACGATCCATGATCAACCGGTCGGAATGACCGGCAGCAGCAAATGCGAAGGATGTGCGGCGTCGTGGTAGATGCTGTGGACCACGGTGCGGCTCGAGCACAAGTGATAAGGAATATATTCGATGTTGGTCGCGCCCAGAGTGCCAGTCGAAAGATCGAGGTTCGTGATCTCGACGCAAATCCGATGATTTTTGCGGAACAGGTTCGCTGTCGCGAACAATTCAATCGAGTATTCTTCGATCTTGCCGGGGGTCACTTTCTGCCGCGCTTGACGAGTGAGCTTATGCCAAGGCTTCCAGGGCTTTGACCTTGCCGGATCGAGCGCGCGATTTGAAGCCTTGAGCCATCCCCGCGTCAGCTCCCGCTCCGGCAAGTCGGTAGCGATTTCGCGTTCGCCCGGACGCGCCGTGCGCACTGACGGGTCCGGTCCGACATCCTTCAGGATGATGATCCAATTAGTGTCGTCCTGGTCGATGGCAGCGAACAAGTTAAGCACGCTCGGTCCCGCAACCAGAAGATCGTTCGGTAACGGATCGCTGAGGAAACGTAGCTTTGCGATGCGGTTGGTCTGCGTTGGCGGCATTTGCGCGAACACGTCGGGCGGGATGTAATCGTCTATGCTCCCTTCGATGTAAGGTTCGGCGGTCAGGCGCTCCCAGCTCGCCAGATAGAGCTTCGTCCATTGGGTTTCCGGCAGCGGCCAATCGTCACCGTGGTGCCATCGGTTTTCGCCCATCGCCCAATAGGTGACCGGCGGCTCGCTCATTATTCCCGTGTCGATGCCTTTGAGCCAGTGGTCGTACCAGCGGAGCATTTCGCCGCGTAGCGACCGCAGCGGCCGGTCGTGTGAAGCCGGACCGGTCAGCACCATCTTTTTCCGCGCCGGGATTTTGCTGAAGTAAGTCTGCGCGCCGGCCAGATGAGTCTTGTAGGTGTAGCCGTACCAACCGGCGCCGGTATAGGTCGGGACGGTGATGTTCTGAAACTCCCGCTCCGCCTCGATGATCGTTTCCTCACGATCAAACGGATCGATCAGCACGTCGAAATAGCGCGGCATGTGCTGGCCGCGCTGCACGAGCACATTCTGCAAATGCGGATACATGCCGATGTCCGGATCGGCCATCGCCTCGCGCCAATTCGTTTCTTTGTCGGGCGGCAAATCGGCGGGCGCGCCGCGGGCGGTATGCACCGATGAGAAATGATCCATCAGATAACGGAAAGCATGCAGCACGCCGCCCGGATATTCCTCGCGGAAGCCGCCGAACTTGCCGTAAGCGCCGCGTGGATCGTAGGCAAAGATCGCCTTGAGCTGCGGCGGCCGCTGGCGCGCCAGATGGAACTGCTCAGACGCAAAGGCGCCGATGCCGACCATGCCGATATTGCCGTCGCACCAGGGTTGTTGCGCGATCCACTCGATGGCGTCGTAGCTGTCCCACTCACGCGAACCGCCATCACCGGATTTAAGATAGCCGCGCGGCGAACCGACCACGTGCACATAGCCGCGCGAAACGAAAAACTCGGTATCTCCCGCTTCCGCATGGCCAAGCCACAGCGTCGACCATGACGGCTGCGGCGGGAAATGTTTGGGCAGCTCGTGACCTTGCAGCTCCTTGGAATGCACGCCGAACGCGAAGAGCACGGGAAAAGGACCGGATGCTTCCGGGCGGTACACGTCGACGACGATGTTCACTCCGTCGCGCATGCGCACGGTCACGTCCCGGTCACGGACAATCGCCTGATGCAGCGGCGGCCGCCCATAATCGGAAGGCGGCTGATGTCCTGAGGTAAATAGCTCTTCAGCCGTGCGTGCGTCGTTCTCTTTCATTGTTCAGTCCGCTGCCTCATGCTTTGCCACAGCCGTCCTCACGCTTCAGGACGGCCAATACCGCCGGGCTAGCCGGGCCCGCGGCGGCATCGTATAGCGGCGCGGCGGGCGGCGGAAACCCCGTTTGCGCGTTGCGCGGGAGGATGCATGGATTTCGAGTATTCGACGGAGCAAAAGCTTCTTCGCGACAGCGTCAGAAAGCTGATGCAGCGGCTTGCTACGCCCGAAAATCTCCGCCGCCTCGATCGCGAGCGGCTTTATCCTTACGAGATCTACGACGCTTGGGTGGAAGCCGGGCTGTTCGCGCTGCCGTTCGCCCCCGAGTATGGCGGTCTCGGCGGCAATGTCCTCGATCTCGCTATCATATCCGAAGAGATCGGCCGTTACAGCGCCGACGTCGCGATGGCCTTCGGCGGAAGCATTTTTTGCGCGCTCAACGTCGCGCGCAAAGGGTCGGAGGAACAGAAACGCCACTGGCTGCCGAAGCTGATTTCCGGAGAAATCCGTATGTCGATTTCCATGTCGGAGCCGGATGCCGGTTCCGACGTGGGCGCCATGCGGACGCAAGCGCGCCGTGATGGCAACGGGTATGTCATCAGCGGACAGAAAATCTGGGCGACGGGAGCTGGCGCGAAGAATAATTTCATCAACGTCTACGTGAAGACCGACCCGAAGGCGCACTACCGGCAGGGCATGTCGCTCTTCCTGGTCGACAACACCACGCCCGGCCTCGACATCCGCAAGCTCGACATGCTTGGCCGCCGCTCGGTCGGCACCTACGAGCTCAATTTCAACGACGCGCGCATCCCGCCTGATCGGCTGATCGGCGGCGAGAATAAGGGATGGGAGTGCATTCTTTCCGGCTTACAGGCGGAACGCGTGGTCGCCGCGGCCTGCGATTGCGGCAGCGCACGCGGCGTGCTCGACCTTGCGGTCGGTTACGCCAAGGATCGGCGGCAGTTCGGCCGCGCCATCGGCACATTCCAGGCGATTGCCCACATGCTCGCGAACACCGAGGCGGAAGTCGAAGCGGCGTGGGCGGTGACGCAGAAGGCCGCATGGCGGGTGAGCCGCAATGAGGACGCACTAAAAGACATCACTATCGCCAAGCTGTTGGCCGCGGAAGTCTATGTGAAGGCCGCTAATGTCGGCATGCAGGTGATGGGCGGCTTTGGCTACAATATGGAGTTTGACATGCAGCGCCATTTCCGCGACGCGCGCGCCGCAACTATTGCGGCAGGCACCTCCGAAATGCAGCGCAACATTATTGCCGGCCAGATGGGCCTCAAGGTGCAGTAGATTCACTGAGGCGATAGAAATGCCGGATACGACATTATGAGTGTGGCGCTGCCGCTCACGATCCCCAATAGCTTTGCCCGCAACGCCCACTGGTTCGGCGGCGGCGATGCGGTCGTCGATTCCAGCACCCGGCTGACTTACGCGGATCTCGACGCGCTATCGCTGCGGGCAGCTTCGTTGTTTGCGCAGCTCGGCGCAGAACCCGGAAAGCCGCTGGCGCTGCTTTGCCCGCCAAGCGCAATTTATTTGGTGGCGTGGCTCGGCGCGGTTCGCCTCGGCGCGTTGCCGATGGCGCTGCATACGCGTGAATCGGCGGCAACGCTGGCCGCTATCTGCCGGAAGATGCGGCCGAACGTACTGGTCTACGACGCGTCCATGGCGGAATTGGCCGCGGGGACAGCGGCTGGCTACGGCGAGTTTCGTGCTTTGATCGAAGCGCACTCCGCGCTGCCAGCGAAGCGCAGCGGCTCGGTGCATCCGGCCGCGTCAATTCCCGGCGATCTCGACCGCGTTGAGCCGACCGCGCGGCTGGCGACGCCGAATGAAGATGATCCGGTAATGATCGTTCTCTCCTCGGGCACGACGTCGGTCCCCAAAGGGATCGTGCACACGCACCGCGGCCTGATCGAGAACGCGCGTAGCAATCTTTATATGTATCAGGGTATTCTCCCGACCGACCGCTCGCTGGTGCCGCTAAGCACGGCGTTTATCGGCTGCTACAACGGCTGGTTTCCGTTCTTTAACGCCGGTGCGTGCACGATTTTCATGGAGCATTTTGACCTCGCCGAAGTGCCCAAACTGGTGCGCGAGGAACGCGCCACGCACGTATTCCTTACGCCAACGCTGTGGCGGAGAATTCTCAACGCCGAAGATGCCGGCGAGAATTTCCGCTCGGTGCGCCTGATCGGTTTCGCCGCAGAGCCAATGGATGCGGCGACGCTCAAACGCCTGCGCGAACGCATTAGCCCGAATATCGTGCAGGTTTACGGCTCGACGGAAATCGGCGCGGCCGCGACCTGCATCAGCGCCGACGAAATGCTTGGCGAGCGGCTGATCAGCGTCGGCCGGCCGCTGGTCAATAGCGACATCAGGGTCGTGACGCCTGGCGGCAAGCCGGATCAATCGGTCCCCACTGGCCAGGTCGGTGAGGTCCTTATCAGCAGTCCGTCGCTGGCTGCCGAGATTTGGGCCGATCCAGAAGCGACCACAGCCGCCTTTGTGGTTGAAGGCAACCGGCGCTGGTGGCGTTCGCGCGACCTCGGCCGCCTCGATGCCGACGGTTATCTCTATCTGGAAGGGCGCCGCGACGATATGATCATCTCGGGCGGCATCAACATCATGCCTGCGCGCGTCGAGGACGTTCTCCTTGCGCACCCCGGCGTTGCTGAATGCGCCGTGGTCGGCGTGCCAAGCGCGGAATGGGGCGAAGAGGTGCAGGCGTTTATTGTCGGCCGCGATCCGAAACTTGATGCCGCGGCCATAGACGTGCACGTTCGCGGTAGCGAGCTTTCGCCTTACCAACGGCCGCGAGTCTATCATTTCGTCGGCGAATTGCCGCGTACATCAACCAACAAAGTGCTGCGGCGGACCTTGCGCGAAACGGCGCTCGGCCTGCGATCGGTCAAATCCGAAACGACGACCACCCCATCAACAGGAAAAATATGAGTGAGATCGAGCCAAATTTGCTGACCGAACGTCGCGGCGCCATAGCGATCGTCACGCTTAACCGGCCCGACAAACGCAACGCGCTGAGCGAGGCGTTGTGGCACGACCTAAAGAACACGTTCGAGGGCTTCGGTCCGGACGTGCGCTGCGTCGTTCTCGCCGGGGCCGGCAAGCATTTTTGCGCCGGCCTCGATCTGTCGGAACACCGGCATCGCGAAGCCTTCGACAGTATTTTCATGTCGCGTTTTGCGCACGCGACGCTCGAATCTATCCAGTTCGGCGGACGTCCCGTCGTGACTGCGATGCAGGGCGCTGTGATTGGCGGCGGCCTAGAAGTCGCGACCGCCACCCATGTTCGCGTCGCCGATGCGACGGCGTTTTATCAACTGCCGGAAGGCCGCCGCGGCTTTTATGTCGGCGGCGGCGCCAGCGTCCGCGTCGCCCGCATCATCGGCGCGGGCCGCATGGTCGAGATGATGCTGACCGGCCGCACGCTCGATGCCGCGGCGGGCGAGCGTCTCGGCCTGTCGCATTATCTCGTTGAGCCCGGTAAGGCGCTGGAAAAGGCGATAGAGCTTGCCGAGAACATCGCCAAGAATGCCCGCATCCCGAACTATCTCATCGTTCAGGCGATCCCACGCATTGCCGATATGTCGGCGTCCGATGGGTTATGGACCGAAAGCGTGGCGCAAGCGGTGAGCATGACCTCCGAAGACGCCCGCGCCGGCATCGATGCGTTCTTCAACAAGCGCAAAATCGATTTTTAGAAACTTCGCGGCCGTCAAATAAGCGGCGTCACGTCGTTCTTCACGCCGAGCAATGCCTTGCCGTAAAGCTCGTAACCGACCGGCGGCAACACCACGGCATGGCGAGAGGCCACCGCGGCGTCGCGCCAAATCCGCTGCAATGGGCTTGTATCGGCGAAGCCCGCTGAGCCATGTGCAAACAGCAGCTTGTCGATGGCTTGCGTGATCTTTTCCACAGTATAACCGGTGTCGGCGCGCACCCGAGCTCGCGTCAACATATCGAGATAGACGCCGCGCGCCGCCGCCTTATCGATATCGTCCGCGGCCCGGTAGGCATGAAAGTGCGCGGTATCGATCATCATCGCCGCATCGGCCAATTGAAGCTGGAACGCGACCGAAGCGCTTTGCTTCTCAAAGAACGTATATGCGATTGTCCGAGATGACGCCTTTTGCCGCACGAATTCCAGGGCCGCCCGGCCTAATCCGAGGATCGGCCCCACCAAAATGATGGAGAGAAGCGCGACAAACGATGACCGGTAGAAAGCCTCGTCGTGCATTTCGGTCGGGTATTTACCCTCGATGGCCTGCGGGACCGACATGATGCGGTGATCGGGAATGAATACATCGTTGGCGCGTAAACAAATACTGCCGCTCGACTTCATGCCGGCGACGAACCAGGTGTCGACCCGCTCGAGATCGGACATCGGAATCATCGCCATCCCCTGGTCGATCGGCTCACCCGCGTCATTCACAATGGGAAGGCCCAGCGTCGCCCATTGCGCATGCCACCCGCCAGAATTGTAATGCCATTCGCCGGTGACGATGCGGTAGCCGCCCGGCTCTTTCTTCACCGTCGCGGTCGGATTGAGTACGCCCGAGACGCAAGTATCCGGATCGCTACCGAACACTTCGTCTTGGGCGCGGACCGGAAACAAACTGGTCAGCCAGCAGCAGACATTGTTGAGGTTGGCGACCCAAGCCGCGCCGCCATCCCCTTCCGCGATTGCCGAACTAACGTCGAGCATCGCTCGGGTATTCATCTCCCAGCCGCCGTATCGCTGCGGCGTGCAGACCCGCATCAGACCGGCCTTCCGCATCGCCTGAATCGTCTCCTCCTCGACCCGGCGATTGGCTTCGCTCGCCGCCGCATTTTTGCGCAGGAGCGGCGCGAGCTCGCGCGCACGATCGACGAGCTCGGCGACAGTCGGTGACACGATGGAATGCACGCTTGCGGCTTTGGTCATGACCGTTGACCTCCCACTCTTTCGTTGACGAATTCCGCTTCGGCCTGTTGCCGATTGAATTGCCACTCGCAAAACCGGGGCGATGTTAAAAGTATTTTGGCGGTTTGTTGAAGATGATCGTCGATCGCAGAACATGCGCGTTCCGGTTCGCGCGCGAGACAAGCATCGAGGATGCGCTTGTGCTCGGCATCGACGTCACGGTTCTCGCGGGCCAACGCCGCCGACAAGTGCCGGTAGCGCTCACTTTGCGCATACAGCATCGATCGCAAGGTGAGCATCCACGGGCTGTCACAACCGGCGACGAGTGCCGCATGAAATGTGGTGTGCGCCGACGCCCATGCAGGATTCACGCGCGGACTGGCCTCCATCATCGGGATCCGATGCAAGCGATGATAGGCGGCGACGAGATGCGTTTCCCATTCGACGTCGCCATGGGTGATTGCAGCACGCAGGCAGAGCTGCTCGATGGTGATGCGGGTGCGGGTCAGGTCCTTGAGCTCGTCGGCAGATACCGGCGTGACCGAATAGCCCTTTTGGGCGGTCGCCACAGTCCACTTTTCCGCCGCCAGCCGCGACAGGGCTTCACGCACCGCGCCGGGGCTGAAGCCAAGGCGGCCAGCGATCTCGCTGATGATGATCTTGGCGCCCGGCGCCAGACGGCATTCGAGGATTTCGGCCAGCAACGCCTCGTAGGCCAAGTCGGCTTGGGTCGAGGCCGCATCTGCGTGCGCGAGCTTGTCCACCCCGCGATCCTGAACGATCGCAAAGCCGGAAACAAGGATAAAATATTTTTATGTTGCAAAAATTTTATCATCGGGATTGAATTTGGCTGGCTTTTGGGAGAAACGCGATGACGGCCATCAAGGGTTACATTGGGCCCAACCGGCGTCCGGGTGAGCTTGGCGTCCATTCTGTCGACCGTTTCCATTTCTTCGTTCCAAATCTAGCAGTCGCGCAAAGTTTCTACGGCGAGTTCGGCCTGGAGGTTCGCGAGCGCGATGGCCTCCTCAGTCTCAACACCCACGGACACGCGCATTCCTGGGGCACCGTTGGCGAAGGACCGCGCAAGAAATTCGGCCATCTGTCGTTCGGGGCATTCGACGAAGACATCGAACGATTCTCGGAACGACTCCAACGCGCCGGCATCGCCCGCCTCGACCCGCCGGCGGGAGTCGACTCGAATGGAATCTGGTTTCGCGACCCGCACGGCGTGCTGATCGAAATCAAGGTCGCGCCGAAATCATCGCCCGATGAAAAGACCCACTTCGGATTTGTCTCGGTGGCCGGAGGCGAACGCGGTGCGTTGCTTCGCAGCGCCACGCCACGTACGCGGCCGCGGCGGCTCGCTCACGTGCTCCTGTTCACGCCTAATGTGGCCGAGGCGATTGCTTTCTACACTGGCGTCCTAGGCCTGCGGCTGTCCGACCGCTCAAGCGACAATATTGCCTTTCTGCACGGCATTCACGGCAGTGACCATCATATGATCGCTTTCGCCCGCTCCGACGCACCCGGCCTACATCACTTGAGCTGGGACGTCGGGTCAGTGGACGAAATCGGCGCCGGCGCGATGCATATGCTGGACAAGGGCTTCGCCAACGGTTGGGGGCTGGGCAGGCACGTGCTCGGTTCGAATTTCTTTCACTACGTCCAGGACCCTTGGGGCAGCTTCAGCGAGTATTCCGCCGATATCGACTACATCCCGGCGAACTGCGATTGGCCGGCCGGCGATCACGCCCCTGAAGACTCGTTTTATGCATGGGGACCAAACGTTCCGGAGGACTTCGTCCACAACTACGAGGCCTGAGGTGCGATGAGCTTTGCGGCTGCGATCTCAGGCCGTTCGCGGAGGCACGCACGCGCTACTCGCCTTTGCGATTGGCCTTGCCACCGACCACCGCAGCCATATCGCGGCGGAATTCCAGAAGCGCTTTCGCCAAATACGCGCGGCGTTTTGCAAAGCGCGACCAGGGCACCGGTATCGACACGGCAATCGGGCGGCCAAACGAGTCAAAAACCGCGATGCCGATGGCGCCAATTCCAGGATCATGCTCGCCTAAATCGAACGCAAGATGCCGGCGCCGTGCCGTTTCGATCTCGTTCAGCAACTTTATGCGAGCGGCGGGCGGATGATCCGCGTGGACGGCTACGCTTTTATCTACGAGATGCGGCACCTGCTTTTGCGGATAACAAGCGAGCATGGCTTTGCCGTTCGCGGTGCAGTGAAGCGGGAAACGCTGGCCAATCGCGGAGAGCGCGACGAGCCGCTGCCGCCCGGGAATTTGGTCGATGAAAACGGCTGACCCGCCCGACAAAATGGACAGATCGACTGTCTCACCTACTTTTTCGCTCAATCCGACGAGACGGGTGTGTAAAAGTTCGGTGTGGTTGGACGCGAGCGACGCCGCTATCCGGGCAAGCCCGGGGCCAATCCGCGTCCCGCGTCCGGGTTGCGCTTCGATGACAAAATCTTCCGCCGCCAATGCCGTGATTATTCGCTGCACGGTTGATCGCGCCAAATCGACCTTGTGCGCAATCTCGGTCAGCGTAAGGCCTTCGGGCCGGTCTTCGAGCACGCGCAAAATGTTAGCGGCGCGAGCGATGACCTGCACGCCGCCTTGGCTGCCTGAGTTGTCGTCGCTGCGCTCCATGCGCCGCCGCAATATGCGCTCCCCCTCATCCGGTGCGCGAGAGATTCACGACGAATCCCGCGCCAAACTGATACCGGGCGTATGCTTGACCTTCTTGTGGACGGTAACCTCTACATGGCGGAACGAGAAAATTCAAAAAACTTTAGAACGCCGCCGCCAATCCACAGTCGCGCAGGCTCTTCCGAAGCGCTGTTCTGACGGCGGCTTGTCCGCTTGGCCGGGAACCGATACAGATGTACCATATCCTGGTACAAATGGCCGAAACGCCTCTTTGCAGTAGGCGGGGGCCAGAGGGAACGTGGAGGGTTTAAGTGGCGAAGAAGATTCGCGGCGTCTCGTTCGAGGAGAACGAGAACAATACGATGGGACTTTCTTTCTACAATCTGTCCCATCGTTTCGGCTATCAGTCGCCGAACTGGCCGTATTTCGAAGACGTCAAGATCGAGCGCATCCATTACATGGCGAAGTCCGGTGTGCTGTCCCAACGCATCACCACGTCTATGCACAACACCACGCATATCGACGCGCCAGCGCACGTGGTACAGGGCACGCCGTTTATCGACGAAGTGCCGCTGCCGCATTTTTTTGGCTCCGGTATCGTTGTTTCCCTGCCAAAGAAAAAATGGGAGCAAATCACCTACGACGATCTTGAAAAGGCCGCCGGCAAGATCGTGCGGCCACGCGACGTGGTGATCATCAACACCGGGTGGCACAAGAAGTACGAGGATAGCGAAGATTATTTCTGCTACGCGCCCGGCTTCGTGGCTTCCGCGGGCGAGTGGTTCGTCGAAAAGAAGGTCAAGGTAGTCGGCCACGATACCCAGGCCAACGATCATCCACTGGCGACAGCGATCGGACCACAGCGCAATGGGCCGCTACATCCGCATCTCGCCGCGGAATACAAGAAATGGTCGGGCGGCCGCGACTGGAAGGACGATTTCCCGGATTGGGAACCGGTGCATCGCATCCTGTTCAAGAACGGCATCCTTGGCATCGAGAATGTCGGCGGCGATATCGACAAGGTTACCGGCCGGCGCTGCACCTTCGCGTTCTTTCCGTGGAACTGGGAGCGCGGCGACGGTTGCATCATTCGTCTTGTCGCCATCACCGATCCAAAGGGTACCTTTCGAATCGATAAGGGGGAGAAGTTCTGATGGAGGTCAGGCGTTTCGCTGCGGCAAAGACCTACGAAGCGCCGCATCACCGTGACTTTACGGGCTTGCGGCTGTTCGGCGCTGAGGCTGGCGGCCCCAAGGGCTTGATCGTGGGCATTTCACATTTCCTACCCGGGGGCGGTGCCGGCCCCGACGCCTCGCCCCCCGAGAAAGTTTATTTCGTGCTCGAAGGCGAGTTGACGGTGATCATCGACGGCCAGGAAACGGTGCTGAAAAAGCACGATTCATGCTTCATCGGGCCGAACGAGAACCGCGAGATTGTCAATCGCACCAACAGCGTCTGTTCGATCCTTGTCGCCATCGCGCCAGCGCCAAAGTGACGTTTAGGGCTTTGTGAGTGGCGCTATGAAGAAACAGCGACGCAAGGGCGGAATGTAATGGCCGAGGATTTTCTCAAAAACCCGCTTTCGCTATTCGATATTCGTGGCAAGACCGCAATCGTAACGGGCGCGTCGGGCGCTTTCGGCGCGCTGGCGGCTAAAACGCTCGCCGCCTCGGGCGCCAATGTCGTCATTGCCGCGAGTAACGCCGAAGCGCTAAAAAAGATAGTGGCGGCATGCGCCAAGCTCGGCGGCAAGTGTGAAACCGTCGCCAAACGTCCAAGCTCGGAGGCAAATTGTGATGCGTTGGTCGCAGCCGCGGTCGAGAAGTTCGGCGGCCTCGACATTCTCGTCGTTGCTTCGGGCCAGAACAAGGTCTCGAAAATCGTCGACCAGAAGGCGGAAGATTTTCTCGACATCATGGACGCCAACGTCACTCAGTCGTGGCTGATGTCGCGCGCCGCAGCGCGACAGATGATCAAGCAGGGACGCGGCGGCAAGATCATTCTGATGTCGTCGGCGCGCGGACTTCTCGGCCATCCGGCCGGCTACAGCGCCTATTGCGCGTCAAAGTCGGCGGTCGATGGCATCACTAAGGCGTTGGGCTGCGAACTCGGGGGCAACGGCATTACTGTCAATGCGCTTGGGCCGACGGTTTTCCGCTCGCCGCTCACCGAATGGATGTTCGCCGACGACGAGCGCGGTAAGACCGTGCGCGCGGGCTTCCTAACCCGCGTGCCGAAAGGCCGTCTCGGCGAGCCCGAAGATCTCGCCGGCCCCCTCCTCTTCCTCGCTTCCAAGGCGTCCGACTTCTACACCGGGCATATTCTCTACGCCGACGGCGGATATACAGCAGGCTGAGCATGGCGGAGATACGCATCGCGGTCGTGGGCGCCGGCCTTATGGGCCATGGCATCGCTCAGGTCTTCGCCGTGGCGGGCCACAACGTCACGATCACGGATGCAGTCGCCGCCAATCTCGCTACGGTCAAGGATCGGATCGCCGCCAACCTGCGCGACCTTGGTGAAGACGAGAGCGCCGTCGCGCGCGTTGCGCCATGCAGCGATCTCGCCGAATCGGTGCGCGAAGCCGATTACGTCGTCGAGGCGGTATCCGAAGATTTGACGTTGAAGCAGAAATTGTTTGCCGACATTGAGCCGCATGTCCGCCGCGATACGATTCTTGCCAGCAACACTTCGGTCATTCCGATCACCTCGATCATGCAGGGACTTGCGGTGCGCGAGCGCGCGCTTGGGACGCATTGGTGGAATCCTCCATTTCTCGTGCCACTCGTCGAAGTCATCGAGACACCATGGACTTCGTCGGAGACGGTGGCGCGGACCATGCGGCTACACGAAGCGGCGAATAAAAGGCCGGCGCATGTGAAAAAGGACGTACCCGGGTTCATCGGCAACCGGCTCCAGCACGCGCTCTGGCGGGAAGCGATCTCGCTGGTCGAGCATGGCATCTGCGATGCCGAGACTGTCGACGCCGTCATCAAGGCTTCGTTCGGCCGCCGCCTGGCCGTTCTCGGCCCGCTAGAGAACGCCGATCTGGTCGGCACCGATTTGACCCTCGCCATCCACAACATCGTGTTGCCGGCGATTGATAGCCGGCCGCGTTCGTCGCCTTATCTGCAAAAGCTCGTTGCCGACGGAAAACTCGGCTTCAAATCAGGGGAAGGTTTTCGCAAATGGACCGCCGGAGAACAGGCGGCGTTGCGCGCCAAGGTCATGCAACATCTCAAATCGGCAGATCGAGCCGACGCATGAGACCCGCAGTAACCAAACGAACGGCTAGATACATCCGTGTCACAGCGGCGAGCGAGAAACCCCTAGCCTCGCCATACTATTTGTGGGACTTCTGTGGGGTCGGTCCCACTGTGTTAATTTAACGACCCTGGGGGATTAAGGGAGGAGCAGAAATGACAAACAAGACGGAAATGAAAGGACGGGCGCGTCCGAAGGTCGACATCCAGCGCCGCCGCGTGATGAAGGGTATCGCCGCCAGCGGCGCCGCCGTCATCACCTCGCCGTGGACGTTCCAATCGTCGCGAGCTGCCACCAAGGTCATCAAGATCGGCCAGATCACGCCAGAGACCGGCCCGATTGCCGCGTTCGGCGAACCTTCGAAATGGGTTGCCGAAGGCGTCAGCAAGGCGCTCGGCGATGGCATCGTAGTCGCCGGCGAAAAGTACAAGGTCCAGATCCTCAACCGCGACAGCCAGTCGAACCCGAACCGCGCGTCGGAAGTGGCGACGCAGCTCATCAACAACGACAAGATCGACATCATGTGCGCCTCGTCGACCTCGGATACGACCAATCCGGTGGCCGATCAGTGCGAACTGGCAGGTGTGCCCTGCATCACCTCGGACGACCCGTGGCAAGCCTACTTCTTCGGCCGCAAGGGCGATCCCAAGAAAGGCTTCGAGTGGACCTACCACTTCTTCTGGGGCTTCGACATGGTCGCCAACATGTTCGCCGAGATGTGGAAGTCAATCCCGACCAACAACAAGGTCTGCACGCTATTTACCAACGATCCGGACGGTGTCGCGGCCAGCGATCCGGTACATGGCATGCCGGCAACCATCAAAGAGCACGGCTTCGACGTGCATCACCTCGGTCTCTATCCGCCGCTTGCCGACGACTTCACCGCTCAGATCACTGAGATGAAAAAGGTGGGCGCCGACATCGCTTGCGGCATTTTCAACCCGCCGCAATTCGCGATCTTCTGGACGCAATGCGCGCAGCAAGGCTACAAGCCGAAGATCGTGACGCCGCCGAAGGCGCTGCTCTTCCCGACCGCCGTCGAGGCGCTCGGCGACCGCGGCGCCGGCATGTCGACCGAAGTGTGGTGGTCGCATCACCATCCCTTCAAGTCGACCCTCACCGGCCAAACTGCTCAGGAGTATTGCGACGAATACGAGAAAGCGAGCGGCAAGCAGTGGACGCAACCGCTTGGCTTCAAGCTTGCCAACCTCGAAGTCGCCATCGACGCGCTCAAGCGTGCCAAGAAGCTCGATGCCAAGTCGATCCGCGACTCGATCGCGCAGACCGATTATCAATCAATCGTCGGGCCGATCACCTGGAAGGGCGGCCCGCTAAATCCGGTGCCTAATGTCTGCATAACGCCTCTGGTCGGTGGACAATGGGTGAAAGGCAAGAAATGGAAGTACGATTTGGACATCGTCTTCAACAAGACCGCGCCCAACATTCCGCTCGACAGGCCGTTCTTTGAGATCAAGTATTCCTGAGCCTTTCAGCGGTTAGCAAAGTGTTGCCGCCGCGCGCTACGCGCGGCGGCTTTCTATAAAAGACCTGGAATGACGACTCTGCTGGAGCTTAACGCGGTATCGAAGTCCTACGGCGCACTGAAAGCCGTGGACACCGTCAGCCTCACCGTCGCGGACGGCGAGGCGTTGGCGGTGATCGGGCCCAATGGAGCCGGCAAGACCACTTTGTTCAACCTCATTACTGGCGACGTCGCTCCGAGCGCTGGGCGGATGGTATTCGGCGGGTCCGATGTGACGGCGTTACCCCCGCACTCGCGCTCGCGCCTGGGCATCGGCCGCTCTCACCAGATTCCGCATCCGTTCGCGAATATGAGCGTTTTCGAGAATCTTCTGGTCGGCGCCATCTTCGGTGGCGGCGCCAGCGAGCGCGAAAGCTACCAGCGCAGCAGCGACGTATTGAAAATCACCGGCCTTTACGACAAAGCCAATGTGCCGGCGCGGACGCTCACACTCTTGCAACGTAAGCGGCTCGAATTGGCACGCGCACTCGCCATGAGTCCAAAGCTTTTGTTGCTCGACGAAATCGCCGGCGGCCTTACAGATTATGAGTGCAGCGAATTGGTCGGCACCATCAAGCAAATCCACGCGCAAGGCACGACGATCGTGTGGATCGAGCACATCGTGCATGCGCTGTTGTCGGTGGCGAGCCGGCTCGTTGTGATGAATTTCGGCCAGCTCCTGGTCCAGGGCGATCCGCACGAGGTGATGAATGATGCCCGCGTGCGCGAAGTTTATATGGGCATGCCGGTCGAATGACGCTTTTGCAGACCCAGAATCTGTCGGCCTTCTACGGCGACTTTCAGGCGTTGTTCGATATCAACGTCACCGTGGAACAAGGCGAAACGGTCGCGGTCATCGGCGCCAATGGCGCCGGCAAGACTACTTTCCTGCGGGCCCTCGCCGGCTCGCTTATCACCCCACCGCAAAGCATCGTTTTCGACGGTCAGCCGATCGGACACAAAACCCCACACGAGATTGTCAGGCTCGGCATCGCTTTGGTCCCGGAGGGACGCAAGCTGTTTCCGAGCTTGTCGGTAGAGGAGAATCTCCTCCTCGGCACTCACAGCGAGCGCCGCGGGCCGTGGAATCTCGAACGCATTTACCGGCTGTTTCCGCGGCTGCACGAATTGCGCCGGCTGCCGGCGCCGTCTCTCTCCGGCGGACAGCAGCAAATGGCTGCCGTCGGCCGCGCTCTGATGTCGAACCCGCGGCTTCTGCTTTGCGATGAACTTTCGCTCGGCCTGGCCCCGGTCGTGATCCGCGATATCTACGCTACGCTCGGCACCATCACCGCCGAGGGCACGACAATCGTAGTGGTCGAGCAGGATATCAACCGCGCACTCGATGCCTCGTCCCGGTTTTATTGCCTGCAAGAAGGCCGTCTGGCGCTGACCGCGCCGACCAAGGATTTCAATCGCGCCGCGATCACCGCAGCGTACTTCGGGCTACAGGGCCGCGCCGGATGACCTGGGTCAATATCATCGTTCAGGGTGCTCTGCTCGGCGGCTTTTACGCGCTCTTCGCCATCGGGCTATCGATGTCGTTCGGCATCATGAGGCTCGTCAACATCGCGCATGGCGACTTGATCGTGCTCTCGGCCTACGTCGCGCTCGTCGCCACCTGGTATACCGGCTTGGACCCGTTCCTCAGTCTCGTCATCGTCCTGCCGGTCATGTTTGCGGTCGGCTATCTGCTGCAACGCGGAGTGCTCAATCAGACTCTGAGCGGCGGCCTGCTACCGCCGCTGCTCGTGACCTTCGGCATTTCTATCATCATCCAGAACGCTTTGTTGCAGGGCTTCGGTGCCTATGACCATCGCTTGCAAGAGGGGTCGATCGAGACCGCGAGCTTGCAAGCTGGCGACTTTTTTGTCGGCGTTTATCCGCTGCTGGTATTCGCGGTCGCGGTCGCCTGTATCGCGGGCCTACAGTTTTTGTTCTACCGTACGCGGCTCGGCCGCGCGTTCCGCGCCGTATCCGATGATTCCGACACCGCCGAACTTATGGGCATCGACAACCGCAAGCTTTACGCGGTGGCCTTCGGCATTGCCATGATCTTCACGGCGCTTGCCGGGGTGTTGTTCGGCATCCGCACCATTTTCGCGCCGTTGTCGGGACCGATCCGGCTCATTCTGGCGTTTGAGGCCGTCATCATCGGCGGCCTCGGCAGCATGTGGGGCACGCTCATTGGCGGCGTCGTACTCGGTCTCGCCCAGGCGATCGGCGCAGCGTTCGACCCGACGTGGCAAATTCTCGCCGGCCATCTCGCCTTTCTCGCCATTCTGATTGTTCGCCCAAGCGGGCTCTTTCCGCGGACGAGGGATTGATGGAGACCGTCCGCGTCGATCGGGCGACCAGAGCAAGTCGCGTATTCGCGGTTTTCGCGCTCTTGGCGTTGGCCGCGCTCGTTGCCATGCCGTGGTGGAGCGACGACGCCGGCAACATGCGCCTAGTCGGCGAAATGGCTTATTATCTTGCGCTGGCGCAACTCTGGAATTTGCTCGCCGGCTATGCCGGCTTGGTCTCGGTGGGTCAACAAGCCTATGTCGGAGTTGGCGGTTACATCCTGTTCTATCTGACCGGCGTCTGGGACATGAATGTCTATTTGGCGATGGCGATCGCCGGGCCGTTTGCCGGATTGATATCCATCCCAGTCTCGTTCGCAGTGTTTAGGTTGCGGGGAGCTTATTTCGCGGTCGGCACCTGGGTTGTTTCCGAAGTATTTTCTCTGCTTGCGAGCCTCATCGCCGTGCTCGGAGCCGGATCGGGCCTGTCGCTTACTCCGGCCATTTTGCGCGAAATCTCGCCGGACCGCGACACCCGTGACATCATCCTCTACCTCATGTCGCTTGCGATCTCGGTGTTCGTATTCGCCGTGGTTTATCTGCTGCTGCGTTCCCGCCACGGGCTGGCGCTGACCGCCATTCGCGATTCCGAGCGGGCATCGGCAAGTCTCGGCGTCAATAACTTCCGCACCAAGTTCATCATCTACATCGCGACCGCCGCCTGCACCGGCCTGATCGGTTCGCTGATCTTTCTGCAGAAACTTCGCATCTCCCCCGAAGCGGGCTTTTCCATCAACGACTGGACGGTGGTGGTGATCTTCATGGTGGTGATCGGTGGCATCGGCACGCTCGAGGGCCCCTTCATCGGCATGCTGATCTTCATCGTGTTGCGTGAGTTACTAGCCGATTACGGCACGTACTACCTGATTTTGCTCGGCGTGATCGCTATCGCGGTGATGCTGAAAGCCCCCTACGGAATCTGGGGCTGGGTCATTCAGCGCTTCGACCTGCAATTGTTTCCAGTCGGACGGCGCTTGCGCCTGGCGCTGACGAACGAACCGGCCAGTACCGCGCCAAGCAAGCAGGCGAGCTGACTTCGGCCGGCCGACGGAGCATTTCCTGCCGGCACACTATCTTTTATGGAACTTTTTGCGGCCGTCGCAGTTAACAACCGGGGTTTTTCTGTAACTACCGGGAATTGCTGAAGTTTTCTGCGATGATCATTGGTTCGACAAAATTGCCGCCGAGAATGCCGCGCTAGCCCGTTGTGCCGTTGTTGCGTGCCGCGCGGTGCCCGGCAGTTCGTCTCTACACAGCAAACCAGCAGTCCCGGGGTAAGCGATGCAAATAGACACGGCAGAGCGTTCACCATTCAATGGTTCCGCCCGGCCCGGGCCGCACGATCTCCGATCTATTGCGCTTTTGCTCGACATCGACGGGACCATCGTCGATATGGCGATCACGCCCGGCAGCGTGTCGGTTTCCGATTCGTTACGAGCGTCGCTTCTGGAATTGCACAAAAGATGTGGCGGAGCGCTGGCGCTAGTGAGCGGACGGCTCATTCGCGACATCGATAATTTGTTCGCGCCGCTGCGATTGCCCGCGGTTGGCGGACACGGCGCAGAAATGCGGCCGACCGTGGATTCCCCGATCTTCTCCCGCACCGCCGACTCCATCGGAGACAGCCTTCGCAAACTGGTGATCGCCGCAGCCGCGGTCGATCCGCGCTTGATCGTGGAAGATAAAACATCCTCACTGGCAGTGCACTACCGGCTGGCGCCGCACCTGGAGCAACCGCTGAAAACAAAAGTTGCGGCGATCGTCGCTCGCCTCGGCCTGCGCGATCTGGAGATCTTGCATGGCAAAGCCGTGATCGAGATCAAATCGACCGGCTTTAGCAAGGGCGTGGCGGTTCGCGAATTAATGAAGATCCCGCCGTTCCAGAATCGCAAGCCGGTATTTCTCGGTGACGACACCACCGACGAAACCGTGTTTGAGATACTCCCGCCGCTCGGCGGGCTGGGCTATTCCGTGGAGCGCAATATGCGCGGCGCCAACGGCATGTTCGGATCGCCGCACGACGTTCGCGACTGGCTCTCGTCTCTGTGCGAAAACGCCGGAGCCTAAAGGGCAATGAATGATTTTGGACTCGACCTTGCAGTAATTGGCAACGGGCGGACCGCGGCGCTGCTCGAGCCATCGTCGCGATTGGTCTGGTGGTGCTATCCGCGCTTCGACAGTGACCCGATCTTTTGCCGACTGCTCGCCGGCGACGAAGAAAAAGGCTTTAGCGACGTCGTGCTCGATGGCATGGCGGATTATCGCTCGGAATACGAGCGCAATACCGCCGTCGTGTCGACGGTAATGACTGATGAGAAAGGCGCGTCGATCAAAATCACCGATTTCGCCCCGCGATTTCGGGCCTTTGATCGCATCCTCCGCCCACCGCAGCTCTTTCGCATCATCGAACCGATCTCCGGAATGCCGCGGATTACCATTCGCTTCCGCCCGACCAACCAATATGGCGTGCCGATGCAGACGAAATCCATCGGCAGCAATCACATCACGCTGCGAGGCTCGCACTCCGTGGTAAGGCTTACGACCGACGCGCCGCTATCCTATATCGACCGCGAAGCGCCGTTCGTATTGACGCGGCCGGTCTATCTGGTGATGGGGCCGGACGAGCCCTTCCCTGCGGATTTGTCGACAACTTGCCGTGAATTCGCCGATCGCACCCGGGCTTACTGGACCGAGTGGGTTCGCCGGTTGTCGATCGCTTACGACTGGCAAGATGTCATCATTCGCGCCGCGATCACGCTCAAGCTGAGCAATTTCGAGGAGACCGGCGGCATTATCGCGGCGCACACGACGTCAATTCCTGAAGCACCCCATTCCGGCCGCACCTGGGATTATCGATTTTGCTGGCTGCGCGACGCCTATTTCGTCGTCAAAGCGCTTAACCGAATCGGCGCGACGCAGACTATGGAGGACTTTATTTCCTTCATCCTCGGCATCGCGTCGGAGGAAGTCATTCGTCCGGTTTACAGCATCGTGCCAACCGACGGCATGGACGAGCAGATCGCGGAAAATCTGCAAGGTTATCGCGGCGACGGGCCGGTGCGCGTCGGCAACGCCGCGGGCGAAATGTTCCAGCACGACACCTATGGCAGCATTATTTTGGCAGCCATGCCAATGTTCTTCGATCGCCGCCTACCGCGGCCGGCGGACCCCGGGTTGTTTCAGCTTTTGGAGCGGGTCGGCTCGCTCGCCAAGCAGTCGGCTTTTGAGCCTGACGCTGGCATCTGGGAGTATCGCGGTCGAGCGCGCGTGCATACTCATTCCGCATCCATGTGTTGGGCCGGCTGCAATCGGCTGGCCGCAATCGGCAAGCACCTCGGCTTGAAGGAGCAGGCTGCCGAGTGGAAAAGCGTGGCCGATAGCATCCAATCGAGACTGCTTGAACAAGCCTGGAACGAGAAACGTGGCGCCTTTACGGCGGCCTTTGGCGTGGATGAGCTCGACGCCAGCGTCCTTCTGTTACCGGAGATCGGGCTGATTGAGGTGTGGGATCCACGCTTTGTCCGCACCGTCGAGGCTATCGAACGTGAACTTTTACGCGGCAGGCACGTTATGCGTTACGCCGGGGAAGATGACTTCGGGTTGCCAGAATCTGCCTTTTTAATATGCCGGTTCTGGCTAATCGACGCATGGTGGAAGCTCGACCGCCGCGAGGAAGCCATCGATATGTTTAACGATGCGTTGCGCTATCGCAATCGATACGGCCTGCTTGCGGAGGATGTTCACCTGCAGACCGGGGAAATGTGCGGCAATTTTCCGCAAACGTATTCGATGGCCGGACTGATTTTGACGGCGATGCGCCTATCGCGAAGTTGGGAGGATCGATATTGGCACGATTAGTCGTCGTCTCCAATAGAGTCTCGGTTCCGAGCGGCGACGGCGCCAAGCGCGCCGGCGGGCTTGAAGTGGCGTTGCGCCCAGCGCTGCAAAAGCACGGCGGCCTCTGGCTCGGCTGGAGCGGCAAAGTGGCGGCCACAGATGAGGTTGAAATTAGGTCGGTCAAGGACAAGAACGTCGAGTATGTCGTCACCGATCTGTCCAACGACGACTATCAGGAATACTACAACGGTTTTGCGAACCGCGTATTGTGGCCGATCCTGCATTATCGGTTGGATTTGGCGGAATTCGCCCGCCGCGACTTGAGCGGATATCTCCGCGTCAACGAGCACTTCGCCACGCAGCTAGAAAAGGTGATCCTCGAGGATGATCTGATCTGGGTTCATGACTATCACATGATTCCCATCGCGGCGGCGCTGCGACGGCGCGGCCATGCTAATCGCATCGGATTCTTCCTGCATGTTCCGTTTCCGCCACCCGAGATACTGACTTCGCTGCCCAACCACGAGCAACTCATTCCGTTGTTGCTCGAATACGACGTCGTCGGGTTTCAGACCGAGAGCGATTCGGGAAATTTCGTTCGCTATCTGATGTCTGAATGCAACGCCATGCACGACATGCGCGTGTTCGAAACTTCCGGCCGCCAGATTACGATGCGGATCAATGGCAAGCAGACGCAGATCGGCAGTTTTCCGGTCGGAATCGAGCCGCGTGCGTTCGCACGGTTGGCGCGCCGCAATAGCCGCTCGCCTATGGTGAAGGAACTGGTGGCAAGCCTTGGCAATCGTGCTTTGATGATCGGCGTCGATCGTCTCGACTACTCCAAAGGGCTCATTCAACGGCTTGACGCTTTCGACAAATTTTTGGCGACCCATCCGGAGTGGGTAGGCAACGTCACTTATCTGCAGATCGCACCGAAGAACCGCTCGGCGATTCCTGAATATGCGGAACTGGAAGAGGCCGCGAATTCTGCGGCCGGCCGCCTCAACGGCAAATACGGCGAAGTCTCATGGACGCCGATCCGCTACGTTAACCGCGTGTACAGCCGATCGGCGCTTGCCGGACTTTATCGCACAGCGCGGGTCGGACTGGTGACGCCATTGCGCGATGGCATGAATTTGGTTTGCAAGGAGTACGTCGCCGCGCAGGACCCGGAAGATCCGGGCGTTCTCATTCTCTCGCGTTTTGCCGGCGCGGCGATCGATATGCGCCGTGCGCTGCTCGTCAATCCCTATGACGCTGAATCGGTCGCCAACGCGATCGCGCAAGCCCTTGACATGTCGCTGGAGGAACGCCGTGCGCGCCACCAAGCGTTGCTCGCCGTTGTCTCGAACTATGACATCGATCGCTGGCAACAAGACTTCATGAACGCGCTGCGCGGTGATCACGGCACTACGCAAGAGCTGCAAAATCTGCCGGCGGTTATGCGCCCGTCGGCCGGATGGCCGGCGAGCGGCTACGCCGGTGGAACCGCCGCGATTGAAACGCGCGGCTAGCAAGCCGCATTTCTCCGCGGACGAGTTGTCGGCCCCGACGCTTTCAACGGCGGAACCCTGCGTAGCGCTGAACGTTGGCGATGCGTGAGGGCCGAGCCTGCGCCACGGCTGCTCATGCAACCAAAAAAGGAAACAACAGCCATGGGACTCTTCTCAAAAGATATCAAGAGCATGAACGACCTGTTCGTGCACACGCTGCGCGATATCTATTATGCCGAAAAACAGATCGTGAAGGCGCTGCCTGGAATGGTCGAGAAAAGCACCGATCCGCAGCTTAAGCAGGGATTCCAAACCCATCTTCGCGAAACGGAAAATCACGTGAAACGGCTGGAGCAAGCATTCCAACTCATTGGCGAGAAAGCCCAGGGCGTCGATTGCCCTGCCATCGACGGCATTCTCGAGGAGGCCGACGATGTCACCGGCGAGGTGGAACAGAAATCGGTCTTGGACGCGGCGTTGATCGCCGCGGCACAAGCCGTCGAACACTACGAGATGACGCGCTATGGAACGCTGATCGCGTGGGCCACTCAGCTCGGCCGCCCAGAGTGCGTGACGCTCCTCCGGCAGACGCTCGAGGAGGAAAAGGCGACTGACAAGAAACTCACGTCAATGGCGGAAAGCCAAGTGAACCGGAAAGCGGCCTAGGCCCGCCAGAGCCAGAGATGCGGCCGCAAACGCGGGTGGCTCCTAAGCGGAGAGACGAAAGCGATGGCGCGGCCGTGTTGGCTGCGCCATCTCTTTTTGTCCAACGACTGAGCGATGTTTGGAACTTAGCGCGCACTTTTACCGTTGAAGAAAGAGCAATTGAATAGGCAGCGGCGATGAGCCCGGATACCCGAGCGCCCGAATACAAAGAGGCCGATCAAAACGCGACGCAAACTTTAGCAGTGCCGGCTCGTCGTGCGCGCCAGGGCGTGACCGGACATAACGTCCGGTATGTACTCGGCTTTGGCCTCGTCGGAGTCGTTGTGGCGTTTCTTATCGTTTTTCTGATTTTTTTCGGATGATGAGCATCCCCCACCCCGCCCCCCTGATGGAACTCGAGTGCATCTGCCAAGTTTTCCTGATCGCAAGGTACCATTAGCTCAATCCGCCGAGTTAACGGCCAAAGCAGACCCACTGGGGAATTGGAGGAACAGAAATGGCCAAGGGCAGGAAACGCAGGTATTCGCGCAGCGCAAGCAGCGATGTGAAGAGTGAAATGGACCGCTACAAACGCGGCACCGCGCGAAGCGGACGCGGAGGTGAGGGCGGCAAAGTTAAGAGCCGCAAGCAAGCGATCGCGATCGGACTTTCAAAGGCACGTAAGAAGGGCAAAAAGGTCCCTCGGAAGAAATCGGCATAGTGCAGACGGTAGCATGACTCGCCCTAGACCGTGACAACGACGTCGCAAGTTAGGCCTTCTTCCCGCCAATTAAATCTAACCTCGCCGTCGAGCTGCCCAAGCATACGGGTAATCGCCCGCGTGCCGAAACCTTCCTTGCGCGGAACGCTGACCGTGGGACCGCCACTCTCCTGCCAGGCCAGACGGAGCTTGTTTGCTGGTCCCAACGACCACTGCACCCGCACCTTTCCGGCGGGGATAGACAGCGCTCCATACTTGACGGCGTTAGTCGCCAACTCGTGCACGGCCATGGCCAGCGCTTGCGCGCCGTCGGGTTTCAGAAGCACTTTTGGCCCGTCGATTTGCGCGCGCGGATCTCCATCGCGAAAATACGGCGAAAGCTCCATGATCACCAACTGACGCAGATCCGCACCGGCCCAACGTGATTGCGCCATCATGCCGTGGGCGTTCGCAAGCGCGCGGAGTCGTCCTTCAATCGCTTTTTTGAGTTCGGCAGCGCTATCAGCGTGCGTGAGGTGAACGGTCGCCTGCGCTACCGCAAGCAGATTATTGGTCCGGTGATCCGCTTCGCGGGCAAGCAGCGATATCTGCTGTTCGCGCCGCTTTTGCTCCGTAATGTCGCGGGCGATTTTTGACGCGCCGATGATCGCTCCTGTCTCGTCAGTCACCGGCGAAATGGACAGCGAAATATCAACCAGGCTTCCGTCCTTGCGACGCCGCTGGGTTTCGAAATGATCGATCGGCTCGCCGCGGCGGATACGATCGAGAATGCCTATTTCCTCGTGCCGGCGCTCGGGCGGAATGACGATCGTGATCGACTTGCCGACAACCTCGTCGGCGGCATAGCCGAAGAGGCGCTCTGCCGCTTTGTTCCACGTTGCGATGATACCGTTGAGGTCTTTGCTGATGATGGCGTCATCGCTGGATTCGACAATGGCCGCAAGGCGACGCTCGACGCGCTCCGCGCGTTGGTGCTCGCTGACATCGACCAATACATTCACGGCGCCGACAAGAGAGCCGGATGGATCGTAAAATGGCGTAGGAAATGCCATGTAGGGTACGCGCGTACCGTCTGGCCGCTCCGCGACGGCCTGCTGGCCGCGACAAGATTTCCCTTCTTGGAGGGTAAGCGCCACAGGATACTGATCCTGCGGAAGCGGTGCCCCGTCGGGGCGGAAGAGTTTCCAAGAGCCGCACCATCGATCGATATTCAGCCTCGGCCGGCGGCCCCAAAGCTGCGCCGCGGCATCGTTGAAATAGGTAATTCGACCCTCGGCATCGGTGACGTAAATGGCGGCGGGGAGTACGTCGAGTAGCCGGCGCGGATCATTAAGGTCGTTGGACTTGCTCTTATCGACTTCGGTCGGCCGTACCAGAGCCGGCCACATCCCTAGGGCAAGCTCCGCCAAACCCACCTCTGCTTGAGACATAATTAAAACGCCCCATACCCTTTGCCCCGTACCCCCCTTCAATCCGCAGCACCGCATTCGGTTCCGTCGACGCAAGGCATTTCCAATGAATTTGCCGCGCGTTAGCCAATTCGAACCAGCACTCCCGCTCATAGTCTCCTGAGCCCCGCAAAACGCTTGTCAGCACGAGGGGAACTCCCGAACGCGGGCCGCGTTTGTGGCATGGGTTACCAGCAGACATTCCGAGGGGAGAAGGATTTGGATTATATCCGCGCCGCCAGGGAAAGGCGCCTCGCACTGCATATCAACGATCCGCAACCCGTCGCCAATTCACAAGACCTATGGCAGTCGGCCGGGCGAGCGGCGACCATTGGGATCTTTTTGCTTTTGGTTGGCGCCGTTCTCTATGTCGGACGCGCCATTCTCCTGCCGATCTTTGCGGCCGCCGTCGTGGCGATGACACTGGCCCCGGTAATCCGCTTCGCACAAAAACGCGGTATCTCACCCTGGATCACGGCGTTGGCCATAGTCGCATGTGCGCTCGCAGTCTTGGGTATTGGCGCCGTGGCGATGGCGGGACCGGTGAGCGAGTGGATCGCGCGCGCGCCTGAAATCGGCGCCACCATCAAGGAGCGTCTGTCCGTGCTCGACGCGCCGCTGGCGGCGCTTCGCGAACTGGAACGCAGTTTTTTCGGAAGTAACAGCGGAAATTCCGCGCCTCCAAATATTGTCTTTCCCGCAGTCGCTTTCGTTACTCCGGCCGCGGGCGAACTTCTCGTGTTCTTCGGCGCGATGATTTTCTTTCTTGTTGGCCAAGGTGCTCTTCGCTCGCAGTTTATCGCCATCTTTTCCGTACGCGAGTCCAAATTGAGGGCGCTGAAAATCCTCAATGACATCGAGCATAACCTCACCGGCTATTTGACAGTCGTCACCATCATCAATGCGGCGCTTGGCGTGATCGTCGCCGTTGGTGCATGGCTTCTCGGCCTTCCCAGTCCGGTAATTTTCGGTGTTGTTGCGGCCGTGTTGAATTACGTCCCCTACGTCGGTCCGGCCGTCATGGTGGTCGCCTTGTTCGGCGTAGGACTCATCACCTTCCCCTCACTCGGCCATGCGCTCATCGCGCCGCTCGCCTTCGTGACCCTGACGACGACGGAAGGTCACTTCATTACGCCCACCATCGTCGGTAGACGTCTTACGCTGAATCCGCTTCTGGTATTTCTGGCGCTGGCATTTTGGACCTGGATGTGGGGCCCGATCGGGGCCTTTCTGGCCGTGCCGATTTCGATCATCGGCTTGGTAGTGGTCAATCATTTGTTTCCGGCGGCCGAAGGCCATCTTCCAGAATGAGTTTGGACAAATCGTATGTTGCATAATTGGAAGCATGATCTCGTCCTTTTCATTCAGACGAGAACCGGCGCCACTTTGGCGCTTTTCGTCTGGGCCGCGCTGGTCGCGCTTGCGTCGCTGACCGCTTTCGCCTTTCTCTGTGTGGCTCTGTACGATTGTGTCGCGTTGCACCTCAACGCTGTTTTCGCCGCCCTTGCCGTCGCGGGCTTTTTCCTGGCGGTCGCGGCGATCGGGACGCTCGCAGCCATAATGGCGCGGCGGCGCGCCAAAGCCCGCGCCATTCTTGAACGCGCCGCGCGAGCGCAGGCGCCGTCGCGACTATTCGATCCACGAATTGTCGGCATCGCACTACAAGCCGGTCGCAGGTTCGGGTGGCAGCGCGTCCTGCCGATTGCGTTGCTGGCTTTGGTGACGGCACAATGGGCGCGCGCCTACCAGACGCGCGCCGGCGGCGGCGATCGCTGACGTCTTGCCACGGCAACGTGGTGGAAAATCCTCATACGACCAGCCGTTTCAAACGTAGCCAATCCCGTTGACCGATCCGTCGGGACTGCTTGCTAGGGCGGCCGCCGCCGGGTAGGCATTCATTCGTTATGCATTGGGGCAGCGTATGAACGTCTATGATTTGAATGGGCAGACCGCGGTCGTTACCGGGGGGGCCCAGGGCATCGGCTTGGCGGTTGCTACCCGCATACTCGCGTCTGGCGGGCGCGTCGCCATCTGGGATCGCGATAAAGCGCTCCTGGAAAAGACGGTCTCGGCATTGGCTGCACCTGACCGGACCGCAGGTGTGCCGACCGACATCGCCGATCTCGCTGGCGTCGAAGCGGCCACCGCAGCGACATTAAAGCGCTTCGGCAAAATCGACATCCTCATCAACAACGCGGCCATCGTCGGACCAAACGCACCGACCTGGGAGTATCCTCCCGAAGCGTTCCGCGACGTCGTCAATGTCGGGCTCTTCGGCACTTTTTACTGTTGTCGCGCCGTCGTCCCGCACATGATCGCGGCGAACTATGGGCGCATCGTCAACCTGTCATCCGTCGCCGGCAAGGAAGGCAATCCGAAAGCCCCAGCCTATAGTTCGATGAAAGCGGCCGTGATCGCGCTGACGAAATCGCTCGGTAAGGAGCTCGCCGCCTACAATATCGGCGTCAATTGCGTGACGCCCGCCGTCGCTAAGACCACTTTGGCCTTGAGTCAGGCGCCGGATTTCCTGGCGATGATCGTTTCCAAAATTCCGCGCGGGCGGATGCTGGAGCTCGACGAAGCCGCGTCGATGATTTGCTGGCTCGCCAGCGCCGAAAATTCGTTCACTACCGGCGCTGCTTTCGACTTGTCCGGTGGACGAGCTACTTATTGATACCTCTATGATTCAGCACAGGCCATGAAGCTTTATTACGCGCCGGGCGCATGCTCGCTGGCACCTCATATCGCGCTGGAGGAAGTAGGTGCGCCATTTGAGTTATCGCGCGTCGATTTCGGGACCAACCAGCAAACCAGCGCCGAATACCTTCGCATCAATCCCAAGGCGCGCGTGCCGGCGCTGGTCGACGGCGATTGGGTCTTGACCGAAGCGCCGGCGATTCTGCGCTATATCGCAGCACGTCATCCGGCCGCCGGGCTGTGGCCGTGGGAGCCGCGCGAGGAGGCGCGCTGCGCCGAATGGCTGAATTGGCTTTCCTCGACAATTCAGATTGCGTTCGGTCACGTCCGCCGCGCGGCGCGCTACGCGAGCGATCCGCGCGCGGTCGAGGATGTCGCTACGACCGGCAAAAAAACGGCCCATGAACTTTGGCAAACCGTCGACCGGAAAATCGGCCACGGACCGTGGGCGATTGGAGAGCGTTACAGCGTCGCCGACGCGCTGCTGATGGTCTACTGGCTTTGGGGCCGCGGACCGGTGCTCGGCTTCGATATGGAACGAGACTGCCCGAATTGGACCGAACACGCGCGACGTCTCGCGGCCCGACCGGCGGTACAGCGAGCGTTTGCCAGCGAAGAATTGAAATTGCCGTCCTAGGAATACCCGCTTTTGAGGAGAAGGCACCGAAGCAGTGGAGACGAGCCGAGACTTCCGGCGTCTGCCCGTACAAGATCTCGATTGTTCTCAGCGGATCTTGCGCTTGCCGAAAGTCGGTTGGACCTCCGGAATCGGCGGCATCTGCCATGTGCCAACGACCGGCATGCTCGTGTCGCGGTTGATAACGACGTCAATGACCGTTGGTACGTTGGAGCGGATCGCTTCACGATAGGCGTCGCCGAATTGGTCGGGATGCTCGATGCGAATGCCGCGTCCGCCCATGGCCTCGGTCATTTTGGCGAAATCCGGATTCCACAATTTTCCGGTCTGCTCGTTGATGAAGCTCGTGCCGATTTCACGACCGTCGTGATAGAAGCGCTGGAGGTCGCGGATGGTGCCGATGGCATAGTTGTTCTGCAGCACCCAGACTGCCGGCAGATTATGCTCGACAGCGGTGGCGACGACATGCGGCATCATGGTGAAGCCTCCATCGCCGCATAGCGTCACACAGGGCGAATGGGGTCGCGCCAGCCTCGCACCCAGCACGCCGGCTACTCCAAAACCCATTGCCGCGAAACCGCCCGCAGTCATGTGATTGCCGGGAATCCGCGGCTTCCAATACTGCTCCGACCAAACCTGGCAGTTGCCGACGTCATCGACCATCACCGTTTCAGGAGGTGAAATCTTGTTCATCTCCGCCAGCATGCGTCGCGGCTCGATCGGTATTTCGTTGGACCGCTCGAAGGGCTCGCAGAAATTGCGCCAATCCGTTTGCCAAGCTTCGATTTCCTTCTGCCAGGCATTGCCGTAAGCGAGACGCAACCCCTTGGCTCGTGCGATCCGTGTTGCCTGAGCGAGAAAGGCTTTGGCGTCGCCGACCATCCCGATCTCGACCGGGTAATTACGCCCGATCTCTTCCGGATCGATGTCAACCTGGATGAGACGCGTCGGCGGAATGTTGTAGACGTAGCCGGGCAGCCACGAGCCGGTGTGGAGATCGTTGAAGCGCGCGCCGATCGCAAGGATCACGTCAGCGCTTCTCGCGGCTTCGGTTGCCGGATACTCACCCCAAACACCGGCAACGCCGATGTGAAGCCGATGGTCATGCGGCAGAGCGCCTTTGCCCATGAACGAGGTGTAAACGGGGATGTCGAGTTGCTCGGCAAATGCCTTCAACTCCTCGTAAGCACGAGCGACGCGTATGCCGCCGCCGGCCAGGATCAGGGGCCGCTGGGCGCCGACCAGAAGGCTTAGCGCCTTCTCGACCGTCTCGTCTGCCACCGTGGTGCGCCAGTTGAGCGGTTGTCCATGTGCCGCCGGATCCGGGGTCGAGACCGGAGCCGTTCGCATGTAGAGATCGAAGGGCATGTCGAAATGTACCGGTCCCGGCCTGCCCGTGCGCATCAGCGAGAAGGCGTCAGGCAACGCTTTGACCAGATCTTCGACCTTGCGAATGCGCCATGATTTTTTGACAACCGGCGTAAAGATCGCCGACATATCGCCGTTGTAGCGGTAGTCATCCTGCAAAGCGCCGGTGTTCGCCTGGGTCGTCGGCACGTTGCCGGTAAGGAGAAAAAAAGCGGAGCCGTCGTAATAGGCGTTGGCGACCGCTATCATCATATTCATCGGCCCGGGGCCGGTCGAAGCGTAGACGGCGAGCGGCTCGCCGGTGAGGCGGTAGTAGACATCAGCCATAAAGCCCGCGGTTTGTTCAATGCGCGGCTGAATGTGACGGATACGGTCCGTCTGTTTGATGATGCCATCGAGCAGCCCGATGGCGCCGTGCCCGGCATAGCCGAGAATATAAGGCACCTTCTCCTTGACGAGATACTCGGCAATGATGTCGTTGCCGCGAATTTCGTTAGGAGTTGCGACGTAAGTCGAACTTCGCGGCGGCGGTGACGTCGGCGCCTGTGTCGCCCCCCGCATGTCACTGAACCGTCCGCTGTAGCTCGAGCTACGCGATTGCGACCCATAAGAAGAATAGTCGGACATTGGTCGCTCCCCCTAGATGAATTTTACTCCCGCCAAATCTTGTTGTTTGGCATTTGATGGCGAGGATAGCATACTTCGAAACTCGCGTCTTAGGTCAACGCCGCGATCACCTCGCTCGACTTTGTCACCGCGGCAACGTTCTGCATCGCATACTGGACGGATGCGCGATGCCAATCTGCGTTCATGGTCGAGCAGCAATCCTCGGGTACGACGACAAAAAAGCCTTTGTCGGCGCCGGTGCGGGCGGTGTGCTCAATCGACATGTTGGTCCAGGCACCGGTATCGATAATGGTATCGCGGCCGCCGGACTTAAGCACGATTTCGAGCTTACTGCCCTCAAACGCACTCATGCGAATTTTTTCGACGACGATATCTCCGGGCTGCGGCTCCAACCCGGCGACGGGCGCCGCGCCCCAGGTGCCACGCACCATCGCTTTGGAATCGACTAGGCCCTCGAACAGCGGCGCGTTGAGGGTGACGCCCGGTGCGCCGGGTTCAACCACGAACCAGACGTGAACGATCATCACGCCTCGCGCCCGGCAAGCCTCGGCAAGGCGTTTGATATTTTCCACGACATTTTGCTCGCGTGCATGTTGCGGCGCACCGGAGGACGCAAACGCGCCACCGTCCATCATGACGTCATTTTGCATGTCCTGAATGATCAGCGCGCAACGAGAGGGATCAAGCGAAAGAGCGCCGGCGCCGTCGCGCGGGGGCGCGGCCGAGGTCGTGGAGTTGGTTGCCGCAGCAGGCCTTCCGGCAGAGGCGGCACTGACGCGCATAAAGGGCTCGGGCCGCGGGCTTACTTTGGTGCGCACGGCATAGAGCGAGTGCGTCGCACACATAAAGAGTGTGTGCCAGTCCGATTTGCCCCAGTGCAGATTGGCCACAAGCTCGGGCACCCTCACCTTCCCCAGTAGCGCACCCGACCGGCTATAGACCCAAACGCCTCCTGGCGCCGTGACCCAGATGTTTCCGGCACTGTCGCATTTCATTCCGTCGGGTACGCCGGGCTCGAGTTCGGATCGGATACCGGAAGCAAAGATCCGATCGGAACCGAGCGTGCCGTCGGCGTTGACATCAAACACCCGGATCAGAGCGCGCACCGTATCGTTGACGTAAAGCTGGCGCTCGTCGGGCGAAAAGCACAATCCATTCGGCTGCTCGAACAGGGTGCGATCGACCAAAAGCTGCGGCTGCCCGCCCGGCACAACGCGATAGACCCCTTGAAAGCCGAGTTGGCGCGGTCGCTCGACGCCGTAAACCGGCATGCGCCCGTACCACGGATCGGAGAAATAAATCGAACCGTCCGAATGCACGCATACGTCGTTGGGACTGTTGAGCTCCTTGCCTTCGAAATGCGACGCGAGCACCTCTCGGCCGCCGTCGAATTCGCGCACCAGGCTAGACGTAGCGTGCTCGCAAACGATCAATCCCAAATTGGAGTCGTAGGTCATGCCGTTGCACTTGTTTGACGGCCTCATCACCTCGCGGACGCCGCTGCGCTCGTCGTAACGGCGGCGCACATCAGCCGGCATGTCGGAGAACAGTAAATACTGATCGCGCGGATGCCAGATCGGACCCTCTGTGAAGGTAAATCCGCCGGCCAGCCTGTCGACCGGAGCATCGAGATCGATCAAGTCGGAGAATTCGCGCCGCAGGGCGGTGTGACTCATGACGTACTCCCCTTGCCCTTCGTGCTAAGCGGCAAACCATTGCCGCCGCGGCAGCGACTGAACGATCGGCCCTGGAACCGAATCCTGCAAGCGACCTACGACTTGGCCGGCCTCGAGAATGGCCGGCCGATCATGGATCGGCAGCACGAAACGCGACGATGCCACCACCTTCTTGATTGCCGCCTTCTCGTCACGTTTGCTCACGCCGTGATTGCCGGTGACGCGCGGCTCCATGTCGCTGAGCTCGTGGAAAGGATCCACCAATTGGTCGTTGATGTCGTAGAGCACATCACCACAAATGGTCGCGACGCCCTCAGCGGTTTTGACAATGACATTCATCGAGCCTTCAGTGTGGCCGCCGGCGGCCTCGCAAACGAGACCCGGCATCAATTCAGTCGGCCCCGATATTTCCAGATCGAGAAAGCGCAGCGCACCCTTGGTGTGCAGGCGATCGACCAGATGCTTGATGTCGACGGCCGGGTATTGTGGGTGCATCAGCCCGGAAACCGAATATTCCAGCTCGCGCCGATTGACCACCACCGCCGTGTTCATAGGAAAAAGGTCGTCCTTGCCGGCGTGATCGATATGCAGATGGGTGTGCAGGACGTAGCGAACGTCGCCTAGCCTCAGCCCATGCTTCTTCAACTGATTTTCGATCATGTTCTCCTGCGATTGCAGGCCGCGCATGCCCAGACTTTCCATGATCTGGTTCGAGCGATAGCCGGTATCGACGACGACCGGCCAAGTGCCACCGAGGATAAGAAATCCCAGTGTCGGCACCCGCCGCGTTC
>Ga0308309_10000249_pt1 | contig 38023 bp, 30 predicted proteins | sample HubBroMetageWFT5_FD_192491 | JGI IMG/M metagenome (GOLD analysis project Ga0308309, IMG submission 192491) | Warmed and freeze-thawed soil microbial communities from the Hubbard Brook experimental Forest, New Hampshire - Hubbard Brook CCASE Soil... | ecosystem: Environmental > Terrestrial >...
GCTATCGGCGACAGCCCTTGACGGGCCAATAAGCGAGACCGGTGCGCGCAAGCGAGAGAAGGTCGAGGTCGTCGCCTTCACGTGGCCTTCCTGGCCGACTGCAAGCCGTTGACCACCAGGCGCCTCAATGCCGGCGACCGTCGCGCTCACTTCACTCGTAGTCCCGTCAGGTGTCTGCGCGGAATGAAAAGAGAACAGGAGTTCGCCATTCTTCTTCATCCAGCCAGCGGCAACGGCTCTGGTGACAGTGCCCTCAAGCTTGGTGCCTGCCGGGTACAGTAGGACGTGATCCTGGTTGTAGTAAGGCCGCGGTACCACGGCTTCGATCGCCGACCCAGCAGCATTCATTCCCGAGTTCACGGGTGTCAAAAGACGAAGGTGAAGATAGTTATCGCTGAGCAGAGAAGGAGCTTCATGCTGATCGACGGGCGACGGGGTTCCAACAGGCTCGAGCAGCGTTGCGTCGAAGATCGTCCCCTGGTCGAGATATTCGGGGTGATAAGGCAAACTGGTGACGGCCGACTGGCCTAACCTTTGCAATTTGTTGGGCTCGGAGAGAGGCTTAGCAGCATCTTTCATCTTTTGGCGGACGCCGGGACGTTGAGACTTAGGAAGATACTGGGCAGTTTTCACGTCACTGACTCCGATGGTTGAGTCAGTATGAATCTGCAGCTCGGTGCCATCGGGAAGGATAACGTTGTCGAAGGTTACGTGCGCTGTTCGCGGGCGTGTGAAATCGCCACGCAGAAGCTGGGTTTTACGTCGGGGTGTACTGGATATCGAGGAGATATGTCCTTTGATCGTTGAGCCCTCGGGAATCGCGATTGCCGTGCCGGAGTAAACCGGCTCGACCAATTTTGCCGTGATGGGCTCGCCCAACTTGGTGATGCGCAGACCTTTCTCGAGTCTGCACCGAAGATCATTGCCGGCTCCGACCACGAGCGCACTTTGAGGTTGAGTGTCCGGTGCAGCCGCAAGTGATGCCGATGCGGCCAGCACTGAGCACGATAGAACGATACTGTCAATGTATTTCACTATTCACCTCGGTGACATTGCTTGAAACGATTTCGGAATGGAGCAAAACTCTCGCAACCTATCCCGTGAAGTTGAAGTTAGCTGGGCTTGCCCTACGATGCGGTCAGAATATGTGAGAGGAACGTAAGGATTTGTATTGGATGGAGACGGCGCATCTGCGCATAGGACCCGGCATCTAAGCACCCAACCGGACTTGATCGGGACTCGATCCGAACGAGTCGCCCGGAAACCGCACATCTGCGGCAAGGGGTAAGAGTGCTTTGAATGATCAAGACGAACGCAGCGCGAGTTCTGGATCGGCTCGCCATCAACTACGAGCTACGCGAATACCACGTGGATCCCAGCGATTTGTCCGCGGAAACTGTGGCCGCAAAGATCGGCTTACCGCCGGAGCAGGTTTTCAAGACTCTCGTCGTTCACGGAGATCGGAACGGAATCTGCCTGGGGGTAATTTCCGCAAACCAGGAGTTGAACGTCAAGGCGCTCGCAAACCAGACCGGGGATCGAAAGATCGAAATGGTTCCTTTGAAAGACGTGCAAGCCTTGACCGGTTATATTCGTGGCGGAGTTACGGCTCTGGCGTGCAAAAAGGATTACCCCGTATATATCGACGAACTTGCGGAGCTCTGCGACGTGATCTCAGTGTCTGCAGGCATACGAGGACTGCAGATCCTGCTCGCGCCTTCCGACTACATTCGTGCTGTCCAGGCCAAGGTCGCAGCCATCGCAAAGGCGAAGTAACAGGGGACTTGAGTTGCTGACACGCTTAGTGGGTGTCGGAGCCACTTCCGAATGTTCGAAACGGTATCTTCGCAGAACGTCCTGTAAGACCCTGTGACACGTAGCCGATATGGGGCGTTGCCAGTACGTTGTCCAGCATACGCACTCATACCCCAGAAACTTGCGGAGACGTATTCGTCCGAAGAACACCGCGATACTCCGGGAACAGGCTGCGCTCTAAGCGCTTAGTTCGATCTCATTTGTTTTCCAACGGGTAGAAGTCTTTACAAGTTCTTGACAATATGTTGACAGATTGCTCGTGCATATCGGCGAGCATGATGGATGGCCGTTCGGTTCAGCCAGAGCATTCGTTTGTCCGATTTGAGCTGCGACGTAGAGTTGACCTTGTTTGCACCGTTATGAGCGCCGGAGACTTTCTTTGCCAGGACGCCGCGACACCATTGTGTGAGTTCTATGCTGCAGCTGGGGCGGTTTGCAGCCTGTCCACGAATTGCGAGACTCTACTGGAGGCCGCGCGTGAAAGTTTTCTGCCCATCGAAGATCCACCGGGGTCTGTAGATTTCGCCGTCCGATTCTGGGTTGACTACAGCACTTCGGCCCCGCCTGCCTGGCCAAAGCCCTACGTTAGAGGCCTTAACCATCTTGTGTTTGCGGGATTTGATTCCGCAAGTTCGATACTCGCAGATCTTCGCGCTCGCCGTGTGATAGGGCGTTTTTCGGCGGCCATCGGTGATGATCGTTCCTACTGGAAGGCGGTCGTTTTTCCGGTGCTGCTCACCATTGCGGGTGCTTCGGTTGGAATCGTGGAACTCCACTGCTCCTGCGTGGCTAAACAGAAAAGTGGGCTCCTGCTCGTAGGGGCGGGTCGAAGCGGAAAATCAACTCTAGCCGTAGCTCTGGCACAACAAGGTTTTGGATTTCTTTCCGACGACCGCACTTTCTGTTCATCGCAAAAAGGTAAGCTGTCGGCTTGGGGACTGGGGACGACTCTTAAATTGCGTAGTGATGCTGGAAATCATTTTAGTGAGCTCAAAGACAAGTCCGCGATCGAGCTTCCAAACGGGGAAAGAGGCTTTCGCTTCGAGCCGGAGTTAGCGCTTGGCCTTGAACGTGTTCGACGTTGCGAGCCACGATTGTTGGTGTTCCTTGAACGGAGAGAGAATCCCGAATTTCGCCTTGCCGACTTGTCGCCGGAGGAATCGAAGGCGCGTTTGGAAGCGGATCTGATGGCAGAATTACCGGATGGAGCTGCCGGGCAGATGCAAGTCATCGACAAATTGGTCGAGCTGCCCTGCTGCCTATTGCAATACGGTGGGCGACCTCAAATCATTGCCGAGAAACTTGGCGCGCATTTTGAGCAATTCGATGATCGAGCTGTGGCCGGCGACGTGAGTCGAACATGAGGCGGAAAGAGCTGCCAGTGGAGGGTACCGATCGGGTGGGAGGAGCGATATCCGTACTTCAGCGCAAGATGGAGCGCAAGGATTTGCTCCGCCGCTTCATGCCGACACCACATAGCGTGAATCTTCTTGTTATGGCAAGGACCGTACGCCTGGAAAGCAACAGCCCCGCTTTGATCGAGTCTGCGCTGGAGTTCTTTTCCCGACATCAGGGACCTCCACCCGGCGATCCGGAATTCCTCTGGCGAATCATCAGCGAACAGGATTCGCAGATCGAGTATGCTGGGGTCCCGCTCTCGGCCTTTTCGGATGGCGGTCTTCGTTTCGCGAACCTGGGACGGGGAGGTTTCCTGGCTGTTGATTTGGAGGCGCGCGAGGGCATTGGTTTTGTCGGCGAACGACTGGTCGAAAGCGAACCCACACTTCATTGCCGGTCGATTTTCGACACTCTCTTATGCCTGAGTACAGGGAGTTTGGGCATGGTGCCGCTCGCGGCGGCGTGTGTAGGCAAAGAGGATAAAGGGCTTCTTCTCTTCGGCCCCCCTAACAGCGGCAAGACTACTGTGAGCTATCTGGCGGCTAAGCACGGGCTCGAATTTCACGCGGATCATGCCGCATTCTTGGAAATGGAAGCCGGAGGCTTGCGGGTTTGGGGCGATCTCTTGCCGGCAATCTTTCGTCCCGAATCGCTTCAGTTTCTTCCTGAACTTAAAGCCGCAACGCGTCGGTTCTCTTACCCAGGTTTGACGGTTTGCTATTTGCCGAAGAGTCCGTTTCAAGCCCTGAAAGCGCACTCCGTTGACCCAATCTGCTGTGTGTTCCTAGAGCGGCAGGCCGCGACGGTTCCCACCGTGTCACCTATGGCCCGCTTCGATTTCTCCCGCCGCCTCAGCGAATGTATGCTTTTCAGGGAGGACTGCCTCGCACAACAGAGCGCCATGATGTTCGACGCTCTTGAAAAATTGCCTGCTTATCGCCTGGCCTACGGGAGCGATCCTGCGGCGGCAGTACCTCTAGTACTAAGAATGCTTGTGGATGATGACCTCCAACAACCGCAAATCAGAGCCAATGCACTGATGACTAGGATATGAAGAAAGCTTTTGCTGCGTAAAGATTGCAATCGAGAGGCTCACTTCAGGAATGTCTTCGGGACTCGCCGCGAGGATTATTCCCAAAGGACAGCAAAGGTGCTCCCGGGAATCTGCTGAATGCATGCTGCACAGCAGCCTTTACACAAGGGCAACATAGTGTGAACTTCTCAATTTTCATGATGGGCTCGGATGTATTGCGCGACGGCTTCTGCCGCGAGTTCGTTTCCACGTGGCCCTAGATGACCCTGGTCGATGTAAATCGGCTCTTTGACTGAGTCAAATACTCCGCCGAGAAAAATAAATCCTCCGGTGATTGCGGCGCGATTGTCCGCCTCTTGATACACCGCAGTAGCAATCAATGCCCAAGGATCTCTTGTAGAAATTTCAGGGAGTTGTTTTTCGAAAGGCACAAGCGGTTTTTGACCGTAATAGAGCGACGGCTGCCAAAAACAGTAGACGCGAAAGTTGTATGCCTTGGCCAGGGCCTTCGCGACCCGAAGATTGGCTTCATAGTTGTCTAACGTAGCCACGGCCTTAGTATGAAGCTCGTTGAGTACGGATTGAGAGGAATGGTGCCGGAAGAAAAAGCCCTGCATCGCTTTAGCTATCTGAAACGTGTACGATTCGCGAATAAAGTCGAATCGTCCGGCGAGCGAGCCTTCTACCCGAGGTTTGATTTTCTCGATATAGAAGTGCGGCCGTGGCGGTCCCGAGGAGGGGCCCGCCGCACCGGCGTCGTTCAGCCCATCGTAGAAGATCACCACGTCGGGATGCCCGCCAGCCTTGAGTTGCTCTGTCAGCAGGATTAGCTCTTGATTGCTTACGTAACCTTCCACTCCAAAATTAGACACGACTACACAACCCGAACTAGAAGCGTTCAAGTCCCGGGACAAATAGGACGGTATAGTGGCCCAGTCCGGCACGGCAGTTCCATACACGGTTGAACCTCCAAATGTCCAAACACTAATTGGGCGCGATTTGCATTCGTCTCGTGCCGGATTGATCGTTCTGCGCCATAAACCTGTATCGCTCTCATCGTTGTTGACATACTTGCTGTGCCAAGTTGTTACCCCCCAGACTCTAAACGGTACATAAACCTTGCGGGATTTTTGCCGTCGAGGCTCATATTGCCAGAATTCCGCGGCCCACGATTCTCCCTGATATACCGGACTTGTCCTCTGTAGTTCGAATCCGTACCGTATTTCCGAGTGAGGAGCTAGCGACCAAATCGCCCACGAAGCGAGTTCCAGCAACGCCACAAGCAGAATCAGGTTGCAGACCACAAATCCAAAAACAGCACAGAATTTTCTTACGGGGCGCTCGGCCGCAACCGACATTCAAATCCTCCTTATCTCCGGAAGTCTTTACCTCGGGGTAAACCAATTGTGAAACTGCTGAGGCGAATGGCCCATTATGGCAGAACCACCCTGGCGATCGCGCTGAGTCCTACGCCTCGACCACAATCGGTCGCGTACAGCAAGGTCGAGGAATCTTCCCATGAAGGAGAGACAGCGTTGCACGACGCGTGAGTCAGTTGTTGCTCGCGTCCGGTAGCAAATTCGCGGATCACTAGATGCCAGAACCCATGGTCGCGCCGACTGAAGGCTAATCGTTCGCCATCCGGCGACACCGACGGATATCTCGCAGGGTGCGGAAACTCGGTTAACTCTGCGACTTCTCCCGTACGATGTTGTACCAGGAAGAGATGGGGATCGCTGGTCCGGCCAGCCGCAGCGATTACGTCGCCCTCGGATGTAACGCTCACGTCCAGCACATGGTCAGACCTGGGCAGAACCAAGAGCGGGACATTCTTGGTATCAGTTGCCAAAAGCCATGCTGAGCCTCGCCCGTGATCTTCGCGGACGAACGCTAGCCATTTTCCATTTGCAGAAAGCGCGGCCTCCTGGCCTTCGGTCAAAGTTTCAATAGCCGACCTGGAATCCCCAATTGGAAGCCGCGTAATGAATGATTGGTGGCCGGTCAGTTCGGAATAAAGCGTTCTGATCCTTCCAGCGCCAGCGACGGAGAGCGCATCGCCTGACATGGGAATGTCGCGGAACGTTGCCTCCTTGAGAAGTACAGCCCCATACCTCCTTGGCTGCATCTCCGTAAACGCCACCCCGTCTCCAGTGGAAACGGGATTGGCAGCACGGTTTCCAGTTGACCGATTTGGCAGGCGCCTACCGAAATCCTCAGCTCGGTACCGGACAGTATGGAGATTGTAGAGTGTCAAGAATGCGAAGGCGATTAAGCCAGCGGCCACCCAACGTAGTCCGAAAACTACTTTGCGGCCAGCGCCTGGCACGTACAACAGAAGGGAGTAAAGCCCGGTAGTGCTTAGCAGCCGGCTCAATGGGAACCAATTCGCGATCCTGCCCGGAATGGGTGCGCAAGCAGCCACATACAGCAGCAACAAAATCAGACCTCGGTTTTTATCGCCGGTCGCGGTCAACGCATCGAATCCGACGATCGCTGTGAAGATTAGTAAGCAAGAGTAGTCCGTGCCTGAAGTCGTGGATAGCAGTAAGACCAAGGGAACAAGAGCCGGCCATTGTAGTGAGGCTGAATAGGCTTTGTCCTTCCGCTTGAACGATAGAAGAAAGAAGAAAACGAGAAGGGTGACTGTAGCCGCGTGTGCCACGGCGTAAAGCGTTGAGGAATTGATCCAAGGATGAGGATTCAATTCCGGTTCGATCAGGAATAGATGACTCCACAAAGTGATGAATGAATTCTGCGAAAGGGCGTAAGGTCCCAGCCAATCCCCGCGCGAGGCTTGGCTTAATACTTCGTTCAGAAAAACCCCATGGACCTCAACACCAAACATCAAAAGTGAAAGAGCCGTAATGGCTGCGGCGCTTAGCACCATCCCAATGACTGCCCGCCAGTTCCGCTTCCAAATAAACAGAATCACAAAGAGAGCAGGAAACAACTTCATTGCCGCCGCAGTGCCCAATAGCGCTCCCGCGGTCCGTTGGCGGTCCAGGGAGGAAGCGTAGTAGGCGCCGCAGATGAGCATCAGAATGAGCACATAGTGTCTGCCAAACAGAAAATCGACGTGCAACGGAAGAACGCAGAGCAGCGATATCAAGCCGAGCCGGCGCCAGATCAACGACGTTACGCGATGTAGCATACATAGAGCTGCCACGAGAAAAATGAGATTCAAGACCAGCCAGGCGCGTTTGGCGGCAAGCGGCTTAAGAGTCGTGAACGGTACAAGCGAAAGGATCAGAGTCGGAGGGTTGGGGGCAAAACTCACCAAACCGTCACGGACTCCTAAGTGGTCGTTCTGACGCTGAAACCAAGTCCATTCGTAGATGCGGTCGAGCGGGATACGCTCACGGTAGAGCGAAGCGGCTAGGTAGTAATTGGGGAACTCGCTATTCAGGTTTTTCCATGCAGGCAGTAAGCTGTGCGCCACAAACGTCGACAGCAGGCCTACGAGCAGCACCCACTCCCCGATTGGGAGCCATTTCCGATTTGGTGGATCAAGCTTCGGGATCAGGTTCAACGCGCTGGTTTCAAGTTTTTCCACCGAATTCTTAACTACAGCGACATGATCCATGACGGTAATTCGTTTGCATCTTTTCGATCAAGCAAATTCTCAGTACCAGAGTATCCATCTCGCGCTTGGAAGTTTCCTGTCGTTTGAGCAAACCCTTCCAGGTTAGCTGCGCACGCGTTCGAACATCGGAGTTGTCCTAGAAGAGGGTGTAAATGAAGGGTGCGACAGCGGAACTCTGTGCCAAGACAATCAGAACACCGAGGATGAAAAGAGTGAGCAACATGGGCGCGAGCCACCACCTCTTTACACTCCAAAAAAATGACAGCAACTCGCCGATTGTACTAAAACGACTAGCGGCGGTCCTTACGGCGCTCAAAGCGCCCATAGTGGTCTCCCTGACTCTCCATCTGATCGCGGTCGAGACCGAAGTTAGGGGCCTTATCGATCTGACGTAACCGTATCGGCGTCCGGTCCGGACTGCAGCACCTAAAACGCTACTAGCTCCGCCTTGCAGAGATTGTCTGTAAATTGTCAATATTTTGCAAAATCATCCATGACTATGGACGTTCTAGTACCATCGAATCTCTACAGTGCCTCAGAGATTACGTAGGGTTCGGCAATCGCATGAGAAATTCTTGCACCTGAGCTCCGGCCCGAACGTTATCTAAGCCTTCGGACCAGAGCGCCGAACAATGAAACGAGGGCGTAGCTAAGGTCGAGCAAGGCGCGAAAGAAAGTATGCAGGATCGGTAGCTCCAACGGTGAATTTCAGGAATGCCGCGTATCTGCATTGTTCGTCAGCCGCCGCGTTAGCGAAAAAGTGAGAGGAGAGAGTTTGTGCAACAGATCCGCCATACAACATTGATCGAAAGTTTTTTCGCCACAATCGGCCGTTCTGCCGTCACAGTTGTTGCCATCGCGATTCTAGCGGAACTGTGCTCAGTACCCCTCCTCCGCGCCTACGCCAGGTTTCATCGCGATCCTCTCGTGCCCCAGGAGAGTCCCGCGTACGATAATGAAAAATGGGGCCGAGAGTTTTGGATGGAACAGAGTGCCTTTTGGGCGCGGGCGCGTACCAACTACCTGCCCTTTATGGTTTGGGGAGTGAGGAAATGGCACGGAAAATTCATAAACACAGATGATACAGAGATGGGGACCTGGCGCAGAACAGTCGACGCAAGGGGGGACGCGTGCAAAAACACGGCCGTGCGGAAGGTCTGGGTTTTTGGTGGCTCAACAGTCTACGGGATAGGGACGCCGGATTGGGCAACGATACCATCGTATCTGTCGCGGGACGTAAATATGGACCCCACAGCGTGTATTGAAGTTACAAATCTAGGCGCCGAGGGCTACGTGACCAACCAGGAAGTGATTTTGTTAATTCAGCAGCTGAAGGCTGGTCGAAAACCCGACATCGCAATTTTCTATGATGGCGTTAACGAGTCGCTGGTAGGCGGTTTTTCACCGGGGAATCCAGCCGAACATTGGAACTTTCAGATGATCAAGGCACGAGTTGAAAATAGCGGGGATAGCAAGCTGGCCTGGCTAACTAATTCCCACTTCTTTCAGTTGATCAGGTTGCTGGCCGGAAACGATGGTCAGGAGGGGATCCCAACGATGTCGGACGGAGAGCTGGCTGCCAAGGCCCAGGATACCCTGCAGAACTATGAAGCAAACATGAAGCTAGTGCACATCCTGGCGACAACTTATGGTTTCAAAACATACTTCTTCTGGCAACCAGTATTGGCGTTCGGAGCCAAGCCGCTGGTGCCCTTCGAACAAGAGCTAGAGAAGGCTCGGAGCAAGGAGCTAGGGGGACGAGTTCACCGCGGCCTTGAGGCCGTCTATCAGGAGGCGGAAACTCGTTCCGCAACCTCCGCGAGTTTTGTCTTCTTGGGCCATGTCTTCGACGAAGTAAAAGAACCGCTTTATATCGACGAGTTCCATCTAGACCCCCGCGGCAATCAGATCATCGCGCACGCCATAGCACAGGCAGCGCAGTTCTCCCGCATTGACTAGAACCCCACGGAACTCCAACGGGTATTCAATCGCTGAGGCCAACTTCCTTCCCCTCTATATCTGTACGAGCCGGCAAGATCTGAACCGATGACAAATCAAGTGCAGCTAGGCGCGGTTTCCGGCTGCAGCCTCTTGGCATCCACACTCGGCTTTGGCAGTTTCACGATGTTCTTCAGCTGGCGATTGATCCACAGTTCGACCGGAAAATTGTAGAAGTCGTGATTTAGGCGCACCCGGGCTGGGTAAGCAGTGAGATGTTGAATTGCTTTTGCAAAGCGCCCGTGGCCCGTAGTCGCGATGGGAGCACGATCGAAGGCGATACGCAAGTAATCTCGCATGGTTTGAACGTGCTGATGATCTTTTCCGTGAAGCCAGGGGAGCACCGTATAGCGGGGGAAATAATCCACCCAACCTTCGAGGGACTTGGGAACTTCAATGCCAAGCTTTGCCGCCTGCTGAAAAATAGGTGAGCCGGGATATGGCGTGAAAATGTTGGTCCAGAACTCCGCGCCGGGAAATTTTTGGCAGATATCCATCATGAAACTGACGGTCTCGCGCCGTTCTTTAGAACCCTCCCCGGGGAAACCGAAAATGATATTGAAAGATGGAATGACTCCAGCTTTTATGCAGCGTTCCGTTGATTGGTAGATATCTCCCAGGACCTGGAAATCCTTGTTCATCAACTTCATCACGGTGGGAGACGCGGTTTCAATACCTTGGCAGATCTGGTGCAGTCCCGACCGGCGAAGCAGAGTCAACTCTTCGATGGTAAGTCGCGCCGTCAGATTGGTGGTGGCTTGCACGCTCCACTTGAAAGTACTCCCAGCGCGAACCAAGGCTTCTGCGATTTTCAACGACCGATCGAGATCGACAAGGAAGTTGTCGTCAGCCATCCACAGCAACTCGAGCCGGTAACGTTTCGCGAGTTCCATGGTTTCTTCCACCACTTGCTCCACCGGCAATGCATTCCACTTACGTCCATATACTCCGGCGTTGGTGCAGTAAAAACAATTAAAAGGGCACGCGAGACTGGAAACATACATTGTCCACCGGCGCCCGCAAACTTTTTCGTAGGCGTCAAAGTCCGCCAGGTGATAGGCCTTGGCCGGCATCTTGTCCAGCGTCTTCAGAGGGCGTTCAGGCGTGAGTTGCATTTTTCCGTCGCGCTTGAATCCGATGCCAAGCACATCGTCAAGCGGAGCATCGTCACGCAGACGGTTGGCAACTTCGAGCATGCTGTCTTCACCCTGTGCCCGTACGATGATGTCCACATAGGGAGCCTCGAGAGTCTGGCCGGGCAGAAGGGAAGGATGCCATCCCCCCAAAATTATGGGGAAATCAGGGTCCCATTTCTTGATCATCTTGGCGACATCCACCGTCTCGCGGATCATTGGCCCAGTTACCACGGAAATCCCCAGGCACAATGCGTCCTTCACTTCTTCCATGATCCGTTTTTTGTAGTTGGGCGTGATCGTCGAGTCGATGATCCGAATATCGTATCCCGCGTTCAGCAAAGGAGTAGAGATTGCAAGAATGCCCAAGGGCGCCGTCGCCTCGATGCTTGAAAAAGAAGCGACAAAGAATACGATCTTTTTCGACGATTTCACGAAATGCCTCTCAGTGTTACGTCTTTCCTTACCGCTCCCGCGAACTGATCGTGCAGAAGATGAAGTCCTGGGCAAGGAACCTAAGATGAAGTAAGCAAAAGGTACCAACAGGGCTAACGCCAGTTGTCTCTAAATTGTCATAATTGTGCAAAATCCGGATTGACCGTTGCCGTCGACCCCTCATCAACCGTGCTCCACGCAGGTTCGATTTTGGAAAATGACAGATTTTTGACAATCGCGTGACAAATGGCCTTCGTTGGAACTCTACGTTTAGTACTCCGGCATCATGCGATTGCATTCAGTAAAAATGCCCCGCAGCAGAAAAGTCGTACTGTTTTATCCGCCATATGACGGCCCCCCGTTGGGGGCGCCCTTGTGCCTGCTGGCGCTGGCGTCTCCTCTGCTCGAAGCAGGATTCGAAGTCAAGCTGGTAGACAATCTGACGTCCCCCGATTTTGAAAATGTGATCCTGCGCGAGGCCGAGGATGCGCTCTGTCTTGGCATCTCCATCCTCACCGGCCCGATGATCGGCTCCGCGATCCGAATGGCGAAAAAAGTAAGGCTGAGTCGACCAAGCCTGCCAATCGTGTTTGGGGGTTGGCATCCCACGTTGGTTCCGGAACAAACTCTCAAGCCGGATTTCGTGGACGCCATCGTGCGCGGGCCTGGCGAGCTAACCTTACTCGAGCTGGCGCAGCGACTGGCGGACGGCGAGGAGTTGCATGGCGTGCGGGGACTATCATTCAAAGACGACTCAGGCATTCACCATGAGCTGGAAAGGCCTGTTGCGAACATCAACGACCTGCCAGCCCCGGCATACCATCTGGCAAATGTGGATGTTTATGCCTCTGCCAGCGGCGTCCGGCAGCTGGCTTATGCGAGCAGTGTGGGGTGTCCCTACGCCTGCAATTACTGTACCGACATGGTCTTTTACAAGCGCCGATTCAATGCCTATCGCGCTGAGAGAGTAGTCAGCGATCTGGCGGATCTTGTTCCGCGCTACGGCATTGAGGAGGTTGCACTGCTGGACTCCAACTTTCTGGTTGACATCAAACGAGCGGTAGCAATCGCTCGAGGGATCGTCGCCAGCGGCGTGAGATTCAATTGGGATTTTCAAGCGTCAACGGATTTCGTGGCGAGGATGAGCGAAGATGACGTGCGCTTGCTGGGCGAGAGTGGCGTCAATCACATGGGTTTTGGAACTGAGTCCGCGTCCAAAGACGTGCTCGCCTTAATGAACAAGAAACACGAACGTGTAGAGGACATGGTGGACACGGCCCGCAAAACCGAACTCGCCGGAATTCACGTTACTTTCAATGTGATTCTAGGATATCCCGGCGAAACCGAAGCGGACCGCCAACAAACGTTTCGCATCATGAGCGAGATCGCCAAGGAATACTGGAACGTCAGCTTTTCTCCGAATATTTTCACCCCCTACCCTGGGATTCCAATATGGCCGCAACTGAAGGAAATGGGACTTCAGGAACCCCAGTCTTTGGAGGAATGGGAGACTCTTGCCTTAGGATTTAACGTACTTCCCTGGCTACAGGGAGAAGAACTCCGCCGTCTGCGACGCAGCCTCGAGTATTTTCTGCTGAACAATCAGATCCGCAAGGCGACAAAGAAGAGTGCCTGGATGCGGCAAGGGTTTCGCCGCGCCCTCGGTGCGCCTGTACGGTGGCGGATCAGCAAGAATCGCTACTCGTTCCCTTGGGAGCTCTGGGTCTCGCGGGCCGTCGAGCGTGTCACAACCCGCCGATCGCTTCTTACCGGCCAAAAGCTGAGTGAGCGAATGCAGGAAGTTTGTTGATCTCGTAATTTTGATGGCGGGGCCAACTCTTTCTGGCTCTTGTGCCTGATCAGACATCCCTCATCATTATTGCCTCCCACAGCTTTATACCCGCCGGCCTCCTGGGCGCCAGGAGCGCTAAGGCTAACCCGCCACAGTACACTAATCCGCCGCAAGCTACCTGAATGACCAGAGAGCCATAATGATGGGCGGGAAACTCCTTCGTCATGAACAAGAGCACACCGACAAGTGGCACGCATAAAGTTAAAGGCAGAAAGTAAGCCTGGGTGAGAAAAGTGCGCACGGAAATCTGCAGCTCGTGGCAGACGTGTCGAGGGAGAAAAAATACGCTTGTCACCGTCAGCGGAATTGCCGTGCCCAATGCCACTCCGGCAATTCCGAAGTGACGCGATAATAGGACGCTCACGACTATATTGACTCCGCCCTCCAGTAAAAGCACCGTTGCCAGCATTCGGTGTCTGCCCATGCCGAGAAGTATTTTTGTGGAAGTTGACTGCGCGAGGTAGAGCGTCCTCGGCACGGACAAAATCACCAAAACAAGATAGCTGGAAAGATAGCTCACGCCCACCCAGACTTCGATGATCGACCTGCCGAGGATCACAATAACAGCGCAGAGTGGAAAGGTTATGAGTGCGCACGCGCGGTTTCCCAGCACCAGGGTCTGCCGCAAACGCACGACATCTCCCGTAGCATGCAGATGACTGGACATGGGGGTGAAGATGACTGCCATGCTTCGAACGGCGGAAGTTGAGTATTCAACTAGTTTTGATCCAATCGCGAAATATGCCACCGCGCTCGATGAAATCATCGCCCCGACGAGGATCGGACCTGTCTGGAAACGGAGCCTGTCCGCCACAAGAATCATGAAAACAAATCCGCTATATCTCAACATCTGCCAGAACGATTTGGAATCGACGCACTGCGAACTGAACCGCAAAGGGAAAGCACGGTACGCCAGCCACATGATGATCAAATACCCGACCAGAGTCATCGCGACCGTGATAATTCCGAGCGCCACCAATCCTCCTCCTCGCGTGAGGGCAATCGCGATCAGCAAACCGCGGAGCAGTGTGATTCCTATTTGGCTGAGATGTAGCCAGGAGAACTTCTGCAACCCTTCGAGGACAGCTGCAAATACGCCGAGAGGAAAGGAGAGCGCGATACATGCGCCGGACAAAACGAATAACACACGGGAGGACTCAAGAAGATCGGGCGGTATCTTAAAAATCGATTGCAGGTGAAAGAAACCGATGCCGGTCAGTAGCAGCACAATCAGCGAAACCACAACATAGAATGCGACACCTGTGCTGAGAAACTTTGCGAGATTATTCTCGTCTCCCGTCGCTGCAAACCTGGCGACATATCGAACGATCGACGACCGGATCCCAAGATCGAGAACTCCGTAGTATCCGGTCAGGGAGAATACCAGCACCCAGAGGCTAAACGCATTGTCGCCAAGCTTATGGAGGATGAAAGGCGAGAGAAAAAAACCAACCGCGACGTGGACAAGAAGGCCCAGCCAGGTCGCACTAACGTTTTTCGCGGCTTGGACTCTCAGTCCCATGTCAGTCTTCCAGGAAAGCATGCAACGGATAGTCGCTTGAACTTCGACAACGCCGGATCACGCTTCGTTAAGCGTTCCGAGAGCCGCCAGCGGTTTGTTCAACTTCCGCCAATGGGGTACTTCCCAGAGGTATCGGAGCCCTCCCGTCAGATGGAAAGTCAGGCGGATGAGCACTCGCTCGAGTTGGCGTCCGCGGCTCCCTGCATTGGCGGAAGAATTCGCTTTTATCGAACGAGCTCTCCGAAAGAGCTGCTCCCAGGGCAACAGCCGAGTGCGGAGAAGATGTCTTCTCGCGTCGCCTTCGGAAACGTATTGCTGATGAAGGAAGAGAACTACCGGAGCCGCTGAGAACAGGCTGAATTGGTCAACACGATTTTTTGCGAATACCCATGTCCACGCATAGTTCTGAATCCAGATGCGAACCGAGGGACGCAGCTCGTCGGACCATGAAGTGAACATTGACGGAATTGGTGCTCTATAAAAATGCCGGGATAACTCGGCAACCACGACGATGATTTCGCGCAGCAGCGGTTCGTCTGCCGCTGCTACACGACGCTGGACGCATTCCCATAACGCCTCGTCTGTCGATCGCTGATTGAGAAAGTAGGCAATCTCGTACAACCAGGACATTCGAACCCAGCCAGTCAAAATGTGGTTGAAAGCGTGTATGACCTGGACTAGGAACATGTCTTCCTCGGGCAATCCGCGAAACGTCAATTCCTGCCACTGCCGGGTTCTGACATGGTCCACGGAGAACTCGGGTCCCTCGAAAGATACCCCATGAATGTCGTTATCCCAGAAGGCCCGGCGTAGTTCAACCGCATAAGGACTCGCCGCCTCGAATTGCGCCTCGCCGGGCAAGGGCATACCTGCAGAGGGCTTTAAGAATACAAGTTCATTTCTCTTCCGTTTCTGCAGAGAGTATCCCGCATCCTCGAGTACGGTTTGCGCCAAGGGGAGAGACTGATCATCAACCAGGTAGTCCAAGTCGCTCTGGTGCCGCAGAGAGGCATCGGGACAAAACGCCGGCACCAGGGAAAATCCTTTTACGACTGCGTACCTGACGCCAGCGCAGTTCAGTTTGTGGTTGAGAAAATCAAATTGCTGTGCCAGGTAAGCGACGCGGCGCCGGTTAGTAGCCAGGTTCTCTTCTAGGCGCGACAAGATTGAAGTCGGCAAGACGTCAGTCCTGTTTATATCCTTAAGTCTTTGCAATAGATAAAGGGACAGGCCGGCATCGTGCAGCGCTTGCAGCCCCTGCTTCCATTCGCGGTCGCCGAATCGGCCCAGTTGGTTAGCCTGATCGCTTCCCGTTCCGGAGAAACCCAGAAAATCAACGACGGTCTCGGCCAAAGCTTTCCTCAAGAGCGGATCTCCAGGGTAATCACTGCTCTCTCGACGCGGTACCGTGGGAGGCACGTCGAACGCGTCGAAAATGAGAGGCCAGGATTGCGGGAACCTTGCTGGCGGCTGTAAACAAATTGCTTTTCCCCGCGCGGTCGAATATAGATCTCTCCGGCTCTCCGAGCCATAGCGAGATTTGTGTACGACATTCGAATCCTGCGCAACAAAAACATCCGGCTATGTCCTCAGCTGTACGTGCCCATGTCTCGATTTCGAGGGGACCCCGGGAATCGCGAAACCCGGTTCGCCATCCCTTTTCGTACGCCTCGGGATGCAAATCACTCGTCAGAATGTCTGCTCCTGTCCGGGCCACGCGTCCCAATTCGCGTGCAAGACCTTCCAAATCACGAATGTGCCCCATGGCAAATGAACAGACGACCAAATCGAAAGTTGAAGCTTGGAATGGAAGAATCTGACAGTCGGCTCGTACAAGCCTCCCGCGAATGGCGGCTTTTGACTCGGCGACCCGAAGCATTGCGGCAGAGTAGTCAATTCCTACTCCCACACTCGCGCCTTGAGCCGAGAGCTTCTCAATCCACCTCCCAGTGCCGCACGCCAGGTCGAGAACTCGTTTGCCTCTCAACCTGGGAATAAGAGTGCCGAACTCACGTTCTTCTAGATGAAGTAGGGGGTTAGGAGATCGGTCATAAGTTGGCGCCCAACGATCGTAGGCTTCCTGGACTAGAGCAAAATCTGGCGTTGGCGTACTCGAGGAAGGCGCCTCACTGTTTGCCGATTTGGTGGGCCGAGATTGCAGAGTGGCGGAGATCTGATTCATAAGCTCTCGGCCTTCGGCTTCCGTAGATCGATAAACTGCTGCGCCCACTTCAGTTCCAGGGGCGCGCTATAAACTCCTAGTCGATATCGCCAACTGCTCAGCGCCTTGAGTGCGAGTCGACCCCAGTTCGGTAAACGGATGTCCTGAACCGTTGGCCACCTGGAAGAAACCACCAGTTCAAAGTTATCGATCAGTTGCTTGGTGCGAGGCCGCAGCCATGGCGTTTGCGGATCCTTCTGAGTAGCGAAGCGTTGCCAGGACTCCGTGGCCCACTCGTCGGGCGTGGTCGGAAATTCAAATGTGTCCTTGATATCTCCGTACATTCGCGCCCGCTGCGGAACCGGAGTGTAATGCTCAACGATGATTTCCGAGTCCGGATTCAACCTCTTGAGTTGACGGATGAACTGGATGCACTCGCGAGTATCACCCTCGGGGTCTTTCGGATTTCCGAAGATGATGGAAAATTCAGGAATGATCCCAAAGCGGCGTATCCGAGAAGCCAAAGCAAGAGTGTCCTCGGCGCAGAGATCTTTATTCATTTCCTTCAGGTTTTCGTTCGAACCCGATTCGGCTCCAAAGAAGATCATGGCGCAGCCGGCGCGGCGGATAGCGTCGAACGTGGCGTCCGAATACTTCATCATGATGTCCGTGCGGCCCTCGCACCACCATCGCATATTAAGCGGGGCCATGCGGTCTACGAGTTCACGCGTGTGTTCTTCTCGTAGAAAAAAATTATTGTCGTAGAACTGGATGGCGTCGACACCGTAGGTCTGGGCGAGGTGGCGCAGCATGGCTTCAGTCCGGGCTGGCGATTCCATTTTCTCGCGGCTGCCGGAAAAGTTGACCACTCCGCAAAAATTACATCGAAAAGGACACCCGATGCTGGCTTGGTGAACAGCAGTGCGGCGGCCCAGAAAAGTTGGCAGGAGATACTTCTCCGCCGGAATGCGATGATACGGATACCAGGGGAAATCGTCCGGACTTCGCATGGGGCGTTCGGGATTGTGGCGAGCCACCCCGTCACCATCTTTGTAGGAGAGCCCGTTGATGCTCTTGAAATCGCGACGCCCGCGAATTGCTTCGAGTAAGTCCAGGAAAGTCTGCTCGCCTTGCCCGCGGACGGCATAATCCACGTAACCCGCATTGAGGACGGCAGCTGTATAGTTGGTGGCGAAGTAGCCTCCCCAAACGATCGGCAGGTGCGGGAATCTGGCTCGCACTTCGCGGCAACTGGCGACAGCACCGACGGTTTGCGGTCCGGGCATGACTGTAACCGCCAGGAGATCTACCTGGCGTTCTTGGATCAGCTCAACCAACGATTCTGTTGGGTGCGGGTCGATGTTGCCGTCCACGATGGCATATTCTTCCTTGCCCTCCAGAACGGCCGCGATCGCTAAAATTGACAGGGGTAGGCGACGGTTGCGAAATTTCGTCGCCTTCGGGTTATAGAAGAGGATCATCTGCCACGGTCTCAGCCCAGGTGCTTTACCGATTCGGTTCAGAGCCGCAAGCGGACACAGCTAACTCAACGCGGACAGTCTGAGCGCATACCGTAACAATTTGCGTCCGGCGATTTGTCTCCAACTTGTCAACAATCTGCAAAATCACGGTCACGATTGCTTCTCCGTCCCTGAAGTGACAGAAATTTGACAACCTGCTGACAATTGGCTCCCTCCAACCTCCTAAGATTTGGCCGTAGTCCTGCACAAATGAGGCGCAAGTAACGTGGCTGACGTTCTCTTAACGCATTCATATCACCTTTATTACGACCGCAAACAGACGCGGAAGATGCGGCCTTATCCTCCCCTCGGTACGCTTTACGCTGCCGCCTTGCTTCGAAGTGCTGGTCTCTCGGTTGCAGTGTTCGACACAATGCTGAACGATCCGGAACAGGGATTTCAGGCGGCCTTGGATAAGCATCATCCTCGTGTCGTGGTGGTTTACGAGGATAACTTTAACTTTCTCACCAAGATGTGCCTGACCCGCATGCGGGAAGTCGCTTATCACATTCTTGAACTATCGCGGCGGGCTGGAGCGACGGTTTTGGTTAATGGATCTGACGCTTCAGACCATGCGCTTGATTATTTGCGAAAAGGCTTCCGCTGTGTCTTGCTCGGGGAAGCAGAATGGACGCTGTTTGAAGCCGCTCAACACCTTCTTAGAGGAGATGACAGCGGACTCGACCAGATTCCGGGGCTGGCATATTTGGATGAAGAGACCGACGCGCTCATAGAAACGGCGGATCGCCCGCTTATGCGCAATCTCGATCTCCTGTCATTTCCTGCCCGGGACCTGATCGATCTTGATCAATACCGTACCGCGTGGAAAGCGTCTCACGGCTATTTCTCGTTGAATATTGTCGCCAGCCGCGGTTGCCCATATCACTGCAACTGGTGTGCAAAGCCAATTTATGGAGACTCGTTTGCCGTGCGATCGGCACGAAGCGTGGCCGAAGAAATGCGGCAACTGAAGTGTGACTTCGGCGCTGAACACCTCTGGTTCGCTGATGACATTTTCGGCCTCCGCGCCAAGTGGGTTCGCGAACTTGCTGTCGAAGTCGAGAGGCTAGGCGCTGCGGTCCCGTTCAAAATGCAGTCCCGTGTGGATTTGATGACGCTCGACACCGTCCGCGCTTTGCGCCGCGCCGGTTGCGACGAAGTCTGGCTCGGAATCGAATCCGGATCCCAAAGAATTCTGGACGCCATGGATAAGGGAACTCGAGTGGAACAGATCGGCAAGGCCCGAGACAACCTGCGGAGTGAGGGCATCCGCGCGTGCTATTTCCTGCAGTTCGGATATCAAGGGGAGGAGTGGGAGGACATTCAAAAGACCGTGAACCTCGTGCGAAATACTCGGCCGGACGATATCGGTGTTTCCGTTTCTTACCCGCTGCCAGGAACAAAATTCTTCGATCGGGTACAGTCGCAGCTGAGCGACAAGACCAATTGGTCGGACAGCGAAGATCTTTCCATGATGTTCCAGGGCGCATATACGGATGAGTTCTACCGTGCTTTACACAATGCTTTGCATGCCCAGGTTGATTCCTGGAATTCATCCACCGAACGGGCATCTGAGAAAAAAAAGGATGTACAGGCGGACCCTGGCGAATTGTGGAATCGGGTTGTGCAGCTTGAGAAATCTTGTCGAAATACGAGGCCCACTGTTCCGCTAACCTTTGCCAGCCAGCAGTTAGTGCAGCTGCAAGCGGCGCCTGGCATGAGGTCCGGCGACGACTAGATCAGGCGATGGGACCATCTACATGGACATCCTTCTCACCCACGGATATTTCCTTTACGAGGACCCCAAAGAGCTTCAAATTATGAAGCCCTACCCACCCCTGGGGATCCTGTACATTTGTGCGCACCTTAGAAGCAAGGGTCTGAGTGTTGAAGTGTTCGATTCGACATTCTCTTCACGCCAGCAGCTGTTCGAAGCCCTGCGGCAGGGGCCCCCATCCGTGCTGGGCATCTATGCCAACTTGATGACACGATCCAATGTAGTTGAGATTTTGCGTGTCGCAAAAGAGGCCGGCTGGAAAACACTTGTCGGCGGCCCGGAGCCGAGCGCTTACATTGACGAATACCTCGAATCCGGGGCGGACGTCATTGTGATTGGCGAAGGAGAAGTCACGCTAGAAGAATTAGTGCCGGTATTGCAATCAGATTCGGCCGAAGCGCTACATCAGGTCAACGGGATTGTTTTTCGCGCCTTGGACGGAACCGTGGTTCGTACGCCTCCGCGGGATCAAATTCGAGACATCGATGCTCAGCCCTGGCCTGCCCGCGAATCGATCGACCTGACACAGTACCTCACGGTCTGGCGGGAGCATCACGGCATGGGCTCTGTGTCACTCATTACGGCTCGTGGCTGCCCCTACCATTGCCGCTGGTGTAGTCACGAAGTATTCGGCAAGACGCATCGCCGCCGGAAGCCCGCATCGGTGGCCGATGAACTTGAGTGGTTAGTTAGTCGATACCAACCCGAGATGGCGTGGATGGCCGACGACGTTTTCACCATTCACCACGGTTGGCTCTTTCAATACGCAGCCGAACTTAAACGGCGAGGACTGAAAGTGCCCTTCGAGTGTATTTCGCGTGCCGACCGGTTGAGTCTTCAAGTTGTCGAAACGCTGGCGGAGATGGGATGTTTCCGTGTATGGATTGGTTCCGAGAGCGGGTCGCAGCGCATTCTGGATGCCATGGAGCGCGGCGTCACCGCCGAAGAAGTACGATCCTCCGTAGCGCTGTGCAAGTCGCACGGAATCAAGACTGGAATGTTCCTGATGTGGGGCTACGAGGGCGAGGAGCTCTGTGATATCGAGGCGACCATCGACCACGTGAAGAAAACCGATCCCGACATCTTTTTCACCACAGTTGCCTATCCGATCAAAGGCACGCCCTATTTCACCGAAGTTGCAAACCGCGTTGAGAACCTAAAGGCATGGAACGTGGGGTCGGATCGGGAGGTTCGCATTCGCAACCGGCATTCGCGCCAGTTTTATAGCTTTGCCGATAAGTTGCTTCGCAGCGAAGTAGAGCTGGAACGCCTGCGGAACAACCCTGCGGTCGACCGGTCCGCCATCGCGGAAATGCAGTCGAAAATCTCCGATTTTCGCGCCGGCTTGACTTCGACTGCCAATGAAGTGGAGGCCTGACTTCATGGGGGTTCTTCAAGCGCAAGGCGATGCAGCTCCATTTGACGCCATCGCCGCGCGCTACGATGAGACCTTTACCAAATCAAGGATTGGCTACGCTCAACGAGCCTCGGTGTGGAAGGAACTTGAAAAGGCATTTCACCCCGGAGAGAGTGTTCTTGAAATTGGTTGTGGCACGGGCGTCGATGCATGTTTCCTGGCCGAACGCGGCGTTACTGTAGTTGCGTGTGATAGCTCTCCCCAGATGCTCAACGTGGCGATTCGCAGAGTCAGGGAAAATGGAAGAGATCGTTCTGTGCGCCCGCAGTTGCTGGCTGCCGAGGACTTAGCCAGCTTACAAGAGCGTTCCTTCGATGGAGCATTCTCGAACTTTGGCGCGCTCAATTGTGTAGAGGATCTGCGTCAACTCGCCAGAGACCTTGCGATTTTGCTCAAGCCAGGAGCAACCGCCCTATTGTGTTGGATGGGCCCGTGTTGCATGTGGGAAATCGCCTGGTATCTCGCTCAAGGAAATCCTGCCAAAGCCTTCCGCCGCTTGCGTCGCGGAGGCGTAACCGCTCGTTTGTCAGAAAGGGCCAGCGTGCGCGTTCACTATCCCTCGATCGGCCGATTGAGACGCATATTCACGCCTGAATTTCGTCTTGTATCTTTCAAGGGGGTCGGTGTTTCCGTGCCTCCGACCTATCTCGAGCACTGGGCGAACCGGGTTCCCCGCCTGTTCGATTTGAGCATGCGAGCCGATTTATTTCTGGGTCGCTGCCCCGGCATACGCGGATTTGCCGATCATATCCTGGTGGAATTTCGGCGCGAAACTCTGCAGGTTTGAGAGCGGATGATGAGCGTAGTATCCATTTCGATCCCCAGCGAATCAGCCGAGGGTAACCTCGCCGCGCACCAGATCCGCACCATGCCGGTCGTGGTCATTTCGCCGCACAATCAATGCAACTGCCGTTGCATGATGTGCGACATTTGGCGGATTCGCGAAGCTAAGGAAATCACGCCCGCACTTCTTGAGCAACAGTTGTCCGGCTTCCGCGAACTTGGTGTCCGTTGGGTTGTGTTTACGGGCGGCGAACCGCAGATGAATTCCCAGATGATTTTCCTGGCGAAGATGCTGCGCAACGAAGGCATCCGCGTCACTATGCTGACGGCCGGGTTGTTGCTCGAATCGCACGCGGAATCCGTGGCAGCAAATGTCGATGACGTGATCGTTTCCCTGGACGGGCCACCTGCGGTGCACGATCAGATAAGGCGCGTTCCCCTCGCTTTTGCGCAAATAGAAGCTGGAGTTGCGGTACTGCGAAAGTTCCGTCCTGAAATTATCGTGCGAGCGCGCTGCACCGTCCAGAAGGCGAATCACCGCTCACTTTGCGAAGTGGTGGAGTCAGCGAAGGCAATCGGATTAAACTCAATTTCATTTCTGGCAGCTGATCTCACTTCGGAAGCTTTTAATCGTCCGCAAGGCTGGGTGCCCGAACGTCAGGACCGCGTCGCTTTGAATGGCGAAGAGGCCGAAGAGCTGGAGGCAGAAGTGGAGCGGTTAGTGATCGAGCACCGAGTCGACCTTGACTCGGGATTTGTGGTTGAATCAGCGGGCAAATTACGCCGCATCGTCCTTCACTTCCGCGCTCATCTCGGTCAGGTGCCTCACGTCGCACCAAACTGTAACGCCCCTTGGGTTTCTTCCGTGATTGAAGCCTCGGGCGATGTGCGACCCTGCTTTTTCCATCCTTCGTTGGGCAACATTCACGATCAACCCTTGCACCAGATCGTGAATGGTCCCAAGGCATTGAACTTTCGAGCTTCTCTGGACATGGCGACTAACCCGGTCTGCCGGCGGTGCGTGTGCTCTCTCCATATTCCCCGCCAGGAGTGAAAATAACTGACTCGCGATTGAACGGATGTTGAGCATCTCTGGCGATTCGTCCAATTCAGTAGCGATGGGCGATGAGAACAACTAAAATAGCGATAGGAGAATTAGCAACTACCATGCGAATTGTTTCTCTGCTGGCAAGCGCTACAGAAATCGTCTGCGCCTTAGGCGCCGGCGACATGCTGGTAGGGCGTTCGCACGAATGCGATAACCCGGACTGGGTGAGAAAACGCCCGGCTTGCAGTAGTCCCGCCTTTGATATCTCGGTTTCTAGCGGCGAAATTGATGCGGAAGTCCGGCGTCGCCTCCGGTCGGGCGAGCCGCTGTATCACATTCATTCGGAATTGATTCGCGAGTTGCATGCCGATCTGCTGATTACGCAATCGCATTGTGAAGTGTGTGCCGTCACTCCGGGTGACGTCGAACGAAGTGGCGCCTGCCTGCCCGCCGCACGTCAAGTGACGCTTTCGGCATCGTCTTTGGAGGAGATATTCGATGGCATTCTGCGGATTGGCGAAGCGCTCGGGCTGGAAGATCGGGCCAAGGAGGTTGTCCGTGGCGAACGTGAGCGACTGGACCGCGTCAGGGTAAAGGTCGCGCGTCTCCCTCGGCCAACCGTGGTCATGCTTGAGTGGGCGGATCCGATATTCGCGATGGGGAACTGGGGTCCAGAGCTGGTAGAGGTCGCGAATGGCGAGCTTCTGCTTGGGGAAAAGGGTGAGTATTCAGCTGCGATTCCTTCCGAGCGAGTACGCGATGCCGATCCGGAGTATTTGATTGTAGCGCCTTGCGGATTCAATTTGCAGCGAAGTCTGCTTGAGCAGAGTGTATTGGAACGATATCCATGGTGGCGAGACCTTCAGGCTGTACGAAACGGCAACGTGGCGTTCGCGGACGGGAACTTGTTCTTCAATCGTTCAGGAATGACCGTCTGCCAAACCGCGGAGATCATCGCTGAAATCCTGCACGGCGTTTCTTTTGCGGGGGGAACCGAGGGCGTGAGCTGGCGACGGAGCGAATCGCCAATCGAGCAAATCCGCAGCCGATGACGGCAAGCTGAACGCAGTGGCACACCTAAGATGGGGGCCTTGCGAGTAGACATGTCCAGCCCTCGGTATCGAGTTATTGCTTGAAAGCAAAATCCAGCTTCTGACTCTGGCCGGCACTAACCGTCACTTTCTGGCTCTGCGTGCCAAGTTTTCCGTGCCATGCCGTAATGGTGTAGGTGCCCGGTGGCAGCCCCTTCAACTCGAAAGTGCCATCCTTCCCCGTCACCGCGAAAAACGGATGTTTGAAAACTGCAATATATCCTCGCATCCACGGATGTACGTTACATTTGACCGGAATGGCAATCTCTTCGCGCGCGAAGCTTAATTCGAGTGGAACTCCCGGAGGCTGGATCGCATTCGACTCCCGGTTGTTGGCGGGGGAGGGATGAATGTTGTGAGTGGTGGAATCACTGTTCACAACATTGAGCTTTTGATTCGTCTGCAGCGCGACTACGTGAGGCCGATACAAACAGCCCTTCTGTTCCAGGACGGCCGGCTGCGCCGGAGGTTGAAACGTATGATCTCCCAGACCGTCAGCGACAAAAACGACAACGTTTTCCAGGCTGCCATTGGCCCCCGCCACAATGTCTTCCGTCACTGCCGGAGAACCGGGTTTGCAGTTTGGATCGACGGCCATATCTATTCGAGTTGGTTTGGGTGGGGTTCCATCGAATTTCACTACTCCGGCGACTGATGCTGAGGGAGAAGCATCCTGGGCTTCGGCGTCAGCTAGCCAACGCTGCGGAGAGAAAATGGCAAGTAAGAAAACAAGGGCGACCGCAGTGTATTTTGTTTTCATAAGATCGATCCTTCATCACCTTCTATCTACCTCGATTGCGAGGCTCCGGCTAGTTTCGTCGCCTTCATCTGCCATCTGCCGCTTTGGCGGCTGCTCTGAGCGTGGCTATGTAGTGCACCAGATCCCAAATTTGGTCCGGCTTCAGAGCGCTCGCAAACGATGGCATCGGAGTTCCATCCAGGCCCGTTGTCAGATCACGGAATATACCTGTGTCAGAGTCTCCGCATTTCAGCTTTGTGCCGCTGGTCAAGTCGAAAGGTCGAATCGGGTACCCTCTTGTATCCGTCAACGAAGCTGCCGACGGACCGTTGCCGCGTCCCTCCTGCCCGTGGCATAGCCCGCAGTTCATACTCTGGAATAACTGACTACCCCGTTTTACGCTGTCCGCGGAGGTGGGTGGTTCTGGCGGTACTTGGATTGGAGAAACCGCTGGCTCCTCTCGGAATCGTGGAGAAAACGTCTTGATATATGCGACCAGGTCGGCGCGCTCCTGTCGCAGCAACGGCCTCCAGGATGGCATTCCACTGGCGTGGACGCCACGCGTGATGGTGTCGTAAAGATCGCTATCGAGAGGGAGATCCCCACTGGGCGTCGATCGGCATTTGAACGTTGCCTTGGTGAAATCGCGAGGTTTGGGATCGAGGTAAGGAGCGCTCTCCCCGTTTCCGTCACCCTGAGGACCGTGGCAGAAAATGCAGTAGCGTTGATAGAGCGCCTTCCCATGTTTGGCGCTCCCTACCAAACTGCCAACGTGACTTTCTTGCGCGTAACTGCTCAGTGCTGAAAACAGGATGAACGCCACTGTCACCCTCGTCTTATGGGCCATCATGCGCATAGGAGCTCGTTACTTCAAAAGTCAAAATCAAAACCCATGAGTAAACTGCTGCCGGCGTCGTCGCGACCGGAAAGTGGCGCCGCTCCCGCATTGAGTGAGCGGGAATACTCTTGCACCCATGCGAAGCCGGCCCGCGGGTTCATAATGGGGTACCATCGATATCCCACGGCCCAATTATCGAGATTCCCAAGGTTCCCGCGAATCCCGGGGTTCGCTTGCCTTGACATTCGGATGAGCTCGTATTTTCCGATCAGGACAAATCGTGGGTTATATGTATAGTGCGCTTCTATAAACCCACCGTTCCAACTTGGTCCGACGGCTCCAACAGGCAGAGCTGATGGCTGATTCGCTGCAACCGCATTGCCAAGAAAAACATTATCCTGCCCGTGCAGGTAGAACGTGTCGAAATCGAATTTTCCCACATACCACATCCCGTAAGCGCCAGCGCGATAGAAACTGCGATTGCCCAACCCGGCTCCTGCGATTGGCGCCCCGCCGCTGGTTTGAAAATATGTGGGAGATTCCCCTAAATACGCATACGCGCCGATTCGCTGCAGCCCTAGTTTAGGGAGTTCGAAGGATTGAGTGAAATTCGCATAGGTGTTGTAGGTTTGGTTCGGAAACGTGTTAAGCAGCGCCACGGAGTAACGCGTGTAATCGTTTTCGGAATGCCCCGATAACTCTGCCCCCAGCTGATTTCCCCCGAGTCCAGCGAAGTTCCTGTCGCCAGGGGGAGTGAAGAAGTAATTGTAATAACTGCCTCCGACGTTGCTGAGGAGTAGGCTTCGTTCCTGAGAGATAGGCTCATCCAGTTCGAACTTGCCCACCTTGAGGTTCAGCCAACGCGTGCGAGTCAGGTTGTCAAGGCGCATCCATGTTTGCGCTATCGAGTTGCTACCATTGTTGATAAACGGCTGGACCAGGAACGAAATATTATTTGACAGAGTGCCGCCGGTGAGAATGTCGATAGAGGATGTATCGAAACCTGAGGTCGCCATGCTGGCTTCAATTTGCCCGCTGGATGCGTTGCCTGCAATCTTGTCGACGGCAACGCGACTGTTGGTTTCCCGGTGCCATTGCGGTGTGACGCGAAATGTAATAGGCCAATAATCCGGCTGTTGGTAGATCGGCGCATCACGCCCGTTGCCCAATTGATATCCGTTGTCTTTGAAGGTCTGGCCGAAGTTGTTCAGCCTTGGCCAAACCGCGTGACAAGCGGAACACGGGAGGCCATACTTGCGTGCGAAGGCGGGAATCGCGAGCGCGGGCCGAACAGAAACGAAAACCACAACCAGCAGCAACAACGCACCGGCGTTTCTTCGGCTCCCAATTCTCATGCCCTCTGCTTCCCCGACTCGTTCAAGACTTTTCAAGAGCTCACCACATAACTTCTAGTCGAGATGACATTGTCCTTTTGTCACGGAGTTGTTAAGGAAATGTCATTTTTCCCTCCTGCGTAGCGCGCATTGTCTCTCTTGGCAAACAACTACCGAAATTGCACATGCCAGGGCCGGGGAATGCTCGTAAGGCGATCGCATGAGTTCGACCACCAGCGTGGATGCGGCGAGCGGGATTGTGTAGGCGGGGAGGCCGCGGCGATGTCCTTTTCGTTGCCCAGTCCGATGTGGATATCCCATCGGTCCCGGGTATCATGGCGTAGCGCGACGGGGCGTCAAGCGCTGGCGTTTTTTCCTTGTTTTGAGGAAGTTGACGCGTGCCATAACCACGGACTCCGCTGGAAAAAGACGAAGCTACTGTGCACACTGCGTCAAGAAGTGGTTTGCTAACAATAGATTGTGGCAGCCGGACCTGTAAGCCGAATTCTGTCCGCCGGATTGCTCCGGCGGGACGGCCATTCCTCTGGGCCACGCATCGCTGCGTGGCTCTAGCGACCTACCCGAAGGTTTGACGCACCGAGCCGGCACGTGTCAGAACCGAAGTCTTGACTTCCTCCCTATTTGGTCTTGCTCCGTGTGTGGTTTGCCCTGCCCGTTGCATTGCTGCCGCGGCGGTGCGCTCTTACCGCACCTTTTCACCCTTACCCTGGCGTCGTTGTAGGGGCTTTGTCATCCTGAGCTTAGCGAAGGATCTAGCCGTGCCGCGCGAATCGTCCGCGTCTTTTTGCGGACGCATCCATCGCGCGTCGGCACGCATCCTTATAAAGCCCTTACAACGACACCAAGGCGGTATGTTTTCTGTGGCACTTTCCGTCGAACGGACTTGAATCCGCCCTCCCGGACGTTATCCGGCACACTGCTCTGCGGAGTTCGGACTTTCCTCTCCCTGCCGTCCCCGCTGTTTCCAGTAAGAACGCTGGAAGCGACCGTCCGGTCCAGCTGCCAACCTGATCATTATATAGGACTGGTTTCGGCGCACAGTGGTGGCCGCCCCTCATACGGAGGAAACCTGGGAGCGTTGAGTTCGCTGTTAGACTGATACCGCACGCGGACCAGAGGTCTGACGCTTCGGTTGAAACCGGAGGGCCAAGGTCTGAGTCCGAGGGCAAGTTCATGCACCTTGTTGAAGCCATCCGAATTGCATTTCAGTCGCTCTGGGTGAACAAACTTCGCTCCGTGTTGACGCTGCTAGGGGTGGTGATCGGCGTCGCTGCCGTCATCGCTGTGGTGACGTTCGTTTCGGGCATCAACGATTACGTGGCGCAGAAGATCTTCAATCTGGGCGCGGACGTTTTCTTCATTTTCAAAGTTTCCCCCGCGGTCACGAACGTCGATCACTTTCTTGAAGCCGAAAAACGTAAAGACCTGACCATGGAGGACTACCAAGCGGTAGCCGCCGCCTGCCGGCACTGCGAACTGGTGGGCGCTACGACGCGCAACGAGAGCGGCCATGTGAAGTATGCCGAGCAATCCATCAGCGACACGCTGGTGCGCGGCATTACTCCTTCGATGGCTACGATCCTCGATACCGATCTGAGCGCTGGCCGCATGCTGAATGAGACGGACGTAAGCAATCGGTCGCCCGTTGCGGTTATAGGGAATGACATCGTCGAACATCTCATGCCGGGGATCGATCCGCTGGGCAAAGAGATTCGGCTCGATGGTTGGACGTATCAGGTTATTGGCGTGGCAAAGAAGAAGGGCACGACTTTGGGGCAGAGTGCCGACAATTTCGTGATGATTCCTATCACCGCCTGCCTCAAGCAATATGGAACGCACAACAATAGCTTACGGATTTCAGGAAAAGCTGCCAGCGGAGGCGTTCCGCTCGATGAGGCGATCGGCGAGTCTCGTGCGGCGCTGCGCGCCAGGCGTCATGACCAGCCGGGGGGCGACGACAGTTTCGACATTGAAACCAACTCCAGCCTTCTTGGAATTTGGACCGGATTCAGTCAGACCTTTTTTATCGCCACCATCGGCATTGCCTGTATCTCGTTGGTAGTTGGCGGCATTGTGATCATGAATATCATGCTCGTGGCAGTGACCGAGCGCACGCGCGAGATCGGTATTCGCAAGGCTCTGGGGGCCCGGCGCGAGGATGTTTTGCTGCAGTTCCTGATCGAGTCGGTTACTCTTTCGCTAACCGGCGGAGCCCTGGGCGTATTGTTTGGTGTGGCGTTCGCGCTGACTGTAACTTTACTGATCGGCATGCCCTCTGCAATCAAGCTCTGGGCTGTGGCCGCTGGATTAATCGTCTCCGCCAGCGTGGGAGTTTTCTTTGGAGTTTATCCGGCGCAAAAAGCAGCGAAGCTTGATCCGATTGTGGCGTTGAGGTTTGAAACCTAGGAAGAAATTTGCAATTTGGTAATTGGGTAATTTTGTAAAGTAAAATCTCGCCGCGCCGATGCTGTATTGCCAAATTACGAAATTACCACCTTAGCAAATTACGCAATGCTTTTATGATCCACAAAGACGAATTCGGCGAGATCGTGCAGATGGCGACCGATACCATCCGCACCAACAAGATGCGCTCGTCGCTGACCGTGCTGGGAATCGTGATTGGAGTCGCGATGGTGATTGGTGTTTCTGCCATCGGACGCGGTCTTGACGACAACGTACGGGACGTGGTCGCAAGCGTCGGCTCCGACATAATTTTCGCCTATCATCTCGACCCGCTTACTTTCACCCGGCCGACCGAAGAAATGCGGACGCGGAAGAAATTGACCTTTGAAGATGCCGAAGCCATCCGGCAATTGCCGCATGTAAAGGCCGTATCGGCAGGGCTTCGTTTCTTCCGTCCCGAGCTGGGCGTCGGAACGTTCGCGGTAAAGTATCAGGATCGCAAGGTCAAGAACACCATCCTCGAAGGCGATACCGCTTCGGTGAAAGACGTCTACGATCTGCCCATGGCCGCTGGAAGGTGGTTTACCGAGGGGGATGATGAACGCCGCTCCACAGTTATCGTCCTCGGCCACGACACTGCGGAAGAACTTTTCCCGGCGGAAAATCCACTAGGCAAAGAAATCAACATCGACGGGCGATTGTTCGAAGTGATCGGAACAATTGCGAAACTGAAGTCGGTCTTTGGCGGCGGAAAAGACCCGAACGATAACCGCATATTTTTTCCGTTGACCACCTTCAAGACCCTGCACCCGGAATTAAAAGATCACTGGATCAGCGCCAAAGCCACCTCTCACGACGACCTGCCCAAAGCCATCGATGAGATTCGAGAGTTGCTGCGGCGGAGGCGAGGCGTCCCACAGAATAAGCCCGATAATTTTGCCGTGCTTACCACCGATTCGATTTCCGACGTCTGGAATCAGCTCACCGGCATGCTGTTCGTGGGAGTATTCGCAATCTCGAGCGTAGGGCTGATCGTTGGCGGTGTTGGGGTTATGAATATTATGCTGGTGAGCGTGACGGAGCGGACCCGAGAAATTGGGGTCCGCAAGGCGATTGGAGCACGCAAACGCGACATTCTCCTGCAATTTACTCTGGAGGCGATAATTCTCACCGCAGTCGGCGGCGTGATCGGCGTTCTTAAGGGCGCGCTCATAGTGTGGGTGATTCCTGTACTGTGGCCCTCGCTTCCCGCCCATATGTCGATGTTCTGGGTGGTCTTTGGCTTCACTTCCGCCGCGGGAGTGGGCTTGGTCTTCGGAATCTATCCCGCTTGGAAAGCGGCGAACCTCGATCCGATTGAGGCGTTGCGTTACGAATAGTCTGGTCCGCGCTTGCGCATGATGAATTCCATTCTCGGCGCAGTACAAATCGTCGCGGTATTTGGCATAGTTTCCAGTTCTCTCTATTACGTCCTCTGCCTTTGGAGTGCAGCAAGGTTCTTGCGCGAGGGAAAAGCTAGGCATGCCGATGCTCGAATCGCACAACTCAGCTTCCAGCCACCAGTCTCGATTCTGAAGCCCCTCAAAGGCACCGACCCGGAGATCTATGAGAGTTTTCGCAGCCACTGCTTGCAGGATTATCCGGAGTACGAAATTGTCTTTGGCGTCAGCGATCCAGACGATCCTGCAATCGAATTCGTGAAGAAACTGCAGCAGGAATTTCCGAACCATAGAATTCAGCTGATTGTAAGCGAGAAGATTCTTGGCGCGAATGTGAAGGTCAGCAATCTTGCGCAGATGTTGCCCCTGGCTCGCTATGACCATCTCATCGTGAATGACAGCGACATTCGTGTGGAGCGCGACTATCTTCGTCGAGTAATCTCGCCTTTGACAGACCCGCAAACCGGAATGGTGACTTGCCTTTACCGTGGCGTTCCCGCGGCCACGTTGGGATCGCGTCTCGAGGCGCTCGGCATCAGTTCCGACTTTTGCCCGAGCGTTCTCGCCGCGCGCCAACTCGAAGGTGGCATCGCCTTCGGCCTGGGCTCTACGCTCGCCTTTCGCCGTGCTGATTTGGAAAAGATTGGCGGCTTTCATTCGTTCGTCGAGTATCTTGCCGACGACTACGAGTTGGGCAAGCGAATCTCGGGGCTGGGTCTGGCAGTGAAACTCTCAGATGTTGTTGTCGAGACATTTCTCCTGCCTTACGACTTGGCCGATTTTTTTGCGCACCAACTTCGTTGGGCACGAGGAGTCCGCGACGCTCGTGCAGGTGGTTATTTGGGTTTGATCTTCACCTTTGGATTTCTGTGGGCATTCCTGGCTCTGGCTGCAAGTCGCGCGGCACTGTGGGCATGTGGCGCGATGGCCCTTGTGTTGCTGTTTCGACTTGCGGTTGCTTTATTGATAGGACGCAGAATTCTGAGTGACCGTCATGTACTGCAGGATGTCGGGCTGATTCCACTGAGAGATTTGGTCGCCGTTGGAGTCTGGATTGTAAGCCTGGGCGGCCATAGTGTCACTTGGCGCGGAGAACGCTTCTTCCTGAAGAATGGGAAACTGATCCGACTGTCGCCATAGAGACGTGTAGGTCTTCAACTTCGACGGAGGGAGCTTCGACGCCCGGCGAGGTTCTGGCCGTAAGATCAAGGTCGAGAACGCCTCGCACTTTTTTTGCTAGTTGTTTCAACGTAAACGGTTTTTGCAAGAAGTTGGTTTCTACATTGACGACCTTGTGATCCAGCACAGTTTGTCCGGGATAACCAGATACGAATAAAACTCTGGTTTCGGGACGCAGTTCTTCCAGTTCCCTCGCCAGTTGACCTCCACTCATGTGGGGCATAACCACGTCGGTGACTGTGAGGTGGATCATCGATTCGTCATTCTTGACAAGGGATATGGCATCCTGACCGTTTGGCGCCTCGAACACCGTGTATCCCCGAAGCCGGAGATATTCGGCCGCCGCCTTGCGTAGTGCTTCCTCATCTTCGACCAGCAATATGGTCTCGGTTCCGCGCAGCGATATTCCCGAGATTTCATCGCCAGTGTCTATGGAAGACGTACGTTCCGGTACGCACGGAAGGTAGATCCTGAACGTGGTCCCCATGTCAGGCTCGCTGTATACCCAGACAAACCCGTGATTTTGCTTGACGATGCCGTACACAGTGGCCAGGCCGAGACCGGTGCCTTTGCCGGGAGGTTTCGTAGTGTAGAAAGGCTCGAAGATGTGCGATAAATGCTCAACCGGAATACCGCCGCCCGTATCGGTCACAGTGATGACGGCATACCGGCCCAGCGGAATGATCGCTCGTTTCTGCTCCACGTACTGTTCGTTGAGTTGTACATCGGCGGTTTCAATGGTGCAGTGTCCGCCCTGCGGCATGGCATCCCGCGCGTTCGCGGCCAGGTTCATCAGAATCTGCTCAATCTGTACCGGATCCAGACGAGCCCTTCCTAGTCCAAGGCCTGGCGCGAATGTGAGCTCGATATCTTCTCCGATGAGCCGGTGGAGTCCTTTCACAATGTCTGCAACAACCGGGTTCAACTCAGCCACCCGTAAGGCCTGTGGCTGCTTGCGGCCGAAGGCGAGCAACTGGCGCGTCAGTCCGGCAGCGCGGTGGGCTGCGGAGAGAATTTCCTGAATCCGCATTTGCGTCGTACTTCCGGTCGCGACCGAATCTAGTGCCAGCTCGGAGTAGCTGGTAATGATGGTAAGCAGATTGTTGAAGTCATGAGCAACTCCCCCTGCCAGTCGTCCGATGGCATCCATCTTTTGCGACTGGAGCAACTCGGGCCTCAATGTGTAGTCGCTCCGTCAGATCGCGTTCATTCCAAACCAGGTGGGTGACCGTTCCTTCCGCGTTCCGAATGGGACTGACGCTTTCGTCCACATAGTAGACTTCGCCATTCTTCTTGCGGTTCACCACAATCCCGCGGCTAATATTGCCGGTTCGAATGGTCTCCCACAATTCGCGATATAACAGTGGCGCCTGGAACTCCGACTTGAGAATGATCTGACTCTTTCCGATCAGTTCCTTCTGCGAATACCCGGTCAGCGTTTCAAAGGCGGGGTTTACATATTCGATGATGCCATCGCTGTTTGTGACCAGGATCATGTCCGCCGAGTTCTCAACCGCACACGCGAGTTTGCTGAGGGCCTGCTCGGCCACTTGCCGCTCCTGTTGGATCAAGTGCAAATTGAGCGCGCAACGGATCGTGCGTACCAGGTTGACTCCGTTGAGCTGAGACTTCTCCATCAAGTCGTACGCGCCGGCCTGAATGATCTCGGCAACTGCCTTTTCGTCGGCGTGCTCCGTAAGCAGGATGAAGGGTATGGCGCCACGCGCTTGAAGAAGATCAGAGAGGAGCTTCGTTGCTGCGGTGTCAACCGTCTCGTGCTCGAACAGCACCAGACTGTAAACCCCGCGATGCAACATCACCTTGGCTTCCTCGATACCGACTGCGTGATCGAGTTCTGCGGTCAGGGAATTGCCGTTTCGGGCAAGCATGTCCCGGATCAGAAAAAAATCCTCCTCCTGGCTTCCGACCAGCAGCACACGCAGAGGAGATGGCGCAAGTTTGACAGAGGTGGACAAGAGATTTCTGCTCCTGCTGTCCACATCGGAAGCTGCCATGTTCGACTTGAACTTTATCCGCTGAATGAAGGAGTTCCAGTTTGGGGGACGGCCCGATCTGGGCCAAATTCGAGACCGTTCGAGCGATTCATCGACCACGCTCAGAACCTTTTTTCCGTTTTGTTGTTTTTTTTGTTAACCGACTCATACTTCCAGCGTCTAATAAATAAATAAGGGGTCGGGGGGGCTTCCCTCGCTGGGATTAGAGATACGGAACATTGGTAGCTGTTCCCGCGTATCTGCTGGAAGAGCCGGGGTGTGCGTCAGCAATTTTTGGAGGATGTATGCAGGTCCAAGAGAGCTACAGCGCGATGAAGCCCATTTCGAGCGCCGGAAACGGTCACGTGCAAGAAGTTGTGCGCCAGGCCCATGACGAACTTCGGCAACTTCTGCAACAGCGATCCGAAGTCATGCGGCGGATCGGAACCATTAAGCAGACCATAGCTGGCTTGGCCAACCTCTTTGGCGAAGAAGTATTGAGCGACGAACTGCTCGAGCTTGTGGACCGAAAAAGCAGCGGCCGCCAGCCGGGCTTTACGAAAGCCTGCCGCATGATTCTGATGGATGCCAATCGAGCACTCAGTGCCCGCGATGTTTGCGACCGGCTGCAGGAAAAAGCTCCGCCGATGCTGGCGCGCCACAAAGACCCCATGGCCTCAGTGACCACAGTGCTCAATCGGCTGGTGGCCTACGGTGAGGCGCAGGCCGTGACTGTGGATAAAGGTCGTCGAGCATGGCAATGGGTAGCTGACGGCGATAAATCACTGGCCAGTGACCAATGATCAGCGGCTGTGCATGTCGTCCTTCGACAAGGTCGGCAGCACTGCGTCTGTGAAATCCCTTTATCATCCATGAGCAGGTACGTTTACCAGAACTAATCCCTGATCGGCGCCCCGTTCCGCTTACGGTACTTTCGTAATTCGAAGACCAATCTCTTCAGCGATATCCTACCTTCTAACTGCCCCGACTTTAGCCTTCGCAGCTCTTGAGTGAGAGCTGGATGGCGTTCCTGCGAGTGAGGCACAGAAAAAAATGTCCACGAAAATCGGCCACTTCGAAATCCTGAGCGAATTGTCCAAGTCCGCCACCGGTACGGTGTTCAAGGCAAACGATCCGCAAACCGGACAAACCGTTGCGCTCAAGACGATTCAACTCTCCGCTTTTGGTGCACGCGCTGCCGAGCTGGAGAAATGCCTGCTGGCGGAAGCCGAGACCACAAAGGTCCTCAGCCACTCCAACCTCATTACGGTTTATGGCGCGGGAGAGATCGAGGGCCAGTTCTGCGCCGCAATGGAGTACATCCAGGGCAACAGCATCGCCACGATGCTGGCGCGCAAGGAAGGGTTTTCCATCTGGGACCTGCTCGATATTGGCAGGCAGATGTGCGCCGGCCTCGATCATGCGCAGACGCACAATGCCGTTCATTTCAGCCTGGAGCCCGCCAAGATCATGTGCGGCTGGGACGGTATGGTCAGGATCCTAGGATACGGCGTCTCCAGCGTCGGCAAATTTACTGAGCAGATGCCGGGCGTGCCAGCCATCCTGCACTACATGTCGCCAGAGCAGGTTCGCGGTGAGAGCATCGATGCACGTTCGAATCTCTTTAGCGTGGGCGCCATGTTTTATGAAATGGTTACCGACCATCCAGCTTTTGAAGGAGCCGACGCTGAGTCGCTTCGACAGAGCATTCTCGAGAGCACTCCGCCTGCCCCAATAACGGTAAATCTTAAAATCAATCCTCTGCTCAGCGATCTGATCATGAAAGCGCTCGCGAAAGATCCTGCGGGACGCTACCAGAACGGCAGGGAACTGCTGGACGATCTGGAAAAGTGTAAGGAATCCAAAACGAAAGCGGCGAAGGAAGCAGCAGCGCCGGTTCAGGGTATCGTGATTCCGGATGCCGTTAAGGCAGCGAATCAAGCAAAATTCATCGCCGCCGCGCAAGCGGCTGCGCCAAGATCGGCCTCGGCTTCGGCGGCTGGCCAGGCAGTAGCGCCTGCGCCGGCCGTACCTGCAATCCAAACGCCCAAGATTCAAGCCTCCGCTACCGTCAGTGCTCCGTCGATGAAGCCGCCGGCGAAAGTGGCGCCTTCACCATCCGCCTCGATGTCTGCGCCAGTTCTGGATGCTCCCGTGGCCCCGGTGCCAAGAATTACCGCCGCAGCGGCAGAAGCTCCGAAAATTGCGGTTGACCCAATGATGGCCGAGGATGGGCCGGCGCGCGGCGGTAGCGTGAGCTTTTCGGAAATGACGGAACTGCCTCCGCTGAAAGAAATCTATATTGCTCCGCCTCCGCCACCACCGACGTTCGAGCAGCAATCAACTCTATCGCCTGCTCACGCTCCGGGCGGCACGATGTTTGAAGGTGACCAGGAATCTGAGAAGCCGAAAACTCAGCCTCGCGAAGTCGCGGAAAAGGCGATCAAGGAAATCAAGAATGTTCCTCCCCGGCTTGTTATTTACTCCATAGCTGGCGCGGCAGTCTTGATTCTGATCATCGCCGTTGCCCTGGTCCTGCATGTTAACAGCTTAAATAGCGATGGCGACACGCCTCGACCGGTCACTGCCGATGCCACTCCGCAGCCGGCACCGGCCCAACCCGCGCCTCAAAGCCGGCCCGCGCCTACCCCGCCTCCGGTGGCCGAAGCGCAACCCGCTCCCGAAGTTCAGTCTCAACCGGAGCCAACTCGGGCGCCGGCTGTGGCTCCGAGAGGCAGGAAGAATAAAAAGATGGGCACCGTCCCGGCGGTTGCCGCAGTTGTACCCGGTCAGATGGAGATCGATTCCACTCCGCAGGGCGCGCAAATCCAGATCGACGGCAAATCCGATCCAGCGTGGGTCACCCCTGTTGTTCTCTCAGGTCTTGATCCTGGCCAGCATTCCGTAACTGTCAGCAAGACCGGTTACGTCACCGACTCACGTACCGTCGCAGTGAATTCCGGCAGCAAAGCATCCTTCGTGACTCGCCTTACTTTGCTTACGGCCACTCTCGCCGTGACCAGCACTCCGGCGGGAGCGAACGTCTACATCGATGGCAAAGACACGGGCAAGGTCACACCGGCGCAAGTTCCCGTTGAGAAAGGCCAGCATGTAGTGCTGGTGCGGAAGTCCAGTTTTATTGATGAGACTACGAGCGCGCAGTTCGTCCTCGGCCAGACCGTCAGCTTCTCACCAACATTACGGTCGCTGGGCAATGTCGACGACATCAAGACCGTCGGAAAAATGAACAAGCTGTTCGGCGGCAAGGCCGCGGCAGGCATGGGCGCGGTCGTTGTCAGGACTCAGCCGAAAGGCGCGCAGATCGCAGTCAACCAGCACATGCTGGAAAAAAGCTCGCCTGTGGACTTCGTCGTCGACCCCGGAAACTACGTCGTCGATATCACCCTCACCGGCTACGCGTCTATCCACAAAGTCATCACTGTGGATAAAGGCGGCAAGGCCGTCATTGACGAGGTCCTGCAGCACGAATAAGACGATTAACCGGACCCG
>Ga0308309_10000250_pt1 | contig 38017 bp, 37 predicted proteins | sample HubBroMetageWFT5_FD_192491 | JGI IMG/M metagenome (GOLD analysis project Ga0308309, IMG submission 192491) | Warmed and freeze-thawed soil microbial communities from the Hubbard Brook experimental Forest, New Hampshire - Hubbard Brook CCASE Soil... | ecosystem: Environmental > Terrestrial >...
CTGGGCAACTTCACGGTAGGGATCTCGCCCGAGGCAGCGGCATTCGACGGCGCAAACGTGTGGGTAACAAATGTCGGCAGCAACAACGTTATGAAGCTTCGCGCCAGCGATGGCACGGTGTTGGGTACCTTCGCCGCTGGTCAGCCCCTCGGGATCGCCTTTGACGGGGCCAATATGTGGATTGCAAACCAAGGGACTGGAACAGTTTCCAAGCTGCGAGGCAGTGACGGCACAGTACTGGGGACGTTCACGGTGGGTGGATCGCCTTATGGAGTAGCCTTCGACGGCCAAAACATCTGGGTTTCAGGCTCGCCCGAGCTCTTTGAATTACGCGCCAGCGACGGGAAGGCAGTAGGGTTCTGGCCCCTGACGAATGGAACTGGTTTAGCCTTTGACGGAGCAAACGTTTGGGTGGCGGGCTACAGCGTCAACAAGGTCGGCAAGTTGTAAGGCCCAGCTTTCGGGAGGTAGAAGGTTTATGAAACGGATAGTCATCGGAATGTCGATGATATTGGCAGTCTTGGCGTCGGCCAGCTTCATTGCCGGACAAACGCCGGCGACTAGCTCTCCTCAGCAGCAGGCAGGAAACGGAGCGCAACCGCTGTCGAACCCCCTGAAGGTAGCCCTGCTCAAATGGTACAACGCGAACGAAGTGCCGACAACATTTCCGGTGGGTAAGCAGCCCTATGGGGTCGCTTTTGATGGCGCTAATATTTGGGTCGCTGCCTTTGACGGCACTGTCACCAAGGTAAGAGCCAACGACGGCGAGGTTCTCGGGAAGCTCCAGCTCAACGGCGCGCTCTACGGCGTCACCTTCGACGGCTCCAGCATCTGGGTTTCGAATCTTTCTGAGGGGAAGGTCAGCAAGTTGCGCGCCAGCGACGGCAAGGCTCTCGGCACTTTCAGTGTAGGCCCCAACCCCGGATGGATGGCCTTCGATGGAGCCAACATCTGGATACCGAGCGCTGTGACCAATGGGAACGGTACGGTCGTTAAGTTGCGGGCGAGCGATGGCAAAAATCTCGGCAGTTTCGCTGTTGGAGTCGCGCCGATCGCGACCGCCTTCGATGGCGCGGATATTTGGGTCACGAACCAAGGGCAGAACCAAATGGGCACGGTGACGAAGCTCCGCGCCAGCGACGGAATGGTTCTGGGCACGTTCAACGTCGGTGCGGCACCGTTGGGAATAGCATTCGACGGGGCGAATATTTGGATAGCTAATAACGGCGGGAGCAACGTCACTAAGCTAAGAGCGAGCGACGGCACCGTTCTAGGCACGTTCAATGTGCACGGCACGTCGCCTTATGGGATTGCGTTCGACGGCGCAAGCATCTGGGTCACTGGCTCCCCGTACCTCTGCGAGCTACGCGCTAGCGACGGTGCCCTTTTGCATTTCTTCTTTTCGCCTCTTACCAACACCACTGGCGTAGCGTTTGACGGGGCGAATGTATGGCCGACCGGACTAAACAATAACACTGTCGGCAAGCTTTGAGGTGGGATCAGTTTCTACATCTTCGGCCCCAGTGCAAGCGGGACGTGCTGACAACGGTCTGACGAAAAGTTGTGCTGGGGAGAGCCTAACGAATCCTACAAGTCGGCGGTTGTTTCTACCAAGGGCAGCTCTTCTGTTGATTTGCGTGTCACCTGGGCGCTGGTGACGAGAACGACGGAAGCGACCACGATGGCACTGCCGCCGAGGATGTAGGCGTCAATCGGTTCGTGCAGCACCAGCCATCCCAGAAACACCGCGACCACCGGATTGACATAGGCATAGGTAGACACTTTTGACGTGGGCACATGGCCCAGCAGCCAGATGTAAGCGGTGTATCCGATCCACGATCCGCAGATGACGAGGTATACGAGCGCGCTGATGCCTCGCGTAGTCCAGACCACGCGCGCGAGATCGCCTAAGACGAAGGCGATGAGCAGGTTGGCAAGACCGGCAGCGATCATTTCCCAAGCTGTGGCCGAGAACGGATCAACCTCGGGAGACTTCCATTTCTTGGCCAGAACCGAACCGAGCGCCCAACTGAAACAACCGCCCTGTAGGCTGAGCGACGCCCATAGTTGCTGGCGTTCCATGTGGGTGGTCATCAACTGCGGCCACAGCAGCACGACCAGTCCAACCACTCCCAGGACCAGTCCCGCCTTGCCGCGGGCTGAAACGTGGTGATCGCCCAGGATCAGCGCATCCAGCACCAGAAACCAAAGAGGTACGACGGCGACGATCAGCGCCGCCAGCCCGGAGGGAATATGAGTTTCGGCATACGAAAGTGTGAGATTGCCGCCTACCAGCAGCAGGATGCCGATCACGGCCATTTGTCCTAACTGGCGCGGTTTATAGCGGATTTTTCGTCCGCGCAAGCCGCAAAACGCCAGCATGAAGACTCCTGCGATAAAGAAACGGATGCCGCACATGAGGGCGGGCGGAATCTGCTCCACGGCGATATCGATAGCCAGGTAGGTCGAGCCCCAGAAGAAGTAGACCAAACCGAAGGCCAAGATCACGCTGAAGCGGAGCTGGCGTTGGCTATCGGTCATGATGGTCAGAAGTATGAGACGCGGTATGACCCATCCGGGATTCGATTTGTGTTCGGCGAGGAACCAAAAGGTCATCGCCGATTGGGGGTTACGCGGAAGGTCACAAAGGGATATAATCAAAACTGGAATGATTTCCGATGCGTCAACAGAAACCCAACTCGCACCTGCCGGTGTGCTGGCTGCACTCTTTAGTGTGCCCGCGACGTCATCTCGCAGTGCTGCCTTCCCGTTCACGTCCTAGTCTTTTCGGTAGCGATTAGTTTCCCATCCTCCTGTTGCGATTCTCGGTAGGCCTTGAAGTCTGCCTATTGCCGAGAACGGCCGTGGCCCACAGCCACTTACGTACGCCCAACGACCGAAATTTTGGAGGATCCAATGCCAACACAAACACTGATAGGTCCGAAGATCAAGACCGCTTTACCCGGTCCGAATGCCAAGCGTGTGGTCGAAGGCGACAGCAAGTACGTTTCGCCGTCCTATACGCGCTCCTATCCGCTGGTAGCGAAGCACGGCCGTGGGATCGTAATTACCGACGTGGATGGAAATGAGTTTTTCGACTTCTCTGCGGGCATTGCCGTGACTTCAACCGGCCATTGCCATCCCCACGTGGTGGCCGCAATTCAGAAGCAGGCAGCCGAATTGATACACATGTCAGGCACCGATTTCTACTATGAAAGTCTGGTGACCCTGGCGGAGCGGCTCTCGAAGATTGCACCGATGGCGGGACCACACCGGATTTACTACGGCAACTCGGGCGCGGAAGCAATTGAATGTGCACTGAAGCTCGCGCGCTATCACACCAAGCGGCAGAACATCATTGCGTTCTTCGGCGCGTTTCACGGCCGCACCATGGGTGCCTTGTCGCTGACCGCTTCCAAACCGCAACAGCGGCGGCGCTTTGCTCCGCTGGTGCCGGGAGTGACCCACATTCGTTATCCCGATATTTACCGCGGATGCGAAGGCGGCCCGCAGGACGCTGAGGCTTTCGCGCTGGGCTGCGCCCGCTTCATTGAAGACAAGTTGTTCAAGACGACCCTGGCGCCCGAGGAAGTAGCGGCCATTTTCGTCGAGCCCATACAGGGCGAAGGCGGATACGTGGTCGCTCCCACCGTGTTCATGCAGGAACTGCGGCGGATCTGCGACAAGCACGGCATTCTATTGGTGGCGGATGAAGTTCAGAGCGGCATTGGCCGCACTGGCAAGTGGTGGGCGATCGAGCACACCGGCGTGCAGCCCGATATCGTGTGCATGGCCAAAGGCGTCGCTTCCGGCATGCCCCTGGGCATCACTATGAGTAAGGCAGAGATCATGGACTGGGTCCCTGGTTCTCACGCTTCTACCTTTGGCGGAAATCCGGTCTGCATTGCGGCAGCCCTGGCTACGCTGGACGTGATCGAGCGCAAGGGCCTGCTTCGCAACGCCAGCGAGGTCGGCCATCACATGATGAAGCGCATGGCGGACTGGCCCGCCAAACACAAGATAGTGGGCGACGTTCGCGGGCGCGGGCTGATGATTGGGGTTGAAATCGTCAAAGACAAGAAGACGAAGGAATACGGCGCGGCGGAGCGCGACCGCATCGTCGAACTGGCTTTTGAACGAGGCATTCTTTTTCTGGGCTGTGGGCCGAGCACCATCCGCATTGCCCCGGCGCTCATCGTGAGCAAAGACGAAGCTGACATCGCAATGGACGCGCTAGAGGAGTCCATCTCGATAGTGGCCAAGAGCAACTGAGCCGCGACCTGGGGACGGGTAGTCCTCCCCCGTCCCCGTTTTTCTCGCGGGAAATACCACCGACACATGTTTCGTCCGAGCGCGCATGACTACCCGTTTCACAACTCGCGCCTTGCTGGCACTGGCAGCAGCTCTGGTGCTGTGGGCATCGGCATTCGCCGGCATCCGCGCTGGCCTGCGCTCTTATTCGCCGGGGCAGCTTGGTGTGCTGCGCTTTGTGGTGGCGTCGATTGTGCTGGCGGTTTACGCCAGCGTTGCCCATTTCCGCCGTCCTGAAGGACGCGATATTCCGGGTTTTCTTCTCAGCGGAATCATCGGTATCAGCTTTTACAATCTCGCCTTGAACTACGGGGAGACCCGTGTCACTGCCGGTGCGGCCAGCCTGTTGATCTCATCAGTGCCGATCTGGACGGCCTTGTTGGCCAGTTTTACGCTCCATGAACGGCTGACGCCTCGCCGCTGGATGGGAATCCTAGTTAGCTTTGCCGGAGTGGCGCTGATTGCTAGCGGAGAAGGCCAGGGCATTCATATTTCGCCGCAGGCGCTAATCATTCTGGCAGCGGCACTCACTTCCGCAATTTACATGGTGCAGCAGAAACATTACCTGGGACGTTATAGCGCGCTGGAGTTCACCGCGTACTCCATTTGGTCAGGGACGGTCTTCATGCTGCCGTTTGGCAAGGGATTGATTTCCGCGATGCGCACCGCGCCGCTGAGCGGAACGCTGCCGGTGATTTACTTGGGGATTTTTCCCGGAGCCTTAGCTTATGTGGCTTGGGCCTACGTGATGTCACACGGCCCTGCGGGACGGGTGAGTTCGTTGCTCTATCTGATTCCCGTGCTCGCGATCGCCATTGCGTGGTTTTGGCTGGGTGAAGTGCCGAGAGTTTTGTCGCTGGTGGGTGGGGCGATTGCGCTGCTGGGAGTGGGGCTGGTCAATGTTAGAGGAAAAAGAGTCGCCGAGGTGCTCGATCTAAGCCGGATGAACGCGGCCGTTGATCGACCCGGCCCGGAAGCTGCTTCGTAAGTTCCGTAAGCATTGTGACATCCGTCACAGCTATAGGATGCGTGGGCTGCTAGGGTTAACGTGAGCTTCCCGCACCGCTATGTCTTCCGGTCGATTCACTCACGCCGCCATCCGCGCTCTCGACTGGATCGCCGCTCATGTCTTGCCACCGGACAAATCTCCCGCCCACTTGCGCATCGGACGACGGGGAGAAGAAGATGTTTACTTCTTCCTGCGCCGCCGCGGATATGTAATGGTGGCACGAAATTTCCGCTCGCCGAATCGTCGCGGAGAAATCGATCTCATCGGCTGGGACAGAGATGTTTTGTGTTTTATCGAGGTCAAGACTCGTACTGCGCGCGACATGCAGCCCGCAGAAGCCGCCGTGGACCGCGAGAAGCAGCGGAACCTGATCTTGGTGGCCAGGGAGTACCTTCGTCATATGGCACCTTCGTGCCAATGGCGTTTTGATGTAGTGAGTGTGTATTATGAAGGGCAGTCCCGCCAGCCGCAGTTTGAGGTGTTTCAGAGTGCCTTCCCCGTGGCGTAAAATGTAGGTTTGGCTTCTGCCTTTATATTTGAAAGGATTCATACTTGCCTGAGCTTAGAAAAGACCCAATCGTAGGCCGGTGGGTCATTATTTCGACCGACCGCGCCAAGCGCCCCACCGACTTTGCCCGTGATGGAGTGAAACTGAAGGGCGGCTTCTGTCCCTTCTGCTACGGAAACGAAGGCAAGACGCCACCGGAGATTCAAGCTTATCGCCCCAACACCAATGGCGGACCTCCACCGCAACGTGATTCGCCAGGCTGGACGGTGCGCGTGGTGCCCAACAAGTTTCCGGCGCTCGGCATTGAAGGCAACCTGAACCGCCAGGCCGAGGGCATGTTCGATCGCATGAATGGAGTTGGTGCTCATGAGGTCATCGTTGAAACTCCCGACCACAATGCCACGCTGGCCACGCTGCCTTCCAAACGCATTGAAGACGTGCTCTGGACTTTCCGCGACCGTATTCTGGATCTCAAAAAAGACCGGCGCTTCAAGTACATTCTGATTTTCAAGAACCACGGAGAAGCCGCGGGAGCGTCGCTTGAGCATGCGCATTCGCAGTTGATCGCGCTGCCCATTCTTCCCATTTACGTGAGCGAAGAAATCGAGGGCGCCAAGCAGTATTACATCTACAAAGAGCGCTGTGTGTTTTGCGACATCATCCGGCAGGAAACCGAGACGGCCACACGGGTGGTGGCGGAGAATGAAGACTTCCTCACGCTGGCTCCATACGCGCCTCGCTTCCCGTTCGAAACCTGGATTCTGCCCAAGCAGCACGAATCGGCGTTCGAGAACTCTTCTTCCCACATGTTTGAGAACCTAGCAAAGGCGCTCAAGTCGCTCCTGATGAAGGCCGACCGGGTGTTAGACAATCCGCCCTACAATCTGGTGGTCCACACTCCGCCGGTGCAGGATCCGACCAATGATCATTATCATTGGCACATCGAATTCATGCCGAAATTGACCAAGACGGCGGGATTCGAATGGGGTACGGGCTTTTACATCAACCCGACTCCGCCCGAGGAAGCGGCGAAGTTCCTGCGGGAAGCCAGCATAGAGGACGCCGTTCCCGCGACGGTGGGATAGTAGAAGAACCGCTTAGCCCGGAGTGCGGTCCATGAAGCGAGTAGCGATGTAGTTCGGTTCATCATTTTATCGTTATGGTCGCTTTAGTCTGGATACCCGACTTCTGCGGGACGTCCACTGTAACTGAATATTCTCCCGGCTGCAGGTTGTCACTGTCAGCCGCAAGGAAGGTAAACTTAGCGCCCTTTACTTGGTAGTCAAGGGTCTTTCCCGCTGCTCCGGCCGGAGGTGCGAGATGAACCTCCGTTATTGAATCAACAGTTGTTCCCTGTAGAGTAATTTGCACATCATTCTTAAAGTTGCCGCGGCTGAAAGACTTAAGATCGTTATTGACGTCTGATATGTCGGTAACAGACGGCTCGGTAAAAACGTCGAGTGTTGTGGAAGTGGAAATCCCAGCCTTGGGAGCAGTATCAAGTACTACTGAGTATTTCCCATCGGTGAGTCCATCGGTCGAGTTAACAACAATTTCATTCTTATCCGGATCCAACGTTGTGGAGGGCGGGATAGGCTTGAGCGTGTACGGTGGAGTCGTTTTTGCGGCAGGGGCTGCGCCGGCGGCTTGGGGCGGTGCCAGATGCACTGCCGTGACGCCGTCTAGTCCGGTTCCCACGAGGTAGATAGTGGACGTTTTGTTCTTGGCCAAGTCACTGAGATTCAGCATGGGAGCGACGAGCGCAGTCACCGTGGGTTGGCCCTCGTTCACCTCCTGAACATGTGCTCCAGCCACCTCGACAATTAGACCCGTCTGAAATTTCATCAGACAATCCTGGTCAAACTTCTTGAAGCGGTTGGCAAAAATCCTGCTGGAGAGAAAAGCCACCAAAGGGACTGAAGAGTGCTTCGGAATCACCGTTTGGCTGGCCGAAAACCCTAAATCGCTGATGCGATTCAATTCCGCTTTGGTGAGGTCAGGGATCGCCGTTTGCAGTCCTGAGGAAGCGGGACCAGCGGTGAGGTTTGCGGCAGACGTCAGAGCGCTGTTGCCCACGAGGCCGGCAATTCCGGTCAACATCGTCGCCCCTGCCAAAGTGAGCCGGATGGCGATGGCCCTGGCGCTGAACTGTTCGGTCTTCTCCGCGAGCCCCCTCACCAGCTTGCGATCGATGCTGGCGACCACAGCCTGGGTGGTTCCGAGGCGCACGTTTTGCAGGATGTATTCGTAATTATCGCTGAGATTTTGGATGTTAATCTCCACGATAATATAGCGATCTGCCACACCCTTGCCAAACATCTGCTTGGCTTGGTCGTAGTCGAGCAGGGCCGGTGAACAATACAGGGTCTGGTTCCCGTTCACTGGCCCCCCACCGTTAGGGCAATCTGCATATTGACCGTTGTTGCTACTTCGGACCGTGAACTCCGAGCCGGTGTCGTAGAGTTTAGAGGCATCGGCCAGATAGATTCGGTACACACCCCTTGGAGCCGAGGGCAACACTGCAAATGTACCCTTGATCTCTGTATCGTTTAGCGATGTGGGGTCGAACCGCACGTAGGTAGTGGTGGCATGGTCAGGAGTGTTCCCGGGCAGATGCAGACAGATTGCAGGTGTATAGGATTTGAGACTCGCGCCGTCGATTGTTACGTCCACGAAGCTTCCCGGTGAACCGTAGGGCTGGCCTTTGTAATCAGCTTTGACTCCACTCAGCAGGCTGGCGCTGGGACTAGTGATGGAGCAATCGGGTGCCGCAAGCGCACCCTGTGCCAGAAACAGTAGAAGGTAACAGGTCGTGGCAATTCCAAAGATATGGTGGCCAGGAACGCGCATCGGATCCTCCTCGGATTCGAGCGCGCAGTCTATATGGGTGGAAGGGTATCTTCTCGGCTTATTCCGTTTTGTTACGAAATCCGAACAAAAAGTCGGGAACGGCCAAGCTCGCCGGTCCGTCCCGGCTCAACGCGGGATCAGCTCTGAGTGCGGTCCATGAACTCGTCGTGCCAGGCCATCTGGATGGCTTCCAGCTTGCCCTCATTGGACTTCTTGGGATCATCCTTGAAATCTGGAAGCTCAGTCACGTAGCGGTGCAAGTCGGTGAAGCGAACTGCAAGAGGATCGAGATCGGGATGGGTTTCCGAAAGCACAATTCCGATATTAACGGCGTCATCCCAGGTGAGATCATTCGGCATAAGAATCCTTCGGCTGTTTAGTGTTCTTCTGAAACGTAATTCCGGTTCCAGGCAGGTATCTCCACGACGACTTTGCCAGGTTTCCGAATCACCGCTTGGCAACCGAGGCGCGAGTTTAGTTGCAAATCGGCGGCCATGTCAAGCCGGTCGGCCTCGTCGTCCTCCATCTCCGAAAGATTCTCCGCGCCTTCCTTCACCCATACGTGGCAAGTCGTGCACGCGCAGTTGCCGCCGCAGGCGTGGTCCAGACGGACGCCATAATTCAGCGCAACGTCAAGCAGGGACAGTTCCTTGCCGTGATCTTTGTGGGGAAGCTTGTCGTGGTCGAATTCGACGGTTTTACCTTCGGGCAGGAATGTGACCTGGACAGCGTTCTCTCCAGCGACGGCGATTGTACCTGCTTCAGATTCTTCTGTGTGTGCCATGTTGGCTCCGTTCTCTGTGTGCTCCGTGTCCTCCGTGGTTGAGAAATGCAAACCACAGAGTGCACAGAGATCACAGAGGCTTTAACTACTTAAATTCTGCTTTCGCGACCGGGTGGGGCGCGGTTGGGCCCTCGCCCATGTCGGCTTCGTCCATCGTTTTGCCGGTTAAAGCGGTGCTCACTGCGCTGTCCATCATCAGTTCCGCCAGACGCATGGTGGCCTGGTTGAGAGTGTCGATGGCCTTGCGAATGGCAGCGTAGTCGTCTTCGCTTCTCACCTGAACGAGGGCATTCTCCAACTTCGCAATTTGCTTTTTCTCTGCGCTGGTGAGTTGGCTCCAGGCCGGACTCTGACGGCCCTTTTCAATCGCCGCAAGGATCGTCTCTGCTTCGTTGCGAGCCTCGATCACCTGGCGCTGGCGGAAGTCTTCCTCGGCGTAGTCGAAGGAATCGAGGATCATGCTCTCGACCTGATCGTCAGTCAACCCGTAGCTGGGCTGAACGTCAATCTCAGCTTCTTTGCCACTGCGTTGCTCGTGGGCGGAGACATGCAGAATGCCGTTGGCATCGATGAGGAATTTCACCTCGACGCGTGGCATGCCGGCAGTCATCGGAGGAATTCCTCTCAGATCGAAGCGGGCCAGCGAGCGGCAGTCTTTGGCTAGTTCACGCTCACCCTGCAGCACGTGAATGGCAACGTTGACCTGTCCGTCAACCTGCGTGGTGTAGTGCTGCGTGGCCGATGCAGGAATGGTCGAATTACGAAGAATGATTTTGTCGGTAACGCCGCCGGCGACTTCGATGCCGAGCGACAGCGGAGTTACGTCGAGAAGCAGCATGTTCTCGGTGGCTTCAGAGCCGCCAGCCAGAACATTAGCCTGTACCGCCGCCCCCAGAGCTACGACTTCATCGGGATTCAGGCCGGTGTGAGGGAGGCGCTTGAACATCTCTTCGACCAGAGTGCGGACTCCGGGAATGCGGGTTGAACCCCCGACGAGTACGACTTCGTCGATCTGTTCCGGCTTCAGACCCGCGTCCTTTAAGGCGTGCTTGCAGGGATCGGCAGTGCGATCGATGATCGGCTGAATTAGCTTTTCGAACTGCTGCCTGGTGATTTGACGCTGATAGCGCCTGCCCCCTGGCAACTCCACATCCAGAGTAGCCGTGACTTGGGAAGACAAGGCGATCTTGGTCTCGATCACAGCCTTGCGAATTCTGGCGACAGCTTCGCCGTTTCGAGATACATCCATGCCCATGTCGCCGCGAATGTCATCGAGCGCAATGTGAATCAGAACGTTGTCAATATCGTCGCCGCCGAGGTGCGTGTCGCCGTTGGTGGAGATGACCTCGAAAATGCCATCGTGCAGTTTGAGGATGGAGACGTCGAAAGTACCGCCGCCGAGATCGTAGACGGCAACGACGCCGTTTTGCTTCTTGTCCAAACCGTAGGCGAGGGACGCGGCTGTGGGTTCGTTAACCAGGCGCAGGACTTCGAGGCCAGCGATGCGGCCGGCATCTTTCGTAGCCTGGCGCTGGGCGTCGTTGAAGTACGCAGGGACCGTGACGACCGCCTTGGTGACTGGGACGTTGAAAAACCGTTCGGCATTCCGCTTGAGCTGGCGGAGAATGAATGCTGAAATCTCAGGGGGAGTGAACGTCTTCTGACCGAGCTTGATGCGAAGAACCTCCCCGGCTTGCAGATCGGCGGCAAGTTGAAAGGGGAACAACTTCAGTTCTTCTTGGATGTCTTCCAGGCCGCGACCCATCAGCCTCTTAATCGAGTAGACTGCGCGCTCGGGAGTTTCAATCAGATATTTTCGCGCGGAGTTGCCGACGACGATCTGATCGTGCTCGTCCAACGCAACCACGGACGGTACCAGGTTCAACCCATCGTCGCCGGGAATGACGACAGGGCTATCCCCTTGCATGAACGCCGCCAGCGAGTTGGTGGTGCCGAGATCGATTCCGACAATACGGTCAGATGACATAGTGGTTTAGCTGTAGAGACGTAGCAAGCTACGTCTCTACGCATCGAGAACTTCGTTCACATCCCGCACCAGATTACGGACGTAGTTGCGGCGGTTCAACAAGTCCACCATTTTGTCGCGGACTTTAGCGCGGGTGGCTGCGTCGCTCTCGGCTGCGTCATCCCACTCCTTCCAGTAACCTTTCAATTCGTGGAGCAGCGCCTCCTGCTTCGCCTCGAGCGACAATTTCTGCTTGCCGATCTCTTCCATCAGCGCGGGATCGTCTGCGCCCATCTTTTTCTGCATGCGCAGTTCTTCGAGCTGCATGTTCAGCTCGAACACGTCTTCCAGGAGATCGGGCGGCACAATCTGCTGCTTCATCTCGCCTGCGGAGCGGGCTTTTTCGGTGGCGACCTTCGACTGTTCTTCGAGTTCCACACCTTCGAGACGCAGGAGATACTGGGTACGCCCGATGGGATCTTTCAAAGTCCGGCAGGCGTCATTCAATTTCGAAGTCTGCTCCAGGCTCCATTGCTGCTCGCGAGCATCGGCGGTGCCGTAGAGATCAGGGTGCAGTTTGCGGCTCAGTTCGTAGAAGGTTCGTTCCAGGCCAGCCAGATCCAGGTTCAGCTTTCGGGGCAATCCGAAAAAAGCAAAGTGATCCGCCGGAGCGGGAGGCTGCACTTTGCCGCATGAGGTACAGAAGTGCGCGGCCCGCATCTCTCCACACGACCAGCAGGAAGAACTGAAATCGGCGTTAGCGAGAACCACCATCCCGGCATTGGATCGGTTATTCATATGCATAAGACACCTTCACTACGGCAGACCGTTCCCCAACAGGAAAATGGATGCCGTGGCGGAAAAATCCTGGCGGACAGGAGTGTCCGCCGCACACCGGTCATCCCGAGAACGAAGTGCCGCACCCGCAGGACTTCGTCGAATTCGGATTCGTGAACACGAAGCCCTGTTGCATCAGAGTCTCCTGGTAGTCCAGGGTCATGCCATGCAGGTAGATGAACGACTTCGGGTCGACAAACACTCTGACATCGTTGAACTGGAAGATGCGGTCGCGCTCCCGCGGCTGCGTGTCGAAGCGAATGTTGTAGCTCAATCCCGAGCATCCGCCACCCTGTACCCCCAAGCGGAGACCACCTTGCTCGGGCGAGATGCCTTCTTTGACAATCGCTGAGCGGATTTTGGCCAGGGCCTTGTCGGTCACAAGAACGCCCTTGGCAGGCGCGGTGGTGGTAGTGGTTGCGCTCATATCGTGTTCCGGACGCTCATCTGCCTACTGGGCCGCAACCGCGACCGGCTTGGCCACTTCCTGCTTCTTTTTCCAGTCGTGGATAGCGGCGCGAATAGCGTCTTCCGCCAGCACCGAACAGTGAATCTTGACCGGTGGCAGCGAGAGCTCCTTGACGATCTCGGTGTTTTTGATCGCCAGCGCCTCTTCCACGGTCTTGCCCTTCACCCATTCGGTAGCGAGTGAAGAAGAAGCAATGGCCGAGCCGCAGCCAAAGGTCTTGAACTTGGCGTCTTCGATGATGCTGGTTTGCGGGTTCACCTTGATCTGCAACTTCATGACATCGCCGCATTCCGGCGCGCCCACCAGGCCGGTTCCGACTTCGGAACTGCTCTTGTCCATGGAACCAACGTTCCGCGGATTGTTGTAGTGATCGATTACCTTGTCGCTGTATGACATGATTTAGTTTCTCCTTAAGAGATGTTGCGGACAATTATTCGGCTGCCCACTTCACTGACTTCAAATCAACGCCTTCTTTCGCCATCTCGTAGAGCGGCGAAAGTTCACGCAGGCGGGATACCGTTTCCACCACACGGTCGGCAACGTAGTCGATCTCGGCCTCGGTGTTGAAGCGGCCGATACCGAATCGGATAGAACTGTGTGCCAGATCGTCGCCCGTCCCCAATGCCTTCAATACATAAGATGGTTCCAGCGTCGCCGAGGTGCAGGCAGAACCGCTGGAGACCGCAATGTCATTGATTCCCATCAGCAACGACTCGCCTTCGACGTAAGCGAAGCTGATGTTGAGATTCCCCGGAAGGCGGTGATCCCAGGAGCCGTTAATGTAGACCTCGTCGAGCCGGCTCATAATGCGATCACGCAGCCGATTGCGCATTCCGGCGAGATGGCAGGCTTCCTTCGCCATTTCCTCGGAAGCAATCGCGCAAGCCTTTCCCAGTCCCACGATGCCCGCCACGTTCAGCGTGCCCGAACGCATACCGCGCTCGTGCCCTCCGCCGTCGATAATCGCGGAAATCTGCACGCGAGGGTTTTTACGGCGAACGTACAACGCACCAACTCCCTTGGGTCCATACATCTTGTGAGCGGAAATCGACATGACGTCGACGTTCAGCTTGTTCACGTCGATGGGGACCTTGCCCACTGCCTGGGTGGCATCGGTGTGGAATATTACACCGCGCTCATGGCAGAGCTTGCCGATTTCAGCCACTGGCTGCAAGACACCGATTTCATTGTTGGCGAACATGATGGTCACCAGGATGGTCTTTTCATCCATGGCGCGCTTCAGATCTTCAAGGTCGACCAGTCCGTCCTTCTGCACCGGCAAGTAGGTGACGCGGTATCCGTACTTTTCCAGCCGCTTGCAGGTGTCGAGCACAGCCTTGTGCTCGGTGACGGCGGTGATGATGTGGTTGCCTTTCTCCTTGTACATCTCAGCTACACCCTTGATAGCCAGGTTGTCGCTTTCAGTAGCGCCCGAAGTGAAGATGATTTCTTTGCTGGTGGCGCCGATCAGTTTTGCAATACGCTCGCGCGCAAGCTCCACACCTTCCTCGCCGGCCCACCCGAAAGAGTGATTACGGCTGGCGGCGTTGCCGAACTTCTCCATGAAGTAGGGCAGCATCTCTTCCAACACTCGCGGATCCATCGGGGTGGTGGCGTGGTTGTCCATATAGATAGGCAGCTTGACGCCGTTGGGCGCAGTCTGTTCCATCTGGGGGATGGTCTTTACATCCGTGCTCATAATTGCTCTCCTACTTTGAATGGCGCCCGCGAAAGCGCAGCGTCCATCTATCTGATGCTTACCAAGTCAAGCGGTTTCTTTGATTCCGGCTTCTCTTCTGCCGGAGCTTCTTCCTTCATGTGCGAAATTGCGATTCGCCGCAACACATCTTCCAGACTCTGGTTCACGCGGCGCAGTGGCTCGCGGATGGTGCAGCGATCCGTCTGATCGCACTCGCCGCGCACGGTGACGCAGGAAGTGATGAACAGCGGACCGTCGATCGCGCGGATCACTTCAAACGCGCTGATTCTCTCTGCATCCCGTGCCAGCGTGTACCCGCCGTTCATTCCGTGCTGCGAGTGTAGAAGTCCGGCCTTGACCAGCTTCTGCAGAATCTTCGCCAGCGCCTCAGGCGGTATGCCGTAGGCGTCGGCGACATCCTTGGCGCTGCACGCACCCTCGTCGGCGTGCTCAGCCAGGTGCTTCATCGCCATCAGGCCATAATCCGCCTTCTTGGTGAGCTTCAGCATGCGACCCCTAAGTACGACCTTTTCAGTCGGACATCTACATTCTAGGGATTGTCAGGCTGGATTGCAAGCCGAAGCAGGCAATGGTGAAAAGGGTCATTCAATGGTAACTATATGGGATTGAGTGGGTTAGCAGAGTGCGATCTTTTCAGTCGTATTCTCATGTCTCGGGCTGAGCAGCGGAGCTCTCGGTGAAGGCCACAAACAGGATGTCGGCGGGCGTTCAGGAACCAATGAACTGTTCAAATTGACTTGACAAGACAGTCGAAAAGCTTAAAAATACGGCCAATTCAAGGCATTTTGCCTCTAAGAGCCTACGCCGACCCAGACAGACCGGGTTTATGACACCAATCCCGCCGTCGCAGCCCACCGAAGAGAGAAGGAGCATGAGTCAATGCAAGCATCCGCGTGTGCGGATTGTTTCCCGCGATGAGGACTCGGAGTTTGTGGAATGCCTGGAATGCGCGGAAATCTTCGAGTCCAGCGAATTCAAGGACATGAGCATGGAAGAACCCAACCTGAGCGACGAGGTCTAATTTTCAACTTCAACGCTAGTGGTGTCGTCGACCGAGTGACGAGGGTAACTTTCCTCCGGTCTGGTATTTCGTGCATATTTACAGACTGGCGGTGTTCTATCTGGCCAACGTTCATCTCCGGGAAAACTCATGTCATTAGTGGCTTTGGTCGTAGACGATTCCATGCTCATCCGGCATACCGTTTGCCGCTTTCTTGAAGAGCGTGGTTTTGCTGTTGAATCGGCGACCAATGGGCAGGAAGCGCTGGAAGTTCTTAAGAGAGTCGCGCCTGACATTGTTGTCACCGACATGCAGATGCCGAAAATGGACGGCAGCGAACTGATTACTGCTCTCAAGACCCAAGCTTCTACGAAGGACATCCCGATCGTCATCGTAGCCGGCCGCCAGAGCGGGTTTGAGAACACAGAAAAACGCGCCGACTTCGCCATCTTCAAGGACATCGACATCGAAGCTCAGCTAGCCAAAGCTCTGGAGGCCCTGCTCGGGGCCAAAGCGGCCAAGGGAAAAACGGCCAGCTGTTAGCGTTATCGGCTTGAAGTTGCTGGAGTCCAGAATTACTTCAGCGCCAATCCTGCCTCCGCACAGAAATCCATGGGCGCGAAATCCTGGGCTACGAACCTCGGATAAGCTGCGGTTGCAATCATCGCGGCGTTGTCGGTCGATAGCGGGCGCGAAGGGAAATACACGCGCAGGCCTTCCATGGCGGCGTCCCGCTCGAAACCCTGACGTAGCTCCTGGTTAGCCGCGACTCCTCCAGTCACGAACAGGCTGGCGGCATTGCAAGCACGAGCCGCATCCAGAGTTTTTCCCACCAAATCTTCGACCACGGCATGCTGGAACGAGGCAACAAGATCGAGCGTTTGCCGGTCGCAGTGTGAAAGGTAGTCCGCCGCAGTGGGTTTCGGGATCGTGCGAGTGGCCGCGCGGCGGGCCTCGATCGAGCTCTTCAGGTCATGGGTGTCCGCGTAGCGCAGCACGGCGGTCTTGATGCCGCTGTAGGAAAAATCAAACTGAGGCTGATCCGAATCCCGGCGACTCCCGCGGTCGTTGCGGTCGCGATGCTTGAGCTGCGCTGGCGGAAAGCTGATAGCGTTCGGGTTCCCGTGAGCGGAAAGCTTCTCGATCATCGGGCCTCCGGGATATCCCAGAGCCAGTAGCTTGGCGACTTTGTCGAAGGCTTCACCAGCGGCGTCATCACGGGTGTGACCGACATTCTGATAGGACCAACCCTGCTTCCCTTGCGTTGCCAAGTAAAGATGGGTGTGCCCCCCGGAGACCACCAACGCCAGCACCGGGAAATTCAGTTTGTGGCTTCCCTTCTGTCGCTCTTCCAGCAAAACGGCGTGGATGTGGCCTTCCAGGTGATTTACCGCGATCAGGGGTTTGTCCAACGCGAATGCCAAAGCTTTCGCATAGCTGATACCGACCAGCAAAGCCCCGGCAAGTCCCGGCCCTTGAGTGACAGCCAGAGCATCAATCGAGCGCAAAGTTCGGCCCGCATCGGCGAGGGCCTTGCGAACCACTGGCACGATTGCACGCAGGTGCTCGCGGGATGCCAACTCCGGAACCACACCGCCATAGGGCTGATGGGCGGCGATCTGCGAAAACACCACGTTCGAGACAACTTGCTCGCCCGAGCGCACCACTGCCGCCGCGGTCTCGTCGCAAGAGCTCTCGATGCCGAGGATGTAAGCGTCGGGCATAAGCTTATATTAGTAGAGTTTGTGAGCTGCATGCTGAGAGCTTTCGCGATCTCGATCATTCGTACGCTACGTGACCAGGGCCGCCAGGCTTACCTGGTGGGCGGATGCGTGCGCGACATTCTGCTTGGCCGAGAGCCTGCCGATTACGATGTGACCACCGACGCCACGCCGAATGAAGTCATGCGCATCTTCCCCGATGCCTATGGCGTAGGCGCACAGTTCGGGGTTGTGCTGGTGCCGGTACCGCCAGAACTGCAGATCGCCCGCACCGCTGGGGACAACGGGTCAGGGTATGAGGCGACTACCATCGAGGTCGCGACATTTCGTAGCGACATTGGATACTCCGACGGCCGGCATCCCGACCAAGTCCGCTTCAGCAAAGATCCTCGTGAAGACGTAAATCGCCGCGACTTCACCATCAATGGCATGATGCTCGATCCGCTCAGCAACGAAGTGCTTGACCTCGTCGGGGGCCGAAAAGACCTGAAAGCCAGGATCATTCGCTGTATTGGGGATCCCGACCGTCGTTTCGGGGAAGATAAGCTGCGCATGTTGAGGGCGGTGCGGTTTGCCTCACGCTTCGGTTTCGAGATCGAGCCAGCAACTCTCGCGGCCATCCGGGAGCTCGCGCCGCAGCTTAAGCAGGTATCGAGAGAACGCGTACGCGACGAATTGACCAAGATGCTGATCGAAGGACACGCGCGCTCGGCGTTCCTGCTGCTCGACGAAACCGGGCTGCTGCACGAGGTGTTGCCGGAAATCGAGGCGATGAAGGGAGTCGCGCAGCCGCCGCAATTTCATCCCGAAGGCGATGTTTTCGTGCACACCCTGCTTCTGCTGGAGGAACTGCCTCATCCCTGTTCAACCGCACTAGCTTGGGGCGCCCTGCTGCACGACGTGGGCAAGCCGCCAACGTTCCGGGTGGCGCCGGACCGCATCCGCTTCGACGGACACGTGGATGTGGGAGTCAGAATGGCGGAAGAAATCTGCCGCCGTCTGCGTTTTTCGAGCGATGACACTGAACAGATTCTCGCCTTGGTGGACAACCACATGCGCTTTGGCCATGCCATGCGCATGAGCGAGTCTACTTTTAAGAAGTTCGTGCGCATGCCACACTTCGACCAGCACTTGGAATTGCATCGGCTGGATTGCCAAGCCAGTTACGGCGATTTAACCACCTATGACTTTACCCGGAACAAAATGGCAGCGATGACGCCGGAAGCGATGCGCCCGGCGCCGCTGGTCACAGGCGATGACCTGATCGCGGTGGGACATGAGCCCGGACCGCGCTTCAAGGAGATTCTTTCCGCGGTCGAGGATGGTCAACTTGAAGGCCGCTTGCGCGATCGCAAGGAGGCATTGCAATTCGTGGCACGGGAGTTTCCTGTCCCGAAATAGGAAGAATCAGTTCCGAATTGGGAAAAAGGTCGGGAAACGACGGAAATTCCCACCGCCGCGAGAATGCTTGTCAAGCCCCCTTTATGGTCAAAGTTCCGGCATCTTGCTGAATCAACGGACAATATAATTTTGCCGAGCGTGTCTCACTTGCCGTCGGAAACTGCTATTCTGGAAATAAGAAGGTCAGAAAAACCAGCCGGTAGATTCCCTTAACGCTTTCGATGGAACAAGCAGGTTTAGGAATTGAGAAGATCGTTGCGGCGAGCCTGCGGCGCGCGCCCGCTGGACACGGCCCGCTGCTGGCGTGGCCCATCGCCTGCGGCCAGACGGTAGCTTCCCGTACGTCGGCCCTGGACTTCGATGACGGCATTCTGCGAGTGGAAGTGCCGGACGCGGGCTGGCGCGCGGAACTGCGGTCCCTGGCGGCGCAATATTTGGCGGTCATCAATCGTTACACCGGAAGCAGCGTTCGGCGGATCGAGTTTGTGGTCTCCGAGATCCACAAATGAAAATCAGCGACAAAGATGTTGCCTACGTTGCCGACCTCGCGCATCTGGAGCTGACTCAAGAGGAGCGCATCCGTTTTTTACGCGACCTCAATTCAATTCTTGAATATGTCGATCGCCTGAATGAGCTGGACACCTTGCATGTGCAACCCATGACCCAGATGGGCGGCCTGCTCGGCGCCATTCCCGATTCCAGCCGGGAGGACATTCTTGAAGGCTTGCGGAAGTCGTTGCCGCACGACATTGCGCTCGCCAACGCACCAGATTCTGACGGAACGTTCTTTCGTGTGCCGAAAGTGATCGAAAGATAGTTCGTATCTTCGATGGATCTGCAATCACTCACTATCGACGCTGCTCGTGCCGCGATTCAGGAACGGCGCACGACCGCGTTCGCATTGGCTGAAGATTTCTATCTCCGAATCGAAAAGCAGGATCCGGAGATCGGCGCGTACTTGACGCTGTCGAAGGAGCGCGCCTTGACCAAGGCCGCGGAAATCGATGCACTAGCCGCCAAGGGCGAAAGGCTCCCGCCGCTCGGCGGCGTTCCGGTTGCCATCAAGGACGTGATGGCAACCCGTGATGTGCGTACTACCGCAGGGTCGAAGATCCTTGGCAGCTACGTCCCGCCCTATGACTGCACGGCGGTCGCGCGCATGGAGTCGGCGGGAGCTGTGGTTTTGGGCAAACTGAATTGTGATGAGTTCGCGATGGGCTCGTCGAACGAGAATTCGGCATGGCGTCCGGTACGGAACCCGCGCGACCTGAGCCGGGTTCCAGGCGGTTCTTCCGGAGGATCGGCGGCGGCGGTGGCTGCCAATATGGCTGTGGCAACGCTCGGGTCCGACACTGGAGGATCGATCCGGCAGCCGGCGTCGTTCTGCGGAGTAGTTGGCCTGATGCCGACTTACGGCCGCGTTTCGCGTTACGGATTGATCGCGTTCGCTTCGTCGCTCGACCGCATTGGGCCGCTGGCGAAAACGGTGACGGATGCGGCCCTCGTGCTCCGTACTATCGCCGGGCGCGACCCGATGGATTCAACTTCCGCCGATGTACCGGTTCCCGATTACGTCGCCGAACTGGCGAAACCGGTGGAGGGTTTGAACCTGGGAGTGCCGAAAGAATATTTCGGGGAAGGGCTGGACGGCGAGGTTCGAGAGTCGGTGGAAGCTGCGATTCAGAAGCTGGCGAAGGCGGGTTGCGAGATCGTCCCAATTTCGTTGCAACATACCAAATACGCGATTCCAACTTATTACATTGTCGCGACCGCGGAAGCCTCTTCGAACCTGGCGCGTTTTGACGGAGTTCGCTATGGCTACCGAGCCAATGCCGCTCACAGTCTTTCTGAGATGTACCGGCGCAGTCGTGACCAGGGATTTGGGCCCGAGGTGAAACGACGAATTATGTTGGGGACATACGCGCTGAGTGCCGGATACTACGACGCCTACTACCTCAAGGCCCAGAAGGTGCGCACGCTGCTGGCACAGGATTTTGCGGAGGCTTTCGAAAGAGTGGACGCGATCGTGACCCCAACCAGTCCCACGGCCGCGTTTAAATTGGGCGAAAAAGTCGATGATCCATTGGCCATGTATCTGGCGGACATCTTCACTGTGACCGCGAACCTGGCGGGCATTCCTGGGATCTCAGTTCCATGCGGAGAGACTAAAGAGAAGCTGCCCATCGGGCTGCAGATTTTGGGGAAGCACTTTGATGAAGCTACGATTCTGCGAGTGGGGCGCGCAGTCGAGCAAAATTGACTGCCACTAGATGGGCTGATAATACTGCTCTCCGGAGCAACTCCGGCACAGGACTTTGCCTTCACGACGCACTTCGCGGCGGAAGTTGATACCTTCCCCGCAAACATCGCACACAACTCGATCACCTTTGTAACCGGGAAACTCTTCCGGCGGTAGCTCGACCTTCACCCACTGGGTGGTGAACAGGTCGTCGTCGGAGATTTCGCGATAAGCCAGCATCTGCTGGCTATTTTTATCTTCAATTTCGGGATGCATCCGGCGTGCCAGGGCCTTGGATGATTCCTTGGCCGCGATACGAACCGCCTTACCGGCGTTGATGTCGACAAACGTAGCTGCGACTTTGCCCCAGTCGCGGAACTTCAACGCGCGCTTGCCCAGACGGCAGCCGGTAACGACGGCGACGGCATCGGTGGCGCAACGGTCGATTTCCACAAAAGTAACAAGACGCTTGCGGTCCCTGCCGCGGGGATCTTCGATGCCGAGCTTTGTCAGGCCGAGCATGGCCAGGCGCACGCCGAGAACTTGACCGGCGCACAAGTGTCCGTGTGCCTGTTCGGCGTCGCGGAGGTATTCGTCGAGAGATTTCATTCGTAAACCGTTGTCAATCAACCTCAACCCAACAACCAAATGAAGGAGAAAACGTATGAAGTGTAATTCTAGACCGAAAACTGTGCTGGTAGCACTGCTCGCAATTTCACTATTGGCCACTGGCTGCACCGCGCAGTGGATCAGCGTGGCGTTGGCCGATTTGCCGGTGTTGTTGCAAATGGCGCTCAACATCGGATCGCTGGTCACAACGCTACAATCCGGGCAGCAATTGAGCGCGTCTGAGGCCCAAGCCATCCAGAACATCTCGGCTGAAGCCAGCAAAGACCTCAATCTGCTGCAAACGCTGTACAACCAGTATCAGTCCAATCCGACCGCCAGTGCGCTACAGAAAATCCATAGCACGGTTGCGGACATCAGTCAGAACCTGCCCGCGTTGTTGCAAACAGCCCACATTGGAGATCCGGTGCTGGCTGCCCGAATGGCTTCGGCGGTGAACCTGATACTGGCTACGGTGACCAGCTTTGCGGCATTGATTCCGCAGGCATCGGGGATGCCGACTGGCCGGATAGCCGCGGTAGCACCAACCGGAAAAAAGAAGACAACGATTCCTCAGGCTCAGGACCTCAAGAAACAGTGGAATCAGACGGTGTGCGGAACCACGGGGAAGGCCAGCCTGGATTCCGCGTTTTCAGTTTGTCCCTTGAAGTAACGCAGAGTAGTTTGCTTTCACAGTCTCTGTCCGCCTGGGCAACTGGGTGGACAGAGGCGTTTTCACTTTCGTTTCCAGCGCACTCCATCTTTTGCGATTTCGACCACTATGCCCGCGGCGGTGAGTTCGGCGCGGATGGCATCAGAGGCTTTGAAGTCCCGGCTGCGGCGGGCGGCCTCGATGCCCGCGACCTTTTTTTGGACGTCAGCATCGGTGAGCTTCTGACTAATCGCTTCCAGCAGATCTTTGCTGATCTCGTCCCCGCGACCTTCTGCCTTCGCCCATTCCACAATGCACTTTATCTTGGGCGCGTCGTCGTCTTTAAGCACAGCGAACAACTCATCGAATTGATCGAGCACTGCGAGCAGTGCAGGTGCATCATTCTTGCCGAGCTGGCCGGCATCTATGGCAACGTTAGCTTTGCGAACCATGTCGAAGATTGCTGCCTGAGCTTGGGCGGTGTTGAGATCATCGTCCATGCCCGCTCGCAGCCGTTGCGAGGTTTCCTGCGCCAGATCGATTCCAGCTTGGCTGCCGTCGGCCGGGAATCGCCCGTTGAGCAGGCGCTGTTGAAAGTTGCGTAGCCGCTCGACCGAAACGGCCGCTTGCTTCAATCCGTCCAGGGTGAAGTTCAACTGATGGCAATAGGGAACCGACGCCAGCAGGAATCGTATCGACGACGGCTTGTGTCCTTTGAGCACGAGATCGCGCAAAGTGAAGAAGTTCCCCAGGCTTTTCGACATCTTCTCGCCTTCGACCAGGAGAAAGCGCGAATGAAACCAGAAGTGGGCAAAGGGCTTTCCGGTGAGCGCTTCGGACTGTGCGATTTCGTTTTCGTGGTGGGGAAAGATCAAGTCTTCGCCACCGGCGTGCAGATCAAAGCTATCGCCCAGCTCCGCCATCGACATGACCGAGCACTCAATATGCCAGCCTGGGCGGCCCGGGCCGATGGATGTCTCCCACGACGCTTCGCCCGGCTTCGGCGCTTTCCAGAGTGCGAAGTCGCGTGCACTGTCCTTCTCATACTCGTCCACGTCGACGCGGGCGCCATCCTCCATGCCCGCGAAATCTTTCTTGGAAAGTTTGCCGTATCCGGGAAACTTTGCGATGCGGAAATAGTAAGATCCATCTTCGGCGCGGTAAGCATATCCAGCCTGCTCCAGTTTGGCAATGAATTGTGCCATCTCTTCAATGTGCTCAGTGGCTCGCACCAGAATCGGCTGTTCGATGTTGAGAGTGGCTGAATCCTCGAGGAAGGCCTTTTCAAACTTAGCCGTGTATTGTTTGACGCTCACACCCGCACTCGCCGAGTTGCGGATGATCTTGTCATCGACATCAGTGATGTTCATCACGTGCCGGAGCTCGAATCCGCTTTGGCGGAGGTATCGCCGCAGGATGTCGACAGCAACAAAGGTCCGGAAATTGCCGATGTGACCGTAGTCGTAAACCGTGGGTCCGCAGGCATACATGCGGACTTCGTTGTCGGCAAGCGTCCGGAACTCCTCAACCTTGCCGGACATAGTGTTGTAGAGGCGGAGTGGCATGCGGAAGAGAACCTTCATTCTAGGGAAAGGAAAGAAAAACGGTCAAATGCCGCGCGGTTCCGCGGCCACTGTTGCACCAGGGAGATTGTTGGCACGCAAACGCTTCCCAACCAAATAGACGTAATGGATCGCCGAAATGATGGTGAAAGTGAAGGTCGCGCGCAGGAAGGTGAGACGGGCAATGGCGATCCAGCGCTCCGGTCGTATTTGCAGCAGCAGTACGAAGAAGACGGCAGCGACCTGGGCGAAGGTGTTGGCCTTGCCAAAGACACTGGGGCGGAAGTCGCGCAACCCGGCGATTGCGAACAACACGGTGCTGGCGGCCAGAATGGAGAGGTCGCGGCTGAAAACCACGACCGTAAACTTCCAGGGAATCTTGTGCAGGATGGAGAGCACCAGGAAAACCGTGCTCAGCAGCATCTTGTCGGCTATGGGGTCGAGATATTGGCCTAGCACCGTCTGCTGTTTGAGAGCACGAGCTAGCAGACCGTCCAGCCCATCACTCATTCCCGCCAGCACAAACAGGATCAAGGCGACGCCGTAATGGCCATCCACCAACCTGATGACAATGAAGGGAAGGAACGACATGCGCAGCAGGGTAAGCTGGTTGGGGAAGGTCAGCAGTTGAGAAAGCTTCACCGCGCCGCCTCGCGTGCCCGGACATGGTCGAAGTTCAGCACCTAGCGATTGTCTCCGGGAAGCCGACGGCATTGCAACCTTTGGATGCACCGAATCGCCGGCAGGAGTTTGCCCAGGCCGAGGGCGCTCAGTACAATAAGGTCTGCGAATTTCGACTTGTAGGCCCGTAGCTCAGTCTGGTTAGAGCGCTTCCTTGACACGGAAGAGGTCGATGGTTCGAGTCCATTCGGGCCTACCAATTTGTTTTCTTCTTGGGTTCCTCCCGTCGTGGTTCCGCTCTTCACCCTTGCAAAAACGCGACAGACGGAGCAACCTCGTGGGTAAGCGAATGGGGGCACCAAGATGAATTGGAAAAGCAAGCTGATACTCGGGATACTGACAGCAGTGGCGATGTATTTGCTTACGTTCCTGCTGCCCAGGGGAGGTACGTTGCGAGACACGGCTCTAGTGCAGTTTCCCTTGACCGTGGGAGTCTGGGCGATCTACGTTCTGCTTTTCGTGAAGCTGAAGTAGCGTGTCCCGCGCATCCTCCAAGCCGAACTCACCTCCAACCACACCGGTCGAAGACTGCCTCTTTCGTTGTTCCGCCCAAAACGATACCCCGATTCACACGAACAGCTTCTTGTTCACCTCGATGCATTTCTCCTTGCAATAGCTCAGATAGTGGTCAATGAACCAGAAGCAGTCCAGCGTGTCGAGGAGGTTGTCGTCGTCGTTGAAGAACTCAATGGCGCTGTTGAGAAGGAAGAAAGTCTTCATGCTGTCGGGATTGTCGGAGACCAAGGTGTGAGTCGAACCCGGACTCTCCTGGTCTTGGCGCGGGACAATATCACAGTTCTCCTGCCCAAGCCAGAGGAGCTTGCACAAAAACAATAGATCGTGGCGTTTGGAATGGACATCAGACTGATTTCACACGTAACAACCATGAAAATTCCGTTCAAAGCTTTGCTGGTGTTCCTGCTGGTACTGCCGTCGTTCGCGCAGGTATTGAAGCCCACGCCTGCGCTCTCGCCTGACAACCGGCTCAAAGCCGACATTCTGCTGGTGGTGGCGCATCCCGATGATGAGACCGGAGTGTCGGCGTACCTGGCCAAGTTGCTCGATCAACACAAGCGGGTCGAGGTCGTTTACCTGACTCACGGAGAGGCCGGACATAACAATATGGGCCCGGAACGGGGTCCTTCGCTGGGAGCCGTCCGGGAGACTGAAGTGCGGCACGCCCTGGCTACGCTGGGAATCGACAATGTGTGGTTTCTCGACGGCCACGATACCCCCAGCCAGAACGTGCTGCAGTCGCTCGGTCAATGGCGTCATGGCCTGGCGCTGGAGGAAGTTGTCCGTATGGTGCGTCTCACTCGGCCGGAGGTCATCATTACGTGGCTGCCCGGCTTTTTCATCGGCGAGAATCATGGCGACCACCAGGCGTCCGGCGTTTTGGCGACAGAGGCCTTCGACATTGCCGGTGACCCGGCGATTTTTCCCTCTCAGCTTGCCGCCGCGGTCAAGATAAACGAACTCCTGCTGGAGGGCTTGCAGCCCTGGCAGCCAAAGAAGATTTACTACTTTTCTGATGCCCAGGACGGTCCATTCAAAGACAGCGGCCCGACTTATGCCACGACCGAGATTTCTCCCACCCACAATTTGCCTTACTGGCAACTGGCTATGAATGCATTTTCCTTTCATTTGACTCAGTATCGAAGCTACATCGAAGGCCTCAGCAAGAAGACGCCAGCGGAACAAAAGAGCGATTGGGGCGATCCGGTGGAACTGATCTTCGGCAAATCTCTGGTGGGAGGAAGTCGAACGGGAGATGTGTTCGAAGGAATTACGGCTGTGCCAATTCGGCTTGATCGTGCGACACCTTCGGGAGAAGAGCCAGCTGATGTGGCGCTCCAACTCGCAGGCCCCTGGGGCTTCTACGATGTATTCCGGCGCGAACACGGCCTGATGCAGTTGCCGAAGGCGGCCGTTCCTGAGATTGCCATTACCCAGGGACAGATTCTTCAGATTCCTTTGATATTGCGCAATAACAGCGCTACTCCTCAGACCATCACTCTCGCCGTGACTGCTCCGCAGACCTGGACAGTCCTGGACTTCACGTCCAACTTTCCGTTGGCCCCTGGGCAATCGTCTCCAGTGTTGGTGCAAGTGGTCATACCGGCCGGCGAGACGAGCACGGGCCAGGTCAAATGTCGCGCGGAAAACAACCATCAAACGATTGGTGAAGTGGAACTGCGCGCAAAACTAAGATCGGGAGGTTTGCCGCAGTAACGCCTGATATAGAACTAGCTGGACGCCGTTGCGCTGAAGGCCTTTTGCGCGTTTCCAGGTGAGGCGGTCTGATTCTTGTGGGCATACATGTGGCGATCGGCGCTATCCAGGACTTCGTCAAGCGTCTTGCCGTCAATCCATTCCGCCACGCCAATACTCATGCTCAACTCGAAGCGCTCCAGGTGTCCGGCTTTGTTCCAGTCCGCCACGTAAGCCTCGGTTCTCTCGACCACGTTGTGGGCCCCAGCGGGTGAGGTGTCGGCAAGAATCAAGAGGAACTCATCCCCCCCATAGCGAACTACGGCGTCGGAGCCGCGAACTGAACTCTTCAGCAGACCAGCGATCTCAGCCAACACGAAATCACCGGTGAGATGACCGAAGCGGGTGTTGACTTCCTTGAAGTGGTTTACATCAATCAGCATGAAGGTAAGCGGCTTCTCCGAACGCTTGGCTTGGCTGATGAACCGTCCCGCCATCTCTTCCAAAGATCGGCGGTTGTAGACCTCGGTGAGTGGATCGGTGAACGACTGCAACCTGACCAATTCGTTTTGAATGGTGCTGGAAATCAGGCTTTGGCGCGCGCGGCGAAGGTCCAGCCGTCGCGTGACCAGGTAGGTATTCAGAAGGGCCAGAAGAACGAACAGGCCGATCACCAACTGGCGCGAGACCGTAATTTCAAAGTGCACTTCGTCGGTCTTCATGAAGGCAGCCGGGATGATGACAGAGAGCAGTCCAACCGCGGCGAGCAGACCGGTTACCGAGGCAATGATCCACAGCTCCCAATCTCTTTTTTCGATGTTCGAGAGCTGCTGCGTCAGGGCCGGAAGAGAGCGGTCTTGCCCGCTCTCAATGTGCCTGTGCATCATTGCCAGAGTTTAGGGCTGAATCGGCAAACGCGCAGCAGTACCGAGGTAACTTAACTGCTCGATTCCTAAGCGGAACGATGGTCGGGCCGCCACAGGACTCAGGCGGCATGCTTCTCTGACCAGAGCCTCCAATGGTCAACGACTGAGCGTATGCTCCGCCGAGGCTATGTCCGAGCCGCTTGAAACGATCTCTGCGGGGCCTAACATCTTGGTTTGCTTGAAGATGCGGGAGGCGGCTTGACGACCTAGCTTTTCCGGTGCGTTGCTGGGACAGAGGAGTAATCTGGGGTCGGAAGGACGATTCATGCGGGAACAGCAACAGGCTGGCAAAGCGCGGATGATCGGTTATGCAGTCGGCCTGGCCCTGGTCGTCGCCGTCGCGCTGTGGAAATTCGTCGTCCGATGAGGGCGCGACGATGAGGGCGCAATTAAGGTTCGTTACGCTCCTCGAATCAGAATGAGAAGGTCTCGCGGGTTTCACCGCCCCAGTACATTCTTCACCCAACCGCGGTTAATTTTGAATCGTACGTTTTCATGAAATTCACAATCGATTGCACAACAGTGTCATCGCCGATCGAAGTATTGATCATGGTGTGATAAAGCGGCAGGTTCGGCCACTCGACCCCAAAGTATTTCGCAATGAAATCGACCCGCTCGCGATCAACCGTATCCACCAGTTGCTCGGCTTCGTTTTCACTCTTGCCGCGAGCCAGTAGCCGCCGCATCTTTTCCTCTCGCGGAGCGTATAGAAATACCCGCAACGTGTCTTCGCGGTCTCGAAGAAAATGCTGCGATCCTCTTCCGACGATGACGCAATTTCCCGTCTCCGCCGCGTGCAGAACGACGCGCTCTGTGAACTTAATAATGCATTCGCTATCCACCAGGTTCAGCTTGTGCGCGTTGATGCTTCCCTCGTAACTCCCGCGCAAAAACGATTTGAAGAGCCGGTAGTAGAGCGGATCGTTTCGCTCCTCTCGACACTCAACCTCGGCCTTGGGGCAATTTGCCAGGCGGGCGATCTCCTCCGTCAGCAACTGGTCCCACAGCTTCCATCCCAGATGTTGCGTAAGCTGTTGGGCGATTTCGCCCCCGCCGCATCCGTACTCCCGCTCAATGGTGATGATTCTAATCATTCTGAGTCCCCGCAACCGCTGCTAGCCCTTGGTCATTCGATCCAGACATCATTCTAATTCTACTTCGCTCAACCCGCGGCCAGCTCAGCGCCGCCGCCGGGATCGTTCTTCTTCAAAATAAAAGACAGAAAGAACATGATGGCCGCGCCAACACAAAGCACCATGAAAGTATCAATGTAGGCCAGGGTACCCGCTTGATTTTGAATGGTCTGATAAATCCTCGCATAGGCGCCCATCTGTGCGTCGGGAGGGCTCATCCCTGCGTGACCCAAGCGCTGGGCGAGGCCGTTCACCGAGTTTTGGAAATTTGGATTCCCATCCCGAGTGAACTCAATCAGCCGTGCCTGATGGAACTGTGAGCGCCGTGCGATCAGCGTGGTGACCATTGAAGTCCCGACACTGCTGCCCATGTTGCGCATGAAATTGATGATTCCGGCGACCGCATTGTTCTTCTCCGGCGCAATTCCGACGTAAGCCGCCAGCGTAATTGGGACGAACAGGAACCCCAACCCAATCACCTGGGCAATGCGCAACCAAGTGGCGGCGCTGAAGCTGATCTGCAAATCAATCCGCTGGGTCGAATAGTACATGGCGATCGACAAAGACAACCAGCCGAAGGCAATCAGTCGCCGCGCCTGGATCTTGGTCGTCAATTGGCCCATGATCGGCATCTCGATCAGCAAAACCAGCCCCCCCGCCGATAACGCCAGCCCAGCCAGTTGGGACGTATACCCTAATAGAGTCTGGAGGAATTGCGGCATCAGAACCAGGCTGCTGAACAGCATGATTCCCAGCATAAACATCATCAGGCTCGCGCCCGCAAAGTTAAAGTTCTTGAACATGCGAACGTCGATGATCGGCGCCTTTTGAAACCACTCCCAGATGACCAGCGAGATCAGGCAGACAGCCGCGACGACGACCAAGGTCGTGATGAAGTGCGAACCGAACCAATCATCCTCCTGGCCCCTATCGAGCAGCACCTGCAACGCCCCGATGCCCAGCGTCAGCAGTGCGATGCCGATGTAATCCAGCTTGACCCCAGCCGCCTTGAGCCGCGCTAAATAGGGAGGATCTTCTACAAAGCGCCGCACCAGAAGCCAAGTGAGCAGGCCGACCGGAAGATTGATGAAAAAAATCCACCGCCAGGAGTAGTTGAAGGTGATCCATCCGCCCAGCGTTGGCCCGATCGTGGGCGCCATGATGGCGGTAATGCCGTAGAGCGCAAACGCCAGTCCACGCTGTTGCGGAGGGAAAGTATCGGCCAGAATGGCCTGGGCCATCGGCTGTAACCCGCCGCCGCCCGCGCCCTGCAGCACCCGGAAGAAAAGCAGAAGACCAAGACTCGGCGCAACCGCGCAGAGCAATGAACTCACTGTAAAGACGCCCAGGCAGGCCATGAAAAAGCGCTTACGTCCGATCGCGCCGGCGAGCCAGCCACTTATCGGCAGGACAATCGCGTTCGACACCAGATACGAGGTCAGAACCCAGGTACTCTGATCATTGCTCGCCCCCAAATTCCCCGCAATGTAGGGCAGCGCCACGTTAGCGATGCTGGTGTCGAGCACCTCCATGAACGCTGCCATGGCGACGACCACCGCAATTAGCCACGGGTTGTACTTGGGACGCCAGACGTCCTGATCCATCGGGATTGAAGCAGCGGAACTCATCGCAGGTATACATCCGGCACCACATTCATGCCCGGCCGCAGTTGGTGGTCGCGGTTCTCGCCCGGCTCGAGAACGATTTTTACCGGAATCCTCTGGACGATTTTGACGTAGTTGCCGGTGGCGTTTTCCGGCGGAAGCAAGCTGAACAGGGGGCCTGTGGCTCCAGCAATGCTGTCCACGTGGCCTTTGAAAGTTCGGCCGTTTGAATCCACACTAATATCTGCTTTCTGTCCTACCCGCATGTGCTTGAGCTGCGTCTCTTTGAAATTCGCGGTGATCCAAATTTCCTCGAGTGGTACTACCGTGAGCAACTGCTGTCCCGGTTGAACATTCAATCCGACCACGACAGTTTTGGTAACTTCGCCCGTCACCGGGGCCACAATTTTCGTATAGGCAAGGTTGAGTTGAGCCTGCTCGAGCGCAGCCCGCTTTTGTTGCATGTCAGCGACTGCCGCGCGGGCGCGCGCCTGGCTTGACGACACCTGCTGCGGTGCCGTTTCCGCGGATCGCTGGTTCGCTTCGGATTGCGCCAGCCGGTCCCGGGATTGCTTCACTGCCTGTTGGGCAGCAGCCTCATTCGCGTGTCCGGCGGCCACTGATGCCGTACTGGCTTTGGCTGCGGCCAATGCCTGGTCATAGATTTGATCCGAGACTTCGCGCTTATCCACCAGCGCCTTGTAGCGGACGAGGTCGTCTTGCGCCTTCACATCGTTTGCCTCCGCTTGTTCCAGCTGCGCATGAGCAGCGACGAGCTGCGCTTCCGCAGCGCTGATTCCGGCACTGGCGTTTTGCACGTCCGAGGCGCTGAAACTCAATTGGCTCGACGTGCTCACCGAGGTAATCGGAACCGTGATATTCAAGGACTCCGCCGTAGCTTCGGCGCTGGCGAGGTTTGCTTGCGCTTGTTCGACGGCAACCTCATAGTCTTTCGGATCGATCTCGACCAGCACGTCGCCTTTCTGTACCCACTGGTTGTCTCCCACGTTGACCCTGATCACGTACCCTGAAATGCGTGCGCTGACCGGAGAGAGGTGAACATCCACCTGGGCATCGTCGGTAGATTCATAGCTGCCCAGATACCGCCACAAGAACACCCCGCCCACTATTAGCACCAAGGCGGCGATCACCAGCGATGTGTTTCTACGGCTCTTGGACCGTGTGTACCCGCGCGACGCTCGCGGCGCGCTCGCCGCGTTCTGTGTAGTTGGTGCGTCCTTGCTTGCCCCTTGCGCAATCGACGGGTTCTCTTCAGCCATGATCATTTTCCTTTGAAATATTCTTTGATCCCAGCTTCTGCCGCGCCCAGACTACGAGCCAGGGAGATTTTGGCGTAATTGTAGTTGTAGAGGCTTGAGATGTACTGCTCATGCGCGCTGGCGACGGTTTGCTGAGATTGCACCACTTCCACTGTATCGGTAACCCCAGCGCTGAAGCGATCGCGCGACTGGGTCAGCGCGGTTTCAGCCAGTTCGATGTTGCTGCGTGCAACTTCGACCAGTTCGGCCGACGACTGCAGGTTCAACAGCGCGGTGCGAACGTCGGAGTCGATCTGCCCGCGCAGGTTGGCCAGTCGCTCCCGGCTCTCCACCAGTTTCGCATCGGCCTGCAAAACATCGCCGTGAACGCTGCCGCCCTGGAAGATGGGGATTGCCAGCGTTCCACGCACATCGAACACCTGCGTCGCCGTGGAAGGATGCGAGCCGCCTGTTCCGTAGTCGGCGTTAAAGGAAAGCGAGGGAAAATAGCCGGCCAGCGCGGCTCGTCGCGAGAATTCTGCCGCACGTACTTCTGCCATTGCCGCCTGGTAGTCGGAACGCGCGGTATAGGCGCGTTGCAGCGATTCATCCACCCCCGGTACTTCGAGCGACTGGTACAGCGTTTTGTCGGTCAACTCGAATTCCTGCCCGGGAGCCAGTCCGATGACGCGGGCCACGGCCAGCTTCTGAATTGCAAAGTCGTTTCTCGCCTGAATCAACTGTTGCTGCCGAGTCTGCATCTCGACCTTCGCCCGCAGCCCATCGATCTCTGCCGAAGTGCCTGCCTTCACCTGGTCCGAAGCTTGGCTGTACACCGCCTTCGCCGTCTCGACTTGCGCTGCCGCCGTTTCGACGCGGGCCTCATCGGCAATCGCCTGTAGGTAGCTGAAGCCCACGGCGAGCACCACAACATCGCGCGCGTCCTTGTACGTGTATTCAGAAGATTTTAAGTTCTGACCCGCCGCACGCGTATTGCTGATCGACTTCCAATCGAATAGGGATTGGGTCACATTTACACGAGCGTCGAAATAGGAAAAGGGGCCTATCGACGGCGGGAGATTGAGTCCCGAAGCGTTCGTAAAGCCGAGTTCAGCGAGATTAATTTGCGATACGTTAATCGCAGGTCCTGCTGTCGCATGCGGCAGGAGAGCACTCAATTGCTCCCATCGCTGTCCACGTGCCGATCGAATGTCTGCGTTGGAAAGCAACACTCCGAGATTCTGCTTCAATCCGCGGTCAATCGCGTCCTGTAACGAAATTCGCACCACGCCCGGAACCGGCTCGGACGCCACGCTGCCCGCGAACGGACTCTGCGCTCCAGGGAAGGACGGCGCGGGCGCGTCGGGAATGGATGTTGTTCCGGTTTGCGCAACTGCCATCGCGGCCGCAGCAAACAGGACCGCAGCTGACTCGAACACGCGAGTCGGAGAGAAAGTACAGCGGAGCCACAGGCCATTTGCGCGGCCTGGGCCGTGCCTGCGACCCGAAAGAGTGTCCTGTTGGGGGATGAAAACCATTGCAGGGGATTATAACCAGATGCCGCGCCGGAGCCGCAACAACTACTCTTGCCTCCAGTGCCGTGTAATCCCAATTCAAGTTCAGGCGAAATACACGGGCACGGTCGATAGACCACCCTGCTGGATGAGCGGGCCTCATGGTTACGCGGATCTGTCTCCTATTCGCTGATGCCGCCCTGACTAGCCAGGCTATTGCCCGGCGGCGTGGAACATTTCGGCTGGATCGAAATAGCAGCGCCGCCACAGCCCTTCATCGGACAGCGTGCCAGCTTTCCACTCGCGTAGCACCGGCAGGGTCGCCGCCACCATTCCCCCGTCGGCGGAATCGAAAATTAGCACAATCCCTGCCGCGGTTGACGAGGCCTTGGTCAGGTCAGCGTATTCCTTCTCGAATAGCTCTTTCACGAATGCCAGTCTTGCTTGCGGACTACTGTCCGCAACACTGCTAGCTGCCTTTTGGATGGATACAATCATCACAACTTTCCCGCGAAGCGGCGCCCAATCCCCGGGGAAGGAAGCAGTCTGCTCATTTTCAATCTGAAAGGGCGCGTTGTTGCTAGCGGCCGCCGGCGCAGGAGGCGCCGACGCAGGGGGCGCTTCAGGCGGCGCATCCTCGGCCGCCGAAGCATCCGGCATCTCGAGGCCAGAACGTCGTATCCAGGCACGCGAAAGCCCGGAGATGCGCACATGCACCCAGCTTTGGTTGCTGTCGAGAATCTCGAATTCATCTTCCGCATCGGCGAAAAACAAAACCTTCGCTCCCTCGCTCGGGCTTCCCAGGACCGGAGTCTCCGACTTTCGAACCGCAGCCAGGTTGGTGGGGTGCGACTGGTTACGGAGAATTTCCTCCAGGTTCCTGGCTTCCTTGTCCAGATTCTCAGTTTGCCGGTCGGTCGCTCCGCTCTTTGGGGGTGGCGTCGGGCTGTGGTCTGTCCGCGGGAAATTACTTCCTTTGAAAGACGGGGCGGAGGGAAGATCGAGCGCCACTGCGGAACCGCTGGAGGCAGCGGTCTCTTTACCCTTCAAAGTCGCAGGCGCGTTAGCGGGTGACGAGGCAGTGGTGGAGGACCCCTTCGCGCCCAGCGCGTCTGCCAGCCGATCCAGCAGATCAGATTCCAAACGGCCATTGGACGCAAGAACCTGGTAGCCGGATTTCGCTGCCGCCGAAGCGCTGTACCAGGCCGTGATTTTGGCACTAATACGCACCATCGACCCGCCGGTCGGAGTCGAGGTCACTTGAATGGAGCATTGATAATAACCCTTTTGAAAACGGTCCAGGGGTTGTTCGCCCGCCACCGCGAACCCGTCCAGCACCGGCAGACGGCCGCCGATCGAAGCTTGCAACTGGCGAACCGCCGCTTCCACCACCGGCCGCGACTGGGAAAACGTGCGTTCAGCAGGAGCCCCTAGAGTCTGACCCAACGATGTCGTCAGAGTCCACAGGACGGCAACCGCCGCAAACCAAAGCTTCTTCATGGCAACGACTCCACCTGTGTGTGGTTGATCCAGCCATGCTCGCCATCCTCGGTCTCCACGCCGTACCAGTAGGGAGTCGCAATCAGAATCACAACCTCAGATCCCGCGTTGAGCGTCTTCAGGTTCGTGGCCGAATGGAAAGGAGCGGACTTCAATTGCGCGCCCGGGGCTTTGACGATTCGTTCCACTTGCCGGCGCAAGTTCTCGACCTGCTGTTCGGGAGTGTTCGCCGAAGTGGCCCGAGCCATGGCCGCTGCTTGCTCCTGCGCATTCTTTTGTTCCATGGCTTTCCTGGCAAGCTCTTCCTGGCGATGTCGGTCGTTTTCCGCGCCCTGCTTCTTCTCTAATTCGAGGGTATCCACACGGTCCTGAATATCTCGATACTCCGCACTCTCGACGCTCCCGTTCGAGGCGTGCGCTACGTGGCGAAAATCCTCTACGAATACGGCATCAATTCGCAAAACCGTTTCCTGCGGGCCCTTGCTCTCGACGATGTAGCGCACCGCCAGGGTACCTTGGTCGTTGCTTTCCTTAAAATTCTCCGGAGCCAGCACTTCGGTACGCACTTTGTAGAACGCTTTGCCCTGCCCTTTCCATTCTTCGAACAAAGAAGAGGAAGTCGCGGGAGACGCCTTGTCGACGAACTTGTCCTTGTTGTACTCCTTGCTGCCCTGAATGATTCCGTCATTCACAACCGCGTCCACCGCTTCTTCCACCATCTCTTCGGGCGAGCTTACCGACATGGAAAGTCCCATGCCATAGTCCGCTTTTTTCTTCTTTTGTTCGCGGCCGTGCAAAGACGGGGCCAGGTTCAGGAGTGCAAGCAGCACAGCTGCGACCGGGATAAGCCGGAGGCGGGCGGTCCGCCCGCGTTCCTTCACCGAGTGCGATGAAGGCGGGGTGTTGATGAGAAAGGAAAGCGTTTCCATGTGTTCCAACGGCTGATCTGGAATGACTGGTCCGGAGTAACAGGCCTGACTCTAAACACCGCAGCCTGCCATCTACTCTTCTACGCTCTCATACTCTCCGCTTGGCGCGCCTGTCAACTCCGGAAGAATCGCTCCCCATCGGGCTGGGCCACAATCGCCCGTTGCTGCGGGCGTGTTCTAAGTCCGGCCTCGATCACCGTAAGTGATCAGAACGATTCACCTCCCTGATCAAAAATCAAGATTTAACAATCCTTTTACAAAAAAGGGGAAGCCGGACTCTTGACATGGTTGCAAAAACACGTCACCGTCGCTTGGAAGTCGAAACAACATGCCGGCTCCCCTGAAATCAAACGGTCGCGCGTCTCAATCCGGACCCCGGTTTCCGCATCGGATGTCGCTTTTGAGCCTGCCGAAGAGGAAGCGGGACCGTGCCGGCAAACAAAAGGCGCTGCTCAAAGCGGCCTTAAGATTGTTCGCTACCAAGGGATACGAAGCCACGACTACTCGCGAGATCGCCGCCGCCGCGGCTTGCGCTGAAGGCCTGATTCACCGTTACTTTGCTGGAAAGGCCGGCCTGCTCACCGCCCTGGTCGAATACCACATCACCGAAGAGCTGATGGAGCTGCGCCATCGCCCCCGCTCGGCCGGAGGGCTGCAGGAGGAATTCCTTCAGTTGGTGGACTGGGAAATCGAATACCTATGGAAGAATCGGGATTTTCTCCGCGTATTTATCTCTCGGGCGCTGGTGGATCCGTCGCTTGGCAGTGTGATTAGCCACGCCGTTCTTTCTTCCCGCAACAAGGCCGTGATGGAACGACTCAAGCGCCACCGGCAGTGCGCCAGCCTTTCTCAGCAGGAGCTTGAGGTTCTCGCCCAGTCCGTGGGCATGTTCGGCATGGTGTTTGGCTTTATGCGCCCCATGGTTCTCCGGCAGGACAGGAGCCGGGCTCGGAAGATGGCCGCTGTGCTGGCCGCCATGCTGGTTCGCGGACTGCGCCACCCACAAACGGAGTGACTTTTTGAATCAGTCTCATTCCTGGAATTTATTTCTTTCTTGACACGTATCTCTTGGCGATGATAGTAAGTGCGTACATGCGCACTTGGTTTGGTGATGTTCGTTGCCGGTTATGGCATCTGATCTCTGTCTCTGGGTCACATTTTTCTGGCGTGCTTGGGTGTGGTTGTTAACGCTGGTTCGTTGCAGCAGTTCGCAATCGGTTGGATGGCTAACGCCATCAGCACCGGAGAACGCTTCAGGATTCTGAGCGCTGCTCCGAGTTTACGGTTGGGGGGGCGAGTTTCTTGCCCTCGATTCCAGTGCCAGGAGGACTCAATGACCTCTTTACGCAGGCATTTTGTCGGATGGTTGCTGTGCGCATTTTTCCTTGCGGGAGCGTTGCCACAGGCTAACGCACTTCCTGCTTTTGCCCGCAAGTATGGCCTGCGCTGCTCGGCCTGTCACGAATCTTGGCCGATGCTGAATTATTTCGGCCAAAAGTTCAAAGACAACGGCTACCAGTTGATGAATGATCGAGATGCCCCCATCTGGCAGAATCCTTCTTACTGGCCGGTCACCTTCCGCATCACGCCCATCTGGCATCGGGTCAGCACGGGCCGAGTGTCGGTCGACCAAGGCGCCGGTATGAACAATGCCGAAGCCAGGATCGAACGCTCAGGCTTCGACCTCAGCGGACTCGACTTCCATACCGGCGGAACCCTGGAAAAGAACATTTCGTTTTATTTGCTTCCTTCCTCCGACAGCACCGCAACCTTTCACTTTGAGACGGTCATGGGCCGTTTGGACAATCTTTGGGGCAGCTCTTGGCTCAATGTGAAATTTGGTAAGTTCGAGCTCGACAACCTGCTTTCCGAAAAACGGATCCTGACCCTGACCGGAAACGGCGGAATTTATCAGACTTATCACTTCATCCCGCAGGGCGACGGAAATATCTACGGGCAGATAGGGTCAAACCAGCTCGGCCTCGAGTACATGGGACACTCGGTGGATGATCGGACGCGGGTCTCGGCGGCCCTTATCAGTTCGAATGTTGGGAATACCGGCCTGATCACGGGATCCAACTCGTATTCGGGATTTTTTGCCGCCAGCCAGGCTTTTGATACCGGTAGGCTGGGGGTGCAGCGTATCGGGTTCTACGACATGGGGGGAGAGGCAGCAACCTACTATCGGACTTCTGGCGGGGTGCCCATCCCCGGTTCGGGAATCGGCAACAAAGGATTCAATCGGGTGGGCTTCGTCGGACAATTCTACCTCGGCCCCCACTTTGACCTTCAAGTAGTGACCCAGCATGGCTCGGATAACGTTTGGTTCGGGCAGGGTTTCGGCAATGCAGTTAACCCAAGCAACGGGTCACCGGGTGCTCCCCTTCCAAACAATACGCCAGGAACGGTTCTTCCCGCGACGGCGAGGGCGCCCAGTTGGAATGGCGCCACCTTCGAAGCGCATTATGTGTACAGCCCGCAGCTGATCTTCATTGGCCGGTATGAATTGGAGCGCATGTCGCAGCAGGCAAGTACCACGAATGCGGGCAATCTGGGAAACATCAGCACCTATACCATCGGTTACCGCTACAACCCCTTTATGACGAGCCGAGCGGGCTTCGCCTG
>Ga0308309_10000251_pt1 | contig 38007 bp, 39 predicted proteins | sample HubBroMetageWFT5_FD_192491 | JGI IMG/M metagenome (GOLD analysis project Ga0308309, IMG submission 192491) | Warmed and freeze-thawed soil microbial communities from the Hubbard Brook experimental Forest, New Hampshire - Hubbard Brook CCASE Soil... | ecosystem: Environmental > Terrestrial >...
GCCATTTGGCGACAGCGGCGGGTTGCTGGCACTGCTGGCATTCCAGGGACGCCGGCGCGACGCCACGTCCCTCCGCCAAGAGCGGGGTATCGTCGGCTTCGAACCATCGACCATGACGCCAATCCTTCTGCGGGCTGCGGGGGAAATCATTACCATGATATTAAGTGATAGTCAAGAGATAGATCAGTATTACTTTAGTCCGGTGACGATGACGGACGGGAATAAGTAAGCACCATGGAGGGGGGTAAGCGATTTTCCCCCAATGCCGAAATACCGACCGATCGCGAGGGCGGGGGCATCACACGACGTGTCCACGCCTTGGCAGCGAAGCTGAGGAGGGGAAGACGACGCGGTCCTGAAGGCGATCGTTCATGCCGTCATCGCGTCGAAGCGTTCCATCAGCTTCGGCAGGCGCTCGGCCAGCCGCCGGTCGATCTCGTCGCGGTCGACCGTCAGGAGCTCGCGGTCCCTCATCACGACCTTGCCGTCGATCACCACCGTGCGCACGTCCCGGCCGACGACGGTGTTGGCGGCCACGAAGTACGGGTCGTAGAGCGGCAGGTGATCGAGCTGGTTGCGGTCGACCAGCAGGATGTCGGCCTTCTTGCCGACTTCCAGGCTGCCGATCTCCTTTTCGATGCCAAGCGCGCGGGCGCCGCCGTTGGTCGCGACCTTCAGGATCTCCTCGCTGGGCATGACGTTGCGATAGGCGACCGGCGTGCCCATCACGGCCTGCTGGCCGACCCGCGCCATATGGGCCACCTGGAAGATGTCGAGCGAACCCCAAGACGCGGCGCCGTCGGTGCCGAGGCCGATATCGATGCCGCGCCGCCACATCTCCGAAAGCCGGTGCGGGCCGATATGGTAGTTGTTGAAGGCGCAATGGCAGGCCGACGGCCGGTGCTTGACGTAGAGGTCCATCTCCTCGGCCGACAGCAGCACGGAATGGGCGCAGTGCAGGTGGCGGTCGAGCGCGCCGAGATCGCGCAGGTACTCGGCCGGCCGCTTGCCGAACTTTTCCAGCGCATAGTCGATCTCGTAGACGCCCTCGCAGAGGTGGGTGTGGATCTTGACGTCGAGCGTGCGCGCCGCCTCGGCCATGGCTTTGATCAGCTCGGGCGAGCAAACGATGATCTGGCGCAGCGACAGCCACGCCTGCACCCGGTCCGTCCCTTCCTCCTTGCCTTTCCAGCGCTTCACCAGCACCACGTTGCGATCGTAGCACTGCTGGGTGCTGGCGATCATGGTCTTTGGCACGCCGGCGCCCTGGTCGACCGTGTTCAACGACACGAAGCCCCGGATGCCGATATCGATCGCGGCGCGGCCCATCGCGTCGGGATGCGGGCCGCCCGCCTCGGCAAAGCAGGTCGTGCCGACCGAGATCATGTTGGCGTAGCAGAGCAGGCCGCTCAGATAGACATCCTCGTCGGTCAGCATGCCTTCGAACGGGATGTAGTAGTTTCGCCAGATCGGAATTTTTACCTGACGGCGTCGACCGATCTCGGCGATCTTGCCGCGCAGCAGGGTCTGCGCCGTGTGGACATGGGCGTCTATCAGGCCCGGCATGGCGATCTGGCCGGATCCGTCGATCGTCGATGTCGCCGTCACCCGCCGCTTGGCGGCCGACGCCTTGCCGATCCAGGCGATCTTGTTGCCCTTGATCGCCACCGCGCCGTCGCGGATCACGCTGTTCTTGCCGTCGATGGTGACGACGTCGCAGCCGCTCAGCAGCAGATCGACCTTCTGCGGCTGGGCGTCGCTCTTGCTGGCCCTCTTCTCAGCCATGAGGTCAGCTCTTCTTCAGCGAGGCGTTCACTTCCTGCATCACCGAAAAGTCGGCGAGCTTGTCGACTTCCGGCAGCTTGTCGCGGCCCGACGCCTTGGCGGCGGCATACATCGGCCCGACGATGGCGTCGCGGTCCAGCACCAGCAGCGGCTGGTCGGGCTTGGCGGGGTTCTTGAGCATGGCGTACTGCAGCTCGTTCTGCCGCGTCTGCTGCTTGAGATCGAGGCCGAGATCGGCGCCGTACTTGGCGACGACGAGCTTGGCGGCGACCGCGGGGTCCTTGCCGTTCTCGGTCCAGCCGCGCGCGAGCGCGCGCAGGAACTTCACCACCGTCGGCCGGTCCGACTGCAGGTAGGCGCGCGTCACGAAGACCAGGTTGGCATAGGACTTGAAGCCCATCGAATCGAAGGAGGTGAAGAAGAAGTCCTTGTCGCGCACCATGCCCATCTTCTCGAGCGTGACCGCCTGGTTGGTGCCATAGGCGGTGTACCCATCACCGGCCTTGGACAGCAGCGGCTCGGGCGAGAAGCCGGCCGGCACGAACTCCCACTGCTTGGGCAGGTTGTTCAGCGCCAGAGTGGCGTCGATCGCCGTGCGCTCGTTGGGTCCCTGCGCCAGGATCTTCTTGCCGACGATGTCGGCGGCGCTGCGGATCGGCTTGCCGGGCAGCGACAGGATGCCGAGCGGCGACACCGGGAAGGTGCCGGCGACCAGCACGAAATCGTTGCCGCGCGCCACGGCATCGAGATAGGGCAGCCACGTCCCGTAGCCGAATTCGGCGCCGCCCGAGGCCACCGTGACCGGCGGCGGCGGCGCGTTGGGCCCGCCCGGCAAGGTCTTCACCTCGAGCCCCTCTTCCTTGAAGTAGCCATTCTCGAGCGCCATCCAGACGCCGGCATATTCGACGTTGTTGATCCAGCCCAGCGCGACGCGAACCGTCTTGGTCTGCGCCTGCGCGCCTGCCGTCGCCATCGATCCGGCAAAGGCCAGCGCGCCCGTCGCGCGCATGAAGTTTCTGCGTTGCATGACGCCCCCTCCCAATCCCCGAGCACGGTACATTACGGGCAACCGCCTGCAAGCCTTGGGCCAGTCGAAGCCTTGCCGCGGCAAGGCCGCCGGACCAGACTTGCCGCATGTCCTCCGGCCTGCTCGAAGACGCCTCGTTCAACCAGTCGCCCGACTTCGGCGGCGTCGACTTGTTCAGCGCCGACCGGCCACTGGCTGACGCGGCCCAGCGCGCCGGGCTCGACCTCGCGGGCCTGTCGGCCTGCGGCAAGGACTATGGCGCCGCCGACACGCTCGATCTCGGCAGGATCGCCAACGAGAATCCGCCCAAGCTCCACATCGTCGACGGCAAGGGCAACCGTATCGATTTCGTGGAATTCCATCCCGCCTATCACGCCTTGATGGCCAAAAGCATCGGCCACGGCATCCACGCCTCGGCGCATGACGGCAGCGACAAGCCGGCCGCTGTGTCGATGCGCGCGGTACGGCTGTATCTCGCGACCGAGGCCGAGAGCGGCCATATGTGCCCCATCACCATGACGCATGCCTGCGTCGGCGCATTGCGCTCCGAGCCCGCGCTGCTGGCCAAGTGGTTGCCCAAGATCCAGACCCGCACCTACGATCCGCGTCCACTGCCATGGTGGGAGAAGAACGGCGTGACCCTGGGCATGGGCATGACCGAGCGCCAGGGCGGCACCGACGTGCGCGCCAACATCACCCAGGCCGTGCCGGCGGGCGATCATGTCGAGATCACCGGCCACAAATGGTTCATGTCGGCGCCGATGTGCGATGCCTTTCTGGTGCTGGCCCAGGCCGCTGGTGGCCTCACCTGCTATCTGATGCCGCGCTATCGGCCCGACGGCAGCCAGAACGCGATCCGTTTCCAGCGCCTGAAGGACAAGCTCGGCAACAAGTCGAACGCCTCCTCGGAAGTCGAATTCCACGGCGCCTATGCCGAGCGGGTCGGGCCTGAAGGTGGGGGCGTGCGCACCATCATCGAGATGGTAAGCCTGACGCGGCTCGACTGCGCCATCGCCTCGGCCGGCCAGATGCGCATCGCGCTTAGCCAGGCGCTGAACCACATCCGCCACCGCTCGGTGTTCCAGCGCCGGCTCGCCGACCAGCCGGCGATGCGCGCCACCGTGGCCGATCTGGCGCTCGAGCTCGAGGCGCAGGTCGCGCTGGTGTTCCGCCTGTGCCGCGCTTCGGAGCGCGCCGCATCGGATCCCGCGGAGGCAGCCTACGTGCGGTTGCTGACGCCGGCGGTGAAGTTCCTGGTTTGCAAGACCACGCCACAGATCGTCTACGAGGCGCTCGAGTGCCTGGGCGGCAACGGCTATACCGAGGACCTGCCGCTGGCCCGCTACTTCCGCGAATCGCCGCTCAACGCCATCTGGGAAGGCTCGGGCAACGTCATGGCGCTCGACGTGCTGCGCGCCGCCGGTCGCCATCCTGACCAGGCGATGGCGACGGTCGGTGCCCTTGCCAAGACCGCGTCGTCAGCATTCGACGTGCGCCCGCTTGCCGAGACGCTGGCCACGGTGTTGCGCTCCGGCGACGCCGAGCGGCGCGCCCGTTTCCTGTGCGAAGGCCTCGCCAGGATCGCCGCTCTGGCCGCTCTTGCCGAAGCCAAATCCGATTTTGCAACGCTCTACGGCGATACGCGGCTGAGCGGCCCGAAGTTCGCCCAATTTGGCACGGCCGATCTTGGCGGCGCGGAAGAGGCCCTGGTGGACCGCGCGCTGGCGGCGTGATCTAAGCCCGCATGCTCTCTTCCTCCGCCGACTGGGCATTGCGCGGCGGCACCTGTGCCCTGGTGCTGCTGATCGCCGCCGCGCTGCTGCGCGACTACGGCCGGCTGATCGCCGCGCGGCTGGCGGCGCTGTTCGCCGTCGGCACGGGTGCTTACGCGATCACGTCGGCCGCTGGCTTCTCCGCCCATCTCGGTGCCTGGGCGATTCCCCTGCTGGCCATGTCGGCCGGCAACAACGTCGTATTCTGGACACTCAGCGCTGCCTTGTTCGACGATAGCTTTCGCCTGCGCTGGTGGCACGCCGCGTTGTGGCTTCTACTGGTCGTCGCCGGCACGGTGGCCTGCTTCCTGTCGGTGTCGGTGCTGGGCCTTGCTCTCACACTGAGCTCGTTTGCCTTCGCCGTTCTGGCGATGGCGCAGGCCCTGGCGTCGTGGCGCGCCGACCTGGTCGAAGGCCGGCGCCGCCTGCGGCTCTTCGTGGTCGGGGCATCGTCCCTCTATATCGGCCTCAACGCCGTGGCTCAACTCTTCGGCGTGCCGCGATCGGCTCCCCAAGGCGCAAGCCTCGCCGGAGCCGGCGGCCTGCTCGCCATCGCGGGCATCGTCGCCTGGTCCCTGCTGCGCGTTAGCCGCACCCAGTCGCTCTTCCCGCCCATGGCCGACGCGTCGCAGCCGATAGAGGAGCCCGCAGCGCCGGCGGAACCCGCAGATCCGGGTCTTGTCGCCGCTCTCGAAAGCCTTATGACCGCCGAACGTGCCCATCGGCAGGACGGTCTCACCATCGGTACTCTGGCGCAGCAGCTCGGCCTGCCGGAATACCGGCTGCGGCGACTGATCAACCAGGCCCTGGGCTACCGGAACTTCAACAGTTTCGTGAACCACTACCGCATCGCCGAGGTGAAGATGGCGCTGGCCGATCCGCGCCAATCCGAGGTGCCGGTGCTGACCATGGCGCTGGACGCCGGCTTCAGCTCGCTCGGCCCTTTCAATCGCGCCTTCAGGGCCGAAACCGGCACGACGCCCAGCGAATATCGCCGCCTGAATGCCGGAAAAGCCGCCGATGTCGGAATCGACCGGCCGATTTCAGAGTCGGCCAGCCCGATTTCGAACTCGGCGAGAAGCAATTTGGCGGCCCGCTAGGTTCGCCCTGACGTCCCGGTCCTCGCCGGGCCGGATCCGTCAGGGAGAGCCGTTCATGCACCGTTCCATTTCCTTCCTGCTGTTGGGCAGCGCGCCGATCCTGCTGTCGGGCTGCGGCAGTCTCGATCGCGCGGCGAGCGTCGCCACCGGCTTCGTCAGCCACCAGCTCTGTTCGGCCGCTTTCGTCTCGCAAGTCGAGCCCGAGCAGTTCTACCGGGAGGCCATTGCGCCGAGCCTGGCGCCGGTCGGCTTCCTGGTCAGCCACCGCATCGATCGCGAGCATGCCGAAGTGACGGCGAGCTTCGCCGGCATGGTGCAAAGCCGGGCCGCCTATCGCGGCCCGCTGGGCTGCCTGGTGCTGCACGATCCGCCGCCTGCGGCCGAGGAGATTGTCCGCACGCCGGCCGCGCCCAGCGTGTTGCCCTCAATCGCGGGGCCGGGCGTCGTCGAACCGGACGATCCGGCGCTGAAGGACGCTCTCGATCGCGCCTTCGAGGAGCAGGCGGCGCCGCCCTATCGCTGGACCAAGGCGGTGGTGGTGGTGCGTGACGGCCGGATCGTGGCCGAGCGCTATGCGCCGGGATACGGCATCGACACGCCGGTGATCGGCTGGTCGGTGACCAAGTCCGTGACCAACGCGCTGATCGGCATCCTGGTGCGACAGCACAAGCTTTCCGTCGGCGGCCCCGCCCCGATCGCCGCCTGGTCCGATCCGGGCGATCCGCGGCACGCCATTTCCATCGACAACCTGTTGCGCATGAACAGCGGCCTCGATATCGGCCAATCGCTGACCTCGAGCGCGTCCGATGCCTTCGATCCGTCGGCCTACATGCTGTTCGGCGAGCGCGACATGGCGGCCTTCGCCGAGCGCGCGACGCTGAAGGCTGCACCCGGCACCGAGTGGACCTACACCAACGGCAACACGCTCCTCCTGTCGAAGATCATCCGCGACAACGCCGGTGGCAACGCTGCCTCCGTGCTGGCCTTCGCGCGGCGCGAACTGTTCGACAAGCTCGGCATGCAACACGTCACGCTCGAGGTCGACGCGGTCGGCACGCCGGTCGGCTCCAGCCACATGCTGGCCTCGCCACGCGACTGGGCGCGCTTTGGCCTGCTCTACCTGAACGACGGCGTGGCAGGCGGCGAACGGATTCTGCCCGAAGGATGGGTGGACTATTCCGCCGCTCAGACGGCCGGCAGCGGGCAATTCGGCTATGCCGCGGGCTTCTGGACCAACCGCGGCGGCGGTGACGGCGCACAATACCGCATCAGCCACGGTATGCCCGCCGACGCTTTCATGGCCCGCGGCAGCTACGGACAGTATGTCATCATCGTGCCCTCGAGGCGGCTGGTCGTCGCCCGGTTCGGCAGCGCCCGCACGCCGCGCGACGACATGGACACCGTCGCGCGTCTGGTCAGCGACGTGATTGCGGCAATGCCGCCGTCGTGATGTGCTTGCAGACACGTCGGGGCGCCGCCAAGATCGCCGCCCATGAAAAAGATCTTCACGGCTTGCCTTGGCACCGAGACCAACACCTTCGCTTCCATCCCGACCGGCCATCAGCTCTTCGAGGAGACCTGCCTCTTCCGCAAGGCGAGCTACGGCAAGAACGTGCCGATGTTCGGCGCCCCGCTCGCGGTGTGGCGCGGCCGCGCCGAAGCCAAGGGCTGGCAAGTGGTCGAAAGCCTGTGCGCCTTCGCCCAGCCCGCCGGCAAGACGGTGAAGAAGGTCTACGAATCCTTCCGCGACGAGATTTTAGCCGACCTCAAGGCCGCGATGCCGGTCGACGGCGTGCTGCTCTCCATGCACGGCGCCATGGTGGCCGAGGACTATGACGACTGCGAAAGCGACCTTTTGGCCGCCGTGCGCAAGGTCGTCGGACCGGACATTCCCGTCGGCGCCGAGCTCGATCTCCATTGCAACATCGGCGAGGGCACCTTGCGCGACGCGACGGCGCTGGTGCTGTTCAAGGAATATCCGCATATCGACGTGCCCGAGCGCGCTGACGATCTCTTTACCGTGATGGAAGGCGCCATCGAGGGCCGCACCAAGCCCGTCATGGCGGCCTGGGACTGCAGGATGATCGGTGTCTTCCACACCACGCGCCAGCCGATGCGGGGTTTCGTCGACAAGCTTTCGGCGATGGAAGGCAAGGATGGCGTGCTGTCGCTCTCGATCGCCCACGGCTTCCCATGGTCGGACATCAAGGAGATGGGCAGCAAGATCATCGCCATCACGGATGGTGACAGGCCCAAGGCCGAGCGCCTGGCGCGCGAGCTCGGCCAGGAATTCTTTGCCATGCGCGCTGCCACGCAGCCGCCTTATGTCTCGCTCGAGGCGGCGATGGCGCGCGTGAGCTCGCACAACCTGCCCAAGCCCATGGTGCTGGCCGACGTCTCGGACAATGCCGGCGGCGGGGCGGCTTCCGATTCGACTTTCATCCTGAAGGCGTTGCTCGACGGCAAGGTGAAGGACGCCGCCATCGCCATGATTTGGGATCCCGGCGCGGTGAAGCTCGCCTTCGAGGTCGGCGAAGGCGCCGAGCTCGACATTCGGCTGGGCGGCAAGCTCGGCCCGCAGTCCGGTCTGCCGGTCGATGCGCGCGCCAAGGTGCTCAAGGTCGAGAAGGGTGTGAGCATCGAGTTCGGCGGCGAGCGCAAGAGCGTGGGCTCGATCGGCGACGTCGCGGCACTCGAGATCGAGGGCGTGACGGTGATCGTCAACAGCAAGCGCACCCAGTGCCTCAGCCGCGATTGCTTCACCAAGCTGGGCGTCGATCCCGCGACCAAGAAGGTCGTGGTCGTGAAGTCCATGCAGCACTTCCATGCCGCCTACGCGCCGATCGCCAGCGAAGTCGTCTATGTCGCCGCGCCCGGCGCGCTGGTGCCGGACTGGTCGCTGTTGCCCTACAGCAAGGTCGACAGGGCGCAATGGCCGTTCGTCGCCGATCCACACGCGATGTGACGGCAATCTTGCATCGCGAGGGAGGACCCGAATGTTGCAGCGACTTACCGTTCCGTGCGTGACGGCAGTAGCCATGATGTCGGGTCTCAGCTTTGCGCAATCACCGTCGCCGAACGGTGTAAGAACGCTCAATCCTCCCGGTGCCATCAAGGCGGAGGGCACCTGGAGTCTCGGCACACGGGCCGGTGACTTTGTCTTCGTCGCCGGGATGCAGGGTATCGATCCGGCGACCAACACGCTGGTCCAGGACCCCCAGGCTCGCGTTCGCCAGGCCTTCCTCAATATCAGACTGATCGCTCAATCGGAGGGCGCCAGCCTGCAGGATTGCGTGCGGCTCACCGTTTACGTCAGCGACCTGCACCGGTTCGCCCCCATGGTGGAAAAGGCGCAGGCCGAGCTCTGGGGCAAGCCACCCTATCCACCCCGCACGATGATCGAGGTCCAGCGCCTGTTTGACGACGATATCGTCGAGGTCGACAGCGTCTTCTACGCCCCGATGAAAAAGTGAGGAATCGCAATGAAGCCCATCGCTCTTGCCGTCACGGCGACGCTCTGCCTCGCTGCCCTCACCATGACGGCGACGTCCCAATCACAAACCAGGAACGCGGGAAAGGTCATCTATCTGGGCGGCGTCGGATCGGAAGACGAAACCAGCGCCCAGGGCGGAGTCATCCGGCATCTCGGCGACTTCGGCGCGCAGTGCCGCTATGCCTGGGACAAGATCAAGCGGCTTTTGGCAAGGCACGGCGCGACGGTCGAGAACATCGACAAGGTCGTCACCTACATGACGGACGTTCGCGATTTCGCTGAAGCGGGCAAATGCCAAACCGAAGCATTTACGGGCGCGATCCAACCCGCTGGCACCGTTGTCGTCGTGAGTGCCCTCGTCTGGCCGGGAATGCTTCTCGAGGTCGACGTCACGGCGAGCGCAGCAAAATAGAGAAGGAAAAATCGCCTTACCGGAGACTATCATGAGCACGACCGTTACCAGCAAAGGCCAGGTCACCATCCCGAAACGGGTTCGGGATCTTCTGGGAATCGGACCTGGGAGCGTGATCGATTTCGAGCGTGCCCAAGACGGCCGCGTCGTTCTGGTCAAGATCCAGAAGAAAGCTCGCCCGAACCGGTTCGCTCGCCTGCGTGGGCATGCCGGCAAGGGCTTGAGCACGACCGAGATCATGGCGATGACGCGCGGCGAGCGCTGACGTGATCCTGGTCGATACCAACGTCCTGCTCGATCTCGTGACCGACGATCCCGATTGGGCGGAGTGGTCGTCGGCCCGTCTGGAAGAGGCCGCCTTGGCGGGCCCGATTCTCATCAATGATATTGTCTATGCCGAGACCTCGATCCGCTACGATCGAATAGAGGACCTCGACGCGATGCTTGCCCAGGCGATGATCGAGATCGCCGCGACGCCGCGTTCCGCGCTGTTTCTGGCCGGAAAAGCTTTTCAGCGATACCGTACGGCTGGCGGCACGCGAACCGGGGTCTTGCCCAACTTTTTCATCGGCGCTCACGCGGCAGTCGAAGGCTGGCCGCTGCTCACGCGCAACGCTGGTCGCTATCGCAGTTACTTTCCGAAGGTCGCGCTGATCGTACCCCCCGGCTTGAACAAGGACATCCGCGCCGCGAGCCGGCACAGCTTGATGCCACCGCGCGGGCGTCATATCGTTGCCTCATCATTGCGAGGGTCAGTCTGATGGATCGGTAACATGGCCAGCACGCTGCACTTCCTTGCCAACCGGTGACGGCTGGCTTGCAAGGAGCTCGCTATGTCCGAACGGCCCTCTGCTCGCGTCGATGCGTTCTTCGACCGACTTCGTCATCATTGGAAAATGCTTGGGATTACGCTTGCCGTTACCGGCAATGGCAAGCTGGTACACGTGCATGCGTGACGTGCTGTTTGATTCCCTTCCCGCCGACCGTCGCGAGGCCGCACGGTCGGCGTTGACGGCGGCCTTCGGCCCGGCCCCGCTCACGGCCCTGCAGCAGGTCACGTCAGGCGCTTCGGCGTTGATCTACCGCATCGAGGTCGCCGATCGGCCCTATCTGCTGCGGCTGGACTCTCTCCAGCGTGACGATATTCGCGATCCCGAGCGCGCCTATCTCTGCATGCGGACGGCGGAAGAGGCGGGCATCGCACCGGCCTTGCACCATGCCGATGCAACCGCCGGCGTGGCGATCATGGATTTTGTGCCGGGGCGCTCGCTGTCCGAACATCCCGGTGGACCCCGGGGACTGGCGCGCGACCTCGGCGACCTTGCCGCCCGGCTGCAGGCAACGTCGGCTTTCCCGCCGGTCGCCGACTATCTCTCCGTTCTGAAGGGCCTGCTGGGCCGCCTGCTCGGCTCGGGCCTTTTCGCCTCAGGCTTGCTCGATCGGCATCAGGCAGGCTTCGAACGCATCCGCCAAGCCTACCCCTGGGACAGTTCGGCGCTGGTCTCAAGCCACAACGACCCGCATCCCGGCAACATCATGTTCGATGGCAGGCGGCTATGGCTCATCGACTGGGAGGACGCGTACCGCAACGACCCCCTCGTCGATGTGGCGATCTTCACCCTGTACCTCGCTCCCTCACCGGAACTGGAAGGGCTGCTGCTGCAGTCCTGGCTGGGCCGGCCCCCCGACCGGGTCCTGCGCGCCCGCCTGGTCCTGATGCGACAGCTGGTGCGGCTCTTCTATGCCTGCGCCAGCAGCCTGCATGCCGCCACGCCGGAAGTGGTACCGGAGACCGACCTCGCAGCGCTCACCCCGGCTGAGTTCCGCGCGGCCGTCGATCAGGGACGGCTGGTCGCGGGCGCACCGGAGACCCAGCGCATCGGTGGCAAAGTGGCGCTCGCCACCTTTCTGGCCGTCCTCGCCACGCCAACGTTCGAGGAAGCGCTCGTCGTGGTCCAGCAGGGCTGACGGCCGGCGCTCCTATCCCCGCAGCACCTTGCCGGCCTTGGCCTCGTTGAGCTTGCCCTGCTCCCAGGTGATCGCGCCGTTCACGACCGTGTACTCGACGCCGCGCGAGGGCATGACGATGCGCTTGGCGCCGCCCGGCAGATCGTAGCGGCGCTCGCCGTGATTGTTCGAGCCGATCGCGGCGGGATCGAAGATCGCCACGTCGGCCGGCACGCCCTGGGCGAGCCGGCCGCGATCCTTCAGGCCGAACAGGTCGGCGGGATCGGAGGTCAGCTTGCGGACGCCCTCCTCGAGGGTGATGGCTTCCTTCTCGCGCACCCAGGTGCCCAGCAGATAGGTCGGGTAGCCGGCATCGCACAGCATGTCGACATGCGCCCCGCCATCGCCCAGAGCCATCAAGATCGACTTGTTGTTCAGGAGCTCCTTCATGCGGTCTTCGCGGGTGTTCCACGACGCCATGGTGAGTTCGCATTGGAGATCGTCGGCCAGCACCAGATCGAGGAAGGCATCGACGCCGTCCTTGCCCTGCTCCTGGGCGATCTGGGCGATCGACTTGCCTTCGAGCTGCTTCAGCGCCGGGTTCTTGATCGCATAGACACCGATGCGGCCCCAGTTGCCGAAGCCCGTCGGGTTCTTGAGGTCCTCGCGGAACTGGTTGCGGAAGGCGGGATCAGCGTAGACGGCCTTCTGCGCCGCCTTCGAGGTATCCGCGAACACCCGCTTCCACGCCGGGAAGGCGGCGAAGGAGAACGGATTGTTCATGTCGACTTCGCGGGTGAGCGGCAGCGGCGAGGTCTGCGGCCGCGCGCCCTTGGCGATCATGGGCGCGGCGCGGCGCAAGGTGTCGCGCACCGCCTCGGGAATATCGTCGCGATCGAACAGAGCGATGAAGGTCACCGGCCGGCCGCTCTCGGTCAGCAGGAAATCCAGCAGTTCGCATTGGTCTTGCTCCAGCACGCCGACCTGGCGGGTGAGCGCGATCTCGATCGCGCCCTTGCCGCGCGCCTTCAGCTGGTTGGCATAGGCCTTCATCTCCTCGCGGCTGGCGTTGCGGCAGGCCAGGGGCTTGCCCTCGAAGCCCATATGCTGGTTGAGCGTCGTCGAGGAGAAACCGAGCGCGCCGGCATCGACCGCCTCGCCGATCAGCTTGGCGATCTTCGCGGTTTCCTCCGGGTTGGCGGCGCGCTCCATCGAGGCCTCGCCCATGACGTAGTGGCGGAACGGCGTCAGCGGCGCCATGAAGGCGAGATTGAGCGACGGATTGCGCGCCGCGGCGGCGTCCATGAATTCCGGGAAGGTCTCCCAATCCCAGGTGATGCCCTTGTTCAGCACGTCGAACGGGATGCCCTCGACGTTCACAAGATCCTTCATGGCGATCTCGCGCGTCGCTGGTTTGCAGGGCGCGATGCCGACACCGCAATTGCCCATCACCACGCTGGTCACGCCGTGCCACGACGAGGGCGTGACCGCGCCGTCCCAGCAGATCTGCGCATCGTAGTGGGTGTGTGGATCGACGAAGCCCGGCGCCACGACCAGCCCGTCGGCGTCGATGGTGCGTTTCGCCCCTTCCGTCACCTTGCCGATCTCGGCCACCTTGCCGTCGGCGATCGCGACGTCGGCCTGGTAGCGCTTGGCGCCGGTGCCGTCGACGACGATGCCATTCTTGATCACGAGATCGTAGCTCATGGATATCTCCCGGCAATTTGGCGCAAGGGTACACCGGCTTGGCCATTTTCGGCGCATGCGAAAAGCACGGGGGAGCCACGAACCAGTGGCGAGGCAACCGCGGATGAGCGCTCCCGCCGAGCCGCTCGCCTTGTCCGACCGGCCGCCCTGCCCTACCGTTCCACCGCGATAGGCAGCGCGGGCGGGGTGCGCCGAATTGGACAAGTTCATGGCTCTGCGTGTCTTCGCCCGGGTGGTCGAGCACGGTGGCTTCACCGCCGCGGCGAACCGGATCGGCCAGTCGCCATCGGCGGTCACCAAGACCATCGCACGGCTGGAGGACGAGCTGGGGGCGCAGCTCTTCAACCGCTCCACACGGCGCTTGCGAACCACCGATTTCGGCCAGGAATTCTACCAGCGCTGCGTGCATATTCTGGCGGACCTGGAGGATGCCGAGGCGGCCATCAAGCGCGGCAGCGCGGTCCCGCGCGGCTGCATTCGCGCGGTGGTGCCATTGTCGTTCGGGCGCGTGACCTTGGCGCCGGAACTGCCCGCCTTCTTCGAGCGCTATCCGGAGATCAGTCTGGAGCTGCACTTCAGCGACAGTGCCGTGGACCTGATCGCCCAGGGCTTCGAGCTGGCGGTCCGCACCGGCAACATCACCGATTCCCGTCTCACCACGAGGCTGCTGACCCGTGGACCGCAAGTGACGGTGGCAGCCCCCCGCTATCTGGAACGGCACGGCGAGCCCAAGACGCCGCGCGAGCTGCAGCAGCACAATTGCCTGATCAGTCGGTTCGGTCCGGAATGGAGCTTCAAAGGCAGAAACGGGCGGCCGTTCGGCGTCAGGGTGCGCGGCAACGCCGTCATCAACAGCGGCGACGCCCTGCGTGAAGCCGTGGTGGCCGGCACGGGAGTCGCCCAGGGCACCTGGTGGCTCTACCGCAAAGACCTCGAGCGCGGCGATGTGCGCGCCATCCTGCGCGACTACGAGCTGGAAGGCGCGCCGGTCTCAGTGCTCTATCCGCCGCAGCGCCACCTGCCGGTGAAGCTCCGGGCCTTCATCGATTTCCTCGTGCAGATCACGCGCACCGGTTAATACCTGGAGGCCCATCCTTCGAGACGGCCGCTTCGCGGCCTCCTCAGGATGAGGCTTAACTTTTGAAACAACTACACCTCATGCTGAGGAGCGCGCGCAGCGCGCGTCTCGAAGCATGGGCTACAACTGAGCCTACCGGCTTATTCGGCCGCGGCGACGGCGCGGGCGGGCCGGAAGGCCGGCATGACCTCGCGAGCGAAGGCGCGCAGATTGCCCACCGACGCGTTGGGATCGACCAGCAGGATGTTGGTGGCGCCGCCCGCCTCGAGCTGCTTCAGCCGGGCGATGACCTCGTCCGGCGTGCCGAGCAGCGGCGCAGTGTCCTCCTCGACCCGGTCGGCAAGCTTGTCGCGCGCCAGGTCGCCGATCATGGTCACCACGCGCTTGCGGGTTTCGTAGGCCTGCTCGCGCTCGCTTTCAGTGTGGATCATCTGCAAAGCACGCGAGGTCGCCACCATGTTGGGGTCGTAGGCGCGGCCGATGCGTTGGCATTCCTCGCGGAAGATGGCGATGCGCTGGATGATCTGGTCGACCTGGGCGAGTTGGTCGAGCAGGAGATTGTAACCCTCGCGCGCCGCGCGGCGGACGCTGTCGTGGCTGCCGGCGGCCAGCCAAAGCGGCGGATGCGGGCGCTGCAGGGGCTCGGGCTCGACGACGATATTGTCGTAGTGCCACAGCTTGCCGTGATGGCTGAACCGGCCCTCGCTGGTCCACGCCTTGCGGATGATCTCCATCGCCTCGTCGAAGCGCTCGGTAGCCTCGGCCATGGGAATGCAAAAGCCGTCGAACTCGGCCTGGCGGTACCCTTTGCCCACGCCAAAATCGACCCGCCCGCCGCTCAGCAGATCGAGCGTGGCCGCCTGCTCGGCCACCAGCACGGGATTGTGCCAGGGCAGCACGACCACCGCGGTGCCCAGACGGATCTTCTGGGTCTTGGCAGCGAGGTAGGCCAGCAGCGTCAGCGAGGCCGATACCTGGCCCTGGCCGGTAAAGTGATGCTCGACCATGAACAACTGCCTGAAGCCCAGCCGGTCCGCCTCCACCACGTAGTCGATGAAGCTTTCGTAGCCTTGGCTATCCTCGATGCCGGCGCTGCGCTTGGTCCTCGCGCCCCCGAACAGTCCGAACTGCATGTTGCGCTCCCTTGGACGGCGTTATCGCTTTGAGATCATGCTGCGCGTGCATTTGGCGTAAAGAAATGCCGAAATCGCCAAATCAGACGTGCCGCATTGTCCGAAATAAAACGACCGATTTCAGCATTAATCGACGCGTCTCGGGGGCGATTTCGGACAATCGGGAATAGCTCTTATGCGCAACGAAACCGTGCCGCTGCCGTCGGGCTTGGCTCATTCTGGCAAGAATAAACAATGCAGGTATGGGGGGAGCGACCGGATGCTCGATCCACTGGCCGTCCTGAACGCGGTCATGGCCGGGGTGCTGTTGGGCGGCTTCTATGCCGCCGTGGCGCTCGGCATCGCCATCGCCTTCGGGATGCTCGACATCCCCAACCTGTCGCATCCGGCCTTCGTCGTCGTGGGCGCCTTCGCGGCGTGGCTGCTGAACAGCCAGCTCGGGCTGGATCCGGTGCTGGCCGGGCTCGTCATGGCGCCGCCCTTCTTCGTGCTGGGGGCGCTTCTCTACCGGCTCTATCACGTCTGCTTCGAGCGCCGCGGCGACGCCGCCTTGCAAGGCCTGGCGTTCTTCTTCGGCATACTGTTCATCACCGAGGTCGCGCTGGTGCTCACTGCAGGCGCCGACTACCGCTCGGTGGCGGCGCCCTACATCGGCGCCAGCCTCACCTTTGGCGGCATCACCCTGCCGGGGCGGATGCTGGTGCCCTTCTTCGTCTCGATCGGCATGATCGGGCTGTTGCATCAGTTCCTGACGCGCAGCTTCACCGGCCGGGCGATCCAGGCGGTCTCGCAGGACCCTGTGGCCTTGCGCTTGATGGGCGTGAGCCCGACCCGGATCAAGACGCTCGCCTTCGGCCTCGCCACGGCCACCGCCGCCGTCGCGGGCTCGCTGCTCATCATCATCGAGCCGGTCGAGCCCAGCATCGGCCGCGACTTCATCGGCCGCGCCTTCGCGGTCGTGGTGCTGGGCGGCATGGGCAGCTTCTACGGCATGCTGCTGGCCAGCATCATCCTCGGCATCACCGAAAGCATCGTCTCGGACATGTGGAACCCGTCGTGGGCGCCGGCGATCGCCTTCGGCTTTCTGCTGCCGACGCTTGCCTTCCGTTCCAGCGGCCTGCTGGGGCGCAAGCTGTGAGCAATGCGTGGTTCTGGGCGTTCGGCGGGATGCTGGTGTTGGCGCTGTGGCTGGCCGGCCGCCTGGTCACCAATGAATACGTGTTCTTCATGGGCTACGCGGTGGCGCAATACGTCCTGCTTGCCACCGCCTGGAACCTGCTGGGCGGCTATGCCGGCTACATCAACTTCGGCACCGCCGCCTTCTTTGCGCTGGGCGCCTACGTCTCGGTGGCCATCAACAAGCTCGTCGCGGTCCCCTTGCCGGTGCTGATTCTGGCAGGCGCCGTTGCCGCGGGCGCGGTCGGGTTGGCCATGGGGTACCTGACCCTCAAGCTGCGCGGCGTGTTCTTCTCCATCGCCACGCTGGCGCTGGCCATCGTCGCCCAGGCGGCGGTGACCAACTGGGAGTTCGTCGGCGGCGCGTCGGGAGCATATCTGCTGCGGCCGAGCGAGGGCCCGTGGGGCGGCAGCTATGTCGAGTATCTGTTCTACGTCATGCTGGTCATGGCGGTCGCGGCGGTGGCGCTGGCGCGGAGCATCGAGCGTTCGACGGTCGGTCTCGGCCTTTCCGCCATCCGCGACGACGAACTGGTGGCCGAGGCCTATGGCGTGCCGACCTTGCGGCTGAAACTGCTCGTCACCGTGCTGTCCGGTGCGCTGATGGGCATGGCCGGCGCGCCCTTGCCGTTCTACGTCGCCTATCTCGATCCGCCGTCGGCTTTCAATCTTTCCTATGCCGTGAACACCATCGCCATGCCGCTGATCGGTGGGACGAGCACCTGGATCGGGCCGGTGGTCGGCGCCGTGTTGCTGACGACGGTGCAGCAGACGGCCATGGTCACCATCTCGTCGGCCTTCAATCTGATGCTGGTCGGACTGCTGATGGTGGCCTTCATCACCCTCGCCCCCAACGGCATCGTCGGCCTCGTCCGCAGCCTGCGGAGGCGGGCATGACGCAGCCCCTGCTGGCCGTGAACGGGCTCACCAAGCAATTCGGCGGCTTCACCGCGCTCGATGATATTTCGCTGCACGTGATGCCGGGCGAGCGGCTGGGCCTCATCGGACCCAACGGCTCCGGCAAGACCACGCTCGTCAACTGCGTCAGCGGGACCGTGCCGATCAGCGCCGGCAGCGTGACCTTGGACGACCGGCGGATCGACGGACTGCCGCCGCACCAGCGCGCGCGCCTCGGCCTCGTCCGCAGCTTCCAGTTGCCGCGGCCCTTCGGCAGCCTGACGGTCGCCGACAACCTTCGGGTGGCGACGGTCTATGCCGGCCGCAGCGGCGCCGCCGGCATGCCGGAACTGCTCGAGATGGTGGGACTCAAAGGCAAGGCCGATCGCCTGCCGCGCGAGCTGACCCAGATCGAGATGCGCAAACTGGAACTTGCCCGCGCCATGGCGGCGAGCCCGCGGCTGATGATTGTCGATGAAGCGATGGCGGGGCTTTCCCATGGCGAGGTCGACGAAATCGTCGCCCTCCTGCTGCAGCTGAGCGCCCAGGGTGTCACCATCATCATGATCGAGCACATCATGCGCGCCGTCATGACCTTCTCGCAGCGCCTGATTTGCGTGGTGGCCGGCCGCAAGGTGGCGGACGGCAATCCGGACGAGGTGACCGCCAATCCGGAAGTATTGAAGGCGTACCTCGGTGAGTAGCCTGTCGATCCGCAACCTGTCCGCCGGCTACGGCCAGGTCCGCGTCATCGAGGATCTGTCGATGGACGTGCGGAGCGGCGAGACGGTGGCTCTGCTCGGCACCAACGGCAACGGCAAGTCGACGCTGATGCGCTGTGTCATGGGCCTGCTCGCGCCGACCGCCGGCAGCATCAAGCTTGAGATCGATGGCATCGCGCACGAACTGGCCGGGGCCCAGACCGAAGACATCGTGGCGCTGGGCGTCGTGATGGTGCCGGAAGGCCGCCGGCTGTTTCCGCGGCTATCGGTCGAGGAGAATCTCACCATCGGCGCCTCCCGCCGCCTCGCGCGCAAGGTGCTGCCGCGCAACATCGACTTTTGCTTCGAGGCTTTCCCGCGGCTCAAGGAACGCCGCGCCCAGCTGGCCGGCAGCATGAGCGGCGGCGAGCAGCAGATGCTGGCGCTGGGCCGCGCGCTGATGAGCGAGCCCAGGATCCTGCTGGTCGACGAACCTTCGGTCGGGCTCGCGCCCTTGATGGTCAAGCGCACCATCGCGAAGATCAAGGAGCTGAAGGAAGAGAAGCGATTGACTGTGCTGATGGCCGAGCAGAATTTTCACCAGGCGCTCACCATCGCCGATCGCGGCTATGTGATCGTCCATGGCCGGATCGTGTTCGCCGGCGACTCCGCCGGCGAGCTGAACGACAATGAGCTCATCAAGAAATTTTATATGGGACTGTAAAGGGGAACGCTCATGACTAAAAACCTGATCGGTCGCCGCTCAGCCGTTGCCGGCGCGCTCGGCGGCGTCGCCGCCGCACACAGCCGGATCGCCTGGGCCGCCGATCCGATCAAGATCGGCTTCTCCATCCCGCAATCGGGCGGGCTGGCTGCCATCGGCAAGCAGGCGCTGCTGACCATGCAGATCTGGTCCGACGACGTGAATGCCAAGGGCGGCATGATCGGCCGCCCGGTGCAGCTCGTGACCTACGACGATCAATCCAACCCCGCCAACGTGCCGCCGATCTACACCAAGCTGCTCGACGTCGACAAAGTCGATCTCATCGTCACCAACGGCACCAACCTCACGGTGCCGGCGATGCCGATCGCCATGCAGCGCGGCAAGGTGGTGTTCTGCATGCTGGCGCTGGCCATCAACGACAAGTTCAAGTACCCGCGCTTCTTCCAGACCATGCCGTACGGCCCGCACGGCAAGGCCTCGATCAGCGAGGGCTTCTTCGACGTGGCGATGGGCATGAAGCCACCGCCCACGACGGTGGCGCTGGTCGGCGCCGACGCCGAGTTCTCCAAGAGTGCCGTGGAGGGCGCGCGCGACGAGGCCAAGAAGCGTGGGCTGAAGGTGGTCTACGACCGCACCTATCCTCCGTCGACGGTCGACTTCGGACCGGTGATCCGCGGCATCGCCACGGCCAACCCTGACATTGTCTATGTCGGCAGCTATCCGGTCGACACGTCGGGCCTGATCCGCGCCGCGCGGGAATTGAACTTCAGCCCCAAGCTGTTCGGCGGCGGCATGGTCGGCACCCAGGCGGCGTCGCTGCAGGGCGATCTCGGCGACATGCTGAACGACGTCGTGAGCTACGAGCTCTATTGCCCGGCGGTCGCCGACAAGTTCCCCGAAGTGGGACCGCTGTTGAAGAAGTACCAGCCGCTCGCCCAGGAAAAGGGCATCGACCCGCACGGCTACTACGTTCCGCCCTTCACCTATTGCACCATGCAGATCCTCGATCAGGCGGTGACCGGCACCGGTGGCCTCGACCAGGACAAGATGGCCAAGTTCCTGCACGCCAACACCTTCAAGACCATCGTCGGCGACGTGAAGTTCGGACCCGACGGGGAGTGGGACCACGGGCGGTTGCTGACCGTGCAGTTCCGCGGCCTCAAGGGCCAGGGCATGGACCAGTTCACCAGCCCCTCGGCCGAAGTGGTGCTGCATCCGGCCGAATACCGCACCGGCGAGCTGCGCTACCCGATGGGACCCGCCAAGCAATGAGCGCCCCAACATCCGGCGCCGAAGTCGCGCCCGAGATCGCAATCGTCACCGGCGGCCTGCGCGGGTTGGGCAGGGCCATGACGCTCGGCCTGTTGCGCACCGGGCGCAAGGTGGTGGCGGTCGGCCATATCGCCGAAGACATGCCGGCCCTGCAACGCGACGCCGGCAATCACGCCGGCGCCCTGCACTGCATGGCGCTCGACCTGCGCAAGCCGGCCGCCTGCGACGAGGTTGTGGCCGTCACGCAACAGCGTTTCGGCGGGCTCGACATTCTCGTCAACAACGCCGGGCTCACCTTTACCTACACCGACCCCGAGCGCTTCGTGAAAGGCCCTAGGAAGTTCTGGGAGCTCACCGACGAGATCGTCCAGAACACCATGGACACCAACTACATGGTGGCCGACCAGTTGGCCCGCCGCGTGGCGCCGATCCTGATGGCGCGCGGCTGGGGACGCATCATCAACGTCACCACCAAGCTCGACACCATGAACCGCGTGGGCAGCGTGCCGTATGGCCCATCCAAGGCGGCGCTGGAAATGGCCACGGAGATCTGGGCCAAGGAGCTTTCAGGCACGGGCGTGACGGTGAACATCGTCAATCCCGGCGCCGGCGCCAACACGCCGGGCATGGCCAAGGAAATGCGCGAATGGTCCGCCACCGGCAAGGCCGCGAAGCTGGTCGAGCCGGACGAAATGGTGGCGCCGCTGCTCTTCGTCGTCTCGCGCGAGGCCGACAAGGTGCACGGCTATCGTTTCGACGCCAACACCTGGGTGGCCGACATCGCGCCGGCAACCAGCGCCCAGCGCACGGGCCGCAAGGCGGGGTTCGACCTCTATCCGCTCTCCGATTGCTTCGCCTCCTGATGTGCCTCGGGCTCACCTTAACTTGCCTCACCCTGAGGAGCCGCGCGAAGCGTGGCGTCTCGAAGGGTCGGCAACAGACGTGGTGCGCGTTCCCATGCTTCGAGACGGCCGCTTCGCGGCCTCCTCAGCATGAGGTCTTTGTTGGCCTTGCTTCAGTGCTTCCATCTGCGCCGGAAGGACTCTGGTGCGATGCCTGCGGCAGCTGAACGACCACGCAAGGAGAGATGATCCATGGACTGGAATCCCAAGCCGCTCGATCCCGCCGATGTGAAAGTGCATCGCCGGGGCAAGGGCATGCCGCTCGTACTGATCCACTGCCTGGGCATGGACTGGCACTTCTGGGATGTGCTGGAGCCCTTGGCCGACCAGTTCGAGCTTTTCACCTACAGCCTGCCCGGCCACCACGATACGCCCCTGCCCACGGGGCAATACGGCGAAGCGGAGCTCACCGAGCAGCTGCGCGCGCTGATGCTGCGCGAGGGCGTGGCGAAGGCCCACATTGCCGGCATTTCCATGGGTGGATCGATGGCCCAGCATTTCGCCGGCACCTATCCGGAGATGGTGGACCGGGTGATCCTGTGCGACTGCACGCCGCGTTACAACGAGGAGGCGCGCGCCAACTGGCCGGTGCGCGCCGGCCTGGCGCGGCAGAACGGTGTGGCGAGCCTGATCCCGATGCTGGAGAAGATCTTCTTCACCCAGGCCTCGCTCGACGAGAACGGCCCGGATGTACGCTACGTGAAAGAGTCCTGGGCGGCTTGCAGCGGCGAGGGCTATGCACTCGCGTGCGAGATGCTGGCGATGGTCGACGCGCAGGAGCAGGCCAAGCGCATGAAGATGCCCACGATGATCATGCTCGGCTCCAATGAGGGCCAGCCCTTCAAGGACGCGGCCAAGTGGATGAACGAGAATATCCCGGGCAGCAAGGGGATCATCGAAGTTCCCCTGGCCGGCCACGCCTCCGTGCGGGAGCGACCGGCGTTCGCGCTGCAGCAGTTCCGACGCTTCCTGGGCTAGACGGCGCGATAGGGCTCGCCCCAGCGGTCCTGGTAGACGATCTCGTTGAGCGGGCCGCGGCCGACCGGGCCGAACTTGCCCATCGGGTAGCCGATCGGGAGGATCGCGTAGGAGTGCACGCCGGTCGGCAAGCCAAGAGCTGCCTCGGCTTCCTTCTCGTGGAGGAGATGCCGGGTCGTGAGTGTGGTGCCGAGGCCGAGCGCCCGCGCCGCCAGCACCATGTTCTGGACCGCCGGGTAGATCGAGGAGCCGGCCGCCCGGTTGGGATTGGGTCCGTCCTCCAGGCAGGCGACGATCCACACCGGCGCTTCGTGGAAGTGGTCGGTCAGATATTCCACCGCGGCATGCTGGCGAAGATAGCGTTCCTTGGTGACGCCCGGCGGCGGCTGGCTGGTGAGGTAGCGCGGGCCGATCACCTCGTCGAAGGCCTTCTTGTACCAGACCTGCACCGCCTTTTTGATCTTCGGGTCCTTGATGACCAGGAACCGCCACTTCTGCGTATTGCCGCCATTCGGTGCGCAGCTGCCGGCGTGCAGGATCCTGGAGATCAATTCATCGGGCACCGGATCCGGCTTCAGGCGCCGCATGGCGCGAGTCGACTCGATAATCTCGAACAGGTCGGGCATTGATTCCTCCCTCGCCGCATGCTGAGGCGTAGGTGCGGGAGAATATGGCGCAATCGAAGAGGAGTCACCCATGGCGCTCTATGAGCTCAGGACCTACACGCTCTACGTCGGAAAGATGGCCGAGGCCGTCAAGCTCTACCAAGGGCTCGGCTTTCCGGCCTTGAAAAAGGGCGGTCACGACAAGAACCTCGTCGGATACTTTCAAGGCGACACGGGCATGATCAACCAGATCGTCCATCTCTGGAAGTTCGAGGACGATGCGGCGCGGCGCGCGCATTGGGCGGCCGTATTTGCCAACACCGATTTCACCGAAGGCTTCGCGTCGAAGTTCCGGCCGCTGGTGATGACGCAAGAGGTGAAGCTGCTTCATGCGGCGCCTTGGGGGCCCCACCCGTAAGCGGGCAAACCCGGCGAAGGTGGAGCAATGAGAACACTGCACGTTGCACCCGGCGACTCAGCGCGCGGCTCTCTACATCAGGCGATCCGAGGCGCCGGCCGCGATGAGGAGGTGCTTCGGTGTCGCGATGATCTTAGTTGCGGCCCGATCGAGTCGGACGATCCATCGGCGAGGGCGGCGTGGTGGGCGCGCTTTTATGACTTGCCGGAGTTTGAAGATGACTTCGAGTCGTTCTGGAACCGCGTCACGACAACCAATGACCGACTCGTTATCTGGTTCGGACGCCACTCCGCGCTGGAACTCGCGTTCTTTCTGGCCATGGCTGACCGGCTTGGCGATCGATCGTATGACATTGTCGACGTTACGGGAGCGCGATCACCCGCGGTCTAGATCATTCCGACAGATCGACTGAGGATGCTGCTCGGGACCGAACGGCCCATCACAGCCCAGGAGAGGGAGGAAGCCCGTGGGCACTGGCGCCGGCTACGGGTGGAGAACGCGCCCTTTCGTGTCGTGGCGCCAACGGGTTTGGTTTCGGCGCCAGTCGACCACTTCGATCCCCTGCTGATCGAACGGGCGACCCCGGAATGGCGGAAGATCGCACGCGTTGTCGGTGACACGATGGGAAACAACTTCGCCTACATGCAGGTCGGCGACATGATGCTGCTGGCGCGTGTTGTCGCCCTTGTCGGCGAGGGGAAGCTGCTCGCCGACGGTGATCCCTGGGACATGCGCTCCTGCCGCGTGCGGTTGCCGGGCTGACGAGGTCGCGCACGAGGTCGGTGACGCCGACGCAGGTGCGGTCGACTGCGATGGTGACGTGCTTGATTCACTCATCGGCCGTTCCGGCCGGATCGTGCGCAAGCGGCGTCGGCTGCGGCGCCAGGATTTTGAAAGTCCTCTCAACATGCAAGGGAGCGGCCGAAGTCAGGCTTCCGCCGACTGCCAGCATGGCCAGGACAAGCGCCGCAGCGGCCATGAGGTAGTACACGCCGTCGATATCGAAGCGCCTCAACAGGCTCATGCCGACGAGCGGCCCCATCACCGAGCCGCAACCGCTCGCCAGGATGAGCCGGCTGCTCACAGCCACCACGCGGTCCGCCGGCAGGCGATCGTGCGCATGCGCGACGCAGACCGGATAAAGGGTCGACATCAACCCGCCGAACAGGACCGCTGCTGGCAGCACCAGCAGCGCCGAATGCGGCAACCGAACCAGGGCGACGGCCGTTGCCGCAAGGGCTGTGCTCAGCACGACCAGCACGATACGCCGGTCGAAGCGGTCCGACAGCCGGCCCACCGGAATCTGGAAGGCGAGGCCGCCAAGCACGGCCACGAGCATGAACAATCCGATCGTTTCGCGTTCGAAACCCTCGTCCTGCATCCACACCGGAACGAGCGCATAGAATGCGCCGCCGATCAGTCCGCTCAGCGCCGCCCCTCCTACCGCGACAGGAGCCAAGCGCAACAATTGGCCGTACGGCAGATACTGGGCGGCGACCGTGTGCGGTTGCTCGGCGCGGGTCGTGCTCACCAGAACCAACGCGGCGGCGAACAGGACGACAATGATGTTGAACGGCGTCACCGTCTCTATTTCGACCCGGCTGATCAGGAGCTGTCCGAGCGCGATGGCGACGAACGTGCCCACCATGTAGATCGAGAAGACGTATCCGCGCTCTTCAGGCGCGGCCTTGGCATTCAGCCAACTCTCGGTCGTGACGAAAAGTCCGGCGCAGCCAAACCCGATGATCGCGCGCAGGATCATCCACGGCACCGGCTCGACCACCAGCGGCATGGCAGCGGTCGCGGCAACGACCGTGCCGGCAAAGGCGGCGTAGACGCGTATGTGGCCGAACCGCTCGATGATCCTCCCGCCGCAGAACGCGCCCACGGTGAACCCGGCAAAATAGCTGCTGAGCACAAGGCCAGCCATGGTGGCATCGAAATCCTCCGATGCGACTCGCAGCGCGATGAAGGTCCCGAAAAATCCATTGGCGAACTGGATGCCGCTCGTCGCGAAGACGAGCATGCCGATTCGCGCGCCGACGGAGTTCTTCGACTGCATCCTCTTCCCTTTCCACTATCGCCGGTACGCATCTTGCGTTTGAGAAGGATGCTCCTTCTAGCGCCGCACCTCATTTGAGTTGCCGTGACAAACTGGTGAAGTCGCTTCATGCGGCGCCCTCGGGCCCGCACTCTCAGCCCCTCACCTCTTGGCGACGCAGTCGATCTCGATCAGCGCGTCGCGCACCAGGTCGGTGACTCCGACGCAGGTGCGGGCAGGACGGGCGGGTGACGGAAAGAAGCCGGCATAGACTTCGTTCATCGTCTCGTAGTCGCGCTTGAAGTGGGTCAGGAATACGCGGACGCGCAACACGTGGCTCAGCGAGAGATCGAGGGCCATCAGCACGCGGCTCATGTTGCGCAGGGTCAGATCGGTCTGCGCCCGAATTCCCTCGGGCAAGGCCTTGGCAGGGTCGGCGAGATCCCGTCCAAACTGGCCGGTCAGAAAGACAAAGCCATCGGCTTCCGTGGCATGGCTGCTGGGAGAAACCGAACGCGGGAAGCCGTCGAGAAGATGAAATTTGGCTTCGGTCATGATTTCTCTCGGAAGCAGGCCCGCAGTGCGGCGGAGCTTAGCAGACGACCGAATCGCCTCTGTGGGGAGATCGGTGCGAGTTCCCGGAAACGCCCAAAAAGCGCGATATTTCAGGGCGTTTACAGAACCGGGACTCATTGGTATGGTCCGCCGCGTCGCGGCCGGGAAAGGCCGTTTTGTCGTCTGAAATCAACGACTTAACGAGAAACCGCCCGGCGGCAGGGGTCGCGATATGAAGATTCTCACCGGCAACAGCAATCGCCCGCTGGCAGAAGCCATTGCCGCCAAGCTGGCCCTGCCGCTGGTCAAGGCCAACATCCGCCGCTTCTCGGACAACGAGATCTTCGTCGAGATCCTGGAAAACGTGCGCGGCGAGGACATGTTCGTGCTGCAGTCGACCAGCTTCCCGGCCAACGACCATCTGATGGAGCTCCTGATCACCATCGATGCGCTGCGCCGGAGCTCAGCCCGGCGCATCACCGCGGTGCTGCCCTACTACGGTTACGCCCGGCAGGATCGCAGGACCGGACCGCGCACGCCGATCTCGGCCAAGCTGGTGGCCAACCTCTTGACCCATGCCGGCGCGAGCCGTGTGCTCACGCTCGACCTGCATGCCGCCCAGATCCAGGGCTTTTTCGACATCCCGGTCGACAACCTCTTTGCCGGCCCGGTGTTCAGCAAGGACATCAAGGAAACCCTGACAAACCGCAACCTTACGGTGGTGTCGCCCGATGTCGGCGGCGTCGTGCGCGCCCGTGCGATCGCCAAACGCATTGACGCCGACCTCGCGATCATCGACAAGCGCCGCGAGCAGGCCGGCGTCAGCGAGGTCATGAACGTAATCGGCGACGTCAAGAATGCCGACTGCATCCTGATCGACGACATCGTCGATTCGGCCGGCACGCTGTGCAACGCCTCGGTCGCCCTGATGGACCAGGGCGCCAAGTCGGTGTCGGCCTATGTCACGCACGGCGTGCTGTCGGGCGGCGCGGTCGCCCGCGTGGCGGCCTCGCCGATGGAGAAGATGGTGATCACCGACTCGATCCAGCCGACCGAGGCGGTGCGGGTGTCGCCCAACGTGCGGCCCCTCAGCATCGCCTCGCTGATGGCCGAGGCGATGAAACGCATCGCCGAAGAGACGTCGGTGTCGAGTTTGTTCGACTGAAGGAATTTTGGAGATCCGGCGTTGGGCACCCCTGGAGGCCACGCCGTGAGTGAGTGAGAGAGAGAAAGAGCAAACCTCAAGGAGAAGTTGAAATGGCAGAGACGACAAAGGTCGTCGCGAAGATGCGGGACCGGGCCGGCAAAGGGGGCGCCCGTTCCAGCCGTCGCGATGGACTGATTCCCGCCGTGATCTACGGCGACAAGCAAGCCCCCGTGATGATCGCGGTCGAGCCGAAATCGATCGAGCGCGAGCTGCACAAGGAGGGCTTCTTCAACCACCAGCTCAAGATCGACGTCGAGGGCACGGGCTACGATGTCCTGCCGCGCGACGTGCAGGTCGATCCGGTGACGGACAAGCCTCTGCATCTCGACTTCCTGCGCATCGGGCCCGAGTCGATCATCACCGTGCAGGTGCCGGTCCACTTCCGGAACGAGTCCCAGGCGCCCGGCATCAAGCGCGGCGGCGTGCTGAACGTCGTGCTGCACGAGATCACCGTGCGCACCAAGGCCGCCACCATCCCGGAATATTTCGAGGTCGATCTGACCGGCCTCGAGATCGGCCACTCCATCCACCTGTCCACGCTCGCGGTCCCCGAGGGCGTGCGCGTGGTGAGCCGCGACAAGAACGCCACCGTGGCGTCGATCGCCGCGCCGACCGTGGTGCGCGAGGCGGCGGCGCAGGCAGCGGCCGATGCGGCGGCGGCGGCGGCGGCTCCAGTGGTCGAGGCTGCAGCGGCTCCGGGTGCAGTTGTATCGGCACCGGGAGCAGCACCTGCGGCAGGTGCGGCTCCGGCGGCGGGTGCTGCTGCGGCACCGGCGGCCGGCGGCAAGGCCCCGGCTCCGGCCAAGAAGTAAGCGGCAGGCGAGAGCCTCCGTCCCGTTCGATGCTTCTGCTGGTCGGGCTCGGCAATCCCGGGCCGCGCTATGCGGGGCACCGGCACAATGTGGGGTTCATGGCGGCGGACGAGATCGTCCGCCGCCGTGTCTTCTCGCCGTGGCGTGCGCGTTTCAACGGCGAGGTGGCGGAAGGCCATCTCGGCGGCGAGCGCACGCTCGTCCTGAAGCCCATGACCTTCATGAACGAATCGAGCAAATCAGTGGGCGACGCGGTGCGGTTCCTGAAGATCCCGCTCGACCGCGTGGTCGTCTTCCACGACGAGCTCGACCTCGCACCCGGCCGCATCCGCATGAAGAAGGGCGGCGGCGCCGGCGGCCACAACGGACTGCGCGATCTCGATGCGCATGTCGGCAACGGCTATCGCCGGGTGCGCATCGGCATCGGCCATCCCGGCCACAAGGACCTGGTGCTGCATTGGGTGCTGCGCGACTTCGAGCCCGACGAGCGCGATCCCAAGGACGGCTGGCTGCCCAAGGCGCTGGGCGCGCTGGCCGACGAGGCGGCGCTGCTGGCCGAAGGCACGGGCAAGGCCGATGAACGCTACATGAGCCGGGTGGCGCATCTCGCCCCTCCCCCCGCCCCGCCAAAAGGGCCTCCGGTTGAAGAGTCGAAAGCGTAAGAGATGGGTTTCAATTGCGGAATCGTCGGCCTGCCCAATGTCGGCAAGTCGACCCTGTTCAACGCGCTTACCGCCACGCAGGCCGCGCAAGCGGCCAACTATCCGTTCTGCACCATCGAGCCCAATGTCGGCCGCGTCGCCGTGCCCGATCCGCGGCTCGACAAGCTGGCGGCGATCGCGAGCTCGGCCAAGATCATCAACACCCAGCTCGAGTTCGTCGACATCGCGGGCCTGGTGAAGGGCGCGTCGAAGGGCGAAGGGCTGGGCAACCAGTTCCTTGCCAATATCCGCGAAGTCGATGCCATCGCCCACGTGCTGCGCTGCTTCGAGGATTCCGACGTGACGCACGTCTCGGGCAGCGTCGATCCGGTGCGCGACGCCGAGATCGTCGAGACCGAGCTGATGCTGGCCGACCTCGAGAGCCTCGAAAAGCGCCTGCCCAATCTCGAGAAGCGGGCCAAGGGCGGCGACAAGGAAGCGGCGGCCGAAGCGCCGGTGGTGAAGAAGGCGCTCGACGCGTTGCGCGAGGGCAAGCCCGCGCGCGAGTCGGCGATCACCGCGGAAGAGCGGCCGGTGTTCCGGCTGCTGCAGCTCATCACCGCCAAGCCGATGATGTATGTGCTGAACGTCGAGGAGGCCTCGGCCGCGGCCGGCAATGCCCATAGCGCCAAGGCGGAGGCCTACGCCAAGACGCGCGGCATGCCGGCCGTGGTCATTTCGGCCGCCATCGAGGCCGAGGTGGCGCAGCTTCCAACCGAAGACCAGGGCGAGTACCTCGCCTCGCTCGGCCTCAAGGAAACCGGCCTCGCCCGTGTCCTGCGCGCGGGCTACCAGCTGCTCGACCTGGTGACCTTCTTCACGGTCGGCCCCAAGGAGGCCCGCGCCTGGACGGTGCGCCGCGAGGCCACGGCGCCGGAGGCGGCGGGCGTGATCCACACCGATTTCGAGAAGGGTTTTATTCGCGCCGAGACCATCGCCTACGACGATTACGTCACGCTGAACGGCGAGGCAGGCGCACGCGATGCCGGCAAGCTCCGGCTCGAGGGCAAGGACTACGCCGTCAAGGACGGCGACGTCTTTCATTTCAGGTTCAATGTCTGATCCATCGCCGACGCTCAGGTTCCTCTCCCCCTTGGAGGAGAGGCTAGGTGAGGGGGTCGAAGGCTTCCTCCTGCATCACCCCCTCACCCAACCTCTCCCCCAATGGGGAGAGGAGCTTGAAGCGATGTAGAGTTCGCGGCCTTCCGCGCGCTGCGCGACCGCCACGTCGGCACTTCGGCGCCGCCAGTCAGCACCGTTTGACACCTTGCTCAATGGCCTTGCGCGGCGGCGCGCCGGTGGATTTCGTCGCTGGTCAAATCCTCCTTGTGCGTGGCGATGAACCAGCGATGGCCGAACGGGTCGGTGATGCCGCCGACGCGATCGCCATAGAACTGGTCGGCCACCGGGCGTGTGAGCTTGGCGCCCGCGGCGACCGCCTGGCCGACGACGGCATCGACATCCTCGACATAGAGATGGATGCTGACCGGCGAGCCGCCGATGGTCGCGGGGCCGAGCGCATCGATCTCCGGATGCTCGTCCGCCAGCATCACGCACGAATCACCAATGCGGATCTCGGCGTGGCGGATCTTGCCGCTCGGGTCCTGCATCCGCTCGCGCTCGATCGCACCGAAAGCCCGCGCGTAGAATTCGAGCGCCTTGGCACCGCCAGAGACGATCAGGTAGGGCGTGATCGCGTGATAGCCGTCGGGAATGGGTTTGGCCATGCAAGCCTCCTTTGCTCCGCCCATTCTGGCGCCGACGAGACGAGGCGTATTGTAGGTTTTTTACCGGGCCCGCCTTGCGAGGGACCAGCCTTCACTGCGGCACGTGGTTCATGTGCTCGGTGCGGCGCGCGAGATAGTTGGCGGGGCTCAGGCCGGCAAAGTCCTGAAAGTCGTGAATCATGTGCGATTGATCGCTGTAGCCGCAGGCGAGCGCCGTGTCGGCCCAGTCGACCGCTGGCGCGCGATGAAGCAAGGCCACGGTGCGTTGGAAGCGACGGATGCGGCAGAAGGATTTAGGCGTCAAACCGACTTCGTCGCTGAACAGGCGGATGAAGCGGCGCGGACTGAGGCCTGTCTCATCGACCACATCGGCGATGCGGCGCGGGCCTCGGCGAAACGCGGCCAGCGCATGGCCGACGGCAGCATGACGGGAATGCGGCCGCTGCAGCAGGGACAGCAGCGCACGCTCCAGCAGCAGGAGCCTCGCCTCTGCTCCCTCTGCCGCGAGCAGACGCTCACGCAACGCGGTGGCTCGCCGACCCCAGAGCGCCTTGAGCGACACATGCCGATTGCGCAGTTCGTCCACGGGCAATGCAAGGAAGGGAAACGCCCCGCTCGGCTTGAAATGGACACCGATGATCGCGGCCGGCCGGCTCGTGTCCAGGACGAAGAAACGCGAATGCGGTCCGGCAACGAGGGCGTCGAAGCTGCCGGTCCTCTGGTGAAGATTGATCACCAGCTCCACCGTGCCCGTCGGCAACACGCGCTCGCTCTCGTGCGATGACGCGGCGCTTTCAAAGAGCCACAGCAGCTCGATGAATTCCGACAAAGGCGAGCCTGGCATATGCCGGCGGTAAATCATGACAGTGACATGATAGCTCGCCCGCGACAGAGTCAACACGCACTGTCAATAAACCGTAGCGTCGCTGCAGTAGTTCCTCAGGTTCGAACAGGGGGATCATCCAATGCGGGCCCACGTGCTCTTCACGGTCACGGCGACCTTCGCCCTCGGCCTCGCGATGGCGGCAGCGGCGCAGACCAAGTATCCATCGGTGCTGGAAGGCCACGCCATCCTGCCGGCCATGACGCTCGTTCCTGCGCCCGCCGACGCGCCGCCTGAGCTGCAGATCTCCGGCCGCTTTGCCGGACCGCCGGGGCAGAGGATCGACACGCCGGAGAGCGTGCCCGGCATCTCGGCACTTTCCGACAAGGCGGCGCCACGGCCCACCGGCATCAGCCTGCCGTTCAAGGGCCAGCCGGTGCAGGGCCTGTCGGGCATCAAGGACCTGAAGGACGGCACGTTCCTCACCCTGACCGACAACGGCTATGGCTCCAAGGCGAACTCGCCTGACGCCATGCTGATGTTCCACATCGTCAAGCGGACTGGAAGGCCGGCACGGTCGAGCATGTCTCGAGCACCTTCCTGAGCGATCCCGACCGCAAGGTGCCGTTCCGCATCGTCAACGAGAACACGCCCCGCCGGTACCTGACCGGCTCGGACTTCGACATCGAATCGATCCAGCCGATCGGCGACGCGCTGTGGTTCGGCGACGAGTTCGGCCCGTTGCTGGTCAAGACCGACAAGAGCGGCAAGGTGCTGGCCGTGTTCGACGCCAAGGTCGACGGCAAGGTGGTGCGTTCGCCGGATAATCCCTACCTGGTTCCGCCCGGCGTGCCCGGCATGATGAAGTTCGAGGTCAAGCGCAGCAAAGGCTTCGAAGGCATGGCGGCCTCGCCGGACGGCAAGATCCTCTATCCCCTGCTCGAAGGTCCGTTGTGGGTCGAGGCGACCAACAGCTTCGAGAACAAGGACGGCAAGACCTACCTGCGCATTCTCGAGTTCGACGTCGGCAAGGAAGCCTTCACCGGCAAGGGCTGGAAATATCCGCTCGAGCTGCCGGCCAACGCCATCGGCGATTTCAACCTGATCGATGCGACGAGCGGCCTGATCATCGAACGCGACGACAGCGAAGGCGATCCGGCGCAGGCCTGCCCTGCGGGCGCGCCGAGGCCCGACTGCTTCAACGTGCCGGCCAAGTTCAAGCGCATCTACAAGATCGACTTCGCCCAGGCCGACGCCGACGGCTTCGTGAAGAAGGTGGGCTACATCGACCTGATGGACATCGACGACCCGAACAAGCTCGCCCGCCAGGGCGGGCACGACGGCAAGTTCACCTTCCCGTTCTTCACCATCGAGAATGTCGACGTGGTCGACGCCGATCACATCATCGTCGGCAACGACAACAACCTGCCCTTCTCGTCGGGCCGCACGCTCGGCAAATCCGATGACAACGAGCTGATCCTCCTGAAGGTGACCGACCTGCTGCGCGCGAAATAGCAACAAAGCGACATTGATTACATTTAGCTGACAAAAGAGAGGGAACTGGGCGCGCGCAAACTCGACGAGGCCTCTTCGCCAACCTATCGTTTGGCATCGCACAGAGAGGCCCAGGGAGATGCGGATATTGGTGGTCGAGGACAACAACCAGCTCGTTGGTCTTCTGACGAAGGCGCTGGCACGAGCCGGTCTCGACGTCGATTCGGCCGGCAATGCGGCTGCCGCCGAAATCTCCCTGAAAACGATGCGCTATGCCGCCGTCGTCCTCGATCTCGGGCTTCCCGATGCGGACGGTCTTGCCCTGCTCGACCAGATGCAGCGGCGCCGCGACCAAACGCCGGTCCTCATTCTTTCGGCGCGCGGCGGCCTGGATGACCGCATTACCGGGCTGCACAAGGGGGCGAGCGACTATCTCGTGAAGCCTTTTGCCATGGATGAACTCGTCGCGCGCATTCAAACGCTGCTGCGGAGATCGCCTGAAGCCAAACGCGATGCGCTGACCCTGGGCAACGTGTCGTTCGAGACCGAAAGCCGGCAGGCCGTCGTCGCCGGCAAGCTGCTTTTCCTGCCGCCGCGGGAAGCAGAGGTTCTGGAAGTACTGATCAAACGGGGCGGCCGGACCGTCTCCCATGAAGCGCTCGAGAGTCAGGTCTTCGGCCTGTCGCAAAGCGTCTCGTCGAATGCGATCGAGGTCTACGTCCATCGGCTGCGTCATTTGCTAACAGACGCAGGCGCCAACGTCGCCATCCACACGATCCGCGGCGTTGGCTATTTGATGGAGGAGGAAAAGGACGACCCGAACAAGCGCGCGAAAGGGCAATGACTAGGGGAGCACGCGCTTCATCCAGCGTGCCGTTCCTTGCGAGTCCTGGCTGTCGCTTGCCGCGAGCCGGGCGATGACGCGGTGGCGGTCTTCCATATCGCGGTTCTGGCTGAGCTTGAGCTTGGTTTCGACGCGCGAGAGCGGCATGTGGAAGGCGACGATGCCCTTGGTCTGCATCTCGGCATTGCCCGGCGGCAGGCGATCGAGGCCCCAGGCCTCCGCGCCGCTGCCTTCGTAGACCGCGGCCAGCCTGGCCAGCACGTCGAGCGCGCCCTTGGTGTCCTCGACGACCTGCGGCCGACCGTAGGCATGCACCGTGACGTAGTTCCAGGTCGGCACCTTGACACCCGGCGTGTACCAGGTCGGCGAGACATAGGCGTGCGGACCCCAGAACAACGCGAGCGACTCGGCGCCGCGCGCGAACAGTTTCCAGTGCTGGTTGGCGCGCGCCATGTGGCCGATCAGCGAGCCGTGCGGGCTGCCGTCGTCCTGCCAGACCAGGGCCAGATGGGTCGCCACCGGCGCTGCATCGGCATCGGCGGTCATCAGCAGCGCCCAGCCATGGTCCTGCATGATCTCGCGGCCAATGGTCTCGTCGCCTTCGAAGTGCTTGGGAACGTACATGGTTTTCTTTCTGCGGCACGGCCCTCGGGCCGGCGGGTTGAACGGCGCCGCAATACCATGTCCAATGCCGGCCGCAACCGGGAGGAATTCTCATGGGCGAAGATATCCGTCTTAAGTCGAAGGCCGGCGAGATCGGCGCCTACCTCGCCAACCCGAAAGGCACGGCCAAGGGCGGCGTCGTGGTGATCCAGGAGATCTTCGGGGCCAATCACCACATCAAGGCGGTCACCGACAAGTTCGCGGCCGACGGCTATCTGGCGCTGGCGCCGCGCTTCTTCGACCACATCAAGACCGGCATCGAGCTCGGCTATACGCCCGACACCATCGCCGAGGGCCGCAAGTACGTGACCGAGCTCGGCCTCGACAAGCCGGTGCAGGATGTCGAAGCGGCGATCGAGGAGCTCAAGAAACGCGGTGCCAAGAAGGTGGCGGTCACCGGCTACTGCTGGGGCGGCACCATCGCCTGGCTGGCGGCGACCCGGCTGAAGCCCGATGCGGTGTCCGCCTATTACGGCGGCGGCATCCACGGCACCAAGAACGAGAAGCCCACGGTGCCGACCCAGATGCATTTCGGCGACAAGGACATGCACATCCCGATGACGCACGTGAACGAGCTCCGCAAGCTCCATCCCGGCGTCCAGATCTACGACTACCCGGCCGACCACGGCTTCCATTGCGACGAGCGCGGCAGCTACGACGCGGCGGCCTCCAAGCAGGCCATGGCCCGGACATTGGAGTTCTTCGGCAAGCACGTTGGCTAAAAAGCCTGCAAAAAAAACCTTCAGCCCATCGGCGCGCGGCCCCCTGAACGGAGTCCGCGTCGTCGATCTGTCGCGCCTGGTCGCCGGCAACATCCTGACCCTGCAGTTTGCCGATTTCGGCGCCGAGGTGATCAAGATCGAGCCGCCCGAGGGCGACACGCTGCGCTCGTGGCGGGTCAAGGGCATCGAGACGGCGTGGAAGGTTTATAGCCGCAACAAGAAGAGCGTGGCGCTCGATCTCCGTGCCGATGCCGGCCGCGCCATCGTGCGCGCGCTCGCCGCCTCGGCGCAGATCCTGGTCGAGAGCTTCAGGCCCGGCGTGCTGGAAGACATGGGTTTGGCGCCCGCCGAGCTGCACGAGCTCAACCCCAAGCTGGTGATCGTGCGCATTTCCGGCTGGGGCCAGGACGGCCGCTTCCGTCACAAGCCGGGCTTCGGCACCCTGATCGAAGGCTATAGCGGCTTCGCCTCGATGAACGGATTCGGCGACCGCGAGCCGGTGCTGCCGCCGATGTATCTCGCCGACGCCATGGCCGCGCTCTACGGCTACGGCGCCGTCATGGTGGCGCTGCGCGAGGTCGAGACCAACGGCGGCAAGGGCCAGACGCTCGACCTGCCGCTATTCGATCCGCTGTTCTCGGTGCTGGGCCCGCAGGCCGCCAACCACAAGCTCACCGGCGAGGTCAAGGTGCGCACGGGCAGCCGCTCGACCAACGCCGCGCCGCGCAACGTCTACCCGACCAAGGACGGCCACTGGGTCTGCCTCTCGGCCTCGACGCAGGGCATGGCCGAGCGGGTGCTGGTCAAGATCGGCCGGCCGGAGCTCGTCAAGGATCCGCGCTTTGCCACCAATATCGAGCGGGTGAAGCACGGCATCGAGCTCGACGAGATTATCGGCGGCTTCATCGCCCAGCGCGATCTTGCCGAGAACCTGCGCTATTTCGACGAGGCCGGCGTCACGATCGGCCCGGTCTACGACATCGCCCAGATCGTGCAGGACGACTATGTGCTGGAGCGCGAGGCGCTGATCGAGATTCCCGACGAGGAGATGGGCGAGCTGCCGACCCATCCCGTCGTGCCGCGCCTCTCCGGCACGCCGGGCGCGCTCAGAAGCGCGGCGCCCCGGATCGGCGAGCACAACGAGGCGCTGTTGAAGCCGCTGCTGGGCGACGCCGAATACGACAAGCTCTGCAAAGCCGGCGCGATCTCCAAAGGGAAGAAGAAGTGAATCGACCTGTTCCGCCCGTCTGGCGCTCGATCCTCTACGTGCCGGGCAACGTGCCCAAATTCATCGACAAGGCGCACGAACGCGGCGCCGACTGCGTGCTGGTCGATCTCGAGGACAGCGTGACCCTGGCCGAGAAGCCCGGGGCGCGCGAGATGCTGCCTGAGACCATGAAGAAGGTGGCGCGTGGCGGCGCCGACGTGGCGGTGCGCATCAACCGGCCGCTCCGGCTCGCCATCCCCGACCTCGAAGCGGCGGTGCGGCCTGGCCTTTCGGCGCTGTTCATCACCAAGACCGAGGGCGTGCAGCATCTAAAGCTGCTCGACGAGGCGGTGAGCGAGCTCGAGCGCGAGCGCGGCATGGCGGTGGGCAGCGTGGGTTTCGGCGCCATGATCGAGCATCCGCGCGCGCTGGCCCATATCGACGACATCGCCGAGCATGGGCCGCGGCTGATCGCCATGATGCTGGGCGGCGAAGACTTCGCGCTGGAAACCGGCTCGATCCCGAGCGACGAGAGCCTCGAATTGCCCAAGCGGCTGGTCGCCTTCGCCGCCCAGGCGCACGACGTGGCGATGATCGGCATTTTAGGCACGGTGGCCGATTACAGCGATCCCATCGCCTACAAGAAGAGCGCCATACGGGCGCGGCGCTTCGGCTTCTCGGGCGGCACCTGCGTGCATCCCGGGCTGGTGCAGGCGCTGAACGAAGCCTTCACGCCCGACGCGGCCGAGGTCGCGCACGCCAAAAAGCTGATCGCCGCCGACGAAAAGGCCGCAGCCGAAGGCCGCGGCTCCTTCACCGTCGATGGCAAGATGATCGACATCCCGGTGATCGACCGCGCCCGCCGGCTGTTGGCGCGGCACGACGCGATCGAACGCCGGTTCAGGAAAGTCTAGGCGTCGACGAGCTCGCGGGTCGGCCGCGTCTCGACGTCGGTCAGGTCGGAGATGGCGCTGATCATCTCGGCCGTGATGCCGGCATTGAGGCTCTGCAGCAGAACCTCCTTGCCGTTGGCGAGCCGCACGGCGTCGCGGTGCGCATGCGCCACGACTTCGAGGCGGGTCATCACCACTTCCTCGACGGGTCCGATGCCGAAGGCGCGCTGCACGGTCTCGCCGATGCCCTCCAGCCTGAGATGCGCATCGGCTGGAATGCAGACGGCAGTATCGCAGTCGTATCCGGCGGTGAAGCCCATCGTGCCGCTGGGGAAGCGGCGAAGGGTGTATTGCTCTTCTTGAACTGCAGGTCGTGAACGATAGAGTTCCAGTGAGTAATCACACATGACGTCCTCCTGTTAGGGAACGTCCTTGAGACGTAGTACGAACCGCGATTCGGTCAAGCCGCGGATCAGAACAATCCAGAATTATCGGTTCGCACGCTTTCCCTAATCAGGGTCAGTGCCCAAGGTCAGTGGCCAGGGTCAGTGCTTGTCGGCCCACACCTGGCGCTTCACGGCGTACATCAGGCCGGCCATCGCCAGCAGGAACAGGATGACGCGAACGCCGGTGCGCTTGCGGTCCTCCATTTTCGGCTCCGACGCCCAGGCGAGGAACTGGACGACGTCGGAGGCTTCCTGGTCGAGGGTCGGCTTCGTGCCGTCGGCATAGGTCACCTTGTCGTCGGCCAGCGGCGGCGGCATGGCGATCCTGTGGCCCGGGTAATACTTGTTGAAGTTGTCGTCCTTGGTGACGCTGAATTCCTTGATCTGCTCGGGTGTCAGCTTGTCGAACGGCACGTAGCCCGTGAGGATGCCATGGACATAGTCCGCGCCGCCCTCGCGCGCCTTGATGATGACGCTGAGATCGGGCGGCGCCTTGCCGTTGTTGGCGGCGGCCGCGGCGGCGGCATTGGGGAACGGCTTCCTGAAACTGTCCGACAGGCGCGCCGGCCGCTCGATCGGCTGGCCGTCGTCGCTGAGGTCGGGCACTTGGATGTCCTTGATCAGGCCCTTGACCTGGTTCTCGGTGAGGTCGAGCTCCATCAGGTTGCGGTAGGCCAGCAGCTGCAGCGAATGGCAGGCCGAGCAGACTTCGGCATAGACCTGATAGCTGCGCTGGGCGGCGGCG
>Ga0308309_10000252_pt1 | contig 37972 bp, 37 predicted proteins | sample HubBroMetageWFT5_FD_192491 | JGI IMG/M metagenome (GOLD analysis project Ga0308309, IMG submission 192491) | Warmed and freeze-thawed soil microbial communities from the Hubbard Brook experimental Forest, New Hampshire - Hubbard Brook CCASE Soil... | ecosystem: Environmental > Terrestrial >...
GAAGGCGCCCTCGGCGAACAGGCGGCGGAAGAAGTTCGGCAGCTTGAACGCCACGAAGAAGGCGTCGGCCACCGCGCCCGAGCCGAGCACCGCCGACAGCACGATGTCGCGGATGAAGCCCACGATGCGGCTCAGCAGGGTGAACCCGCCGACCGTGGCAACAGCGCGGCCGAGGCTCATGGTGTAGCGCGCTTCGCTGCGTCATAAGCTCTCTCCGCCCGCGCTTGCGGGGGGAGAGGGAGGGGACCCGCGCTTGCGCGGGGAGGGTGAGGTGGGTCAGCATTTTCGCAAGGGATGCACCGGCTTTGTTCGCGGCACCACCTCACCCTCCCATCGCGGACGCGATGGGCCCCACCCTCTCCCCCGCTGGCGCGGCGGAGAGGGACTTTGACCGCCATAATCCTGTCATCGTCTTCTGACATTGTCTCTCTCGGTGGCGGCCGGCGATGTAATGGCCGGTATAAACCGCTACCACGGCCGGTCCTGGAAGGGGCCGGTTTTTTATTGGGTCGCCGCCATCTTCAGCAGCGTCTCGCGATCCTGGTTGGCAAGCTTCTTGTAGTCGGCGACGATCTGGGCCAGTTCGTCGGCCGGCAGCACGCTTTCCAGCTGCGAAAATCCCTGAGGCGCGCGTTGCTCGACAATGTCGAGCATGACGTCGATGCCCTTGCGGCGATTGCTCTCGACGATGCGCGCCGTCGGCGGCAAGCGGCGTTCCTCGTAACGGCTCAGCGCCCCCTCCGGATCGCCGCCGGCCAAAAGTTCCTGGGTGATCGCCTCGCCGTCCAAAATCGCCTGCGAGGCGCCGTTGGAGCCGATGGGATACATCGGATGAGCGGCGTCGCCCAGAAGCGTGACGCGGCCATGCGACCAGCGCGGCAGCGGGTCGCGGTCGACCATGGGGAATTCGTAGATGGCGTGCGCCGCCCGGATGACGCCCGGCACGTCGAGCCAGTCGAACTTCCAGCTCTCGAAGCGCGGCAGGAAGTCCGACAGCTTGCCCGGGCGGTTCCAGTCCTCGCGCGGCAGCATGGCGCCCTCGCCCATATGGAGGTCGCAGATCCAGTTGATCAGCGCCTCGCCCTTCTCGGCGTGGGCGCGGCTCACGGGATAGCAGACGAATTTCTGGTTGTGATGGCCCGCCTGCACCATGGTGGCGCCGCCCAGGAACGGCTTGCCGACGGTGACGCCGCGCCACATCAGGATGCCCTGCCATTTCGGCGGGCCTTCGCCGGGATAAAAATGCGCGCGCACGACGGAGTGGATGCCGTCGGCGCCGATCAGGATATCCGCTTCGGTCTGCTCGACGGTCTTGCCGTCGCGATCGACGAAGCCCGCCGTGACCTTGCCGCCTTTCTGCTCGAAGCCCGCGATGCGCCGGCCGAATTTGATCCGCCCCGGACCCAGCATGTTCTCAGCCGCGTGGTACAGGATCATCTGCAGCTCGCCGCGATGGATCGAGAATTGCGGCCACGGCAGGCCGGCATGGCGGCCGCGCGGGTCGGCCCAGATCGTCTGGCCGTGGCGGTTGGCGTAGCGCAGCTCGCGCGTTTCGACCGCGGTTGCCGCCAGCGCGGGTTCGAGGCCGAGGCTCGAGAGGATGCGGACGGCGCCCGCCTGGATGTTGATGCCGACGCCCAGCGGCCGCAGTTCGCCCACCGCCTCGAAGACTTCTACGTCGAAGCCGGCGCGGCTGAGACACATCGCGGCGGTCAAGCCGCCGATGCCGGCGCCGGCGATGACGATCTTCATCGCGGTCTAGGCGTCGCGGCTCAATCCGCGATAGAGCAGGGCGGCCTGGTAAGCGGCCCAGCGCTCGGCATAGGTGTCGCCGAGCTCGCGCAGATAGGACCAGCTGAAGATCCCGGTATCGTGCTTGTCGTCGAACACGATGCGGATGGCGTAGTGGCCGACCGGCTCGACGGCGGCGATCTTCACGTGGCGGCGGCCGGAGATGATCTTCTTCTGGCTGGGGCCGTGGCCCTGCACTTCGGCCGAGGGACTCTCGACGCGGAGATATTCCGCCGGCAGGGAGTGGGTGCAGCCGTCGGAGAATTCGATCTCGAGCCTGGCTTCTTCCTTGAACAGGCGCAGCTCGGTCGGCCAGGGCGCCGTCGAGGATTCGTAGCTGCCCTCGTCGGGCACGGCCTTGGGGAACTGGTCCTGGGCTTTCTCGGGGGGCTTGTCGGGGGCGTTCACGGCGTATCCTTGAGCGAACGCGCCTCGCTCACCAGCATGATGGGAATGCCGTCACGGATGGGATAGGCGAGGCCGGCCTTGCGGCTGATCAATTCACCGGCCACGGCGTCGTACTCCAGTGGTCCGTGCGTGGCGGGACACACCAGGATTTCCAGCAGCTTGGGGTCGACGCCGGCGCGGCGCGGCGGCGCGGCCGAAGGATCGTCCGATGGAGGGCTCATCGTGCGTTGTAGTCCTTGTTTTCGTTGGCCGACTTATAGCACGCCCCCAGCCCTAATTGGTCCGGCCCGGCGGGTTTTCGGACGATTGGCCGAAGGCGTTCATTTCCAGGAAGGCGACCAGGAGCTTGGCGCGCGCCGTGCTGTCGGCGGCTTCCAGCAGCGCCTGCTTCTCGGCCGGGCCGAACGGCAGGACCATCGACAGCGAGGTCACGAGATTGGCGTCGGCTGCCTGTTTCACTGCGTCCCAGTCGGTCGAGAGGTTGCGGCCGCGGAAGAAGGCCGCCAGCGCCGCCATCAGGCGCTCCCGGTCAAGCTCGATCTGTTCGTCGGCATGATCGAGGTCGGCGCGGTAGGGCGAGAACACCGAGGAGACGCGGCGATAGCCGGCCTGGGCGAGGTCGAGTTCGCGCACGATATCGAAACGGCAGACGCCGCTCAGCGCCAGCAGCAGGCGGCCGTCCTCGGTCTCGTTGAAGCTCACGACGCGCCCGGCGCAGCCCACCTTGTGGACCTTGGGCTTGCCGTCGTCGGTCGGCATGCCGTCGCCGGCGAAACCGCCGGGCTGCTGAGGCTGCACCATGCCGATCATGCGATGGCCGGCCAGCGCGTCGAATATCATGGCAAGATAGCGCGGCTCGAAGACGTTGAGCGGCAGCTTGCCACCGGGCAGCAGCAGGACACCCGACAGTGGAAAGATCGGCAGCGTCTCGGGAAGCTGCTCGAATTTGGGCTCGAAGGGATTGCGGCCGGGGCTGCGCTCACCCGGCGTCCGATGGGGCGTGCGGCCGGTCATGGCGCCGCCGCGCCGGCACTCAGGAGAACAGGACGGTCGACAGCCGCTTGCGGCCGTCGACGGCGAGCGGATCGGCGAAGCCCAGCGCTTCGAAGAACTTCAGGAGCTGCTGGCGGGCGGCTTCCTCGTTCCACTTGCGGTCGGCCTTGATCATGGCGAGCAGCTCGTCGATCGCTTCCTGGCGCTGGTTGTTCGCCCAGTAGGCCATCGTGAGATCGAGACGGGCCTGCATGTCCTTCGGATCGGCCGCAACCTTGGCCTTGAGGTCGTCGACGGGGCCGGCTTCCTTGGCCTTTTCCGCAAGGTCGATCGAGGCCTGCACGGCGACGACATCCGAGTTGGTCTTGTCCTTCGCCGGCACCTGGCCGAGCAGCTCCTTGGCCTGCTCGAGGTCGCCGGCCTGCACGTGATAGCGCGCCATGCCGGCGAGGGCCGCGACATGGGTCGGCTCAACGCCCAGGATCTCGCTGTAGACGCGCGCGGCGAGATCCCAGTCGTTCTGCGCCACCGCCGCCTTGGCGTGCTCGAGCAGCTCGGGAATTTCGTCGCCCGCTCCGCCGTCGCCGCCCGGCACACCGCCCGCCGCCTGGACCAGGCGGTCGACGAACTGCTTGATCTGGCTCTCGGGTACGGCGCCCATGAAACCGTCGACCGGCCGGCCGCCAAAGAAAGCGTAAACCGCCGGAATCGACTGGATGCGCAGCTGCTGCGCCAGCATCTGGTTCTGGTCGATGTTGATCTTGACCAGCTTCACCGCACCGTTGGCGGCCTTCACCACCTTTTCGATGGCCGGCTGAAGCTGCTTGCAGGGCCCGCACCATGGCGCCCAGAAGTCGACGATCACCGGCACCGTGCGCGAAGCTTCGAGCACATCCTTGGCGAACTTGGTCTGGTCGCTGTCCTTGATAAGGTCGGCGGGGGCGGCCTGCGGCGCGTCGCCCTTCAGCATCGTTTCCATGGGTCCTCGAATGGGGATTTTTGGCGTCGTCCGCAATGTGGCCCCCGACCCCTACAGACGCAAGGGGGCCCACTTTCATGTGCCTCCCCCGTCATACGGGGGAGGTGCCCCCGAAAGGGGGCGGAGGGGGAAGGCCCCAAAGGCGATTTTCGACAAAGCTGTGATCTGGAATCTGCGGGCGTTTCGACTGTGGCTTTCCCCCTCCGGCCCTGCGGGCCACCTCCCCCGTTCGCGCCTCAGAAGGCGCTGAGACGGGGGAGGAGAAGATTGGGGTCATCAGTCGCGTACCTGATGCTTCATCAGCTCGCCACCGAGCCGTCCCGTCAGGAACAGGCCGCACATGCGGTAGTCGCTGATCAGCGACCAGACCGGCGCCTGGAAGGTGGCTGGCTTGTTCTTCTCGACGAAGAAATGAGCGAACCAGGCGAAGGCGTAGCCGCACACCGGCACGGCCAGCAGCCACCACCAGCTCTCGGTGGCCACCGCCCAGATCAACACGACCACGGACGCAATCGAGCCGACATAGTGGAGCAGCCGTGTCTGCGGCTTGCTGTGCTCGTGCAGGTAGAACGGCCAGAATTCATCGTAGGTACGATAGGGAGTTGCCATGACACCTCCATCGAATCCTCAACCAGGCGCCGCCGACGTCAGCCCGAGCTCGTCGAGCAGGATGCGGGCATGTTCTCGATGCTTAGCCGCCATGGCTCCGTCGCCTGCGGTCTCGCGGGCTTCGGCCATGCCGGTGTGGCTGTGCGCAATCAATGGCCGCAAGCCCAGCGGCCGGGCGATGTCGATGGCACGCTGGTAGAAGGCGCAGGCGGCCCGCGCGCCGGACCCAGGATCGGCCGCTTCGATGCTGCCGCGGATCTGAAAAACCGATGCCAGATGGGCAAGCTCGCCGGCCTGCTCGGCGATTTCCTGGGCGCGGCCGATGGCGGTTTGCGCCGCCGGCAAGGCGCCGACGGCGAGATGCGCCTGGGCCAGCGCCATGTAGTGGTGGATCGCGTTGTAGAGGCCACCGAATCGGTAGGCGCCCTTGCGCTCGGCTTCCATCAGCAGGACGAGCGCATCGCGCGGGCGCCCGCCCTGGGCGTAGGCGGCGCCCAGCCAGGCGGTGGCAATCGGCAGGACGATGTCGGCCCGCTGGGTGATGCGATGTGCCGCTTCGAACGCCGCGATCGCGCCTGGCGCGTGGCCGACGCCGGATTGATAGAGGCCTTCGCCGATATACGCGTACACCGTCGAGTAGGGGTCGCGGATGCGGTCGACCAGCTTCATGGCGTGGTCCTTGGTCTGCCGCGCCCTCTCGAACTCGCCGAGCGAGACCAGCGACCATGTCAGCAGTCCGCGGGCGAGGATGCTGGGAATGCCGGGCCAGCCGAAACGCGTGAGTTCGAGCTCGCCGCCCAAACTGTCGAGAATCGCCGTGTAGAGATCCGCCGCTTCGCGGAGCGCGCCGATGGCGTGCAGCAGATTGGCCCGGTTGAAGCGGGCGGACAGGCGCAGCACGAAATCATCCAGTTCGTCGGCAAGCCGGATCGCCTGCTCGGTCGAGCGCAGCCCCGCTTCATGCTTGCCGGCGAGCCACAGGGCGCCTGCAAGCTGGCACGTCGTCGCCGCCAGCCGGCGCTTGTCGCCCAGAGCGCGCGCCAACGCATCGGCTTCGCTCATGACGGTGACCAACCGGTCGATCTCGCCCAGCGCCAGCAGCGGACTGTAGACGTGCACGCGCGCATCGATGGCCAGCATGGTCGAGGCGTCGGGCGGCAGCCGTTCGAGCACCTTCAGCGCCCTGTCATAGAGGGCAATCGCCTCGTGATTGGCCGAACTGCGAATCGCCTGCGACAGTGATCCGATGAGGTAATGGGCGGCCTTGTCCCACACCTCGCCGCGCTCCGCATGCGAAGCCAGCAAGGCCGCTCCGCCGTCGGTCGCCGAGCGGTCCTTCTGTTCGAGGTGACCGAGCACGGCGGCATGCAGGCGCCGCTTTTCGCTGTTGAGCAGGCTGGCATAAGCCGCGTCCTGCACCAGCGCATGCTTGAACATCAGGATCGAATCGTTGCCCGGTTCGGCCTGCAGCAGCAGCCCCGAACCCAGTGACCTGTCGACCATCGAGCGCAGGTCGTCCGCGCTGCAGGCCGCGACCGCGTGGAGGTCGGTGAGCGTGAACTGCCGCCCGAGCACCGCGCCGGTCTGCAGCAACGGCTTGGCCTCGGCCATCTTGTCGAGGCGAGCCGCCAGCAAGGCGTGAAGGCTCGTCGGCACCGCGCCCAGTTCGCCAGAACGGTCGGCCTCGAGCATCGCCAGCGTCAATTCCTCGAGATAGAGCGGCACCCCCTCGGCGCGCGTGGCAATGCCGGCCTGCACGTCCTGGCTCAGCCGATTGCCGGCGATCGCCTGGATCAGTCGCCGGCTGTCGGCGCCGCTCAGCCGTTCGAGACGAAGGTTGGTCGTGTAGCCGGCGACGTGCCAGTGCGGTGAGAAAGCATCCCGGCTGGTCACCAGGATCATTGCCTGCGCGTGTTCGATGCTGCCAAGAACACCGACCAAGAGGTTTTCCATCGTCGGGTCGATCCATTGCACGTCCTCGACGATGGCCAGTACCGGGCCGGCCTTCGTGAGACTCATGAATTGGGTCGACAGCAGCGCCACCAGCCGGTCGCGGATTTGGTGAGGTGCGGCGTCCGGCAGCCGGTGCTCCGGCGACCTGATCTGCAGGAGGTGGCAGACCAGCGGCAGATGTTCATCGACCTCGAGACCCCCCGCCTGCAGCCATTGTCGCGCCTTGGCAAGCTTGTCTTCGGTGCTTTGTTCGCCCACGACACCGATCTGTCTCGTGAGTTGCTGGATGACCGGGAACAGCGCTGTGTCCTGGTGCAAGGGCGAGCATTGATAGCGCACGACAGCGACCTCGGCGCCGATGCGATCCCTTGTCGATTGCACGAGGCGCGACTTGCCGATTCCGGCGTCGCCGGACAGCAGGACGACCTGCCCCTCGGAGTCGGCTGTCCGCCGCCAGCGGCTGAGCAATAGCTCGACCTCCTCGCTGCGGCCGACCAGCGGTGCCGTCGAGCGAGCGCGCAGTGCCGTGAAGCGGTTGAGCGAGGAGCGCGTTCCCTTGACCTGCAGGACTTCCAGCGGTTCGGCCAACCCGTGCAGCGGGCGCTTGCCGAGGCTCTTGTAGCGGAACGACCGGCCGGCAAGCCGCGCCGTGAGCGGCGACACGACCAGGCTGTTGGGTTCGGCCTCCGCCTGCAGCCGGGCAGCGACATTGGGGGTCTCGCCGGAAATGCCGCCGTCGCTGGCCTTGGTTCCGTAACCGATCGCGACGAGGCCGGTCGCCACGCCCACGCGCACCGCCAGTCGCTCGCCGTCCAGGGTCGGGATCCGCGACACCGTTTCGATCAGCTCCAGGCCGGCCGCCACCGCCCGTTCGGCGTCGTCCTCGTGGCTGGTCGGCCAGCCGAAGTAGGCCATCATGCCGTCGCCCAGGAACCGCGCGACATGGCCGCCCAACTGCTGCACCGTCTCCGATGCGGTGGCGTGGTAGCGCTCGGTGATCGGCGCCAGCTCTTCCGGATCGAGGCGATGGGCGAGCGCCGTCGATCCCACGAGGTCGCAGAACAGCACGCTCACCTGGCGGCGTTCCGCCTTGGGACGGCTGCGCGGGGCGGGCGGCGCCGGCAGCAGGCCGACGACGAAATTGTCGATGCGCGAGCGTTGCACGCCGGCGATCGCGCTCAGCAGACGCTTGCGATCGCCGAGCGGCGCGATGCCGAGGCCGACCAGGTCGGCGTCGGTCAGGTCCGCCACGACATCAAGGTCGATCGCATGCGCGGCGAAGGTCGCGGCGTACTGGCCTAGTCCCAGTTGGTCGAGCCACGATTGGAGCTCTGTCGACATGCGGCCTTGTCCGTTGACGCCCCATCAGGTGGCAGCATACCGCATGCAATGAGGGCGATATATCGCGTCCTGTCGGCGTTTTTCGATTTCCGGAACGTCCACTCTGCTGCCCACGGTTGCGCCGCGACCGGCTGCTGCTATCCGAGCGCCCCGGCTTTTCGCAGCGCCGCGATATCGGCGTCGCTGTAGCTGAGTTCGCGCAGGATCTCCTCGCTGTGCTGGCCGACGGCGGGCGGCGGCCCTGATGTGCGCGGCTTGGCGAAGCCCAGCCGTATGGGATTGTTCACGGTGCGCGGCACCTCGGGGTTTGTGGTGTCGGCGAAGATGCCGGCATGCGCCGCCTGCTCGTCGTCGATCACATCGGCCAGTCGGCCAACCACGCCGAAGGGAATACCGGTACCGGAAAAGACGCCTTCCCATTCGGCGTAGCTTTTCGCCGCGAAGACCGGCGCCAGCTCCTGCCCCAGCTCGAGCGCGCGCGTGCGGCGCTCGCCGCGATCGATGAAGCGCGGGTCGGCTGTGAGATCGGGCCGGCCGATGGCAGCGCAGAACGGCTCCCACAGGCGATCGTCACGCACCACCAAGAGCTGCAGCCAGCGGTCGTCCCGGGTACGATAGAGGTTGGTGAGCGCGTTGCGCGGCCGGTCGGGCGGCTGGCGCGGCGGCAGCTTGGCGCCGATCAGCGCGCCCGCCGCCGAGGTGCCGTTGGCCCACACGCCGTTGGCGTAGAGCGACGTGCCGACCCAGCTTCCCTTGCCGGTACGATCGCGCTGGCGCAGGCCGAGCAGGATGGCGGCGACCAGGGTCATCGCCGTGGCGCGGTCGCCTTGGGCGGGCAGCGACAGGCCGGGCGGGCCGCCCTCGTAGCGCGCCGCGTCTAAAATGCCGGAGCGACCGAAATAGGCCGTGATGTCGAAGCCCGGCCGGTCGCGGTCGGGGCCGGTCTCGCCGTAACCGGTGAGCGAGCAATAAACCAGGCGCGGATTTATAGGCTCGATATCCTCCCAGCGCAGTTTCAGGCGTTCGCGCGCCGGCGGCGGGAAGTTCACGATCATGACGTCGGCGCGCCCGATCAGCCGCTCGAGCACGGCGCGGGCGCTCGCGTTCTTGAGGTCGAGCGCGATCGAGCGCTTCAGCCGGCCGTCGAGCTGCCACGGGAAGTTTTTATCGCTCTGCGGGTAACTCGCATTCTTGTAGTTGTGGCGATGCGGATCGCCCTCGCCGGGCGGCTCGATCTTGATCACGTCGGCGCCGAAATCGGCCAGCGCGACGGCCGCCGCAGGGGCTGCGATGAACGAGCTGATGTCGAGCACGACAAGCCCGCTCAGCGGCAGCGCTTCTTCGCTCATCGAATAGCGCCGCTCGCCCGCAGGCTTGCGATCTCGTCGCGCGACAGGCCGGCCTCGGCCAGGATCTGGTCGCTGTGCTGGCCGAGCGCTGGCGCCGGCTTGGCGATCTGCTGCTCGGCGAAGCCCAATCGGATCGGATTGGCCAGGGTGCGCGGCATCTCGGGGATTGCGGTGTCGACGATCGCCCCGCAGGCCACGGCCTGCGCGTCGTCGGGCACATCCTGCGGTCGGCTGATGACGCCGAAGGTGATGCCGTGCGCCGACATCGTCTTGCGCCAATGCTCGTAGTCGCGGCTGGCGAAGGCCTTGCCCAGGATGGTGGCCAGTTCACCCGAGCGCTTGCGTCGCTCCTCGACCGTGGCGAAGCGTGGATCGTCCAAAAGCTCGGGGCAGCCGATGGTCTCGCAAATTCCCGGCCACATCTTGTCCTCGCGCACGATGGTGAGTTGCAGCCAGCGATCGTCCGATGTGCGGTAGATGGTGCCCAGGGCGGAGCGCGGCCGGTCCGGCGGCGGACGATGCGGTAGGTAGGCGCCGACCAGCGCTGCCTGGGCGATGACGCCGCACGACCACAGGCCGTTGCCCAGCAGCGATGTGCCGACCCATGAACCTTCGCCGGTCTTCATGCGGTGGATCAGCGCCATCAGGATGGCCGACACCAAGGTCATCGCCGTCGCCCGATCGCCCTGCGCGGGAACCGGCACTCCGGGCGGGCCGCCTTCGTAGCGCTGGGCGTCCAAAAGGCCCGAGCGCGCGAAGTAGGCCGTGACGTCGAAACCCGGCCGGTCGCGGTCGGGCCCTGACTCGCCATAACCGGTCAGCGAAGCGTAGATCAGCTTGGGATTGACCTGCTTCACGTCATCGTAAGTGAGCCTTAGCTTGTCGCGCACCGGCGGCGGGAAGTTGCAGACCAGCACGTCGGAGGTGGCAATGAGACGGTCGAGCGCGGCGCGTGCCGGCGGCTGCTTGAGGTCCAACACCAGCGAGCGCTTGTTGCGCGAGTCCATCTGCCATGGATAGTTGACTTCGCCTTTCGGGTAGTTGGACGAGTCGTGCATGATCCGGCGGTTGGCGTCGCCGTCGGGTCCCTCGATCTTGATCACGTCGGCGCCCCAGTCGCCCAGCACGACCGCGGCGGCGGGCGCTGCAATGAACGAACTGATATCCAGCACGCGCAATCCTGCCAGCGGCAGGCCAGACTCGGTCATTGTCGTTCCCTGAAAGGCTCTTCCGGCGATATGGGGCGCGGGCCTCTGGCGTCCGTCAAGACCGGCCGCTAGCGTGGTTTCGGCACGCGGCGTGCTTCACGCGCGTAGTGGGGGAAAATCCATCGTGGCAAGAAAGCGCAAACCCAATTTCATCGTCGTGCTGATCGACGATCTCAGGTTCGATGAGCTCGGCATCTGCGGCCATCCCTACATGAAGACGCCGCATATCGACCGCATCGGCCACGAGGGCGCGATGTTCACCGCAGCGTTCCATCCGACGCCGCTCTGCTCGCCCAACCGCGCCTCGATCATCACCGGCCAGTATGCCAGCCGGCACGGCATCATCGACAACGTGGCGCGCGATGCCCACAGCCACCGGCTGCCCAACTACCACGCAATCCTGCAGCGCCTGGGCTACGAGACCTCCCATGTCGGCAAGTGGCACATGGGCAACTCGGGCATGCCGCGGCCTGGCTACGACCGCTGGGTGAGCTTTCCCGGCCACGGCTCGATCGTCGATCCGGTGCTGAACATCGACGGCGATGAGCGCCAGCACGAAGGCTACATCACCGATCTCTTGAACGCCCGTGCCGTCGCGTTCCTGCGCCAGGAGCGGCGCAAGCCCTTCGCGCTGTTCTTCGCGCACAAGGCGGTGCATCCCGATGCCTTCCAGGCGGCCGACGGCACGATCGACCTCAGCAAGGGCGGCTATCGTCCGGCGCCGCGTCATGCCGATCTCTACAAGGGCGAACATTTCCCGCGCCGTCCCAATGCCTTGCTGCCGGCGGACGTGGTCAAGGACAAGCCCGCCTGGACGGAGGCGTTCCAGCTTCGCATGAACGAGGCCTCGCGCAAGGTGCTCGACGGCATCCAGGCCGGCACCGACGAGGAGATCCGCCTGCGCGCCGCCATGATGGCCTCGGTCGACGAGGGCATGGGCGAGGTGTGGCAGGCGCTGGAGGAGACCGGCCAGCTCGACGACACGTTCATCGTGTTCCTGGGCGACAACGGCTATTTCTTCGGCGAGCACGGGCTGGGACCGGAGCGCCGCTTCGCCTATGAAGAGGGCATCAAGTCGCCGTTCCTCGTGCGCTATCCCGCGTGGTTCAAGCCGGGCAGCGTGGTCGGCGATCTCGTGCTGACGCTCGACATCGCGCCGACGCTCGTCGATCTTGCCGGCGGCAAGGCGGCCGACCGCGAACACATGCAGGGCCTGTCGCTCCGTCCGCTGGCCAAAGGCGGCAAGCGCGGCGGCTGGCGCTCGTCGTTCCTGTGCGAATATTTCAGCGAGAACGCCATGCCGTGGCTGATCGGCATGAGCTACAAGGCGATCCGCACGCGGCGCCACAAGTACATCCATTGGACGCAGAAGTCGCTCGACGGCATCGAATGCGACGAGCTCTACGACCTCAAGAGCGATCCCTACGAAATGCACAATCGGATCGGCAAGCGGACCGAACGCGGCACGGTCGCGCGCCTGCGCAAGCAGCTTGCCCGGCTGGTCGCGCAATCAGTCGGGCTGTAGTTCCGTTCATGTGTCTTCGGACCGCGGGCCTCCAGGCCCGCTCATGTTGCCGAGCTACCCAAAAGATGCGGGCCTGGAGGCCCGCGGTCCGGCCTGGCGAAGAGACCCTGCACGCCTAGGGTATTGAAGTTGTGTATGACGGGCGAGGAAGGCTTCTTGCAAATCAGGTCCTCGGCGCGTATCTCCCTGCCTCCCCAAACCACAGGAGAGAGCGCCCCAAGCGCAAACAGTCATGGGCTACAGAGTCGCCGTCGTCGGCGCGACCGGCAATGTCGGTCGCGAAATGTTGCAGATCCTGGCCGAGAGAAATTTCCCGGCCGATGACGTTGTTGCGTTGGCTTCCGCCCGTTCGGTCGGCAAGCAGACGTCGTTCGGCGACAAATCGGTGCTGAAAGTCCAGGACCTGGCGAAATTCGACTTCAAGGGCATCGACATCGTGTTGAGCTCGCCGGGCGCCAAGGTGTCGGCCGAGCACAGCCCGCGCGCGGCCAAGGCCGGCGCGGTCGTGATCGACAACACGTCGTACTGGCGCATGGATCCCGACGTGCCGCTGGTCGTGCCCGAGGTCAATGCCCAGGCGATCGCCGGCTACAAGGGCCGCGGCATCATCGCCAACCCGAACTGCTCGACCATCCAGATGGTGGTGGCGCTGAAGCCGATCCACGACGCCGCCGTCATCAAGCGCATCGTGGTCTCGACCTATCAGTCGACGTCGGGTGCCGGCAAGGAAGGCATGGACGAGCTTCTGAATCAGACCAAGAGCTTCTTCGTCAACCAGACGCTCGAGCCCAAGAAGTTCACCAAGGGCATCGCCTTCAACGTCATTCCCCATATCGACGTCTTCATGGATGACGGCTCGACCAAGGAAGAGTGGAAGATGGTGGTCGAGACCAAGAAGATCCTCGACCCCAGGATCAAGGTCCACGCGACCTGCGTGCGCGTGCCGACCTTCATCGGTCATGCCGAGGCGATCAACCTCGAGCTCGAACAGCCACTCGACGAGCACGAGGCGCGCCATCTGCTGGCCGCGGCACCCGGCGTGCTGGTGGTCGATCGGCGCGAACCGGGCGGCTACGTCACGCCCCAGGAAGTCACCGGCCAGGACGGCGTGTTCGTGAGCCGCGTGCGCGTCGATCCCACGATCGAGAACGGGCTGGCGATGTGGGTGGTCAGCGACAATCTGCGCAAGGGCGCGGCGCTGAACGCCGTCCAGATCGCCGAGGAGCTGATCAAAGGCTACATCTAGTAGATCTGCTCGACCCAAAGACCTGAATAGAAGATGGCGCGGATCGCCTTCGCGGCATTTTTCTATGGCACTGAATGTAACAATTAATCATTTTAGTACAGGTGCTTAAGGACTTGACCTGATGTAATATGAGAGAGTGAACGACACATTGTCGATCTATCCCTTGAGGCCGGAATCGGAAGCTTCAGCCGGACCTACGCCATTGTTCGGCAGCGACGCCGATAGTTTCGTGCAGCAACTGCGGCTGGCGGCGCAGGCCCATCGGGCGGGCCGGCTCGACGAGGCGATCGCGTCCTATCTGCGGCTGCTGGCGGTGCAGCCCTATCATGCCGAGCTGCACAACAATCTCGGCGTGGCGCTCAGACTGGCGGGCAAGCTCGAAGCGTCGGTGTCGCATCACCGGCTATCGCTCGCGGCCGATCCCGGCAATCCCGCGCTGCATTCCAATCTCGGCAACGCATTGCGCGCCGCCAATCGTCTCGACGAGGCGGTCAAGCATCACTTCCAATCGATCACGCTCAACCGCGACTATGCCGAGGGCTTCTTCAACCTGGCGCTCTGCCTGCGCGATCTCGGCCGCGTCGACGAAGCCGTCGGCTGCTTCGGCCGGTCGCTGGCGCTCAGTCCCGACAACCGCCGCACCAAGGTCGAGCTTGCCATCGCCCTCTTGATGCGCGGCGAGCTGGCCCAGGGCTTCGCCGCCTACGAAGCGCGCAAGCGCCTGCCCGAGACGCCTGTCCCGGATTTCACGCAGCCGGCATGGGACGGCGGAGCGATCCAGGGCAAGCGCATCCTGCTTTACCCCGAACAGGGCTTGAGCGATGTACTGCTGTTCATCCGCTTCGCCCGCGAGCTGAAGCGTCGCGGCGCCACCGTACTGGTGCTTTGCCAGGCGCTCCTGAAGGACCTTCTCGGCACGGTGGGCTTCATCGACACCGTCGTTGCCGAAGGCGAAAAGCTGCCGGAATTCGACGTCCACGCCTCGATGGTGTCGCTGCCGCATCTCTGCCGTGTCGATTTCGCTGCGCCTGCGGCGGATCCTGCCTATCTGCATGCGCCGGCGATGAGCCGCATCAAGCTCGGCCGCATCGAGAAGGCCAAGCTCCGCGTCGGCATCTACTGGGCCGCTATGCCTGGCCAGCCGCAGGACCGCCAGCGGTCGGCGCCATTCGCCGAGTTTTTGGCGCTGGCCGGCGACCCGGAACTGCTCGTTTTCAGCCTGCAGGGCGGCGTGCACCAGCGCGACATCCAGCAGTTCGGCGCCGGCGGCCTGGTGCACGATGTCGGGCGCGGCATCTTCGACTTCGCCGAGGCCGCCACCGCGTTGTCGCAACTCGATCTTCTGCTGTCGATCGACGCGCCGATCGCCCATCTCGCCGCGGCCATGGGCCTGCCGACCTGGGTCCTGCTGCCGTCGACGGTCGACTGGCGCTGGCAGCTCGGCGGCGAGCGGGCGCCCTGGTATCCCTCGGCGCGCCTGTTCCGCCAGCCCCGGCCGGGCGACTGGGACTCGGTGTTTGCCGGGGTTCGCGCCGAACTCGCCGTGCTCAAGCGCCGCGCCCAGCCGCTCTGATCGGCTGCGCCGCCTGCGCCCAGCGTTGCAGGTCCTGCGCGTCGTCGACATCGTCCAGCGTGTCGGCCAGGCCCATCGAATAGCCTGACGGAAGACCGGCCAGCGTGTCGGCAAGCGCATGCGCCGTCGACCACCGTGCGCCGGAGAACAGAGCGCGCGGCAGCGCCTTGACGCGGCGTGCGCCGACCAGCCAGAAACCGCCGTCGCCGGCCGGACCGAACACGAAATCGTTGCGGCCGAGCAGGCGAAAGGCGTGCGCGACGTGGCCGGCACGCAGCGCCGGAATATCGCTGCCGACCAGTACCACCGGGCCCGGCGGCAACAGCTGGAACGGCAGCGTCATGCGTTGCCCGAGATCGCCCGGCCCCTGGGGACAGAGCCGTGGTCGGGGACCCGCGCTTCGCCAGATCGGATGGCCGAGAGCATCATCGGGCGTCACGAACAGCCACGGCGTCCAGCGGCGGTCGTTCGCCAGTCGCCTGATCTCGGCGGCCAAGGTCGCACGATAGAACCGCGTGGCCGCCATCAGGCCGATCCCGCCGACGAGCCGGCGCTTGACCCTGCCGAGCTGCGGCGCGCGGGCGAAGATCACAAGATGGCGCTTCATCCGTCGTACAGGCGCCGGACGACGGACACCGGGACGCCGGCAGAGAACAGGGCGAGGCACGACAGGTTGCGCAGCGGACGCAGCAGCCAGCCGTCCCTTTCGTAGCGCCGCGCCGAGGCCACGACATCGGCATCGAGGGGCACCAGGTTCGGCCGGCCGATCCGGCGCACGAGGTTGACGTCCTCCATCAGCGGCAGGAGATGAAAACCACCCAGGCGTTGATAGAAAGCACGCGCCATCAGAAGTCCCTGGTCGCCATAGGGCAGGCCGAAGGTTCGGCATCGCCACGCGACGAGGCGCTCGACCCGGCGGGCGCGGGGATCGGGGGAATCGAACTGCAGGCGGAAGTAGCCGGCTCTCGCGGCGTTGGTGGCCTCTGCCATGAAGCACCTCGCGGCATTCGCCCAGCCGGCCCCCAGGGTCGTGTCGGCATGCAGGAAGAGAAGCCACGGCGCGCTGCCGGCGGCGGCGCCCGCCGCGAGCTGCCGCCCGCGGCCGGGAGCGGTCGCGACGACGGCGGCGCCGGCTGCGCGAGCGATCGCCAGCGTATCGTCGCGTGAGCCGCCATCGCAGACCGTGACGCTGAGGACGAGGCCGTGATCGCGGCCGTCACCCAGTGCGGCGATCGTGCGCGCCAGACCCGGTGCTGCGTTCAAGGTCGGGACGACGACGTCGATGGTCGTCGTCACCGGCTGCAGGCGGCACCGCCCAGCACGCAGAACTTGGCGCAATGCGGATGGTTCAGGCGCACCGCGCCCACGCTGCCGGCCAGGCTGTGGCCGAGCTCGAACTGCGGATCGTAGGGCAGCAGCGTGCAGGCGACGACGGCAGGGCGGTTGGCCCCCTTGCGCTTCACGACCATGCGCGAGGAGGCGCACATCACGCTGTCGGGCGATTTTTTCAGGATCCCCCAGCAGGCGGTCGTGATCTCGGGCACATCGACGGTCGAATCCATCTCGGGAAAGAGCACCAGGGTCGTGGGATCGTGGGCATCGATGGACACGCCGAGTTCGGCGAACAGCCGCGCGTAGCCTCTGCGCACCTGATCTTCAGGCTCGGCCGAGAAACGGCGGCCGGCGACGTGAACGTCGAAACCCGCCTCGGCCAGCCAAACCAGGCCGTCGACGGTCGGCTTCCAGCTGCGGGAGCCGCGCTCGGCTTCGTGCAGCGCCCGGCCGTAATGGTCGAGCGAGACCCGCAGCGTGAGATTGCCGCCATGGCGCTGCAACAGGCCGAGCAGGGCCTGCTTCATCTTGTGCATCGGTTTCATGGCGTTGGTCAGCACCATGGCCTTGAAGCCGCGCGACAGGACATCGTCGAGCATGGCCGGCAGCTCGGGATTCATGAAGGGCTCGCCGCCGGTGAAGCCGATCAGCCGGGTGGCGTGGCCGTCGCGCGCGATCTCGTCGAGGTAGGCCGCGACCTCCGCTGCCGTGAGATAGACCAGGCGATCGTTGCGCGGTGAGGATTCGATGTAGCAGTTGCGGCAAGTGAGATTACACAGCGTGCCGGTATTAAACCAAAGCGTTTCGAGCGCCTTGAGGCCGACATGGGCGCGTTGCTCGCCTTTGGCGGTCACGAGCGCGTCCTGGAATTTTGCGGGGTCGAGCAGAATGGGCAGCATCGACGGGGTCCTGCGTCACGTTGCCGGCCAGCCTAACATGAACCGCGCGCGGCCTAGAGGCCGAGAGAGCGGCTGATCTGCTTCCACGGCAGCGGCAACAGCGAGGCGAGCGCCAGCAGGCCGAAACCCAGGATGATCGCGCCGGAGCAGCGGTTCAGCCACAACAGGCCGGCGCCGGTGAAGCGCGCGCGCAGCGATACCGATGCCGCGCAGATGATCGTCCACCAGGCGAGCGCGCCGCAGAACACCGCCCCCACCAGCAGGGCAGCGTCGGGCAGGCTGGCGCCGACGCCCGCGAGATTGCGGCTGGCGAAGGCGGCACCGAAGGCCATCACGGTCACCGGATTGAACACGGTGATGAAGAAGCTCGAGCTCGCATAGTGCAGATGCGTCGCCACCCGGTGTTCGCGATCGTCGGCCACCGGGTCGCCGACCGAGCGCGGGCGGTGGCGCATCGTCGTCCAGCCCATGATCGCGAGAACCAGCCCGCCGATGCCGAGCAGCCAGGATTCGCGCTCGATGACGAATTGCTCGACGAAGGAGAGGCCGAAGGCCGCCACGGCACCGAACACGGCGTCGCCCAGCGCCGCGCCGATGCCGGTCATGTAGCCCGCCATCGCGCCCACGGTGATCGACCGGCGGATGCAGAGCGCCGCGGCCGGACCGACCGGGACGGCGATCACGAAGCCGATGGCGGCGCCCTCGATGGCGAGCGCGATCGGATTGAAGACGAAGCCCGGTACGTTCATTGCGCGGCTATAGCTTTTCCGCCGTGAAGTGGCGCGACGGCGCGACCATGCTGTCCTGCGCCGCCACCAGTTGCAGTTCGCGCTCGCCCTGGGCTCGGGTGGCTTCGAGCACGGCGAAAATTGACGAGGCGGCCTTGCCGAGCGCCAGGGCGACATCGCCGCTCTCGATCCAGTGAGCCGTGAACAACGCGGCGACCGCGTCGCCCGTTCCATTCGGCGCGACCTCGAAATCGATCAACGGCGTCGCGATCCGCCACGCGGCGTCGGGGCTGACGGCGACCATCTCGATCCAGTCGGCCGGCGCGTCGGCGCGGCGCAGGCTGGTGATCAGGACAAGCCTAGGCCCGTTCAACAGGCTGCGGGCGGCCGCCAGCGTCTCGCTCATGGTCGAGACCTTGCCGCCGGTCAGGTGCTCGAGCTCGAAGTGGTTGGGCGTCACCAGGTCGGCCGCGGGAATGGCGCGCTCGCGGAAGAACGCGTCGATGCCGGGTTTGACGTAGATGCCGGTGTCGACATCGCCCAGCACCGGATCGCAGCACCACAGGGCCTTGGCATTGGCGGCGCGGACGCGCCGCGCCGTGTCGAGCACGACGTCGGCCAGGGCGGCATCGCCGACATATCCCGTGAGCAGCGCGTTGCACCGGGGCAGCAGGCCGAGTTCCTCGATACCGCGCACAATCTCGGCGACCTGGTCCGCCGGGGCCGTGCGGCCGCGCCAGGCGCCGTAACCCGTGTGATTTGAGAATTCGACCGTGTTTACCGCCCAGACCTCGTGGCCCAATCGTTGCAGGGGAAAAGTTGCCGCCCGATTGCCGACATAGCCGTAGGCAACATGGCTCTGGAGCGAGAGAAAGCGCATGGAAGCGGTCACCTTGCCACAAGGAGGCCCGTCATTATAGTCCGCCGCGTTTGTGGGGAGCCTTGCCGATGTCCAAGACCGTTCGACCGCGCCGCAGTGTTCTTTATATGCCGGGCGCCAACACGCGCGCGCTCGAGAAGGCGCGCAGCTTGCCGGCCGACGCGCTGATCTTCGACCTCGAAGATGCCGTCGCTCCCGACGCCAAGGAAGCCGCCCGCACCAATGTCGTGCTGGCCGCCGAGAGCAGGGCCTACGGCAAGCGCGAGATCGCCATCCGCTGCAACGGGATCGCGACGGAATGGGGTGCCGCTGACATCGCGGCCATCGCCACCTCGGGCGCCGATGCGATCCTGGTGCCGAAGGTCGAGAGCGCCGCCGAGGTCACCCATGTCGTGTCGCTGCTCGACACTGCCGGCGCGCCTCCGACCCTGGCGGTGTGGGCGATGATGGAGACGCCGAAAGCCATCCTGCGCGCCGAAGAGATCGCGGGCTCGCATCCGCGGCTCGCGCTGTTCGTCATGGGCACCAACGATCTGGTGAAGGACATGCGGGCGCGCCATACGCCGATGCGCTTGCCGATGATGACGGCACTCGGCCTCGGCATGCTGGCCGCGCGGGCCTACGGGCTCACCATCCTCGACGGCGTCTACAACGACATCCGCGACGCCGAGGGATTTCGCGCCGTCTGCCAGCAGGGACTGGAGATGGGGTTCGACGGCAAGACCCTGATCCACCCGAGCCAGGTCGAGCCGTGCAACGAGGTTTTCGCGCCCACCGCCGCCGAACTCGAGATGGCCGGCAAGATCGTCGCCGCCTTCAAGCAGGCGCAGGCCGAAGGCAAGGGCGTGGTCACGGTCGACGGTCGGATGATCGAGAATCTCCATGTCGAACAGGCCGAGCGTGCGCTGGCGCGGGCGGCGGCGATCAAGGAACTGCAGGAAGCGGCATGAGCGCCAGGAGCAAGACCGGTACCGGCAATTTCTTCGAGGATTTCCGGATCGGCCAGGAGATCCGGCACGCCACGCCGCGCACCCTGACCGAGGCCGACGCGGCATTGAACATCGGCCTCTACGGGTCACGCTTCGCCATCAACTCCTCGGACGTCTTCGCCCGGTCGCTCGGTCTGCCGCGCGCCCCGCTCGACGACCTGCTGGTCTTCCATGTCGTTATCGGCAAGACCGTGCCCGACATCTCGCAGAATGCCGTCGCCAACCTCGGCTATGCCGAATTTCGCTGGGGCGTGCCGGTCTATCCCGGCGATACTGTGTCGGCGCATTCGACGGTTCTCGGCCTGCGCGAAAACTCCAATCGCGCCAGTGGTGTCGTTTGGGTCCGCTCCACGGGCATCAATCAGCACGGCGAGATGGTGCTCGACTATTTGCGCTGGGTGATGGTGCACAAGCGCGATCCCGAGGCGGCGGTCGGGCCGGCGGCGGTGCCGAAGACCGCGGCTTCGGTCTCGCCTGCCGATCTGGTCGTGCCGGCGGGCCTCACGCTTGCCGCCTACGACAACGTCGCGGCCGGCTCGCCCCATCGCTGGGAGGACTACGAAGCGGGCGAGCGCATCGACCATGTGAGCGGCATCACGCTCGAGGATTCCGACCACATGTTCTCGACCCGGCTCTACCAGAACACCGCTCGGGTTCATTTCGACGCCTTCGCCGGCAAGAACACGCGCTTCGGCCGGCGACTGGCCTATGGCGGCCATGTGATCTCGCTGGCCCGCGCGTTGTCGTTCAATGGCCTCGCCAACGGCTTTCGGATGGCGGCGATCAACGCCGGCAGCCATGTCGCGCCGACCTTCGGCGGCGACACGATCTATGCCTGGTCGGAAGTGCTGGAGAAGGCGCCGCTGCCCGGTCGCGAGGACGTGGGCGGGCTGCGGGTCAGAACCATCGCCGCCAAGGATTGCTCCTGCGACTCGTGGCCGGGCAAGCAGGCCGACAAATATCATCCTGCGGTCGTGCTCGATCTCGACTACTGGCTGCTGGTGCCACGGCGCTAGGCGAATTTCGCTTAGAAATCCGAGGCTTAACGCAGGGCGCCCGGCGACTTTCATTGACTTGAAGCGGCGCGGCGCTAAATAAAGATCAGCCGATCTCGGCTATTGAGGTTCTTACGCGATGAGCGTCGCCAATCGGCCGGTGCACCGGCCGCTTTCTCCCCATCTGCAGGTCTACAAGTGGCAACTCACGTCCGTGATGTCGATCCTGCATCGCGCCACCGGCATCGCGCTGTCGGTGGGGGCGCTCTACCTCGCGACGTGGGTGATCTACGCGGCGTCAAATCCCACGGCCTATGCGCTGTTCCAGAGCTTCAACACCTCGATCGTGGGCCGCATCGTGCTGGGCGGCTGGCTGTTCTGCGCCTTCTATCACCTGTGCAACGGCATCCGGCACCTGTTCTGGGATGCGGGCTACGGCTTCGAGCTCAAGGACGCCTATCGCAGCGGCTGGATCGTCGTCGCCGTCTCGCTGATCGCCACGGTCGTGTCGTGGATCGTCGGCCTCAGGCTGGTGTGAGGAGGGCGCGATGAACAGCGATCTCAGGACCCCTCTCGCCCGCGCCCGCGGTCTCGGTTCGGCCCGCGCGGGCGTGCATCACTGGTGGGCGCAGCGGCTCACCGCCATTGCGCTGATCCCGCTTGTCGTGTGGTTCGCGATCTCGCTGGTGATGATGAGTGGCGCCGATTACGGCGCCGTGCGCGCCTGGATCGGCTCGCCGATGGTCATGGTGCTGCTGATCCTGACCATCGCCGTCGGCCTGCATCATGGCCAGCTCGGCCTGCAAGTCGTGATCGAGGATTATGTGCACGGCGACGGTTCTAAGCTGGCGCTGATCGTGGCGGTTCGTTTCGTCGCGGTGTTGTTCGGGCTGGCCGCCATCGTGGCCGTCCTGCGTATCGGATTCGGGAGCTGACCATGGCCGAAGCGAGCAACGGCAAGAGCAACGGCGCAGCCGCAGGCACGGTCAATATCGGCGGCAACGCCTACAAGGTGATCGATCACGAGTACGACGTGGTCGTGGTCGGCGCCGGCGGCGCCGGGCTGCGCGCCACCTTCGGCATGGCGTCGAAGGGGCTGAAGACAGCCTGCATTACCAAGGTTTTCCCGACCCGCAGCCACACCGTGGCGGCCCAGGGTGGCATCTCGGCCTCGCTCGGCAACATGGGTCCGGACGACTGGCGCTGGCACATGTACGACACCGTCAAGGGCTCGGACTGGCTGGGCGACCAGGACGCCATCGAATACATGGTGCGCGAGGCCATCCCGGCGATCATCGAGCTCGAGCACTACGGCGTCCCGTTCAGCCGCACGCCCGAGGGCAAGATCTACCAGCGGCCGTTTGGCGGCATGACAACCGAGTTCGGCAAGGGCATCGCCCAGCGCACCTGCGCCGCCGCCGATCGCACCGGCCACGCCATCCTGCACACGCTCTATCAGCAGTCGCTCAGGAACAACGCCGAATTCTTCATCGAGTATTTCGCGCTCGACCTCATCATGGACGAGGGCGTGTGCCGCGGCGTCATGGCCTGGAACCTCGACGACGGCACCATCCACCGCTTCCGCGCCCACAAGACGGTGCTGGCGACCGGCGGCAACGGGCGCACCTATTTCACCACTACCCAGGCGCACACCTGCACCGGCGACGGCAGCGCCATGGCGCTGCGCGCCGGCCTGCCGATACAGGACATGGAGTTCATCCAGTTCCACCCGACGGGCGTCTACGGCGCGGGCTGCCTGATCAGCGAGGGCGTGCGCGGCGAGGGCGGCTACGTCACCAACTCGACCGGCGAGCGCTTCATGGAGCGTTATGCGCCGTCGGCCAAGGACCTCGCCTCGCGCGACGTTGTCAGCCGGGCGATGACCGTCGAAATCCGCGAAGGCCGCGGCTGCGGCCCCAACCACGACTACATCGAGCTGCATGTCGAGCATCTCGATCCCAAGGTGATCCACGAGCGCCTGCCTGGCATCGCCGAGACGGCGCGCATCTTCGCCGGGGTCGACGTTACGCGTCAGCCGATTCCCATCCTGCCGACCTGCCACTACAACATGGGCGGCATCCCGACGAACCTTCACTGCGAGGTCGTCACCGTGAAGGACGGCGATCCCAACGTCGTAATTCCTGGCCTGATGGCGATCGGTGAAGCGGCCTGTGTCTCGGTGCACGGCGCCAACCGGCTGGGCTCCAACTCGCTGCTCGACCTCGTGGTATTCGGCCGTTCCGCCGCCAACCGCGCCGCCGAGCTGGTGACGCCGGGTGAATCGCACAAGCAGATGCCGCATGCCGGCGAGGAAGCCATCGCCCGCTTCGACAGGCTCCGCCATGCCTCGGGTGGCACCGGCACGGCGCAACTGCGCCTCAACATGCAGCGCACCATGCAGAATGACTGTGCTGTGTTCCGCACCCAGAAGAGCCTCGACGAAGGCTGCGACAATATGGACAAGGTGTTCGCCGGGAAGGGCGACGTCCGCGTGAAGGACCGCTCGCTCATCTGGAACTCCGATCTCATGGAGACGCTGGAATTCGAGAACCTGATCGTGCTGGCGCAGGCGATCATCCGCTCGGCGGCCAACCGCAAGGAAAGCCGCGGGGCGCATGCCCGCGAGGACTATCCCGAGCGCGACGACAAGGAATGGATGAAGCACACGGTGATCTGGGTAAACGAGAGCGGCAAAACCCGCATCGACTACCGGCCGGTGAAGCTGCAGCCGATGTCCAACGACGTTCAGTCGTTCCCGCCGAAAGCCCGCGTGTATTAGGGCACGCGTGTACTAAGAGACGCCCGAGAGTTTCGAGAGGAAGCGATGGCTGAGTTCAGACTGCCCGCCAATTCCAAGATCGGCGTCGGCGAAACTTACAAGGCGGCGGCGGGAACCAAGAACATCAAGGCGTTCAAGGTCTATCGCTGGACGCCGGATGACGGCAAGAACCCCTCGCTCGACACTTATGAAGTCGACATGGACACCTGCGGTCCGATGGTCCTGGACGCGCTGATCAAGATCAAGAACGAGATCGACAGCTCGCTCACCTTCCGCCGCTCGTGCCGCGAGGGCGTGTGCGGCTCGTGCGCCATGAACATCGACGGCACCAACACGCTGGCCTGCACCAAGTTCATTGCCGACGTGAAGGGCGACATCAAGATCTATCCGCTGCCGCACATGCCGGTGGTGCGCGACCTGGTGCCCGACCTTACCGTGCCCTATGCCCAGCTCGCCTCGATCGAGCCGTGGCTGAAATCGACCAGCCAGCCGCCGACCCGCGAGCGCCTGCAATCGCCCGAGGAGCGCGCCAGGCTCGACGGGCTGTGGGAGTGCATCCTGTGCTTCTGCTGCACGACCTCGTGCCCGTCCTACTGGTGGACCGGCGAGCGCTATCTCGGGCCCGCCATCCTGCTGCAGGCCTATCGCTGGCTGGCCGACAGCCGCGACGAGGCCAAGGGCGAGCGGCTCGACCAGCTGGAAGATCCGTTCCGGCTCTACCGCTGCCACACCATCATGAATTGCACCAAGACCTGCCCCAAGAGCCTCAATCCGGCCAAGGCGATCGCCGAGATCAAGAAGATGATGGTCGAACGGACGATTTGACCGCTCCGGTAGTCGAGATGTAGAATTTGGCCAAGTTGGCCAAATTCTCATGACCAAGGTTTTCAACCTCTACGAAGCCAAGAACCAGCTCTCTTCGCTGGTGGATCGCGCTGCCTCGGGCGAGGAGATCGTTATCGCCAAGCACGGCCAGCCGATGGCCAAGCTTGTTCCCATGCCGGTTGTCAAGAAGGGGCCGCGTAAGCCGTCGGGCCTCATGAAGATCAAGTGGATTTCGCCGGATTTCGACGACCCGCTGCCGCCGGAGCTGTTGAAGCAGTTCGGATACGATCCTGATCCGTGAACCTGCTCATCGACACCCACATATTGCTCTGGTGGGAGTGGAGGTCTCGCGATCTGCCGGATGCGGCGCGGACAGCACTCAACGACTCCGAAAATCGGCTGGCCGTGAGTGCTGCAACCATCTGGGAAATTTCGATCAAGAGAAAGACGGGCCGTCTGGTGTTCGATGGCGACGCGATTGCCTCCTGCAAGGCGAGTAACTTCGACCTCCTTCCGATCACCGCCGAGCATGCGGAGTTGGCTGGCGCTCTTCCGCTCCACCACACCGATCCGTTCGACCGAATGCTCGTGGCGCAGGCCAAAATCGAAGGATTGGTTTTACTGACCCAGGACCGAAAGTTCCTTCCGTATGGGGTGCCTGTCCTCGGCGTGGCCTGATGCTGGCGTACGATTTGCTAAGCTGGGTGCGATAACCAATACAGGGGCTTCAACAATGTTTCTCAAACCTATCGCCGCTGCGGCGGCGCTTTCGGGCGTGGCAGCATTCGCCTCGGTGCCGGCGTCGGCCGGCCAGACCTTCGATGCCGTGAAGGCCAAGGGCTTCGTGCAGTGCGCGGTGAACACCGGCCTGGCGGGCTTCTCCTTCTCCGACAGCCAGGGCAAGTGGACGGGACTCGACGTTGATCTCTGCCGAGCGATCGCCGTGGCGATGTTCGGCGATAGCGAAAAGGCCAAGTTCACGCCGACCACGGCGCAGCAGCGCTTCGTGGCGCTGCAATCGGGCGAGGTCGATGTCATCACCCGCAACGCCACGCAGACCCTGCTGCGCGATACCTCGCTCGGCTTCAACATGGCGGGCGTGAACTTCTACGATGGCCAGGGCTTCATCGTGCCGACCAAGAGCGGGTTGAAGAGCGCCAAGGAGTTGAACGGCGCCACGATCTGCGTGCAACCTGGTACGACCACCGAGCTCAACCTCGCGGATTATTTCCGCAAGAACAAGATGACCTTCAAGCCGGTGCTGATCGAGAAGCTCGACGAGCTCTTGCAGGCCTACGCGGCCGGCCGCTGCGATTCCTACACGACGGACGCATCGGGGCTGGCCGCGGTGCGCGCCGGCCAGCTCGCCGGCAAGGGCGAGCACACGATTCTGCCCGAGCGCATCTCCAAGGAGCCGCTCGGCCCCCTCGTGCGCCACGGCGACGACCAATGGTTCGACCTCGTCAAATGGACGCTGATTGGCATGATCGAGGCCGAGGAGTTGGGGATCACCTCGCAGAACGTCGACGAGATGCTGAAGAGCGACGATCCGGCCATCAAGCGCTTCCTGGGCGTCACGCCAGGCTACGGCAAGGCCGTCGGTGTCGACGAGAAGTGGATGTACAACATCGTCAAGCAGATCGGGAACTACGGCGAGAGCTTCGAGCGCAATGTTGGCGTCAACACGCCGCTCAAGCTCGAGCGCGGCCAGAACGCGCTGTGGACCAACGGCGGCCTGATGTACGCGATTCCGTTTCGGTGATTGCGAAAGCAGTTAGAGAGTGAACCTCATGCTGAGGAGACCGCGCAGCGGTCGTCTCGAAGCATGGGCAGCAAACCTCGTCCTTTGCCCACCCTTCGAGACGCGGCCCTGCGGGCCGCTCCTCAGGGTGAGGTGGTACGTTTGAACCGCATCTTCTTGATGCGGCCGGTCGACACTTCCAGGGCCAGGATGCGGCCGGCGCGGTCGCGCACGAGATGGGCGAGCTGGGTCACCTGGAGCCAGCTGCCCGGCGACTCGATCTCGACGGTGTCGACATCGATGCCGCGCATCGGCCAGGGAGCGCCGCCGGCGATCAGTGGCCCGCCGACGGCGACCGCCCAGTCCTCGCCGCCGCGCCTGATTTCCCAGGTGGCGCCGGTGTCGGCCGAAACGTAGCGTCCGGCGATCGTCGCCGGCACGGATTTGCGCCGGCCGAGCTTCTTGAAGGTGAGCACGCGGCCGGCGCCGAGATCGACTCGAACGGTTCCTCTTTGGCCACTTTTCAGGGCGAATTCGAACGAGCTGCGTTCTGCTGCCAGCCAACCGTCGGCGCGGCGGCCCAGCGCGAAGGGCATCCCGTTCTGGGTCACCGTCGCCTCGCCGTTGCGCCATGCCAGGTCGAACAGCGACGGCTCGTCGGCGTTGAACCAGGTGCCCGACAACGGCTTGATCTCGGCCGCGCTGACGGCGGGCAAGGCGGGCTTCAATCGTTTGTCGCCTTCCAGCGCCAGCGTGGCGATGGCGCGCGCCTGCCGCCCGGGATCGATGCTGCCCAGATTGGCGATCACCACGACGGTGAGCTCTGCCTGCGGCAGCCGCAGGAATTCCGTACGAAAACCCGGCCACAGGCCGCCATGACCGACCGTGGCGAGGCCGCGCAGATCGTCGGCCTGCACGCCGCGGCGGTACTTGTTGGCATGGCCGCCGCTGAGCGGTGCCGCGGCCGCCAGTTGCGCCGGCAGGTTTTTAGGCGAAAGCGCCGGCTGGTCGAAATGCCGGCTCCAGATCAGGAGATCCTCGACGGTCGAGGTGAGGCCGCCTTCGCCGCCCTGCGGGTAGGCGTGGGCGGCGCGGCGGAAACCGCTCTCGAAATCGCCGAGATAGCCCGTGGCGAGACCGGGGATCACCGTGTCGACCTCGTGCACCAGCAGGGTGCTGGTCATGCCGAGCGGCCCGAAGATGCGCTCGGCGAGGAAGTCGCCCAGCTTTTTGCCGGCGAGCTTCTCGATGATCAGGCCGAGCAGCAGGAAGTTCGTATTGCTGTAGAGGAAGCGGCTGCCCGGCGCGAAGTTGAGATGGTTGTTGCGCACGCAGGCGGCCAAAAGGTCTTGTGGCCGCGCCGGCTTGTCGAGGCCATGTCCGCCCAGACGCAGCAGCTCGAGGAAATCGGGCAAGCCGCTTGTGTTGCGCATCATCTGATCGATGGTGACAGCCAGAGGCTTGAGGTCGCCGAGATACTTGTGCGGCGGATCGGAGAGCTTGAGCTTGCCTTCCTCCGCCAGCATCAGCGCGGCGCTGGCCGTGAACTGCTTGCTGACCGAGGCGATGCGAAAGCGCGTCCGCGGTTCGATCGGCACGCCCAATTCGATGCTGGCGAGGCCGTAACCCTTGCACAGCTCGATGTCGCCGCCCCGCATGACAGCGACGACGGCGCCCGGCGAGCCAGGCTTGGTGTAACGGGAGAACAGCGCGTCGACGCGGCGTTCAAGGGCGACGGATCCGATCGATTTCGACATGGAAGGCAGTCAAGCCAAGCGGCTCGCGCTTGTAAAGCTGCGGCGCTACCGTGCGGCGAACACAGGAGGAACGCGCCCATGGAGCGCCGCTTCGTCAACATCGAGAAAGGTCTGGGACCGCAGGGTCGCATCGCCGTGGTGCGCTTCGACCGCGGTGACAACATCAATGCGCTGAGCCAGCAGGCGATGCGCGAGCTGCGCGACGTACCGCGCGATTTCGAGGACGACCTTTTGACCTCGGTCGTGATCCTGAGCGGCGGGGCCAAGGCCTTCTCGGCGGGCTTCGACCTGAAAGATCCGGAAGGTCGCCAGCGCGATGCGCTGTCGGTCGGCGAGCGCATCCATCGCCAGCGGCTCGGCCCCCGGATGTGCAAGGCCTGGCAGGAGATGGATCAGGTCACCATCGCCGCCATAGAAGGCCATTGCATCGGCGGTGGCGCCGCGCTGGTCGCGTCGCTCGATTTTCGCACCTGCGGAAAGAGCGCGCATTTCCGCATCCCCGAGGTCGAGCTCGGCATGAATATGAGCTGGGGCTCGATCCCGCGTATGCTGGCGCTGATCGGCCCGGCCCGCACCAAGCAGGCGGTCATCCTGGCGTCGGATCGCATCTCTGCCGCCGAGGCGCTGGCGTGGGGGCTGGTCGAGAACGTGGTCGAGGACGGTGAGGCTTTGGCGGCCGCCATGACCTTCGCCGAGCGGATCGCCCGCCAGCCGCCAATTCCCGTGCGCATGACCAAACGCACGGTCAACCGATTCGCGCATGCGCTCGACGATCTTGGCGCCCATATGGATGCCGACCAGAATGTGCTGACCGGGCTAACCGAGGACTACAAGGAGGGAACGCAGGCCTTCCGCGAGAAGCGCAAGCCGGTGTTCAAGGGGAGGTAGCTTAAAAAAATTTCCGTCATCCCGACCGGAGCCGAGCGTAGCGAGGCGCAGTGGAGGGACCTGTTCTGTTGCCTGGGCGACAAGAGGAGGTCCCTCGGCTACGCCGCCCCGTGGGCGGCTTCGCTCGGGATGACGGACTTTGGTTAATACTTCCGGCCCGGCAGCTGGTCGATAATCACCTGACGCGCCGGGTCCTCGAGCATTGCCCAGCGGCCGATCTCGTCGATCGTGCGCTTGCAGCCGAGGCAGAAGCCGCTCTTGCGATCGATCGTGCAGATGCCGATGCAGGGCGACATAACCCGCCTGAGCGGCGGTGGTCCGTCAGACATGGCGTGATCAGGGCTTCTTGCTGAGTTCGGCGAGCTGGTTCTGCAGCTCGTCAAGCTTGCGCTTGAGATCGTCGATCGCGGCTTCGGTCGGCGGCGCGGCCGCATCGCTCTTCGGCGGCTCCTGTCCGTTGGTCAGGGGCTGAGCGCCCGGAGCCTGTCCCGCCTGGCCGGCGCGAAACGGATTGAACATGCGCATGGCGTTCTCGAACATTGCCATGTTCTGCTTGCCCATCGATTCGAACTGCTGGAACGGATTGAAGCCGAAGGCATTCTGCATGTAGCGCCGCATCTGCTCCTGATTGCGCGCAAACTGCGTCATCGACATTTCGAGATATTGCGGGACCACGCCCTGCAGGCTGTCGCCGTAGAAGGAGATGAGCTGGCGCAGGAAGGGGATCGGCAGCAGCGTCTGGCCGCCCTTGTTCTCTTCCTCGACAATGATCTGCGTCAGCACCGAACGCGTGATCTCGTCGCCGGTCTTGGCGTCGTAGACGACGAAGTCGGTCTTGTCCTTCACCATCTGCGACAGATGGTCGAGCGTCACGTAGGCGGAGGTCGCAGTGTTGTAGAGCCGCCGGTTCGCGTACTTCTTGATGACCACCGGAGCGGGCTTCGGTCCGCCCTCGGGTACTGCCTGATCGGCCATTACGCTTCGCTCCCTAGCTCCCGGCCGCCATGAACGTCCGTTTACTTTGGTTTGGTCACATTAGCGCCGATACCGCAGTGCGACAAGGCGCGGTTTGCGCGTGCGAAAGCAGCGTTTGAGCCGCGATGGGCTATAGTGCGGGCATGGCCCCCGAAAACGACGATTCGGCCGATTTCGACCGCCTGGCCCGGCGTTATCTCGACCTCTGGCAAAGCCAGCTTGCCGGCCTGAGCGCCGACCAAGCGCTGACCGAACAGATCGCCCGCCTGTTCGCGGCCGCGAACACCCAGGTTGCCTCGGCGATAAAGGCGGCTCAAGGAGCACAGCATGCAGCCTCGCCCCCTTGGACCCAGACTGGGACCCCGTCCGCTGCCGCTTCATCTGGGCACGGCACTGATGACGTGGGCGAGCTCCGAAAGCGCGTGGAGGCTCTGGAAGCCAGGATCGCCGAGCTCGAATCCAAGTTCGGCGGCGCCTGAGACGCTCGCGTCGCTTCTGCCCGAGATCGCCGCCCTCGAAGCAAGGGCAGGCGCGGGCAAATTCGAGCAAGCGCTTCGGCGCGAGATCGCACGCCGCATGCGCCGGCTGGCCGACGGCGTGCTGGCCTATCGCCAACACACGGTCCATCGCACGCTCGACAATCCGCCGGCCGTGTGGACCGAAGGCAACACGCGGTTGCTCGACTACGGCGCCACGCATCGTGCGGCGCGAAAGCGTGGCGCGCGCGCCGTACTCGTGGTGCCATCGCTGATCAATCGCTGGGAGGTGCTCGACCTCACCGCCGAGAAGAGCCTGTTGCGCGCCCTGGCAGCGCATGGGCTGCGGCCCTATCTCGTCGATTGGGGGACGCCCAACGACGAGGAACGGCGCTTCGACAGCACGACCTACGTGGCGCGTCTCGAGCGCGCGCTGGGCTTCGTCGCCAAGCGCGCGCGGCGGGCGCCCGCGGTAATGGGTTACTGCATGGGCGGCACGCTCACGGTGGCGCTGGCCGCGCGCCGGCCGCGCCGGGTCGCGGGCTTGGCGCTGCTCGCCGCCCCCTGGGACTTCCATGCCGACCGCACCGGCCACGCCTTCCTCGTCTCGGTCGGCCCGCTACTGGCCGAGATGGCGGACCGGGTGGGCGAGTTGCCGGTCGACATCCTGCAGACCCTGTTCTGGTCGCTCGATCCCTGGCTCGCCCTCAAGAAGTTCGGCCGCTTCCTCGGCATGGACCAGCAGGGCGAACACGCCCGCGACTTCGTGCTGCTCGAGGACTGGCTGAACGACGGCGCGCCGCTCGCCGGACCGACCGCGCGCGAATGCCTGATCGACTGGTATGGCGACAACCTGCCCGGCAACAACAAGTGGGTCGTCGGCGGGCAGCGCATCGTGCCGTCGAAGATCAAGAAGCCGTCGCTGGTGATGATCCCGTCGGGCGACCGCATCGTGCCGCCGCTTTCGGCCGCTTCCCTCGTCGATCCCAAGCGCGGCCTCAAGAACGCCACGCGGCTGGATCTGCCGCTCGGCCATATCGGCATGGTGGTGAGCGGCCGGGCGCGCGAGCTCTGCTGGACGCCGCTGATCGAATGGCTGGACGGGCTGGGCTCGCGGCAGCAGAAGTGACGGCGATGCAGGAACGATCTTTTGACTGGCGGGTGCCGGCCATCTGGGCCGTGTTGCTCACCATATCGATGTTCGCCCACGCTTATGTCGAGGTCGCCGATCACAGAGTCCGGCTCGGTCATGCGGTGGCCCTGGAGACGACCAGTCACATCATGGTCGCCGCGCTCCTGCCGGCGATCTACTGGCTGCAGCGTCGATGGCCGATCGGCGCCGCTCCGCGCAACATTCTGATCCACGTGCTGGCCGTCGTGCCGTTCAGCCTGACGCGTACTGTCGGAATGGCCGGTCTGCGGCTCCTCTGGTTCGTCGCCATCCTGGGTGAGCGATATTCCTTTCCGCTGACCCTCGATCGGCTGTTCTACGAATTCACCAAGGACATAGTGACCTACGCCATGCTGAGCGCGGCCGTCGTGGCCATCCGCTACCTATTGGAGCGACAGCCGTCATCCGCGCCGGCCCTCCCGCCGACGCTCCCGACGACGGCCGCCGCGCTGCCGGAGCGCTTCGCCGTGCGCAAGCGTGGCGGCAGCGAAGTCGTGGTCGAGGTGGCCGACATCGATTGGATCGAGGCGGCCGGCAACTATGCCGTGCTCCATGTCGGTGGCGACACGTTCGAGATCCGCTCGTCGCTCAGCAAGCTCGAGGCCGAACTCGATCCCAAGCGTTTCGTCAGAGTCCACAAGTCGCATATGGTGAACATTGCGCGTGTAACCGAAGTGACACCGTGGATCAGCGGCGACTGGCGTATCCGCCTGCAGGATGGCGCGGAGGTCAATCTCAGCCGCCGCTACCGCCAGCGCTTCGAGGCGCTGGCGCCTGTCAGAAGTTGAGGCTTAGGGTGCTGGGCGCGCGCGACTCCTCAGGCTCGCCTTGTGTCGCGCGTCGTTGCTAGTGCCAAGGGAAGATCGCGCCACTGGAGTGGCACGCCCCCAGCGGACTCACCGTTCGTCACGCAGCCATCGCCGGTCGTCCCACGGACCGCGCCGGTCGTCACAATTCGCCGATAGATCAGAGGCTTGGTAGTTAGGAGGGAGGACGAAACCACGGATCCTGCCATGAAAAATCGCCGTTCCAACGCCTGGTTGATGCAGCCGGTCGCACTACTGCGGCCGCAGTTCGGGTTAAAAGCCATACGGCCGCCGTTGCTGGCCGAGCGCGCCCACTAAGAACGGCGGATCAGATGGACAGACGATCCTTCCTGAAGGGAACCCTCACCCTCCCATTCGCGCCGGGCGCGGCCTGGGCGCAGGCCGCGCCGACGAACCCCGGCGTCTCTCGCGTCCGTCCCGGACAACCGGGATGGCCGTCCGAAGCAAGCTGGGACAGCTTGGATCGGAACGTCGCCGGCCGTCTCATCAAGGTGCAGTCGTCCTTGGGTGTCTGCCAAGACTCGCCCAACGGCATCGCTTGCCGCGACGTCTTCAAGGGCCTGAAAAACCCTTACTACATCGGCGATGACCTCAGCCTGACCCAGACCACGGGCTGGGTCGACGCATGGACATCGCAGCCCAGCGTCTACGCCGTCGCGGCTCGGCGAACCCAGGACGTCGTCGCCGCCGTGAATTTTGCTCGCGAGAATAATCTCCGGCTGGTCGTGAAGGGCGGCGGGCACAGCTATCTCGGCACCTCCAATGCCCCTGATTCGCTTCTGATCTGGACGCGCGCGATGAACGATATCGTGCGGCACGACGCTTTCGTGGCCCAAGGCTGCGCCGGGCAGCAGGCCGCCCAGCCGGCCGTCTCGGTCGGCGCAGGCGCCATCTGGATGCATACCTACAACGAAGTGACCACCAAGAGCGGCCGCTATGTGCAGGGCGGCGGCTGCGGAACGGTCGGCGTCGCCGGCCTCGTTCAAGGCGGCGGGTTCGGCAGCTATTCGAAGAACTACGGTACTGCCGCGGCAAGTCTGCTCGAGGCGGAAATCGTCACGGCCGACGGCCTTGTGCGGATCGCGAACGCCTGCACGAACGCCGACCTGTTCTGGGCCCTCAAAGGGGGCGGTGGCGGCAGCTTTGGCGTGGTCACCCGCGTGACGCTGCGGACGCACGCATTGCCGTCCTTCTTCGGCGGCGTGTCGGCGACGATCCAGGCGTCGTCCGACGCCGCCTTCAACAGGCTGGTCGGCCGGTTCCTCGATTTCTGCGCTAAAAGTCTTCTCGATCCCCATTGGGGCGAGATCGTCAATGTCCGGCCGGGCAACCGATTGGACATACAGATGGCGTTTCAGGGACTCACCCTGGAAGAGGCCGATGCCGTCTGGCAGCCCTTCCTGCAGTGGGTCGTCGCGGCGCCCAACGACTTCTCTTTCGTGACGGGGCCGCGGTTGCGCAGCATTCCGGCCCGGCATCGCTGGAATCCGGATTATCTCAAGACCTATGCGCCGGCAGCCGTTCGCTTCGATGACCGAGCCGGCGCGTCGCCGGACAACATGTTCTGGTCGGCCAATGTCAGCGAGGCCGGGCATTTCATTCATGACTTCGAATCGGCGTGGCTGCCGGCGGCGCTGCTGCAGGCGGATCGACGAAGCGAGCTCGCCCAGGCTCTTGTTGCCGCCGCTCGCCACTCGACGGTCGAGCTTCATTTTCAGAAAGGCCTGGCCGGCGGAACCGATGATGCCATCGCCGCCGCCAGGGATACGGCGATGAATCCGGCCGTCCTCGATGCTTTCGCCCTCGCCATCGTCGCCAGCGAGGGGCCGCCTGCCTATCCTGGCTTGCGCGGCCACGAGCCGGACCTGGCGGACGCGCGCCGAAATGCCGAGAAAGTCGGCAAGGCGATGGCTGCGCTCAGAAGAGTCGCGCCGGATGCCGGTTCCTATGTCGCAGAGAGCAGCTATTTCGAAGCCGACTGGCAGAGGTCCTATTGGGGGCCGAATTATCCGAGGCTGCGCGCCATCAAGGCGAAGTATGACCCGGCCGGCCTGTTCTTCGTCCATCACGGCGTGGGCAGCGAGGACTGGACCCCAGATGGCTTCACCAGGCGGGCCAGGCTCTAGGCGAAACTTGCGGGCCGCGGCGGCAGGCCTATATCATTTATCATTCCCGGCAGGGCGGCCCGCAAGGAGGATACCATGGCAACCGACATCGTTATCGCGAGCGCTGCGCGCACGCCCATCGGCTCGTTCAATGGCGCGTTCGGTGCCGTCCCGGCGCACGACCTCGGCAAGGCCGCGATCAAGGGCGCGCTCGAGCGCGCCAAGGTGAAGCCCGAGGAAGTCGACGAAGTGATCCTGGGCCAGATCCTGTCCGCCGCCCAGGGTCAGAACCCGGCCCGCCAGGCCGCGGTCAATTCCGGCATTCCGGTCGAGAAGACCGCGCTCGGCATCAATCAGCTCTGCGGCTCGGGCCTGCGTGCCGTCGCCTTCGGCTGGCAGGCGATCAGGAACGGCGACGCCTCGATCATGGTGGTGGGCGGCCAGGAGAGCATGAGCCAGGCGCCGCACGCCGCCTACATGCGCGACGGCACCAAGATGGGCGAGCTCAAGATGACCGACACCATGCTGAAGGACGGTTTGTGGGACGCCTTCCACGGCTACCACATGGGCAACACCGCGGAGAACGTGGCGCAGAAGTATCAGATCACCCGCGCCGAGCAGGATGCCTTCGCCGCCTCCTCGCAGAACAAGGCCGAGGCGGCGCAGAAATCCGGCCGCTTCAAGGATGAGATCGTTCCGGTTACGGTTAAGACCCGCAAGGGCGACGTCGTGGTCGACACCGACGAGTTCCCGCGCCACGGCACCACGATCGAGACGCTGGGCAAGCTCAGGCCTGCCTTCGCCAAGGACGGCTCGGTCACTGCCGGCAACGCCTCGGGCATCAACGACGGCGCGGCCGCGCTGGTGCTGATGAGCGCCGACGAAGCCAAGAAGCGGGGCATCAAGCCGTTGGCCAAGATCGTGTCGTGGGCGACCACCGGCGTCGATCCGGCGATCATGGGCATCGGCCCGGTGACCGCCTCGCAGGCGGCGCTGAAGAAGGCCGGCTGGACCGTGAAGGATCTCGACCTGGTCGAGGCCAACGAGGCCTTCGCCGCCCAGGCCGTCGCGGTCGGCAAGCAGCTCGGCCTCGATCCCGACAAGCTCAACGTCAATGGCGGCGCTATCGCGCTCGGCCATCCGATCGGCGCCTCGGGCGCGCGCGTGCTCACGACGCTGCTCTACGAGATGCAGAAGCGCGATGCCAAGAAGGGCCTGGCCACGCTCTGCATCGGCGGCGGCATGGGCATCGCCATGTGCGTCCAGCGCGACTGATTTGCTTGCCGGACCGCGGGCCTCCAGGCCCGCTCATGGCTGGGAGCGCGCCACTCCAGTGGCGCTCATGTGCTGTTGGCACAGAAAGATGCGCAACTGGAGTTGCGCGCTCCCAGCAAAGACAATGAGGCGGGCCTGGAGGCCCGCGGTCCGGCAAGAATTAAAAGTCGAAGTCGCTCAGGCCCGCATGATCGGCAGGCCTGGGCCCGGGCGCCGGCCAGTGGAACTTGCGCGCGCTCGCGGCGATCGGCAGGTCGTTGATCGAGGCGAGGCGACGACGCATCAGGCCGCGCTCGTCGAACTCCCAGTTCTCGTTGCCGTAGGACCGGAACCAGCTGCCCGAATCGTCCCGCCATTCGTAGGCAAAACGCACGGCGATCCGGTTGCCGCCACAGCTCCACAACTCCTTGATGAGGCGGTAGTCCAGCTCCCTGGCCCATTTGCGGGTGAGGAACGCCTTGATCGCGTCACGGCCCTGGAAGAACTCCGAACGGTTTCGCCACACGCTGTCGGGCGTATAGGCCAGCGACACGCGTTCGGGATCGCGGCTGTTCCAGGCATCTTCGGCGGCGCGCGCCTTGATCGCCGCCGTCTCGGGCGTGAAGGGCGGCAGGGGAGGCCGCGGGGCATCGGCCATGGGTGTCAGAGCATTTCCTGCATGTGCTGGCCTTGGCGCACGAGGCGGCGTCCTTCGGCCGCCGAGAGCTCCAGGAGTTCGACATTGCCGTCAGGCGTCGGCTGAACCAGCAGGAAGCGCGTCTCCCCGGCGGCCGCGGTGATGATGAGCTCGGTGCTTTCCTGCGTGCCGAAGGCGTGGAGATCGCAGAGGTCGGGGGGCAGGTCGAGGAGCATCCAGGTGAGTCCGGTGAGGCTGCCCAATGGCTGTCGGCCCACGGTGAGGCTGATGGGCGGCGCATCGGGCGCGGCGACGTCGCGCACGAGGTAAAGCGCAGCCTGGCCAGGCTTCGGCACCGGGAAGTTCGGACCGTAGGCTTCCATCCAGCGCGACATCCCGCCAGGTGTCGAGGACGTACAGGCGGCAGCCAGCAGGGACAACGCAACAACGAGCAGAAACTTCTTCATGCAGCGACCTCCGCAACCAGCGTCGGCCGAACCGACTTTTTGGTCAAGCGGGCAGGACACCGCTCGGCGCAGGCTCCGGCAGGACGCGCAGGCGCGCCAGCGGCGACAGCACGATCACCAGGGCCGACAAGGCGAAGGCGGCCGCGATCAGCAGCAGGGCAGCGTGCAGCCCGGCGTGGGCCGCCACGAACCCGCCGGCCAGCGCGCCCAGCGGCCGCACGCCGTAGATCGCGGTTTGCATCGTGGCGTTGACCCGGCCCATCAGCGGCGCCGGCGTCACCAGCTGGCGCACGGTGATCTGGCAGATCAGCCACAGCATCGGGCCAAAACCCACCAGAAAATGTCCGGCGGCGGCATAGGCGAAGCCGTTGCCTGACGGTGCTGCGAGGAAGAGGCCGGCGGCGATCACCGACACGGCGGGGCCAAAGATGAGCGTGGCGAGCGGCGGCAGGCGCCGCGCCGAGACGGGCGCCACCAGCGCGCCCAGGATCAGGCCCGCGCCGTAGGCCGACTGGGCGAGGCCCATGTGCGCCGGATCGAGGCCAAGCGGGCCCAACGCCAGCGGTGCCCAGACGGCGAGCAGGGCGAAAAAGGCGAAGTTCCAGAAGACCGCGCAGAGGCCGATACCGCGCAGCAGCTCGTGGCCCACCACGAAGCGGGCGCCGGCCTGGATAGCGGCGAGGAAAGAGGGTCGCTGCGCAGCGCTCGTCGGTGCGGGGGCTTTCGGCAAGGCGAGCACGCAGGCCAAGGCCAGGGCGGCGCCGAAGGCGGCGAGGGCGTAGCCCCAGGTCGGCGACAGAAGCTGGGCGAGCAGGCCCGCCACGAACGGCGCCGCCAGGCTCACGATGGCGCGCGCCAGCTCCAGACGGGCATTGGCGCGTGACAGGTCGGCCGGCGGCACCAGGCTGGGCAGCAGCGAGATCGATGTCAGCACATAGACCACGGTGCCCGAGGCGCCGATGAAAGCGGCGACGCCCAGCAGGCTCACGATGCCGGCGGCCGCCGCCGCCACGGCGAAGACGGATGCCGCCAGGCCAAGCCCCAGTGCCACGATCAGCAGGGTGCGCCGCGGCATGCGGTCGACCCAGGCGCCGGCCGGCAATGAGAGCAGCAGCCAGGCTGCACTCTGTGCGGCGACCAGCAGGCCGAGCACACCGGGTCCCGCGCCCAGAACCAGGGTCGCGGTCAGCGGCAGGGTTGCGAGCGCCAGTTGGTCGGCGGCGTGGGTCCCGGCGGCGGCGCCGAGCAGAGCGGAGAAGGGCTTCATGGTTG
>Ga0308309_10000253_pt1 | contig 37877 bp, 28 predicted proteins | sample HubBroMetageWFT5_FD_192491 | JGI IMG/M metagenome (GOLD analysis project Ga0308309, IMG submission 192491) | Warmed and freeze-thawed soil microbial communities from the Hubbard Brook experimental Forest, New Hampshire - Hubbard Brook CCASE Soil... | ecosystem: Environmental > Terrestrial >...
CGATGGCGGAAGAAGGCGGCCATATACTCCCACTGGTCGTAGAAGAAGACATTGATCGAGTATTTCCAGATGATCAGGAAGAAACGTGACCCGAGCGCGGCGATAGCGGCAGCAATTGCCAGCGGGGGGCCGGCGCGCAGGCCTTCGTCGCGGATACTTTCCCCAGAACTCTCCCTAGAACTCTGGAACACCGAAGCTCCTCCTTAGCGGTCCTGTGGCCGCAACTCCTCACGCAGGATGTAGTACTCGTTGATGGGGCGGTTATCGCTGAGAGCAGGCGTGGCGGGAGATGCCGAAATGAGCTGGTCGATGGGAAGCTCATGGTGCAGGAGCTGCGCGAATCGGCCTTCTGCGCTGGGTTCCGGGCCCCACTCGACGAAATCAGCGGCTGCGGCAGGCGGGAGCCGTTGGGCCAAATCATTCGCGGTGCGATTGGGCAGGGGCTGGTTACTGGCGATAAAGTGAAGTCCATTTTTCTCGACGGCAAACACGCGGACATAGGGGAAGGATCGGCGCAGGGCGAGAGCGACGGCCGCCACGTCTTCTGCATCGCCGACCGGCAGCCATTGTTGCAGAATGCCTTCTGGACGGAGCTTCTGCCGGACGACGGAGTAGAAATTTTCGGAATAGAGCAGACTGGAGCCCGCGGCTTCTACCGGCGGAGGAGGATCGATCGTGATGACGTCGTATTGCTGCGACGTTCGTTCCAGATAGCGGCGGCCGTCGTCGACCACCACGTGGGACAAAGGAGAACGCAGAATTGCGGGGCCATCGCTGTGAAAATAGCCGAACAGGCGCGGCACGCTGGGAACCAATTCCACTGCCGTAACCGGAATTCCCCAGGAGTGCAGCGAACGAAACGTGGTCCCCATGCCAAAGCAAATGACGAGGGCATTTTCCGGAGGACGGTCGAGGAAGGCCAACGGGAGATGTGCCATCGTTTTGGTGATTGGGGTCAGTGCGGTCATGCCGTATCCATTCACCAGCAACGATTTGTTCATGCCGCTTCCAGTTGCAATAACGGTTGCGGTCGAATCCCGCAGCACGACACCGTTCCTGCCGTATTGCCTTTCATAGCTCCTGCTGGCCAGAAAGAGGCAGAGTGCCAGGGGCAACAATGAGTAAGCCGCCGCGCGGGGGAGGAAACCGGTCGCGGAGACGGACCGAAGAATGGGACGCACGCCAAGCGCGAGCCACGGCAGCGAGAGCAGAACCAGCGCCCAGCGCTCGCTGATCCACGGCAGAAGCACAAACCCAGCCAATAGAGGGCCAAGAATGCAGCCGAGAACATTCGCAGCGTATGCTCTGCCAGCCTTCGCTGGATCGCCTCCCGACCAGCGGTCAACCAGCATGGGCGTCAGAAATCCAAGCAGTCCAGTGAAGGGTGCAATGCCGAGCACCAAGCGAAGCGAATCGCCGAGAACAAACTTAGGGCTGGCCGCCACCAGAGGGAATAATCCGGAAAGTGCCAGCAGCGTCCAGGGCAGCGTAGTTTCCTGAGTGTGCCGCAGGCTCCAGCTGCGGTAAACGCGCGAACCGATGAAGGTCCCAGTAAGGTAGACGGCCAAAATCGCCGCGAAGGCGTATACCACGGTTCCCAGGTAGGGCGTGAACTCGCGGACCCAAACGACCTCCATTCCCATGCTGGTCAGGCCGGTCGTGAATAACAGGACGAGCAGAGAGCCTCCGCCGGTTGCGCTTGGGGCGCGTTCACTCAAGGTTCGTGAAGCCGCTCCAACTTCGCCGTGCCGCGCGCGGTTCGACATGGACTTCGACATGAACTTCGACACGAACAGCGCAAGAACGGCGATCGCAATGTTGCAGGCCGCTCCCACCTTCAGAGTCCCGTGAAATCCCAACATCTCGATCAACAGCAGTGGGAGAGCTGTTCCCGCCACCGCTCCGGCCACGTTAGCCGTGTACAAAAAGCTGAATGACCGCGAAGATTCTTGGGGAAACATCGACTCGATCGCCAGCATGCCAATCGGAATAGTTGCTCCCATCAAGGCGCACCACGGAATCAAGGTGAGCGCAACCCAGACGCCGGAAACGACGTAATAGTCCGCGGAGGAGGTTGACCCCAGCCGTTCCAGAAGGCCGTGTCCCATGTGCAGTTCGTAGGGAACGAGTATGCCTGCGGCGCCGATCAGCAACTCGATCGCGGCGTAAAGGCGGAGAGTTGGAAATCCAATTTTTTCTCCATAGCGGCGAATCCACGCCCCGCTGGCCCATGAACCCAGCCCCAGTCCTGCCATGAAAACCGACAATACAATAGAGACCATGGCAGTGGTGACGCCGAACTGCGCCATGGACAAGCGCAGCCAGATCAATTCGTAAAGCACACTGCAGAACCCCGAGATGAAGAAGAAAGTAAAAAACCAGCGCACGAAGTCCTCTTTCCGTGGTTAAGGCGGCAGCAGTCGAAAATTCTGCGCAGCCGCAATTCCCGACTCTAAATGCAAAGCCCTCGGCCTGTCACCGGTGAAGACGTCCATCCGAACAGCAGAGGATACTAGGAAAGTCCGGGCGGCCAGCATTTTCCTGTGCGGAAAATCCACCGGCGACAATCTCCCTTCTAAGACGATCTGTCTTCAGAGACGATCTGTTATCCTTGTGGTCCACTAAACAATCCACTTAGCGTGTCGAGCCGAGTGCATTCGCTCGGGTTCGGCGCGCTCACCCTGAAGTCGCTGACAGGTATGCTCGGGCAACCTATTTAGCGGCTAACTCCGTCCAAGACTGACGGGAATTCCGCGAGGCTCGGGTCTCGCGAAGAAAGCTTGGGAGAATACTTCTATGAAAACAGCTCTGAAGTTAGGCTGGTGCGGCGCGGTGCTTGGGATCGCGCTCGCCATCATCGCTTTACCGACAAGATCAGCAGCGCAAGATCAAGACGATCCGCCGGGGCGCGTCGCTCGGCTCGGCTATTTGCAAGGTTCGGTTTCGTTTCTGCCGGCCGGTGAAACGGACTGGGTAGGAGCCGTCCCCAACCGGCCCATGAGCACGGGCGACCAGATCTGGACGGATGAAAATTCGCGCGCCGAGGTGCAACTGGGTTCGGCCGTGATCCGTCTGGCACCCCTCACAACCTTTTCTTTCCTGAACCTCGATGACGATACGGTACAGATTCAGCTCAGCTCCGGCGCGATCAACGTTACGGTGCGGCGGCTGGGTGACAATGAGGACTTCGAGGTCGACACTCCGAACCAGGCCTTTTCGGTTTTCCAGCCGGGACATTATCGCGTGGAGGCGAGTGCCGATGGAACCTACACGGTCATCAGTGTCCGTGCAGGAGACGGCGCAGCCACGGGCAATGGCCAGACTTTTGCGCTGCGTGGCGGGCAGAGAGGCACATTCAGCGGGACGGACTCGCTCTACGCCGATGTGGAGCCAATTTACGATCCCGACGAATTCGACACCTGGTCGGATGGTCGCGATCACCGCTACGATTATTCCCGTTCGGCGCAGTATCTGTCGCGCGATGTGGTTGGATTTGACGACCTCGATGACAACGGCGACTGGCGCGACGATCCCAGCTACGGCCATGTCTGGTTTCCCAATCAGGTTGCCGTCGGCTGGGCGCCATATCATAACGGCCATTGGGCATGGATTTCTCCTTGGGGATGGACGTGGGTGGATGACGCCGCGTGGGGCTACGCTCCGTTCCACTACGGACGCTGGGTAAGTGTCGGCGGACGCTGGGGATGGGTTGCCGGTCCGGTGACGGTGCAGGCGGTTTACGCGCCGGCGCTGGTCGTCTTCATTGGCGGCGGGCCGGGTGCTGTAGGCGGCAATGTGGGATGGTTTCCGCTGGGTCCGCGGGAAGTTTATGTGCCGTCGTATCACGTCAGCCAGGCTTACGTGACGCGGGTCAACATCAGTAGTACGACGGTGAACGTTACCCAGGTGACGAACGTCTACAACACGACCATCATCAAGAACTCGACGACGATCACGAACATTACGTATGCAAACCGCAGTGTGCAAGGGGCGGTGATGGTGGTGCCGCAGCAGGCGTTCGTGAGCGCACAGCCGGTGATGAAAGCGTCCGTCACGGTGAACGCACAGCAAATCGCCAGCATGCCCGTGAGCGCGAGAGCTTCCGTGGCTCCGACGCGAGCGAGCGTGCTAGGGGCGAGGGCGGCCTCCGCGGGTCATGTGGCAGCGCCTCCGGCAGCAGTAGCGAGCCGGCAGGTCGTCGCCAAGAAGACTCCACCGCCACCGCCAGTACCTTTTGCCAAACAGCAGCAGGCGTTGGCAGCGCATCCGGGACAGCCGTTAGCGAGAAATGAAGTGCAGACGCTGCGTCCGGCGGCTTCTGCGGCGGCGCGACCCATGGTGAAGGTGGCACCTGTTGGCAAACCGGCGACGCCGAATATGGGGAAGCCGGCGCCCAACCTCCCGACTGCTGCGCGGCCCGGCCAGCCTGCGGCACCTGCGAATCAGCCTATGAATCGGCCGGCAGGTCAACCTGCTCCGAGCGGGCGGCCTGCAGCGACCGCTCCGGCTCAACCGAATCGCCCGGCCGCGCAACCGAGTCAGCCTGCGCCGGCGCAACCAGCCAACCGTCCGGCGATGAATCAGCCGAATGGTCATCCAGAGCCAGCACAGCCGAGCAATCGTCCGGAACCGACCCGGCCGGAAGCCCAGCCTGCGCCGAACCGGACTCCACCTGCTCCGGCTGCTCGTCCGCAAACTGCTGCGCCGGCGGAGCGTCCGCAGCAGCGCACTCCACCGCCTGCAGCGGCCAAGCCCGCGGCACCTGCTGCGAAGCCTGCCACGCCTCCTCCGGCAGCTGCGAAACCTGCCCCGGCGCAAAAGCCGCCAGCCAAGCTGCTGACGCCTGAGCAGAAAAAGCAGGAGGAAGAACGGCAGAAGAAGGAGCAGCAGAAGCCTCAGGGCGAATAGAGGCTCAATCGCAGAGGTCGGATGGAAGTATCTACAGGTATGGCGGCGCATCCTTGAAAGGAAGCGCCGCCCAGATCTCTGTCCATCTACTTTAACGTGATTTCCCGTGTCAGGATGCTAGTGACGGTTCGTCCGTTTTGCACCCGCTTGTCGATCACCTGCTGCTCTTTACCCTTGTCGCCATAGTGGCTCATGCGGAGATCGAGAACTTTTTGTGCCAGGCCGTCGAGGGCAGCAAAGTTCTTATAGCCGATGGCGAAGCCAATGTCCCAATCATCCGGATTGGCCTTCGTGCTGTTCAGGAAGATGCTGTAGCTTTCAATCAGCCCCGCCTTCTTCTGCGCCTCCCAGAGCGGTTTAATGTTGTTTTTCAGATCGTCCATGAACGCGTTGAAGTGTCCGGGCAATATTTGGACCAGCGTGACCCGAGTGACACCTCCCTCGGTGTATTGGTCTTGTGCGGCTGCCGTGGCAACCGACAACCAGGATAGACAAAGTACCGCAACTGCTAGCCGAATCACTTGTTTCATAAGCATTCGCCTCCTTGAAATTGATGCCGCCGGAGTCTACTTGATTGCGTGGGTGCGGTAAAGACCACAAAGGAACTATTCCTGCCGACGCGCACGGTCTTTAGCTATTTGAGTTTGCGAATCCACTTTTCTGTGATCAGCGCCAGCAGCGGAACTCCGAGGGCAAAATTCAGGAAACCTGCGACGCCGACCTGTCGGGGAGAAAACTCGGGAGAATAACGAAAGAGGAAGATGAATAGAGGTGTATTCAGGCAAAATGCTACCGCGATGCATAGAGCCTTTTGCTTCTGCGTTAATGGCGCTCTCATGTCATGCTGCTTGGACAATCCCTCGCGGTTACTGCAACGTGTGGCTCGATGATGGTCCAGAACCTGTGCTTCCGCTGATGTTATAGCGCTTGAGTTTGCGGTAGAGCGTGGCGCGGCTGATGCCGAGCATGCGTCCGGCGAGAGCCTTGTCGCCTTTGACTTGCTCGAAGACGCGCTGGATAGTGGCGCGTTCGATGTCTTCCAGATCCGTGGTGTGGAGTGGAACCGCGGCAGCGCCTTCTGCGGAAGTCAATTCCGCCGATGCCGCGAGGTCAGAAACGAACTCGGGCGCGGAATCTAGGCCCGGCCTCGACGCAGGCGAATGCGAACCGGCGATGGTGGGCGGCAGATCGCTGAGGTCGATCAGGTTTCCGTTGCCCAGAGCTACTGCACGCTCCACGCAGTTCTCCAGCTCGCGCACGTTGCCCGGCCAGTCATAATTCATAAGGGCTTTCATGGCGGCGTTGGAGACGCGCAAGTCCGCGCCGGGAGCGTAACGTTCGCAAAACCAGTTCACCAGCATGGGGATATCGCTGCGTCGCTCGCGCAACGCGGGGACATGTACCGTGACAACGTTGAGTCGAAAATAAAGATCCTTGCGGAAGGTTCCGTTCTTGTAAGCGGCTTCGAGATCGCGGTTGGTGGCGGCGATGACGCGTACGTCCACTTTGACGCGCTGGTTGCTGCCCACGGGACGCACTTCTTTTTCCTGCAGCACGCGCAGCAGCTTGGCCTGCAATTCGAGGGGCAGTTCGCCGATTTCATCGAGAAAGACCGAGCCGGTGTCGGCCGATTGAAACAGTCCCTGTTTGGATTTCAGAGCGCCGGTGAAGGCTCCTTTTTCGTAGCCGAAAAGCTCGCTCTCAATCAGTGTAGGCACGAGCGAGCCGCAATCGACGGCGACGAAGGGACGGTTGGCGAAGGCGCCGCGGAAATGAATGGCGCGGGCGATCAACTCTTTGCCGGTGCCGCTCTCGCCGGAGATGAGCACGGCGGTGCGCGTATCCTTCAGCCGCGAGGCTACGCGGAGCACTTCCTGAATCTTGGCGGAGGAACCGACGATGCCGTGAACCGCAGTCTCGGAATCTATGCGCTCGCGCAGGAATTCGTTTTCCTCGACCAGGCGGACTTTTTCGGCCATGCGCCGCAAGAATAGCCGGAGTTCCTCGAGTGGAGAAAACGGTTTGGTGATGTAGTCGTAGGCGCCGAGTTTCATGGCCTGCACCGCGGTTTCGATTGAGCCGTGTCCAGTCATGAGCGCGACTTCGGTGCGGGGCAGAAGCTTCTTCACCCTCTCCAGGAATTCGAGGCCCGACATGTGCGGCATGACCATGTCGCTTAGCACAACATGAACCGGTTGCTCTTCAAGCAGGGCCAGCGCGGATTCTCCGCTGTCGGCTTCGAGACAGATGAAACCCAGGGCTTCGCCCACGGTCACGCAGAGCTTGCGGATGCTCTGCTCGTCGTCGACGATCAGCAGACGGACTCGCAGGTCTTCTCTCAGAGTGGTCTTGCCCAAAGGCGGCTTGCCGGTTGCTGGGTTCATCGGGCCTTCCCCATGGTTTTTTCAACAGCGGAGATGAGGTCCTGCACGCGGAACGGTTTCTCCAGATAAAGAGCGCCGATCTTGCGCAGGGTGGTCACGGTTTCTTCGTTGGCGTAGTCGCCGGTGATGATGACGACTTTGTTCTCAAGATCGGGACGATTCGCAGAGATCCAGGTATGCACCTGAGCCCCGTCGACGCCGCCGGGCGTGCGCATGTCAGAAACTACGCCGAGATATTGACCTTTCTCCAAAAGGCGCAGGGCATCGGCGCCGCTCTCGACGCACACCACATCGTAGCCGTTGCGTTCGAGAGTGGCGCTTACCAGGGCCATGATGGAAGGCTCGTCTTCGATCAGCAGAACTGGCAATAAGCCTGGCTGTATGGCTGGGGTTGTCATTTCTGTATCACTCCTGCGGCCACACCCAGAGAAGCGGTGTGGGGCGCTGCGGGAAAGCGGACGATGAAGGTGGCTCCCGGCCCGTCGGTATTGTTGTGGCAAAGAATTTCGCCTGCATGCTCCTTCACAATGCCGTAGCAGATGCTGAGGCCGAGGCCGGTTCCCTTGCCGACCTCCTTGGTGGTGAAGAAGGGATCGAAGATGCGATCGGGATGGGAAATGCCGTATCCGTTGTCGGAGAAAGAAACTTCGACGGCATCGCCGACTCTGGTGCTGATGATCTCGATGCGGGCGGGACGGCCGACTTCATGCACGGCGTCATAGGCGTTGTTCAGGATGTTCAGGAAAACCTGCTGCAACTGGTGGGCGTCACCGATGACATCGGGCAGTCCCTCATCGAGATGTTCGATGATTTCCACTCCGTGACTGTTGAAGTCGTAAGAACGCAACTGGATGGTGCGGCGCAGGATCAGGTTGAGCTGCACGGGATTGCGCTGCGGCGGCATCTGGCGGGCAAAGCTGAGCAGGTTCTGCACGATCTGCTTGGTGCGCTGCGCCTCCTGCAGGATGACGCGCAGGTCTTTCAAGGCAGTAGCTGGGAGGTCGGGATTCTCCAGCAGCAGATCGGCAAAACCGAGAATCGCGGTCAAGGGATTATTTACTTCGTGGGCGACGCCGGAGACCAGTTGTCCGACGGCTGCCATTTTCTCGGCGTGAACCAGTTTGCCGCGCAGTTCAGAAGAGTCGGTGATGTCGGTCATGACCACGACGATGCTGTTGATGTTGCCCTGCTCGTCGCGCATCGGGCTCAGGTTGACTGAAAACTGGCCAGCCTGGCCGTTGCCGCGCATGATCTGCAGTTCCAGGTTATCGACCTGTCCACCGCGGAGAATGGCTTGCAGCGCATCCGAGAGAGGACGGACGAAGCCGGGAGCAGCCAACTCCAGCAGCGGACGCCCCAGCAGTTCATGCTGCTCAAAGCCGGCTTCGTACCAGCGGCGGTTGGCGTAGCTGATCAGGCCCGCGGTGTCAGCGACCAGGATCAGGCTCTGGGTATTGCTGAGAATCTTGCCGGAGAAGTCGCGCTCCCGCTGCAGTTCCGATTGGTAGGTGTGGAGGCCGGTGACATCGAGCATCAGGCCGCGAATCTGCAGCAGGTGTCCAAGATTGTCGTACATGCCGAAAGCATTGATCAGGACGTAGATCGGGGAACCGTTCTTGCGGCGCAGCGTGGCCTCAAAGTTCCGCAGATGGCCGTCTTTCTCCATGGCTTCGGAGTGGAGCTGGCGCTGCTCGGGAGAAAAGTAAACCTGGGTCGCGATATCCACTTGCAGAAGTTCTTCGCGGCTGGAATAGCCGAGCATCGTTACCAGGGCGTCGTTGACTTCGACGAAGCGGCCTTCCGGAGTGCTGAAGAACAGACCTTCCTGAATGTTGTCGAACAATTCGCGATAACGGCGCTCCGCCTCGCGCCGGTCGGTGATGTCTTTGAGCACGTGAATGGTTTGCTGGCTTTCTCCGGAAGCGCCGCGCACCCGCGAAGTGGAGACCAAATAAGTGCGATCCAGCGCGGGATGAACGAACTCGTCTCCGTCTTCGCCCATGGAGCGGCAAAACGGGCAGGAATAAAGCGTGGCCTCGTTGGTCAGAGTCAGCAGGGCGCGCATGTTGACCCCGACCAGTTCGCTGGGAGCTACTCCGATCATCGCGGCCAGAGAGCGGTTTACGCGCAGAACCTTGTCGGTTTCGTCGTGCACTACGATGAAATCGGTGATGGCGTCAAAAATTTCCAACCAATGGCGGTTGGCGTGTTCGATGCGAGTAAACAACCGTGCATTTTCCAGAACCCTCGCGGCATGGCCGGCGATGGCTTCGAGAAGTTCCCGGTCTTCGGCCGTGAGCGGACTGGCGCGTCCGGAGAGGCAGAGCAGACCGGTGAGTTCGCCATTGGAGCCGGGAAGACGCACCACCACGCAGTCACTCCAGCCTAAGTTCAGCGCCAGTTCGGAGCCGAGCAATTCGGAGGCGGAGCCGGAGAAGATCGGCTCCGTCCGCTTCTTGACCAACTCGGATAGGACAGCTGCAAATCTCTGCTGCAAGCCGTGATCTGCGACGGGCCTGTCTTCATTGGAACGCTCTTCTTTGGCACGACCTTCATTCGGACGGTCTTCGTTAGGACGGTCCGCGTGCGAGCCAGCTGCTTGGGTCAGGGGATGCAGCGCGAGGGTCTGGAGTCTTCCCTCCTGAAACAGCGCAACCGCACCGGAGCGGGCGCCGGCGAGTTCGACCGCGGTCTCGACAAACTTGCGGGCGCAATCCGGAAGGCGCAGCAGGCCATCGATCTCCCGCCCCAGCTTAGTAAGCGCTTGGGAGCGCCGGCGGTGTTGCTCGGCCAGGTGCAGGTTGTGCGCCACTTCAAGTACCATTGAAACCTGAGCGGCGAGAGCGCGGGCGCGGCGAATATCCTGCTGCGAGATGCCGGTACCGTCCAGCCGATCGAGCACGCCGAACATGCCGAGCACACTCCCGTCGGCGCCCAACAACGGGACGGCCAGCAACTGCTTAGCCTGGTGTTCAGCGATGACCGCTAAATTCACACCGGCCATTTGTCTGAGATCGTCGGACCAAAAGACTTCTCTTGCCCGCAGAGCGCGGGTGGCGATGCCCTCCGGGAACACCGTATCCACGCGCTGCGGCTCGCCCCGGTTGACGGCGTAGCGAAGGTGAAACTGGCCGTCTTCGAGAAGTGCGATGAAGCACCGGCCGAATCCGAGAAAGTCGGTGGCGCGCACCACGAACGCCTGGAGAAAATGTTCGAGATCGCCGCTGGAGCTTAGCTCGGAAGAAATCTCGAGCAACTGGTGCAGTTCGTGCGCCTGGCCTTGCGCTGTGGCACAGAGTTCAGCGTGTGCCACGGCAACCGCGCCGAAGCCAGCGATAGCCGATACCAGCGACTTCTCCTCGGCGGTGAAGATTCCGTCGTGACGCGGATAGATGAGGATCGCCCCCTGGGTGCGGGAGGTGCGGAAGGGCGCGGCAATCAGCATTCCCGGGGAAATCATGCTGCCGAGAGAGTGCTGATCGCTGCTCACGGAAACCGTGATTGCCTCCCCGGCAGACACCGCGCGTTGGGCGAGATCGGCGGCAAAGCGAATGGTCTGGCGGTCGTGGCCAGCCCGAAAAGAATTTGCCAGTTGAGGAGTTTCGGCGGACACGGCGCGGAGTTCGAAAGGCCCTTCGCGGCGCAGAAGAACCGAGACCAGCCGCGTTCGCAGGAGCAGGCGAAGGCGATCGGCCAGGGCCTCAATGACTGCGGCGACATCAGGAGTTCCGTGGAGAGCGTTGGCGACTTCGGCCAGAATTTCAGCTTTGCGGTGCTCCTCGCGCGAGACTTCGCCCAGCCGAGTTGCTTCGAGCAAGCTGCCCAGTTGGCCGGCCAGGATGGTGGCTTTGGCAGCCAGGTCTTCATTAAAAAATCCTTCATCGGAATCATGAAGAAACGTCGCCGCGCCGATGACTTCATCGAAGACCACTAGAGGAGCGGCCATCAGGGAGCGCGCTTCGAACTGGCGCAATGAGGGGACAGCCGAGCTGGACTGCAAGTGGTTTACGAAGGTCGTCCGGCGGCCGCGCACGGCTTCGGCGGTGACGGCGCTCTGTTGGGGCAGCAGCCGGATGCCGACGAAACGCTCAGCCAGCTTCCCGTCGGCCTGCTCCCCGACCAGTTCGTCGCCGGAGTGGCGTCGCCAGAAATAAACGCCGCTGACCTGGAAAAACTCACGGGAGGCACGGCAGAAGAGTTGAATCAGAGAACCCGGGTCGGCGCGCTCCGCGGCCTTGGCGGCGATGCGCAGCAGGAGCTTCTGAAACGCTTCGTCGGAATTGAGACCGGCGTGGGCTCCCGGCGACTGCGGCGAATTGCCTTCGATCGTCTTCAGAAAGTCACCGCTGGCCGGCGCAGGATTTTCATGGTTCTCACAAGTGATTGAATCTAATGGAAAACTATCCCGCCATCTCATTTTGAGTCAAGGGAAATGGATGGGCGGGTGCCTTAGTGTGAAATCCCGAGAAAAACGGGGTGTATGGATCTCACTGTGAGAACCGATTGTATGCAAAGGCGAAGATGAGACAAGTCTAATCGTGAGACAGGATCGAGAATCGGGCTCGCTGGTCGCGTTAAGGCTTGGTTTTTCATATATATGGAATCGGTTACCTTGGTTTTCCCAAGAACCGACGCGTGGCCCCGGCGTTGCTCCATTGGGATCACCACGATTGTTGCCAGGGAGGAACTGTGTCTTTACGTAAGGCAGGGGTGCTGGTGGCCGTAATGGCGATAACGGTCGGAGCGGGAGTGGTAGGGCTTCGAGCACAGGATGCGTCCGGCGAGATGGTACGCCGGGCCAAGGTCAAGGTGGCGCCCGTGTATCCCGACCTAGCGCGAAAGATGAACATCACGGGCGCAGTGAAGATTCAGATTGTGGTGGCGCCGAATGGCACGGTCAAGGATGCCAAGGTAATAGGCGGCCATCCGGTGCTGGCTGGCGCTGCCCTGGACGCAGTCAGGAAGTGGCGCTTTGAGCCCGCGGCGGTAGAAAGCTCGGGAGTAGTGGAACTCAAGTTCGAACCGCATCAGTAGGCAGCATCGGTAGACCGTATCGGTCAACCGTATCACTAGACCAAGGGCAAACAGGCGGCCGGGAGAAAACGGCATGACGATCGGCAAAAAGCTGTACAAGAATTTCGGAATCATCCTCAGCATGGTGGTAGTGCTGTTCATCGTGAATCTGGTGGCGGTGCTCAGAGAGCACGCCGCAAAGGACGCCGCTAAAGTGTCGCTCGACCTGGCCGGCGCTACGAACGACGTGCGCTCTCAGATGATGCAGAACCGCCTCTACCTGAGCAACTACCTGCTCAGTGGCGACACCCGGGAAGTGGAGCGGATGAATGAGGGCCTGCGCACGCTCAGCGAGAAACTGCAACAGGGAAAGTCGCTGGCTAACTCCGAGCAGGAGCGCTCGGCACTTGCCAAGGTAGAACAACTGGAGGATGCATGGGCCAAGGAGTTTGCCCAGCCTCTCATCGACAAACGTAAGGATGTAGATTCCGGCAACGCCACCGTCGCCGAATTGCAGATTTACTACCTCCAGAAAGATGCTTCCTCCTGGGTAAAGAATTCCACTGACGCGCTCGACACGGCCGATGCGGAAAACCACAATCTGGTCGAACAGAGAGCCAAGTCGGATAAGACGGCCAGTACGCTCACCATCCTGTTCTCGGTTGCAAGCACGCTGGTCGCTCTGGTGGTGGGCATCTGGGTCGCAATCACCACGGCCAAGTCAATCACCGAACCGCTGACCAACCTCATGAAGGTTTCGCGCCAAATCGGCGATACCGGCGATCTGGAACACAACATCGACGTCACCCGCGAAGATGAAATAGGGGAACTGGCCCGCACTTTCGCCAAGATGGTCACTTATCTCAAAGAGATGGCGGGCGTTTCCGAATCGATTGCCGGGGGAGATCTTACAGTTCAGGTCAAGCCGCGCTCCCCGCATGACACCTTGGGCAATGCTTTCGCCCGGATGGTGGAAGGGCTGGGCCGCCTGGTGCGCAGTGTGCGCGACGCTTCTTCGCAGGTCGCCAGCGCCAGCGGGCAGGTGGCTAACGCCTCTGACGATTCAGCCAAGATCGGGTTGCAGGCTTCCTCCGCCATCGACGAGGTCACCAGCACCATGCACGAGATGAGCGTGAACGTGCAGAACATGGTGAAGAGCACGCAGGTGCAGGCTTCCAGCGTGAGCGAAACCTCGGCCTCGATCGACCAGATGGTGGCTTCCATCCAACGGGTGGCCGATACTGCCAAAGTGCTGCTCGATATTTCGAACCGCTCGCGCGAAGAAGTGCACAGCGGTATCGCCACCATGGAAAAGGCCACCGACGGCCTGAACCGCATCAACACCACCATAACCAGTTCGGGTGAAATCATCGGAGCCCTGGGCCAGCGCGCCGACGACATCGGCAAGATCATCGAAGTCATCGACGATCTGGCGGAACAGACCAACCTGCTGGCGCTGAACGCGGCCATTGAAGCGGCCCGCGCCGGCGAGCACGGTCTGGGCTTTGCCGTGGTAGCCGATGAAGTCCGCAAGCTGGCGGAAAAATCGGCACAATCGACCAAGGAAATCTCCGAACTGATCCAAAGCATTCAGAAGGAAGCGCGCAAGGCCGTCGAAAACATGGATCGCTCCACCGGGATCGTCAACGAAGGTCTCGATCTCGGCGGTGAACTGAACGCCGCGCTGCGCAAGATTTCGAACGTGGTCACCGAAGTCTACAAGTTCGCCCAGGAAATCGGGGCAGCCACCAACGAACAATCGCATGGCTCGTCACAGATCGCACGAGCAACCACGCGGTTGAACGAAATCACCCACGAAATCAATTCGGCGGTGGAAGAACAAGCCTCCGGAGCGCAAGCCGTGGTGAAAGCCATGGAGCGTATGCGCGAACTGGTGCAGCAGTCAACCTCGGGCTCGACTGAACTCGCGGCTTCGGCGGAGCAGATGTCGAAGATGTCGCGCGGGCTGCTCGAGTTCATGGACCGCTTCGCGCTGGAAGAAGCCGCGGGCGCGCGGCAGGCCGGAACGGAAGAGAAAGAACGGAATGCCCGCAAGGCTGCGGCCGCATCCCGCTTTTAGAACTAGCGTATTAGAACTGAAGACGAACCACTCAACCATGAGCCGTGAACTCCATATCGTGGGCTTCCAGGTCGGGCGCGAGACGTACGGCGTGCCCATCACTTCGTTGCACGAAATCGTGCGCGTGCCGGAGATCACCGCGGTGCCCGACGCGCCCGACTATCTGGAGGGCGTGATCAACCTTCGGGGCAAAATTGTTTCGGTGATGGACCTGCGCAAACGTTTTGGAGATAAGCAGGCCACGCTGAAAAAGCAGAACCGGATTCTGGTGGTCGAGCACTCCGGCAAGTTGGCCGGATTGATTGTCGATTCGGCATCGGAAGTATTGAAGATTGCCAGCACCGACGTTGAGCCTCCGCCTGCAGTTTTTCAGGAAGGCGGATTAAATTGTGTCACCGGATTGGGCAAGGTTCGAGGCCGCCTCGTTGTGTTGCTCGACATGACCAAACTTCTGGCTCCGGCCAACCTGCTGCACGAGAGCGCGAGCCCAGAAGGCAAGATCGCCAAGGCGGAGGCGCGCGGAGCAGTGGCGCGCTGATGTTTCGTTGCAGCGGGCGTCGTTCGGGTAAGCATGCCGCTAGCGTGCGTTTTGGACACGAAATGAAACTCGCGAACGAAGAACGAGAGAACGCATGAGCACATTCGGAGCGGCACCTGCTCCTGTCTTGACGGACGCGGAACTGCGGCTGCTGCAGGCGCTGGTGTATCAGGAGTGTGGCATGCACTTCGATGAGCGCCGCACCCACTTTCTGCAGGACCGCCTGCTGCGGCGGCTGAAGGAGTGTCGCATCGATTCCTTTTACTCCTATTACCGGCTGCTGATAAGCCAGGAAGGCAAGGCGGAGCTGGCGAAGCTGGTGGAGAACCTGACGGTCAACGAAACCAGCTTTTTCCGGCACAAGGCTCAGCTCGACCTGTTTCAGAAACATGTGCTGGAGGAAATGCTGAAACGGAAGCAGGCGCACCGGGAATACTCGATTCGGGTATGGAGCGCGGGCTGCTCCACCGGGCAGGAGGCTTACACGCTGGGCATGATGGCGGCCGATTCGCTGGCCTACTATTACCTGCGCAATCCCTTGCCCATGGAAATGCCAATGCCCAAGCCGCTGATTCCCCCGCCCTGGCGGGTGGAAATCCTGGCCAGCGACATCAGCTACTCGGTGCTGCGAACCGGGCAGGAAGGCGCATACAACGAACACCAGATGTCGACCGTCGATTACAGCTTCCGTTTACGCTACTTCGACAAAGTGGGCGACCGCTATGCCATTAAGAAATCGCTGAAAGAAATGGTTCACTTCGACTTTCACAATCTGAAGACGGAATACCTGCCGCAGCGCAATGACGTGATCTTCTGCCGCAACGTGATGATGTACTTCGACCAGGCGGAGCAGAAACGGCTGATCGAAAAGTTCTACCGCTGCCTGAACCCCGGCGGCTACCTGTTCGTGGGCCATGCGGAAAGCCTGCTCGGCCTGACTGAGAAGTTTCAGATGGTGCACAAAGACAGCGGCACCGCTTACCAGCGGATTGAGGTGCGCGAGTGACGAATCCTCCCGACGAGCGTGGAGCGGAACTGCGCGAGTTGTTTTTTGAGACTTCGCAGGAACTCCTGCAGGCGCTGAACGAAGAATCCCTGAAGCTGGAGAAAAATCCCGGCGACGAGGAAATCGTGCGTTCGATTCGCCGGACAGTGCATACCCTGAAGGGTGACTCGGCAGCGTGCGGACTGCGCGAACTAAGCGAACTGGCGCACCAATTCGAGGATGCACTGTCTCTAGAGAGCGCGGCCTGCCACGGGGCGCTCGCCGAAATCTCTTTTGCCGCCGCCGACGTTTTTGCGGAGATGCTCGCGGCCTACCACGGTGGGGGTAAGCTGCCCGCCACCGAGAACCTGCGGCATAGAATCGACGAGCTGACCGCGGCCCCGGCGGCCAAGAAACCTCGCCGCCGAAAAAAATCTACCGCGCCCGCTCAAACTTCAGGTAAAGACTGGACGGACGCCGAGAAGCGTGCCTTCGCCCAAGCCCAGGCTGCCGGCCTGGGGCTGTACGACGTCGTCGTGAAAATCGATCCCCACTGCACCATGCCGATCGCCGCGCGGCAGCTCATTCAAAATGCGATCAGCGGGATCGGTCAAGTCATCCTGGTGCGGCCCGATGCAAAGTCGCTCGCTGCTTCCAAACAAGTGCAGTTCGTATTTGCCACAGCGCAGTCCAGGGAACAGATTGTGGCCAAGTGCCACATCCCAACGATTGCAGGCGACATCACAGTAACCTTGATCGAGGCGCCTTCGGCGGCCCAGCCTCCGAAAACCCCTCCGAAAACTGATCCGCAGGATGCGGCACCCGAGCTCGAGGCCTCCGCCTCGGTGCTGCTTCCGACGCTTGACGCTTCAGCGTCCTCAGCCCTGCCAGCTCCGGCCGAGGAGAAGACCTCAGCTCCAGAACCCGGCCTGTCGCAGGCTCTGGTCGAAAACATTCTGCGTGTGGAAGCGGGGCGCATCGACAACGTGCTTAACCTGGTCGGCGAACTCATCATTGGCAAGTCGATGCTGCAGCAGGCGCTCGGCGAGTTTGGCAAGCGTTATCCCAAGGAACTTTTGCGGGGCAAGTTCGCCGACGCCATGGCATTTCAAGCCCGCGTGCTGAATGATCTGCAGCGCTCGGTAATGAAGATTCGCATGGTGCCTGTCGACCAGTTATTCCGGCGCTTCCCCCGCATCGTGCGCGATGTGGCACGGCAGTGCGGCCGCGAAGTGGACCTGGAACTCTCCGGGCAGGAAACCGACCTCGACAAAGGCATTCTCGACGCCATTGCTGAGCCCCTAACGCATCTCGTGCGCAACGCCGTCAGTCACGGCATTGAACCGGCCGAGGAACGCCGCCGGCTGGGCAAGTCTCCGCGGGGAAAGATCAAGCTGAATGCCTATCACCAAGGCAATCAGGTGGTGGTTGAGATCAGCGACGATGGCCGCGGCATCGACGCTCAGAAAATTCGCACCAAAGCGCTGGAACTTGGAATGATGACGGCGGAAGAGTCATCGCGCCTGACCGAAGGCGAAACCCTCGACTTTATCTTCCGGCCCGGATTCAGCACGGCGGAGGAAGTCACTGAAGTTTCCGGACGCGGCGTGGGCATGGACGTGGTGCAGAGCGTGCTCCAGCGGCTGAAAGCCACGATTCACGTGGAAACTCACGTGGGCCAGGGCACGACTTTCCGCCTGAAGCTGCCCCTCACGCTGGCCATCATCAAAGCCTTGATGTTCTGGGTGGAACAACGTTTGTATGCCATCCCGCTGAACGCGGTGAGCCAGATTGCCCGCGCCATGGAATCGGAAGTTCACCAGGTTGACAACTATGAAGTGCTGCAGCTGCGCAACCAGGTGCTCCCGCTGCTTCGCTTGGGCCGGCCCTCGGCAGCCAATGCCGATCGTAAGTCCACCAAGCTGTTCGTTCTGGTGATCACCGTCGGCGAAAGAAAGTACGGACTGATTGTCGACTCCTTGGAAGGAGAAGAAGAATTAGTAATCAAAGCGTTGGATGACCAGACCTTCTCCACCGACCTGGTCAACGGCGCTTCCATCCTGGGCGATGGCAAGGTTGTGCTCATTCTGAATCTGCTTGCGGTGGTAGAACACGTCGCGCGTATGCGTCCGGAAGCCGCGGGCATGGTTAATTGCGGACTCTTGCTCAACCATGCCGATCGCGCCCGGCTGGCTCTGAGCGCCGGAGGCCAGGCATGAATCCGGAGATGAAAAAAGTGCGCGTGCTGGTGGTGGATGATTCCGCCTTAATGCGCAAGGTGATCCCGCAGATGCTCGAGACCGAACCCTCGATCGAGGTTGTGGGCACCGCCATGGACGGAACCTTTTGTCTGAAAAAGATTGAAGAGTTGCGGCCCAACGTGGTCACGCTCGATCTGCAGATGCCGGGCATGAACGGCATCGACACTTTGAAAGAAATCATGCGCCGGCATCCGTTGCCAGTTATCGTCGTCAGCTCGCACTCGACGGAAGGCGCCTCGGTCACCTTGAAGGCATTGGGACTCGGCGCTTTCGACTTCGTCACCAAGCCGCAAGACGCTTCGGCGCACATGGCCGAAACCGCTGCGGAGTTGATCGCCAAAATCAAGGCGGCCGCCGATTGCAAAGTTGTCCGCCCCGGAACGTTTCGGACCGCGGCGCCTCCGGAAAAGATCTCGATCGGCAGGTCCGCACCTCCACCCACCAAACTGGTGGCGATTGGAATTTCCACGGGAGGGCCGCAGGCGCTGGAGTTCTTGCTGTCGCAACTGCCCCCGGATTTTCCGGGCACGATCGTGATCGTGCAACACATGCCTGACGGTTTCACCGAAATGTTTGCCCGCCGCCTGGACGAGTTGTGCTCGTTACGCGTGAAAGAAGCTCAATCCGGAGACGTGCTGCAGGCCGGGCGCGTGCTGGTTTGTCCCGGAAGCCGGCACATGAAAGTCAAGCGCCTCACCATGGGCGACATTGTGGTGCTCAATGACGAACCGCGAGTCAACGGTCATCGCCCCAGCGTAGACGTTTTGTTCCAAAGCGTGGCTGCGGAATTCGGCTCGCACGCCATCGCCGCGCTGATGACCGGCATGGGCGATGATGGCGCAGAGGGACTGGGTGCGGTGAAGCGAGCCGGTGGCATCACCATCGCGCAGAGCGAGGAATCTTGTGTGGTCTTTGGCATGCCCAAAGCCGGCATCGAACGCGGCTATGCCATGCGCGTGGTGGCTCTGGACGTGCTTTCGTCCACTTTACAGGCTCTTTGTGGCCGCAACGAAGGCCGCGGGGAAAGCGGTGGGGCGGGAAAATCATTCCGCGCCGGGCGCTAGAACGAACTTACTGACCCAGGTCCTATGGACCTGAGTCATCTAGTCGGCGGGCAACCGCCGTGATGGAATGTTATAGGGGAGGTTGTTATGGAGCAGTTTGCACCAGTAAAACGCAGCAAGGACGGCCAACCGGTCCGCTACTTGATCGTGGACGATTCCGTGTTCGCGCGCAAGAATCTCGCCCGCATGATCGAAAGTTTTGGCGGGCAAGTGGCGGCCGAGGCCGGTGACGGGTTGACTGCCATCAGCGAGTTCGAGCGCACGCATCCTGACATCGTACTGATGGACATCACCATGCCGCAGATGGAGGGCATCGAAGCTGCCGAGAAGATCGTGCAGGCGCATCCCGAAGCCCGCGTCGTCATGGTGTCTTCGGTCGGCTACCAGGAAAACATTGTGGCCGCACTACAGCGCGGGGCACGCCATTTCGTGCAGAAGCCGGTGAAGCCGGAAGTGCTGTACGAAGTCATCAAGTACGTTCTCGGAGAAGACGGCGCCGTGGCAACTGCGGCCGGCGCGGGAGTCTAATCGCATGAAGATGGATCTGATTCAGCCTTTCATCAACGCGGCTGATGCCGTCCTGTCGCAGGGGCTTTCCGGGACCACGAAAGTGGGCCATCTTGCGATGGAGGAGGAAGGCTATCGCCGCAAAGGCGTAGCTGGCATGGTGGCGCTCTCGGGCGACATCGAGGGGCGCATCATTCTGGACCTCGAGCCGCAAACCGCGGTGCGCGTGGCCAGCCACTATGCGGGCGCCGAACTGCCTGAATCCGACGGGCTAATCAAAGAGACCATCTTCGAACTCGCCAACCAGGTTGTTGGCAATGCCGTCTGCGCTCTTAACGACCAGGGCTTCCACTTCCGCGTGCATCCTCCGCTACTGCTGACGAGCGAGGAAGGCGACAAGACGAGCGAAGATGTCGAAGCGCTGATGATTTGCTTTGAGACTTCGATGGGCAAAGTATTTATGAATGTCGCGCTCCGCCACAACAAGCAACGCATGTCCGATCACGCGGCCCTGGGCGCTTAGCGGAGCCGTCGCCAAAGGGCGGCCCTGTCCGAATCGTAATCGGGCTTCGTTCTTTCTTCTGCTTTACTTCCCTAAAATGCATTTGTCATCCCGAGCGAAGCGAGGGATCTTGGTGTTTGCCTCCGGCGGCGGGGCGGCAAAGGCGAAAACCGAGATCCCTCGGTCCGCTCGGGACGACAAACGTCAGCCAGTCGATGCTCGGGAAGCCGTCTAAGCTCGCAGCGGCAACATCGGCTCTGCGTTCCCGCCTGAATCTTCCGCGGCATCGGCGATCCTTCTCAACTCCGGATACTTCTGAATCAGTGTAGGCGGAGCCAGCACCCGCTTCCCGCTGATCATCGCCTTTAACTCCAGCGCATTCACTCCGGCTTTGCTCTCGAAGTGATTGTTGGTAATCACATAGGTCGTCTGCGCCCGCTCGGCGACGCTTGCGATTCTTTCCTTCCAGCCCGCGAGTTCGCGCTCGTTGTAGAGATAGTTGTAGCGGTCGTTGCGATTGTCGGAATCGGAGACCTGATCTGCGAACCAGTGCTCATAGTTTCTGCCGTGCAGACGGACGTATCCGATCGCGCCAGTCACGTGTTCGGTGGGCGCGAGCGATTTCCCAAGCAAAGGTTGGTCGATGTTGCAGAAGCCGACGTCCTTCTGCGTGAATGCAGCCAGAGTTTCGGCGTCGTTCCAACTGGAGTGCCGCACCTCGACCACCCGCGGATACTCGATAAATTGCCGCAGCAGCCGGTCGAGATACTCGCGATTGAGAGACGTGTTCTTGAACGACACGGGAAACTGGATGAGCAGTGCGCCCAGCCGCCCTTCGCTGGCAATGGCGTCGAGGCCTTCGCGCGTGCGGGCTTCGTCTTCGTCCGTGGGGCGGATGGTCGCTGCAGAAGTCGGCTCCATCACCGCGATCGGAGAATGCGTGAAGGCACGATAGAGTTTCGCCGTAAAGAGGAAATTCTTATTCACCGCGGCGACCTTGCGGCACCACAGTTTCGCCCACTCCGGCTTCAGCGGTCCGTAGAAGGATGTGTTGATCTCGGTGGTATCGAAGAAGCGCGCCAGATACTCCAGCGGATGCTGCTTGCGGCGCGACATCCCCGAAGGATAGAAAACGCCTTCCCAGTCTTTATAAGACCAGCCGGCGGTACCGACGCGGATGTCGTTCGAATGAACGTGCGGCAAACGAGCTGAGGCTGAGGATTCCATACGCGGAACCGCAGACGGAGGCCAGGGCCAAGGTTAGCACAGGTTAGGCCGGACAGGAGTCATGGCCCATCTCGCAAGCGAGCGTCCGTTGCGCTGAGTGCCCAGAGAAGGAACTTGCGCGGTCTATCGGATTGTGCGACATAAAGCTATGCGCACTCGTTTATTTTCTGTTCTGACGTTCAGCTTGCTGGCGGCGATGGTGATCCCTTTGGCAGCCCAGGAGAAACCTGACGCCGCCTACATTCGTTCATTAGAATTGCAATGGACCGAATCGTACAAACAACGTCAAGTGGACATGCTCGCATCCCTGCTGTCCGACGACTTTGTCATCACCATCGAGGACGGCAGCACCTACAGCAAGACCGGCTATATCAGTCACAGCGCCGAGCCATCGGTTCACGTGGAAGTGGCAGAAATGTCAGACCTCAAGGTTCGTATGCACGGGAACACCGCCATAGTGACGGGTGCGTATCACGAAATAGGCGAGTCCAACCGCAAACGCTACGAGTATCACGACCGGTTCACCGATATCTGGATGAAGAACAGCGGCAAGTGGCAGGTCGTGGCTTCGCATTACAGCGTGCCCGTGAAGCAGTGATCGGGGTTCACTCCAGCGACAATACCACCCAATACACGCCCGTAGGATAAGTCTCGGTGCGTGCGTAGCAGGTGCCCACTGAGAAGCTGCGCAGATTGTGGCCGGCGAGCACGCGTCCGGCATTTGCGGGCAATGTTTCTGGATGCATGCTGGTGTACGTCATCACCGTATAGCGCTGAGCGAGTTGATGAACTGCCGAGGTAGCGAGCTTGTCGGCTTGCGCCATGGAGCAGGCCGCCGCGTCTGCGTTGGGCAGATCGCTGCGCGCGAGATCAGGCTGGTTGGCCTGACGCCGCGCTTGTGTCACCGTCGCCGCAATCCGCTCCTTTACCTCCGATGCCGAATAATTGGGGAGGGCATGGCCGAAATCCTGCACGATGTAGAGCCGGTCTCCGCTGCGGACCACGCCCAATCCGATCACGTTATAAGCCGGGTTGAGCAGGTTGGCACGATGCGGCGGCGATAGCATGAGATGTTGATGTCCCTTTTCGGCGTCGAAGTCGAACGCAACATTCTCGCCTTCCTGATCGAGTTGCGTAGCGGTCGCCGTGGCCAGGCGTTGAGGAAGGGAGGGCTCGCCGTCAAACTGGTGTGAAAGTTGGCGCGCTGCAAACATCGCTTCCGCGTGCGCGCGTGCTGCATGGCAAAGCCCGGCATCGAGCGTCAGGCGCGGTGCGCCGGCCTGTGCTCTCGCCTGATTCGCGAGTTCCAGAAGCTGTTGTTCGGCTGGTGAGTCGTAGTCGCCGAGAGGAATATCGGGAACGGTCGCAGCAGCGGGTTTCAAAGTCGCGCGCTGCGCCGATTGCCCCGCAGGATCATTTCCTCCGGGCGCAGCCATCAATCGAGACAGCGGCACCGAGGCGGCGCCCATCACCAGCAGAAGCGCCATCGCGAATCTTCTATCGATCACCGCTCGATCCCTCCATAGGCTCTTGGCATTGCTCGGCCCACTCATCTCGACCTGGGGGGATCTGACTTCAGGTTCAAAACTTGCCGCTAGTGCTAGGCTAGAGGCTGGAAGCCAACGTGAGAAGTTACTTTCGCCATGGAACTTGTGATTATTGGAGTTATCGGTGTGTTGTTTGGCAGCGTGCTTGCCTGGCTCGTGCTGCGCTCGCGAACCGCTGGACTAACAGAGCGTTTGTCTTTGATGGAAAAGGAATTAGCGGCCGGAAAGGCTGACCTGGAGCGGCTCCAGCAGGCCCGCACGGAGTTGGTCGCAGCGAAAGCCAGGTTAGAGTCGGACTTGGCGTCTGAGCGAAAGTCCAGCGAAGAAAAGATTATATTAGTGACCCGAGCCAGCGAGGATTTGCGCAATGCCTTCAAGGCCCTCGCCTCGGAGGCATTGAGTGCGAACACCTCGTCTTTTCTCCAGACTGCCGAAGAGACCCTTAAACGATTTCAGATTCAGGCTGAGGGCGATCTTGAGAGCCGGCAGAAAGCCGTGGCTGACATGGTTGCTCCGGTGCGCGATTCACTGAATAAAGTGGATGCGCAGATTCAGCAACTTGAAGTGGAACGAGGCAAGGCTTATTCGGCGATGCATACCCAGGTGCAGTCGCTGATTACGACACAGAAGGAACTGCAGTCGGAAACCGGCAATCTGGTGCGTGCCCTGCGGACTCCTAACGTGCGCGGCCGCTGGGGAGAGATTCAGCTGCGCCGCGTGGTTGAGATCGCCGGCATGCTCTCCTATTGCGATTTCACCGAGCAGGAGTCGGTGACCACAGAAACGGGCAGGCTGCGTCCTGATCTGGTCGTTAAGTTGCCAGGAGGCAAGCACGTTGTTGTCGATGCGAAGACGCCACTGCAGGCGTTCCTCGATGCCTTTGAGACTGACAACGAAGACGCGCGCCGGGCGTGTCTGGCCAATCATGCGCGGCAGGTGCGCGACCACATGAATACGCTGAGCGGCAAGAAGTATTGGGAGCAGTTTGAGGCCACACCGGAGTTCGTGGTGATGTTTCTTCCCGGGGAAACATTCTTCAGCGCCGCGCTCGAACAAGATTCCAGCTTAATCGAGCATGGAGTTTTGAACCGCGTGATTCCAGCCTCGCCGACCACACTGATCGCTTTGTTGAAGGCCGTCAATTACGGATGGAATCAGGAAAAACTTGCACGCAACGCGCAGCAGATCAGCGCTCTGGGCAAAGAATTACACGATCGCTTGCGGCTTCTCGCCGGACACATCACCCAGGTGGGCACTGGACTCGACCGAGCGGTCGAGTCTTATAACAAAGCTGTAGGATCGCTCGAGAGCCGGGTGCTGGTTTCAGCGCGCAAGTTCGCCGAGCTAGGCGCGTCGGTGGCCGACGACATTCCCGAACTCGAGCCCATCGAAACCACCGCGCGTGCGCTCTCCTTTGATTGGGACGAAGAAGACGCCGCCCCTGAAACTCCAGAAGACGAACGCAAGGCGGGCTGAGAACCGCCTAATCTCCCTCGCCGGTGAGAGAATCCTTATCCTGCCGGATCCTGCGGCACTGCCGGTGTCCTGCAGCATTCCGGCTGATCCGCTTTCGGACTAAAGATAGCGCCAGCATCGCCGATAACCTCATTGAAGAGGCTGCATCGCAAAGCGGCATCGCTCTCCCCTCGCTCCATCCCTCTTCACGAAAGCAATGCGGTAAGGAGTTATCGGGCCCGTGAAGCGTGGTGTCGCATCTCGTCTCGGCAAAGCAGCAATAGCCGTCCCTCCTGCTGCAGGCTCGCTCGCGGAGAGCGGACAAAATGACGCGCTCCCTCTGTTTCACTCGGCGGCATGCAGCGCAGGGGCGCCAAGCAGTCGTACGAACACCAAATCACATTTGGGGGAGCAGGCGAAGTGAGCAGTCCCGGGACTCAACTCGAAAGCAAGAGCACTGCCGAGCCAAAACCCAAGCTGCAAGTCCTGCTGGTCGAGCACAATCCGCTGGACGCGGCATTGCTTCTCCGCGCGCTGGGGTCGGATGGCTTCGACATCAGTTCAGTGCTGGTGCAAGACGAAGCTGGTTTCACTGAAGCGTTGCGCGCCAATCGCGCCGAGATTGTGCTGGCGGATTACAGCCTTCCGAACTGGAAAGGCATGGAAGCCCTGGACGTGCTGCGCCGCGAAGGTCTGGATATCCCGGTGATTGTGGTTTCAGGCGCGCTGGGCGACGTGAACGCTGTCGAATGCATCAAGCAGGGCGCCACCAACTACGTGCTGAAAGACGGTCTGGCGCGCCTGCCCGAGGTGGTCCGCCGGGCCTTGCGAGAAAAGACCGAGCGCACCTGGCGCCGCCAGGCGGAAGAGGACCTGGCTCGCAAAGTAGACGAACTGGCCCGCTCCAATGCTGACCTGGAGCAGTTTGCCTACGTAGCGTCGCATGACCTGCAGGAACCTCTGCGCATGGTCACGGCTTACACCCAGCTACTGGCCGAACGCTATCACGGCAAGCTCGACGAGAATGCCGACAAATTCATCGCCTATGCCAGCGAAGGCGCGCAGCGCATGCAGGTGCTCATTCACGACTTGCTGGCATTTTCGCGAGTCGGCGGGAAGGAAGCTTGCGAAAGCATCGATTGCAATACGGCGATGAAAGAAGTCCTGCAAGCTCTGGCGGCAGCGATTCAAGAGAGTGGTGCCGTCGTCAGCCATGGGGACCTTCCGGCGGTCTGGGCGGACCGCACCCAGGTGGCGCAGGTCCTTCAGAATCTGATCGGAAACGCCCTCAAGTTCCGCGGGAAAGAGCCGCCGTTGGTTGCGGTGCAGGCGGAAAAAACCGGCGAGCTATGGCAATTCAGCGTCAGCGATAACGGCATCGGAATCGCGCCAGAGTACGCGGAAAGCGTTTTTATTGTTTTTCAGCGCTTGCACGGGCGCAGCGACTATCCCGGAAACGGCATCGGCCTCGCCATCTGCAAGAAGATCGTTGAGCACAATGGCGGGAAGATTTGGGTGGAGTCGAAGGCCGGATCGGGTTCCACATTCAAGTTCACCCTGCCCTGCCACCGTCGTGACGAAGGAAAAGGGGCGCAATCGTGAAACTGGCGCTCGAACTCCTCGTGGTCGACGACAACCCGGGCGACGTGGCTCTGATTACCGAGGCGCTCGCAGGAAGCAAGCATCACCCCCAGATCACCAACGTCCGGGACGGCGCCGAAGCGCTGGCTTTTCTGAACCGCCGGGAAAAGTATGCCAGCGCGATCCGGCCCGACCTGGTCATTCTCGACCTGAATCTGCCCAAACGGGATGGCCTGTCGGTATTGGCCGCCATGAAAGCAGGTCCCGATCTGCGACGGATTCCCGTCGTGATCTTCAGCACCTCCGAGTTGCGCAAGGATATTGTGCGCAGCTACGAGATGGGCGCGAATTGCTACATCCGCAAGCCGGGAAATCTGAATGATTTTTTTTCCGCCGTGAAGTCAATCGAGGAATTCTGGTTCGGCTCCGCGGTGTTGCCATCACAAGGAGACTAATGGATCACCCCATGACGCAAGTATTGCTGATCGAAGACAATCCCGGAGACGCGGACCTGGTCCGGTTGCGCCTGGTCGAAGGCAAATCTCCAGTCACCGTGAGTTGTGTCAACCGGCTCTCTGACGGCCTGGCTGCGCTGACCAGGCAAACTCCAGCAGTCGTGCTCCTGGACCTGAACCTGCCCGACAGTCACGGAGCGGAAACCTTTCGCCGCGTCATGGAGCATGCGCCCAACGTGCCGGTGGTAGTGCTTTCCGGCCAGGACGATGAAGCACTGGCCATCAAAGCGGTGCATCAGGGCGTGCAGGACTACCTGATCAAGGGCAACATTTCCAGCAAGCAGCTAGAGCGCGCCATCCGTTACGCCGTGGAACGGCAAGGGCTGCTGCGCGCCCTCGATATCGCTCAAAAACAGCAACTGGAATTCAAGAACCAGTTCTTGTCGCACGTTTCGCACGAGTTGCGCACGCCCCTGACCTGCATTCACCAATACGTGACTTTGATTTTGGACGGCCTCGCCGGACCCGTGGCTCCTGAACAATCCGACCATCTCAAGACAGTTTTGAGAAGCGTGAATCAGTTGCATGCCATGATCCGCGACCTGCTCGAAGCCACCCGCGCCGAGAGCGGCAAGATGCGCGTCGAACTACGATGCATTTCACTCAAGGAACTGGTTCAACAAGCGGTGACCATGCTGCGGCCCACGGCCGATGGGAAGAAAATCGGACTGGAAATCGGATTGGATCAGAGACTGCCGCTGGTGCATGCCGATCCCAGCCGCGTGCTCGAAGTGCTCATCAATCTAGTGGACAACGCGATCAAGTTCACGCCGCCGGAAGGGTCAGTCGTTGTCAAGGCCTGCATGGTGGAAGCAGACCCGGGCTCCGTCTACATTTCGGTCAGCGATACTGGCCGCGGCATCGGTCCGGAAGCCAAAGCCCTTATCTTTGAGCGGCTCTATCAGGATCCTGATGCGGTCGACAACAGCCGCTCTGGGTTAGGACTCGGATTGTTCATCTGCCGCGAAATCGTGCGCTTGCATCAGGGACGCATCTGGGTTTCGAGCGAACCGGGACAGGGCAGCACCTTCACTTTCACTCTGCCCGTCTACTCCCTGGCCAAACTGCTTGCCCCGGCCATCACGCATGAGGGCCGTTTGCGTCCCGCGTTTGTGCTTGTGCGCGTTGAACTCGCTCCCCTCTCCGGTCTTCCGCGGGGCAACTGGAAGGATACTGGCGCCAGTGCCTGGAAACTCTACGCCACTGCGTGTATCTCGACAAGGACTTGGTTCTGCCGCCCATGGGAACCTCAGCCACGAATGAAACCTTGTTTGTCGTGGCCTCGACCGACTTGCAGGGTTCCGGGGTCATGACCATGCGCATTCGCGAGCAAATGGAGCGCCTGGGCAACCTCAAGGCCAAATGCATTCTGACCGTTAGCGCGCTTCCAATCGAGGTTGCGCCCCACAATCCGGACGCAGACCTGGAGCAGCAGGTTCAAAACGTCGCCGACCGCGTGACCCAGATGATCATGACGAGAATGGAACGAAAACCCTTGAACGCAAAAAAAGGCGCCAAAGCTTCCAATTGATACGCCCACAAAATTGATACACCCACAAAAAGGAGAACTCCAATGCCAAGACCGAAGATTCTGCTGGTTGATGATGATCCCGATCTACTCCGTGCCCTGCGGCTGAGGCTCCGGGCTAACAACTATGAAGTAACCACAGCGTCTGATGGCTACGCCGCGATCGCCGCTGCCCAGAAAGAGCGGCCTGCGCTGATTATTCTCGACCTCGGCCTTCCGGTCGGCGATGGCTTCGTCGTCCTCGACCGCTTGCAGAACAGTGACGCCCTCGCTGGCATCCCCGTCATTGTGCTGAGCGCCCGTGATCCTCAGAACAACGAGGAAAAAGCCCTCAAGGCTGGGGCCGCAGCATTTTTCCAGAAGCCCGCCGACAACGATGAATTGCTGAACGTGATCCGGGTCAGCCTCGGACCTGGGACCGCGCAGCCCACAGCTTGGCCGTCATAGCTTGGCCTCGCAAGACGAGCGGCACTCTAAACCATAAAAAACGGTTGTCATCCTGAGGCCCGCGCCCTTTGCGGGCCGAAGGACCTCCATCTCCACGGCACCCGAAGCCCCACCGGCTGTTCAGAGGGAATCCTCGCCCTAACTATCTCCATCCCATTCAGATACAAGATTCCACACAAACCTCCAGAAAAGCATACGTAGATTCTAGAAACCCATCTATAATCTTGGAAGTTGCTTTAGATAGGGCACTTAGCAGTCCCGCGATGGGAAACGACATGGCAGCGAAGTTGCTCATTGAGGTTCAGCCAGGCATTGAGTTGCCGGGGGGTGCTCTGCGGCCCACCAGCCACCCCACCGGGGGTTCGCCGCCGAAAGCCATGAACCGGGAGAGTCAAGTCCGCTCCGTTGCAGTCCTTCTATTTCTTCTGACCGTCGCTGCGGTCGTTTTCGCTGGCTTCAATCTCAATTCCGAGTGGAAGTTCCTGGTTCCCGACGACGGCGTCTGGTGGGTCGAACAAGGCGGGCACCTCACTGCCGACCGTGTCGATCCCAGCGGGCCTGGGGCAAGAAGCGGTATCAAACCCGGCGACCAGTTGGTTTCCATCAACGGTCAGGATGTCCAGAATATGTCGGGGCTGGAGCGCCAGCTCTACCGCACTGGCATTTGGTCGAAAGCCGCGTATTCCCTCCTCCGGCAATCGGTCCCGCTCGATTCCAGCGTCATTCTGGTTCCCGCCGAGCGGTCGCTCAACAACTGGCTGCGGCTGATTGCGCTTATCTATCTTGGCATCGGACTCTACGTCCTGCTGCGCCGTTGGACTGCTCCCGGTTCCATGCACTTCTACATCTTCTGCCTCGTCTCCTTCGTCGCCTATTCCTTCAAGTACACCGGCAAGCTGAACGAGTTCGACTGGACGATTTATTGGGGTAACATCGCTGCCGGCATATTGCAGCCCGCCCTGTTCCTCCACTTTGTCCTCACCTTCCCGGAAAAACGCGAGGCGGTGCGGAAGTATCCCTGGCTTCTAGCACTGGTCTATGCGCCGGGAGCAGTGCTGCTGGCAGTACACATTGTCGCGACGCAGTGGCTGCAGGCCAGCGAGCGCCTGCGCTGGAACCTCGACCGGATGGAAATGTCCTACGGATCGTTGTTCTTTCTGGCCGCCGCTGTCGTTCTCTGGTACAGCTACCAGCGCGCCAGCACTACGATTCTGCGTCAACAATTGAAGTGGGTTACCCGCGGCACAGTCCTCGCCATTGTTCCTTACACGCTGTTCTATGTCATCCCGTATTTGATGGGTTCGCTGCCCGGCGCGGCCATGAAAGTTTCAGCGTTGTCGCTCGCGCTGCTGCCGCTGACTTTCGGCTATGCCATCTTCCGCTACCGCCTGATGGATGTAGACCTCATCTTCAAGCGCGGCGTGGTCTACACCCTGGCAGCGGCCATCGTTTTGGGATTGTATTTCGGCCTGGTAACGGCCGTTGCTCTGCTCGTGCACAACTGGCGGCCCAACTCCGGTCCTGTAGGTCTGATCCTTGCTGTCGTGGTCACCGCGCTGCTCTTCGATCCGGTTCGCAAGTGGATTCAAGACCGCATCGACCAGTTCTTCTACCGCGCCCGCTATGACTACCGTCGCACCCTGCTCGAGTTCGGTCGCGAGCTGAGTTCGGAAACTAATCTCAACACTCTGCTGTCTTCGCTGATCGACCGCCTATCGCGTACTCTTGCGGTCGATCGCATGGCAATTTTCCTGGCCAGCGAAGAGACCGGACAGTGTGTGCCCGCCAAATCGTTCGGTCTCTCCGTTCCCGGCAATATCGACCTCGCATTCCTGAGCGCGCCTCGTCCGTCGCCGGCCGGACATCTCTTCTTCGAGAACACGCACCAGGTTCCCCGCGAAACGCCCGAAGCCCAGCAAGCCATCGCGCGGCTCGATTTGAACTACTACATTCCTTGCCACGCCCAAGAGAAGACCATTGCCGTGCTCGGCTTGGGCAAGACGATGAAGGGCGACTTCCTCTCCAGCGAAGACATGGAGTTGCTCGAAACCCTCGGCGGCTATCTCGGCATCGCCATTCAGAACGGCCAGCTCTACAGCTCGCTGCAAAAAAAGGTCGCCGAGTACGAGCGCCTGAAAGACTTCAACGAAAACATTGTCGAATCCATCAACGTGGGCGTGATGGCCCTCGACATGAAAGACCGCATCGAGAGCTGGAACGCGCAGATGGAAGTGATGTACGCCGTCCCGCGCTGGCAGACCATGACCCAGCCGCTGCAAGCCATTTTCCCGCCGGAGTTTGTGGAAGAATTCGATCGCATGCGGCAGGACGCGGGCATTCGCAATCTGTACAAGTTCCGCCTGAAGACGCCGGCCGGCGAGGTTCGCACCGTGAATGTAGCCATCGCGCCGCTCGTGACCCGCACTTTCCAGGTCATCGGCCGTCTCGTGATCATGGACGACATCACCGAACGCATCGATCTCGAAACCCAGCTTTCCCAGTCCGATAAGCTTTCCTCCATCGGGCTGCTCGCGGCGGGTGTAGCTCACGAAGTGAACACGCCCCTTGCCGTCATCTCTTCCTACACCCAGATGCTGAGCAAACAACTGCAAGGTGATCCACAAAAGGCCAGCTTGCTGGAGAAAATCACGCGGCAAACCTTCCGTGCCTCTGAGATCGTCAACAATCTGCTGAATTTCTCGCGCACCAGCGGCAGCGAGATCAGCGACGTGGATGTCAACAAAGTGATCGCCGACACGCTCGCTCTGCTGGAACACCAGTTCAAGGTCGCCAAGGTCCAGGTGCAAATATCGCCAGAGCCCAAGTTGCCCGCCATTCAAGGAAATGCAGGAAGATTGCAGCAGGTGTTCTTGAACCTATTCCTGAACGCCAAAGACGCCATGCCGAGCGGCGGCACCCTGCGCGTGTCGACGCTCAACGGCGAGAGCGTCAGCGTGTCCATCTCCGACACCGGAACCGGCATCGCGCCCGAACATATTCAGCGCATTTACGATCCTTTCTTTACTACTAAGACTGCGCCCCGCGAAGGCCAGTCCCGCGGCACCGGTCTCGGCCTTTCCGTGACCTACGGCATCATCCAGGAACACGCCGGCAAGATTCGTGTAGAAAGCCATCCTGGGGAAGGCACCACCTTCACCCTGGATTTCCCCCTGAGCCGGAAGGCTGTTCCCTCGAAGGCCGAATATGTCTGACACTGCTGTAATCCCGCACACACTATTGAACGGAGCGCCAGGCCTCGCCGGCGCCATACTCATCATCGACGATGAAACTGAGATCCGCGAGTCGTTGCAGACTCTGCTCGAGATGGAAGGCTTCGCCGTTGAAACTGCAGCCACCGGCGAAGCCGGCCTGCAGCGCATCGGCGAACAGCCTTTCGACCTGATCCTGCTCGATCTCGCCCTGCCCGGCCGCGACGGCATGGAGATTCTCGCCGAAATTCATGCCCTCGAATCCCGCCTGCCCGTCATCATGATCACGGCCTACAGCACGGTCGAGAATGCCGTGCGCGCCATGCAGTCCGGCGCCGCCAACTTTATCAAGAAGCCCTGGGACAACGAAAAACTCCTCGCCGACGTGCGCGCCGCCGTCGGGTGGCGTCGCGCCGAAGAAGAAAACATCCAGCTGAAGCGCGCCCTCAAACAGCGCTACAACTTCGAAAACATCGTGGGCAAGAGCGAAGTGATGCTGAAGATCTTCGACCTCGTCGCCCAGGTGGCCAACAGCCGCTCCACTGTGCTCTTGCAAGGCGAAAGCGGTACAGGCAAAGAGGTAATCGCCAAAGCCCTGCACCTGAATTCGCCACGCCACGACCGGCCTTTCGTTCCGGTAAACACTGGCTCCATGCCAACGGATTTGCTTGAGTCCACCCTCTTCGGCCACGTGAAAGGCGCATTCACCAGCGCCATCGCCTCCAAAAAGGGCTTGTTCGAGATGGCCGACCGGGGCACGCTCTTCCTCGACGAAATCGCCACCATGGGTCTCGATACCCAGGCCAAAATTCTCCGCGTCTTGCAGGATCGCCGCTTCATGCACCTCGGTGGAGTCCAGGAAGTTCAAGTGGATGTGCGCATCATCGCCGCCACCAACATCGATCTCCGCCAGTCCGTCCGCGAAGGCCGCTTCCGCGAAGATCTTTTTTACCGGCTTAACGTGATTACCATCGACCTTCCTCCCCTGCGCCAGCGCAAAGAAGATATCCCGCTGCTCGTCGATTTCTTCCTGAAGAGGTACGCAGAGGAAAACGACCGCCCAGCGCGGCACGTCACGCCGGAAGCACTGCGGCCCCTCATGTCCTATTCCTGGCCCGGCAACGTGCGCGAACTGGAAAACGTGATCGAACGTGCCGTGGTGTTGTCTTCCGGCCCCGACATCACCCTCGACCTTCTTCCCGACAATCTGCTCGGTCGCGGATCAGCCTTCACCCTGCAGGATCCTCCCACCGATGCGTCACTGTTTGAAATCGTCGAAGACGTAGAGCGACGCGTCATCACCGACATGCTGGAAAAATGCAACTGGAACCAGACCGAAGCCGCTGAGCACTTCAAAGTCCCACTCTCCACCCTGAATCAGAAAATCCGCCGCCTGAACATCGAAATCAAGAAAAAGACCAGGGGATAAAGAAGGTGGTCAGTGGCCAGCGATTCGGCAACCACTTTCGGCCCCCCGTTTGATCTTTCTGACCACTGGCCACTGACCACTGACCACTGTTCTGTTATAGTTTCGTGAAAGCGCTGCAACTCAACTGCCGCGCTCCGAGCCGCATGGAACTCACCTCGCCCACCGAACTCGTCAAGGAAAGAGTCCAAACGGTTCAGGATTACGTTCTATTCTGCGGCCAGACAGTCGCCAATCTCTTCCGCAAACCGCTGTACTTTTCCGACATGATGCTGCAGGCGGACGCGATCGGCGTGGGATCCCTCCCCATCGTCGTACTCACCGGCTTCTTCACCGGAGCAGTGCTGGCCTTGCAAGCCTCAAACACCCTCGAGCGTTTCGGCTCCATCACTCTGGTCGGACAACTGGTTTCCACTTCCATGGTGCGCGAACTCGGCCCCGTGCTCACCAGCCTGATGGTAGCCGGGCGCAATTCCTCGGGCATGGCCAGCGAGTTGGGCTCGATGGTGGTGACCGAACAAATCGACGCCATGCGCGCTCTGGGCACCGACCCCATGAAGAAGCTGGTCACGCCCCGCATGACTGCCACGATTTTCATGATGTTTTTCCTGACCATCATTTCCGACATCGTGGGCCTTACCGGAGGCTTATTTATCGCCAAGGTCCTGCTCCGTCTCGATGCCCGCCAGTACTGGTACAACGCCTGGCAGTCGCTGGTTTTTCAGGATGTATTCATGGGCTTGATCAAGCCCGTTCTGTTCGGCTTCATCATCGCCACCATAGGCTGCTTCTATGGCATGAATGCGCGCGGCGGAACCCAGGGCGTGGGCCGCGCCACCACGCAAGCCGTGGTCGCCGCTTCCGTCCTGATCCTGGCTGGAGATTTGTTCCTTACACGATTCCTGATGGCCGTACTAACGTTTAACTAGCCTTATGTCCGCCCCGACCTTGCCGCTTGCCCGCACCGCCTCAAGCACCGAAGATGGCTCTACGCCAGCCATCGTATTTGAAGACGTGGCGTTGGCCTTTGGCGAGAACAAAGTTCTCCGCGGAGTTTCCTTCCGCCTGGCGCGAGGCGAGACCAAAGCCCTGTTCGGCGTGGCCGGTTCCGGCAAAAGCCTGATCCTGAAGCTTGTGCTCGGATTGATCCGGCCTGACTCGGGCACCATTCTAGTGCTGGGCCAGGACGTCACCCAGATGCAGGAGAAAGAGCTGTTCGCACTGCGCGACAAGATTGGAATGGTGTTCCAGGAGAGCGCTCTGTTCGATTCTCTCAGCGTGAAAGAAAATGTAGCCTACCGGCTCACCGAAGAGCATGGCATCTACGACGACGAAATCGATCGCAAAGTGCGCGAGGTTTTGCGGTTCGTGGAGCTCGAGCACACCCTCGATCTCGATCCCGCCGAGCTCTCTGGAGGCATGCGGCGCCGCGTCGCCATCGCACGCGCATTGATTACGCAGCCGGAACTTCTTCTCTACGATTCGCCCACCGGCGGTCTCGATCCCGTAACCTCAAACACCATCATCGAACTGATCGTGAAGCAGCGCGACGTATACAAGACCAGCGCCCTGTTGGTCACACACCGCCTGCAGGATGCCTTCACCATGGCCACGCACGAGTTCGACAAGCAAACCAACCACATCGTGCCCCTGCCGCCGGGCCAGCATTGCAGGGTTCCGCTATCTTTTCTGATCCTGCGCGACGGCAAAGTGATTTTCGATGGCGACCTGCAACAGCTGGCGCACACCCAGGACGAGTACATCAAAGAATACATCTCGTAGCAGTGCTCAGTGCCCAGCAAAAGCTCTTCGTCGTGCCATTAAGCCGTGCCATCAATAGGCTCGGGAAGGGCACGGCTTCCAGACGTGCCGCCCAGGCGACTCATGATTCTGCCTTTAGCCTCTGAAGTCCCCTCGAGGATTTTACTGGCCCCTGATCACTGACCCCTGGCCACTGCCTTTTTCACTTTCCTGTCATCAGTCTTTCCACCTCGTCGGCCCCCGATGGCAACGCCCCGCTCAATTTGATCAGCTTCCCATCCGGATCGACATAGAAGTCGTCTTCGATGCGCACCCCAAGATTCTCTTCAGGAATGTAAATTCCCGGCTCGATGGTAAAAGCCATGCCCGGACCAAGTGGAACCGTGTAGTCGTTGGCATCATGAACGTTGAGCCCGATATAGTGGCTCAGGCCGTGGATAAAATATTGTCCCAGCGGCTGTCCATGCAGATCCTTGCCGTGAGTGTTGATGTAATCGAAGGCGACTTGATAGAGCGAATCCGCGGAGCCGCGTCTGAGGTTCGACTTGCCAGACTGGAACGCCGCCATGGCCGCCTGTTGCGCTCCGAGAACAATGTCATAGATCTCGCGCTGCCGCGCCGTGAAGTGTCCGTTGATGGGAAGCGTTCGTGTGATGTCGGCCGCATACATTGAGTATTCCCCCGCCGCGTCGATGACCACCACGTCCCCGGACTTCATCACGTTATCGTCGTCCGAATAGTGCAACACGGTCGAATAATAACCCGAGCCCACGATGGGCGCATACGCCACCCGCTCGCAGCCGCGCTTTCCCCACTCGTATTGCATCAGCGCCGAAATTTCGCGCTCGTTTACGTTCGGCTTCACCGCCTTAAATGCGGCAAAGTGCGCCGCCACCGAAGCATCGACTGCCTTCCGGATCAGCGCCGCCTCACCCGCGTCCTTGGTGGTGCGCAGCGACCAGATCATCGGCTTCACATCCTGAAATGTCAGATACGCGTTGAACCGCTTCATGAACTGTAGTGGCTTGTACGAAGCAGAAGTGTCACCGTCCGCATCGACATCGGTATAGAGAACGGGGCGAGCGCCGCTTACATAGCGGCCAACGTCGTTTGGGAGTTGCCCCATGTCTTCGACATGATCGAAACCGGTAATCTTAGGTGCTTCGGGGTTCTCCGCCCCGAGCTTGGGCCCAGTCCATTTCTCCTGCGTGAGATTGCGCGGCGGGAGAAAAAGAATCTCCGTGTAGGGACGTGCCGGCTTATCCCCTTGAGCATCCGCTGCCGCCGCGATCAGCAAAGCCCCGCCCGGCTCGACCGATCCCGAGAGGTAGAAAAAATTATCGTCCTGACGAAATCCGTAAAGATCATTAGGACCATCGTTCTCCCTGGCGGCAAACAGGACCACCACCCCTCCCACCTTCCGCGCAAGCGCTTCCCGCCGCGCATGATAGTCGGAGTTGGGCTGGCGATCGAAGGCAAAACTCGATCCAGCCGTGAAAAAGAAAGAGACGGCAAGAAAACTCGCGACCAAAAGATAAGACTGCAGCTTTCGCATCCTGTAATCCATCCTCGGTATGACGTGCGCCTGGATTGTAATCCCAGCGCTCAGGCGAAAGATAGCGCCAGCGTGTTCTTGAGTAGCGCCGGCGTCCCGCCGGCTAGGCAGCCCCCAAGATGCAGACCCTATTTCCCTATACTCCCACGGGAAACGGTTTAGTGTGAGTTTCCGCGCTCAGCTCCACGCCAGTGAACCGTCCCTGCAGCAGCGACATCAATCCCGTGTACCAGTAACCCACCACGAACAACAGCAAAAATGGAACCGTAACATAGTTCTCGTTCTCAACCGCGTAGTACACCGTGAGAGCGAAGTAGGCGCCAATCAGCAATTCAAGCCAGGGCACCCAGCCCAGGCGCTTGCGGTACTTCGTCGCGCCGACTTTGTCTTTCTTCGATTCAACATGGTATTTGGGCGTGCGCGCAAACGCGCTCTCCTTGCCGATGAGCGCTTCGATCACAGCTTTCGTATTGGTGATGGTCAATCCAATGCCAAGAGCCATAAGGAAAGGCAGATAAAGCAATGCCCGCGGCCAGCTCTTGGGAAAAAGTTCACGCTGCGAAACCAGATAGAAGCTCGAAATGGAAAACGTCGACGCCATGAACAGCGGTAAGTCGATGAACAGCATCTGAAACCATCCCTGATAAAAGCGGATGATCATGGCCGGCAAGATCAGCACCGACAGTACGATCATCAGCGGATAGCTGAGGTTCGCGGTCAGGTGATACCAGGCTTCAATCTTGGTGTGCAGCGGCGCATCGCTGCGCATGACTCGCGGCAGAATTTTCTTCCCAGTCTGGATCAGCCCTTTGGCCCACCGCGCCTGCTGGGTCTTGAATGCAGTCATTTCCACCGGCAACTCCGCCGGGCATTCCACATCCTGCAGATAGATGAACTTCCATCCCTTAAGCTGCGCGCGATAGGAAAGATCGGTGTCTTCCGTAAGCGTGTCATGCTGCCAACCGCCGGCCTCATCAATCGTCGAGCGCCGCCACAATCCGGCCGTGCCGTTGAAGTTGAAAAACACCCCGCTGCGGGCGCGTCCGGAGTGCTCGAGCACGAAATGCCCGTCGAGCAGAATGGCTTCCACCTGCGTCAGAAAAGAATAATTGCGGTTGATGTGCGTCCAGCGCGTCTGCACCATCCCAATCTTGGGATCTGTGAAGTGATGAATCGTGCGCAGCAGAAAATCTTCCGGCGGAGTGAAGTCCGCATCGAAGATCGCAACGAACTCGCCTTTCGCCGTCTTCAGCCCCTTGGCCAGCGCTCCCGCCTTGAAGCCCTCGCGATTCGTGCGGTGATGGTAGCTGATCGGATTGCCCAGCGCCGCATACCGTTCCACCAGGTTGCGCGCCACTTCAACCGTTTCGTCCGTCGAATCGTC